>OUNL010002357.1_pt1 | contig 10702 bp, 7 predicted proteins | sample 1779831 | NCBI WGS metagenome assembly OUNL01 (sample SAMEA3914863, study PRJEB12502) | metagenome | biome: forest; material: soil | place: USA | collected 2011-09-16 | depth 0.1 m | reverse complement strand
GTCCAACACCAGCAGGACGCCCACGGCGTGCACTGCATCGGCCACGCTGCGCAAGTAGCTGTCGGGCAGCATCATGCCGGCGGCAGTTTCGACGTGCGGTGCAAACACCACATCTGGGCGTTCGCGTGCAATGGTGGCCACGACTTCTTCCACCGGGCATGGAATCCACGGCGCCTGCTTGGCGTCTCCGACGCGGCGGGCCATCAAGACCGTGGACTGGGCCGGGATGTGGCCCATGTCAAAAATCTGCGTCCAACGGTAGCTGAACCAGCCATTGCGGATGACCAGTGTTTTTTTGTCGGTGGCAAATTGGCGCGCCACGGCTTCCATGCCAAACGTGCCACTGCCGGGCACCAAAATGGCAGACTGGGCGTGGTACACCTCTTTCAAGATGGCCGAGATGTCGCGCATCACACCCTGGAAGCGCTGCGACATATGGTTCAGCGCGCGGTCGGTGTAGACCACCGAAAATTCAAGCAAGCCCTCGGGATCGATCTGGGGCAAAAGGCCGGGCATGGCAGTCTCCTGTGGTCGTAATACGTTGAAAGGTTTCACCGCCGGGCCGCCCCAAGGTGAAACGCGCCCCCTCGGGGGGCAGCGAGCCACACGCAGTGGGCGAGCGTGGGGGCAACAACCCCTCAGCTTAGCATGCGCCTCTGCGAGGGGATGCGCTACCAGGTATCAATACCAAGACCCGGTGGGGTCTCTGTCAGGCGCCCCGCGCGCAAGCCCTGCACCAGCCAGCGCCGGGTGTCGGCCGGGTCAATGACGGCGTCGATCTCCAGCGTGCTGGCCATATGGATGGCGCTGCCGTTGTCATACTGGCGCGCCACCAATTGCTCATACAGGGCCTGGCGCTCGGGGCCGTCGGCCACCGCCTCCAGCTCCTTGCGAAAGCCCAGGCGCACGGCGCCTTCCAACCCCATGGCGCCAAACTCACCGGTGGGCCAGGCGACTGTGAACAGTGGCGAATGAAAACCGCCTGCCGTCATGGCCATGGCGCCCAGGCCGTAACCTTTACGCAGCACCACACTCAGATATGGCACGCGTAAATGGGCCGCCGCAATGAACAGGCGGCTGACATGGCGCACCTGTGCCGTGGCTTCCGTGTCGGGCCCGACCATGAACCCCGGTGTATCGACCAGACTGACCATTGGCAAGCCATGGGCATTGCACAATTGCATGAAGCGCGCCGCCTTATCGGCTGCATCGGCATCGATGGCGCCACCCAGGTGCAGCGGGTTGTTGGCCAGCAGGCCGACTGGCCGTCCTTCAACGCGAGCCAAGGCCGTATGAATACCCAGGCCAAAACCGGTGCGCAGTTCCAGCAGCGAATCGGCATCGGCAATGCCCCGCATGGCGCCTCTGGTGTCGTAGACCCGCAAACGATTTTCCGGAACTACGTCACGCAAGGCCAAGTCAGGGGGAGGCGTCCATGCGTCGGTTGGCCCTTGAAAGAAAGACAGGTAGTGGCGGGCAGCGGCCACGGCCTGTGCCTCGTCATCGACCAAAATATCTATGACGCCATTGCCATGCTGCACAGCGGACGGGCCGATCTGCTCGGGCTTGAATACACCCAGGCCGCCGCCCTCTACCATGGCCGGCCCGCCCATACCGATGTTGCTGCCCCGGGTGGCGATGATCACATCGCTGCAGCCCAGCAAGGCCGCGTTACCGGCAAAGCAGCGCCCGGCCACAATACCGACCACCGGCACCTGGCCGTTGAGCCGCGCGTAGCTGGCAAAGGTGGCCACATGCAGACCGGCAACGATGGGCATGTCCACATCGCCAGGACGACCGCCACCGCCCTCGGCAAACAACACCACCGGCAGTTTATTTTGCAGCGCCAGGCCCAGCATGCGGTCGGTCTTTTGGTGGTTGCGCATGCCTTGCGTGCCGGCCAGCACGGTGGCGTCATAGGCCATGGCCACCACCTGATGACCGTTCACGCAACCCATGCCGGTCACCAGGCCATCGGCCGGGGTGTTGGCGATCAGGTCCTGCTCGCTGCGACGCCGACTTTGTGCGGCGACCGCCAGGGCGCCGTATTCGACAAAGCTGCCCGGGTCGCACAGATCGGCAATATTCTCTCGGGCGCTGCGCAAGCCCAGCGCGTGGCGCTTGGTCATGGCCTCGGGTCGGCTGGCGTCGGCCACAAAGGCCTGGCGCGCCAGCAGGCGCGAAAGGTCGCCACGCAACGGCCCGTTACCGTCATCCACCGCCACCGCATCCTGCTCGGTGCTGGCCGGCTGAGCGGCTGACCCGGTCTGCTCGGGCGGGGCTTGCACCGCCACTGGCTCGGAAACCAACAGGACCTCGTCTGCATTGACCAGTTCGCCCACCGCGTACAGCAATTCGGTCACGCGCCCGTCTGCTGCGGCGAGCACCTCGTGCTCCATCTTCATGGCCTCCATTACCAATACCACGTCGCCCACTCGAACACGGTCGCCAGGGGCGACCAGCCATTGAACAATTTGGGCCTGCAAGGGAGCGCGTAAGTGGTGCATGGCGACATTGTGTGGCAACGCCCATATCCAGGCCGTCAAGCGCGTGACATGTATGCTGCCCTGCGCAATTTGGTCCACAATCGGCAGCATGCAGCACATTCCCCTGATTGAAATGACGCGCGGCGGCACGCTGGAAAACCAGCACTTTGGCTCGGTCGCGGTGGTCAATACGCGTGGTCTACTGCGCGCCTTCGCGGGTGACCCGCAGTGGTTGACGTTTACCCGCTCCACACTGAAGGCGTTGCAGGCCCTGCCCTTTATGGAGGCGGATGGCCCGGCGCATTTCGGGTTTTCCCTGAAGCATATCGCCATGCTGTGTGCCAGCCACAATGGCGAAGCCATGCATGTGCAGGCGGCCCAGGACATGCTGGAGCGCACGGGGCAAACCTACCAGGTATTGCGCTGCGGCTGCCACGTGCCCTTTCACTATGAGCTTGCGGGCAAAGCCCCGGCCCCCGGCGAAACCTTTGATGAGCGTTATAACAACTGCAGCGGAAAGCATGCCGGATTTGTCGCCTATTGTGTGCAGCACGGCTTGCCCCTGGACAACTACGAAAGCGTCGACCACCCTCTGCAACAGGCGATTCGGCGCGACGTAGCGCTGGCGGTCGGCATGGACGTGGGCGACCTGAAGCTGGGTATCGATGGCTGCTCGGCACCGAACTACGCCATGCCCTTGTCCCGCCTGGCCTACGGGTATGCGCGCCTGGTCAGCGGCGAGCAAGACGCTGAATTTGGCGAAAGCTTTGCACAACTCAGCCAGGCCATGACACACCACCCGGACCTGGTCAGTGGCAGCGGACGCAACGACCTGGCCTTCATGCGCGCAGGCGCGGGCGACTGGGTCAGCAAGGTTGGCGCTGACGGCGTGCAAGTAGTGGGCTCCAAAAGCCGTAGTGAAGCGTTTGCCATCAAAATCATAGGCGCTGACAAGCCGGCGCTGTTTGCCGCCAGTGTGGAGGTCATGGAACAGCTGGGGTGGCTCGACGATGCCCAGCGCACGTTGCTACGCCCCTGGCGTGCGCAGCCCCTCATCAATGCACGTGGCATCCGCGTTGGCGAGCGCCGCCCCAGCTTCACACTGGAAACCCCTTGAACCCGTTGAGACCCTTGACACCATGAATACAAAAATCAGCCTGATTGGCGCACCCACCGACATCGGCGCCGGCAGCCGTGGCGCCAGCATGGGCCCGGAGGCCCTGCGCGTGGCCAATATCGCGCACGTTTTAACGCAACAGGGACTGGAGGTGCTCGATAAAGGCAACCTGGTCGGCCCCAACAACCCGTGGCTGGCGCCGGTGGACGGATACCGGCATCTGGCCGAAGTGACGTTCTGGAACCAGGCCGTGCATGATGCGGTATACACCGAGTTAAGCGCGGGCCGCCTGCCGATTTTGTTGGGCGGCGACCATTGTCTGGGCATTGGCTCCATCAGCGCGGTGGCGCGCCACTGCCGGGCAGTGGGAAAAAAACTACGCGTGTTATGGCTGGACGCGCATGCCGATTTCAACACCAACGAACTGACGCCCAGCGGCAACATCCACGGCATGCCCGTCGCCTGCCTGTGCGGTCATGGTCCACAGGCACTCACATCCATGAGCGGACAGGTGCCGGCGATTCAACCCAAGTGGATACGCCAGATTGGCATACGCAGTGTCGACGAGGGGGAAAAGCGCTTTGTGCACGCCATGGATCTGGAAGTGTTTGATATGCGCTACATCGACGAGATGGGCATGCGCGCCGCCATGGAGCTGGCACTGGCCCTGGTCGACGTCAACACCCATTTGCATGTGAGCTTTGATGTGGACTTTCTGGACCCCGACATTGCCCCGGGAGTCGGCACCACCGTGCGTGGCGGACCCAATTACCGTGAGGCCCAGTTGTGCATGGAGATGATTGCCGACACCGGCCGACTGGCGTCGCTGGATGTCATGGAGCTCAACCCCGCGCTCGATGAGCGCAACCGCACGGCCGAGGTCGCGGTGGATCTGATCGAGTCGCTGTTTGGCAAAAGCACATTGATGCGCAAATAGGGTATTGCAGCCCGCACGCTCCACCGCTGCGCGGGTCGCTGTCCCCCGAGGCAGTCGTCACGACACACGCTGCAGTGCAGCAACGTTCTGCAGGCCGCAAAAGTATTTGCGCAATTGGCTATTTGCTGCCATGCTGGCGACCTTCATATCCGTAACAAGCGGAATCGTCTTGGTCGTTGGAAGCAAAACCGAATGATGGAAAACAGTGAGTTGCAAGACCGCTTGGACGCGGCACATCCTTCTGTTGAACGCCCTGTTCACACAGATGTCAGCGACACCCAGCCCGAAGTAGCCGACCTGATCGTTGCCTATATCGAACAACTTGGCGTGGAATACGTCTTTGGTGTGCCGGGTGGTGCGATTGAGCCGCTGTACAACGCCTTGGCCCGCAGCGCCCGGCGCGGCGGTCCGCGGCAGGTGCTGGCACGCCACGAAGCCGGCGCCGCTTTCATGGCCGACGGCTATGCGCGCGAGACCGGCAAGATCGGCATCTGTTGCGCAACCTCCGGGCCCGGTGCCACCAATCTGTTGACCGGGGTCGCCTGCGCCTATGACAACGGGGTACCGATGCTGGCCATTACCGGTCAACCGGCCTTGCCCTCGTTTGGCAAACGCGCTTTGCAGGAGTCCGCCTGCACCGGCGTCAACACCCTGGGCATGTTTCGCCATTGCACGCGCTATGACACCTTGATTTCACATGTCGACCAGGTGGAGAGCAAGTTGGTCAACGCCTTGATGCGCGCCTCCAAATCACCGCGCGGCCCATCCCACCTGTCAATTCCGGTGGACATCCTGCGCACCAGTATTGCCAGCAAATCACCATCGTACAACCTGCGCTCCCTGCTGCACCGGGCCAATCTGGTTGACGATAGTCTCGTGCTGGCATTGCGCGACGAGATCAAGCAGGCCCGGCGCATGGTCATCCTGATTGGGGGTGGCCATAGTTGTGGGGAATCCATTGAAGCCATCATGAAGCTGGCCGAAATGACCGACTCGCGTTTCGTGACGTCGCCCGATGGAAAGGGTCTGGTCAATACACGGCATCGGCTATACCGGGGGGTTTTTGGTTTCGCCGGCCACTTGACCGCCGAGCTGCTGCTGCAAGACGAACCCGACCTGATCCTGGCGATAGGGACCAGTTTGGGGGAATGGACCAGCGGTGCCTGGTCCACCAATGTGTTGAACCAGCGCCTGATCCACATCGACTCTTCGGAGGAGCACCTGCTGCGCTCCCCTATGGCGCGGCTGCATGTGCGTGGACGCATACGCTCGGTCTGCGAACGCATGATCGAGATGCTGGCACAGGAAAAAACTATGCCCCAGGCAAAGGTGGGTTTGAAGAACCCCGACTACATGTTGCACGACAGAGCCAAATTTGTGTCACCACAAAGCCCGATCAAGCCGCAGCGGTTGATGCGCGAGCTGTCCAGGCGCTGCCCGCCCCATACGCGCTTCTTCGCCGATGCCGGCAACAGCACGGCCTGGGCCATTCACTATCTGCAGCCCCATGATCGCCGCATCGCCAGACAGCGCAACTTTGAGGTGCGTGACGACGGTACCAAGCGCCGCAAAGGAGATGCCGGATGGCTGCGCGTGTTGATGGACTTTGCGCCCATGGGCTGGGCCATCGGTGCTGCCATCGGCTGCGCACGGGGAAATCCACAGTGCCCAACTGTGTGCATCACTGGCGATGGCAGCTACCTGATGAACGGACAGGAAATTTCGGTTGCGGCCGCGGAGCAGCTGACGGTCATATTCGTCATTCTCAATGACAGTTCGCTGGGCATGGTCAAGCACGGACAACGCCTGGCCGGCGCCGAGCCCACCGCCTTCGAGCTGCCGATGGTGGACTTTCGCATGCAAGCGCAATCCATGGGAATTCCGGGTCATATCATCCATTCACCGGAGGATATGGATGCGCTGGATATGGACGCTATCATGGCGCGCAAAGGACCTACCTTGCTGGATGTGCGAATTGACGGGGAAGAGGTGCCACCTATGAGCTTGCGAATGAAAACACTGGGGACTGATAAACAGTAAAAATGATGAAACTTGTTGGAAAAACGGCTCTTATTACGGGTGGTACCAGCGGCATTGGACTGGCAACGGCCAAGTTGTTCCTGGAGCAAGGCGCAAGAGTTGCCATCACGGGACGCAGTACGGAAAACCTGGAAATGGCTCGAACCTTTTTGGGCGACCAAGCCATCATTTGCAAGAGCGATACATCCGATCTGACGGAGATACGCAGTCTGATGGCAACGCTGAAGGAAGAGTTTGGACAGCTCGATATTCTTGTGCTGAATGCTGGCGTAGCTTTGCCAGCGCCGTTGGAAGCGGTAACTGAAGAATCGTTTGATCAGACCTTGAATACAAACTTCAAAGGCGTATTTTTCACACTGCAAGGTGGAGTACGACTGCTGCGTGACGGCGGGGCCGTTGTAATTACAACATCTATTACCAACCAGTTGGGGTCACCGAATTTCAGTGTCTATGGTGCTTGCAAAGCCGCATTGCGTTCGCTAGTGGCATCCATGGCGCTGGAACTGATTCCCCGAGGGATAAGGGTAAATGCCGTTAGCCCCGGCCCCATCGCCACACCGATGTTTGATCGTTTGGGCTTGCCAGAAGAAATCAGTCGCGCAATTCGAGAAGAGATTCAGGCCAAATCGCCCGCACGTCGCTTCGGAACATCGGAAGAAGTTGCGCAGGCCATTCTCTTTCTTGCCAGCAGTGACGCCTCCTACATGGTGGGAGAGGAAATTGTGGTCGACGGTGGCATGAGCCTTTTGTAGCGGTCACCCCATGAGCACCGATCGCCGCCCAGACGTGGTGTACAGCAAGCTGTGGGAAGAGTCGGCGGAGCCAGGCAATCCTTTTGCGGCGCATGCATGCTTTTGCAGCGGCTATGACGTTTTCGCAGACGTTTTGCTGCGGGCGACCTATTTGGAGTATTTGTATCTACTGTTTCGGCGCGAGCGCCCCGCGAGCCACGTATTGCGTTCACTGGAAATCCTGGCCATTGCCATCGCCAACCCAGGCCCACGTGACCCATCGGTGCATGCTGCGATGTCCGCCAGTGTCGCCGGTTCACCCGCAGCGGCGGCTCTCATGGCGGCATTGGCGTCGGGGGCCGGCGTATCCGGCGGCGCCAGAGAAGTCTACCAAGCCATGCACCTTTGGCAACGCTGCGCAAGGGAAATCGAAGCGTGGCAAACCGTCTTGACTACGCCGGCAACCAGCAGCAAGATGCAGGTTTGGCCCGAGGCCGAGCATCCCTCTGGGTTTGCCCCCTATGGCACGCAGTGTGCACGACCCGTTGTGCAAACCCTCGACGCACTGGCAGCGGCATTGGGTCAAGGGTGCACGCAGTGGCTAGCCGACCATCGAGAAGACCTCGAAAAACTTGCCGATCACCCTTTGGCAATGACCGGCGTCATTGCAGCCGCGTTGACCGATATGGGCTTCACCCCTGACGCCGGAGAAATGCTGTGCTTGTTGTTGCGTCTTCCAGGTGCGGCTGCACACGCTTTGGAGCAAGGGGACGGCGGATTTCGCCAGTTTCCTTTTTTCTCGCTTGACATTGGCAATGATCCTGGCCCCGTGAAGAAAGTGATGGGGGCGGCATGAAAGACGCGTCTGTGCTGGCATCGTTCGAAGGGCCGCTTAAGACCAACATGGGCGGTTGCTTTCCGGGTGAGCGTGCGGTTTTCCGTGGTCATGATCTGCATGCAACATTCAGTCACGCGGATTGGATGGATCTTTACGTTTTTGGTATCACGGGACGGCGGCACAGCGCTGCGCAGCTAAAAGTTTTGCACGCCATTTGGGTGAACACCAGCTACCCAGACCCACGCCTGTGGAACAACCGGGTCGCGGCATTGGCCGGTAGCGCCAGAAGCACAGGGACGCTGGCCATGAGCGCGGCCCTGGCAACGTCTGAAGCGGCAATCTATGGTCGCCAGATCGATATTGCGATTGCAGATTTTTTGGTGCGCGCGCAGGCGCTCGCCGAATCGGGTCAATCCGTGCAAGACATCGTAGCCGAGGAGCTGCGCACCAACCGCAGCATCGGGGGCTATGGCCGACCCGTTGCCAAGTCCGCCCCGGACGAGCGCAACGCAACCATCTTTTCGCTCGCCGAGGAAAACGGTTGCGGCAACGGCGTCTATCTGAATCTGGCCAAAGAAATTGAAACCGTCCTATTGGCTGGTCGTTGGCGGATGCGCATGAACTATGCCGCCGCAGCCGCAGCACTGGCTCTGGATATCGGTCTGTCGCCGCGAGAGTATTACCTCTATCTATTGCCCGCCTTTCTGGCTGGCATGTCTCCGTGTTTTGTTGACGCAGTCAATCGCCCAGAGCAGGCCACATTTCCCTTGCGTTGCACATCGCTTGTTTACGCAGGCGTACCGCGCAGAAATTGGAGCGCATAGGCAATTTGCTGTTACCGTTGCACAATCTTTGGAGGCCAATCATGTATGCGTTGCGAATGGTATTGCTAGGGTTTGCGGCGGTATGGTCCGGTACGACTTGGGCTCAGGTTGACGCGGATAGTGAAGACCTGGTGCTGTCGTATGGTGACAAGAGCTTTGTCAGCATTGCTACCGGAACCAAGCAGCTACTGCGAAAGTCCCCATCCACCGCAACGGTGATTACGGCGGAAGACATCGCCGCCATGGGCGCCACCACCATAGACGACGCCCTCGAATCAGTGCCGGGCCTACATGTTGCGCGCTCCACGGTTTACGCACCCACCTATGGCATACGGGGCATCTTGACGGAGTCCAATCCGCATGTGCTGATGATGGTCAATGGCGTGCCCATGACCAGCGTTTACCAGGGCAATCGGAACGATTCCCCCGTGTCATTGCCCGTCGAAAATGTGGCGCGCATTGAAGTCATTCGAGGCCCCGGCTCGGCCCTGTATGGCGCCGATGCGTTCGCCGGCACCATCAATATCATCACAAAAGTCGGGGAGGAGTTGCAAGGTACTTCCCTAGGGCTGCGCGCTGGTTCATTCAATACCGTAGCGAGTTGGGTTCAGTATGGCGGCAACCTGAACGGACTGGAAATTGCGGCGTATGTGAATGCTGGGCGCACAACGGGCCAGCGTCGCACCGTGCAGGAGGACGCACAGACTGGGATAGATTCCCTAGGGTTCGCCCCTGCGGCGTCACTGGCACCAGGACCCGTCAACCTGGGCCACGATGACGTGGACGCTCAAATAGATCTTGGATTCGGAAAATACAGATGGCGTGCTGGCTATACCTTGCGCGACAACGGCGGCGTAGGTGCAGGTGTTGCTGGCGCCCTGGACCCGGTCGGGAAATACCGCACCGCCCGCTTCACCAGCGATCTGGGGTGGACCGATGCCAATTTCGCACCAAACCTTAGCCTCACATTGCAGGCGGCCTACATGCACATGGCCAATGAAATTACGACGCCTTTGGTGCTTTTCCCCAGCGGGGCCTTTTTCGGAGCCTTTCCCAACGGCATGGTTGGGGCACCCAACAAGTGGGAGCGGCAGACCCGCCTGTCCGCGGCCAGCGACTATTCGGGTTTTGCTGACCATCGTCTGCGCATGGGTTTGGGCTCCGACACCATGGATATCTACCAAACCACTGAAACCAAAAACTTCACCTTGCTGAACGGCCCGCTGCCATCGCCACTGCCCATGTATTCTTCCAGTGGCGCCAATCTGTATTTGTCGCCCCATGATCGCAAGGTCAATTACCTGTATGTACAAGATGAGTGGGGCTTTGCGCGTGATTGGACCCTGACTGGTGGCCTTCGGTATGACAATTATTCGGACTTTGGCAGCACCACGAATCCCCGCCTGGCCTTGGTCTGGGAGGCACGCCAAAATGTGACTGCCAAACTCATGTACGGCACGGCTTTTCGCGCCCCGGCCTTTGTTGAGCTGTATGCGGGAGGCAACCCGGTCGCATTGGGCAATCCAAGCCTGACCCCGGAAAAAATCAAGACACTGGAAGGCGTCGTTTCGTGGCAAGTTCGCCCGAACCTGGAAACCAGCTTGAGCCTGTTTCGGCACGAGATTTCTGACCAGATCGGCGCCGCCGGAACCAGCTATTTGAACAACGGAACGCAAAATGGGCAGGGGGCAGAGTTTGAGGTCACGTGGGACCCATCCAAAAATCTTCG
>OUNL010002232.1_pt1 | contig 10714 bp, 6 predicted proteins | sample 1779831 | NCBI WGS metagenome assembly OUNL01 (sample SAMEA3914863, study PRJEB12502) | metagenome | biome: forest; material: soil | place: USA | collected 2011-09-16 | depth 0.1 m | reverse complement strand
CGTCGCGCAGTTGAACACCGCCTTCCAATGCCCCTTCTGCCAGGGGAAGCGCTTGCAGTTTACCGCCCACCATCCGCCACACTTCAGCGCTCAGCGTGGGGTCGCCGCACGGCGTCAGGCGAATGGGGCCATCAAAAAACGAATCTTCCTCCAAAAACGCGCGCGCACTGACGTGGCCACCCGATACGATGTACGCACAGTTTGCGTCGCCCGGGTAGTCGATAGCTTGTATGGTCTCAATTTCGACCTCGTCCGCCTCAGCATAGGGACGGGGGAGATGGTTGGATGTCAGCGCCGCGCGTATCGCGCGATGAGGCGCATCGTTGCAGTGCAGTTTGACTACCTCAAGTCGGGGTTTGCCCAACGTGGTGGGGCGCTGAATGGCGCCCATGCGAAACAGCTTGTCAACGATCTCCGGTGTGGTACGCCGCTGGCAGCCTACGCTGACTTTTACGGGCGTGGCAAACTGCTTATCCGCCCCAGCCAGAAACTCGACTTTGCGCAGTGCGTTGTCATCGATGCCCTGCCCCTCCCATTGGCATCCCGATGCATAAGGCGACAAGACCACGTGCATAGCCCACTCCGATGCATTTTTTGGCATGTGCGGTTTGAGCGAGGACCAGGTTTGTGCAAGCTGCTGCGGGGTGGCGCTTGCCAGCCATTGGTTCAATTCGTCACTGCCGGGTTTGTAGCCACGTGCCATGAGCGCCGGCCAGGCGGGCATGGGCACGTATTGCAGCAGTGGCTTGGGGCTGGCAAGCGCGGGCAGCGTGTCAAACTGGGGAAGCAGCACATTCCAATTGGCCGCAACAACCACTGCATAGTCGGGCATATTCGGCGGGGGCGCTGCGGCGGTGCCTTGGATCATGCCTTCCAGTGCGACTGCGCCATGGGCGTTCAGCTCGCTTTTGCCAATGCGCTCCAGCAGCCATTTAAAGTCCGGTGTCGGGTGGGTGGCGAAGGCTGCTATCAAGGCACTTTGGGTTTGCGGGTTCTTCAGCGCAACACGCATTGGCTCCGGTGGTATGCGTTGGAGCAAAGCCATACGCGCCTGAGGGCTCAGCCCGCCAAAGCCGGCGCGCTGCATGACCTCCTGTGCAAAGTCCGCATGGTCAAACGGACGCCGGATTTTTGCAGTAAACAGCCGCTTGGCATCATCCGGGGTGACAACCGACGCCAGCAAATAGGGGAACACCGGTTGATCGAGTTTGGCGTCGCTGCGCTCGATGTCTGACGTCTTCAGCGCGGACAGCGCAATTGCCGGTCTCCAGGGGGTGGACGCGGACACGGTGCACAAGCTGGCCCATTGCTGCTCCGCGGCTGGCAGCGCCTTGTATTCGGCCTCGGAAAACTGTAGCGGTGCGCGCTGCGGCAGGGCCATGACCAGCCCCAGCAGTGGGCCCTTCAATGCAAAGCCCAGCAGGCACGCGCCCGCACGCCCACTGGGCAACGGGAATTTGCGCCGCAGCAGTTGGTCTACCGCCTGATCGGCGTCTGCGTCGCCGCTGGGAACACCCTGGTTGATCCCCGCCCAATAGGCCGGCAACTGGTCGTTGGTCAGGCGCTTAGCGCTTGCGCCGCGCATCAACGCATCCACCACGGTCCAGCGATGGTAGTAGATCGCCAGATTCAACGCATTGCCTGCGTTCGCAGACTCGGAATCGCTCTTGACCTGCAAGTCGGGGTTGGCACCATGCTTGAGCAACCAGACAGCGGTATCGTCCAGACCCGCACGCAAGGCGTGGTGCAGCAATGTTCCAAAGTGCCGGTACGCGTTGAAGTCTGCGCCTTGCTGCTGCTGCTCGGCTAACCACGCAATGAGGTGGTCTTGGTCAGCGGGTTCGAAATCCTTGGGTGTTGGGACGTTCCACGATGCACCATCTGGCAAGCCCTGGGGAAAGGACAGCAGCGCATTGAAAGCGGAATCGGTAGCCTCATCACTGGTCCGGGTGTTGGCGCCCGCCTGCGCCGGACCCGCCAACGCCAGCAGTAGCAGCACTGAAGAGCATGGAATGACTTTGGAAATGATGGTGCGCCAAATCTTTTGCATTGTCTTTCCTGGAGAAATCTGTTCCAGCAACTGTATGCGCCTGAGGAGAAACATAAACGAACCGCATGTGAAAATACCGTGAAGGTCCGCCACTGAGCATCGCATATGACCCGAGTGCGTCTACGGACTAAACCGCTCGCGCGGTAGGAGGCCCGCCCGCGTTATTGCTGTCTTCCTACGTTAACTGTGCCAACATTGTGTATTGAGGCAATTGGCCTCGTTTCACAACAGGAGCACAGCCATGCAATCAACATCCCATCCGGTCTCCCCTTGCGCCTGCGCATGCTCGAAGACATGCACATGCGCCAGCTCTCACCCAAGATGCAGGCCGCCTACCGGCACCACAATACTCTACCTTTTTGTGTTGGATAGCATCCCGGTATAGCTTAAGGACGCAGTTTCTTCAGTTCCAGTTGCCGTATCAACCAATTCTGGGTAAATATTGAACCCAATCCGATAAGCCAGTCGGACGTATTTCACATCGCCAGCCAATAAAGACAAGGAGACGTCTTTTCCTTGCGCCATGCTGGTGGAGACAATATAGGTACCGGGCGCATAGTCTTTGAGGAATACTCCTTGTATCTGTGCTGTACCAACCTTCTCGCCATTGACCGTCACGTCCGGTTGATAAGCACCTCCAAAATGAGAGGCGCGGTAAAAATAAATTCTTGCTTTTCCCGGCTCTTGCGTGGCTATACTTTCTTTGATACTACTCAAGTTAGGGCCTGAAGCACATCCGACTACGGCAAAACAAACAAATGTTGCGGCAAACAATTTGAATTTAAATGTCAATTTCACGCTCCAATATAGGCGATCCAATCTGGATCGTTTGTCTGTGATTGTAATGTCGGCACCCCGCAGATATCCCGAGATACTGGCTCAGAAAACTTCGAGAGTGCTTGGATCTGGCTGGGCAGCCAAACTCTTCAACTTGCAACATTCACATTAGCTCTGATGGAAAGTACGATTCCACATATGGTTACGTTGTCTAAATTCGTCAGCCTTTGCCGCCAATTATTCGTTAGGTTGCACTACAGATGACTCCCGAACAACAAGCAGCCCTTCGCAGCCAACTGCAGCAAACGCTAGGTAATGAGCGCTTCGTAAAATTCGTCGATGACTCAAACGTCGGTCGATTGCGCTGGTGGGAGGAAAAGGCTTGGGAGAGTTTTGTCGCTACTTACCCAGCGCAAAACTGTTCACCAGGGGCGCTCGCACTGGCCCTTCGCATCTGCTCGCTGCATGGCACGCCGCTCTTGCAGGACGAAGTGCCGCTGATCCATGGGTGTGCTGATTGGACTGAACCGTACGGGGTCGCCAGGCGGTCGACATTCCCTTATGCAAACTCAGGTCCAGCCTATACGCAAGGTACTCTGACGAATGACGCAACAAAGTCGATCTGGTATTGTTCTGCATGCCGTGCAACCGAGGAGACTTGGCTGAAAAGGAACGGTCGCACGATTATCCCGCTGGATTGGCTCATGTATCGCGTAGATACTGGGCAAATGGTTGGCGCTGGGTTGCGCATTCATACTGAGCTTGGCTTCGTCGGGGACGCCCAACCAGAAGTACATCGGCCTCCATCTGAACACTGGCTGGAAAAGCAGCGCAAGTTTTTGTCAAAGGTTCAAGTCGGGGATGAAATCTGGGCGTTTAAGAGCCCCCCAGAAACCTGGGCAAGCTTTTGTGGCCGTGCCGGGTTCACCATCGTGAGGGCGGGAATTTGCATAGCAACTCTGCCCATAGTCCGGAACTAGCGAGCGTGGAGCCGTTTCCTCCTCGCCAACCCAAAGTGCCATCCCGCGGTGCGTGGTTCGTTCGTCAATGAATGACGGGTAACGGGTAGCGCGACTGGCTGCTATGCGTCCTTCAGAGGCATTGGCGGACAGTCTCCAGTTGAAAAGTCTGTCCGACCGGTTTGGGGCACAATCGCAATCTTAGGTGAAGCGAAACCTACCGATTGGGAATTGCCTTCAATATGCGCGCCGTTAGACATCGCGCTAGATCGAAACTCCATGACTTTCACACCCTAAGCTTTACGATGACACCTCTATCTCGTTCTCTTGCGGCGCTTGCGTTCCTCACACCGATTTCGGCGCTGGCAACCGAGGAGCTAGCAGAGCCGCTGGCGGCATATTTGAAACACCAAGGCCCAGTGATCGACAGCAAGGTGTTTCACTCATCCTCGCCGTGAGAGCAAATTGCGCTTTACTATTGCGTTGATGAAAATCTGAAAGGTGGACAGAATGAAGGTGCAAGCAACCCAGCAAATGTCCGCTGCGAGGTTGCGCTGTTCAACAAGTCGTCAATTTGGAAATTCGCGGGCAGCAAATGGTTAGGACAGGGCTCAGTGGAGGATTTTAAGGACGGCATTATTTTGGCAACGTCGGTCACATATTCCCCAGCCGATCCGCTGTGTTGCCCAAGCCAGAACCGAGATATTGCCTTTCAAACCTTGGACGGGAAACTCAAAACTCAAAGAGTCAAGCCAAGAAAATGAAACAGGAAAGTCTGTGCAGCGACGTCAATAGTCACGTCGTACTGCGGCCATAGACGCCGAGAGCCATCAAAAGTTGGCTTTGGTCGGCGCGTAGTACTTGTTGCCCAGGAATTCCACGTCGCCATGTATCTGGCTGTTTGCTGGTTGGGGGCCAACATTGACAACGACTTCGCCGTCCCCTGCTCTTGTATTTTGCGTGCCTTTGACAATCCCGCCGACTCGTGCGCTCACCGGCACTCCGCCAATGACCTTTCCATCTGATGCCCTTTGCAGGTACGCAATCACTACTGAATCGGGGGGCGACTGTGCATCGCATGGCTGCCCATAGGGTCTTTGGCAAACAAGCACCACGCCAGCGGTGTCCTTGAAAGTCGCATCCGCCTTTGCCACAACCAGCGTCCCCTTGCCCGTACCGCCTGCATACGGCGTGCTGGCCGTCGGGTTGAACGTTGCCTCAATCGTGTGGTTACCGGACTCGACATCCACCGTGTAGTCAAACCAAATTTGACCACTTGCGTTGGCGATACCAGAGCCTAGAACCTTTCCGTCGACTGCGAAGCTGACGTTGGCATTCGAAACGCCCTTGTTGGTCGGTTTGCCAATCACGACCGCCTTGAGCTGGACTTTGGCGCCATACTGATCTTTGATTGTCGGGACCTCGATCGTCACACCCTGAAACTGAACGGTGTTTGGCACCGGGTTGATTGCAAGTGCAGCTGCTGGCGGCTTTTGCTGCATGTTGCTAACAAGTACGTTGGTTCCAGAGAACGCCGACGCGCAAGCTCCTGCGATAAACAGGGTCAGAAGCAGTCTGGTAGGTGTAGTTACGTTCATTATTAATATTCCCTATTAAGTTACCTTGCTAGGTCCGCACTTACGCCTCCTGGGTTCAAACTGATTTTGTGCTTGGGGCCCCTTCCCCATGCCGTTTTGTCCGAAATCGCCCGGTCCGAGTGGTTTTTTTTGTCTTCTCTTTCGGGTTCCGGGTGGGTTTCACCCGACCAAACGCACGCCATTTACCCCAATTTGAGCGGATACACTGCTGCCAAAGAACGGAAAAATCAATGTCATGTGGCATTGATTCAAAGAGTTTGGATATCCTAGGGAGGGTAGTTTGGGAATTTCAGGAATGACCGGTACCTGGCATAAAGCGGTTTTGCTATTGGTGTCGGGGTTGTTTATTGGGCTTGTCACGTCAAATTGGGCGGCGCCTTTTTTTGTGTTGGCCTTGCTGACGGCCAATTTTTACACCTTTTCAGCAGCGTTTCGGTATCGGTATGCACGGCAATGCATGCTTTGGGCCAGTTGGATCGTCATCCCGGCCATCTTCTTTTTCTTGCAGTTGTCAGGTTTTGTGGGCGTCCTTGGCGACGGTGCCCACTTTTCGGCCGCCAATACCGTCTGGTTGTTGGGTTTCCCCTTCTATGTATTGAGCCTGCTCAGCATCAACCATGACATTCAAACCGGCAAGTTGGTGCGGCCAGCATGGATTGACTATGCACTTTATGGGGTGTACTTCCCAAAATTTATTTCAGGGCCGGTTGAGCAGCCACGCTTGATTGAAAAACTGACCAACTTCCGCTTCGCCTATGACCGTGAGCGCTTTGGGACAGGCATCGACTGGGTCATTCTGGGAGTCTTCTGCAAGTTTGTTGTCGCCAATTACCTGGGCAAAAACGTGGATGGCGAAAATGCAGTTGACGCGCTTGTGATATTCAGGTCCGTGTGCGCGTTTGAATTGCAAGTGTACTTTGACCTGGGTGGCTACAGTTTCATGGCCTACGGCATCAGCATGATGCTGGGCATCGATTTGACGCTCAACTTCAACCACCCGTTCTTTTCCTCCAACATTCAGTCCTTTTGGCAACGCTGGCACATCAGCCTGGGACGGTGGTTCCACGAATATGTCTATCGACCAGTGCGATCGATGGATCCCGCATCGCCAACGGTAAAACTGGCTTTGCCAGTCCTGGTGTTTTTGTTGTCCGCAGTGTGGCATGGGCAGACGCTGAACTTTTTGGTCTGGGGGCTTTGGCATGGTTTGGCATATTTGGCCTACGTGCAGTTTCTGAGTCGCCGCCAATGGCCCGTTGCCTTGGGCTTACCCCTATTCATCGGAGTGCTGCTGTTCGGACGGCTGTTGTTCATGGAGTCGGACTCCCACCATTTGCTACTTAAGGTAACCCAGCTATTTTCGGTGGACGCCTGGAGCCTGGGTCTTGCGCAACTCAATGTCTCTGGCTTGGATGTCAGGTCGTCTGATGGATTCGATCTGGTGGTAGCCGCCGTGCTGTCTGGCGGCTTCCTGATCGCAGAGTACGTCAATCAGCGCAAGGCAATGCCTGCGTATGCGATATTTCGCCGCCCCGCCGCCCAGTGGCTGTTGGTGGTTATCAGCCTGTTGCTGATCGAGGGCAGTCCAAGAGGGTTCATTTATGCCCGCCAGTAGCTGGAGAATCGCGGTGCTGGTGTTGGGTTTACTCGCGCTGAGTCTTGGCGCAGGACAGTCCTTTTACGTCAACTCAATGCAGATGCGTCAACGGTACATGGTTGAGGTCGTCACCGACAAGTTGGAGCGGGTGAAGCGGGTGCGCCGCCCTGCTATTTTGCTGGGTGGTGGCTCCAATGTCCTCACAGGACTGCGGGCCTCATTGCTCAGCGACATCCTGCACCGGCCTGCCTACAACCTTGCTCTGATCACCGAAGGGGACGACTACCGCAACGCCCTGGCAATGTTGGAGGCCGGCGCCTCGGCAGGCGATACCGTCGTATATGCATCTCGGGGCTTCCACGCCGGTCCTCCCATTTTGCAAGACGCCATCGTCAAGCCCGCCGGCGGGATCGATATGCGTGTTGCGAGAACGGACGGCGTGATTCCGCATGGATCCATATTGCGGGAATTGGTGACTTACAGTACGATCTTTGGAGAGTGGTCTCGCCCAGAAAACTACAATCCGTCCGGGGACTTCACCATGTGCCTTGGGCCAAAACACATCTTGCCGGAACTTCCCCCTGTTGCAACGCCTGAACGGGACCAGTACGTTCGCGATCTGGCAGACTTTTCTACAAGAATGCGCAAGCGCAATATCACTGTTTTGCTATTGGCCCCGGATATTTACGTGCGTGATGACGACGTACCGCGCTGGGTAGCGTTGCATGAAGGATTTCGCAGTCAGTTGGAGCGCGCTGGTGTTGAGTGGCTGCGTTACCCCGAGAGTGCCCTCTTCGTTACCGATGAGTCAGAGTTTTGCGGGTCCAACCTGCATCCGGCCCCCCGCCATGCAGCGATGAAAACCCAGTGGCTTGCCCAGCAGCTTGCCAGTCGGCACTAGACCATGCTCATTCGCTACCGCAGGACATTGTTCCCCCTTCTTGCGCTGATGGCGTTGGGTCTGCTGGCAACGGGTGTGTTTTACCAGCAGAACTTTGATCAAGGCGTGGAGTTTCCCAACCTCGGAAACCTGGATGAAAGTCTGGACTGCAACACCATCGACAGGGACAAGCTGCTTGTCATCTTGGCGGTTGGACAGTCGAACGCTTCAAATTACGGCAGTGTCCCGTTTACACCGGGCAAAAACGTCTTCTCGTTTTATAACGGGCGATGCTTTCCAGGTCACGATCCGCAGCCTGGGGCCGATGGAATTGGTGGGAGCATCTGGTCGCGTCTTGCAGACTTGATGGTGCACAAGGGTTACGCGCGCAACGTGATGATCGTCGCCGTTGGTGCGGGTGGCTCGTCAGTATCCGAATGGGTGCCAGAAGCAAAGTATTACCCCCGTCTGGTTGACGCGGCACACAGTTTGAAAGAGGCCAACCTCACGCCAGGCATGATCATTTGGCTGCAGGGATCACGCGATGCGGGAATGGCGCCTGAGGTCTATCGCAACCATTTGCGCGATGTCATTTTTGCCTTCCCTATTTTGGGATTTCGGCTTGGCCCCGCCGCCAGGCTGTTTGTTGCGACCCATACGCGTTGCTCAAGTGCTGCCGCGCCCGGAATTCAGGCCGCGCAGCAGAGTATGGTTGACCACGCCAACTATATTTTTGCAGGTCCGAACATGGACACACTGGAGGACGACGTAAAACACTTTGGCTGTCACTACAATGAACTCGGACTCAATCTGGCTGCAAAGATGTGGCTGGGTGCCATTGAACGGGCTGAGGCGGAGTCTGCGTGGCTACCCCGAGAAACATCGAATGACCGCCAGAAGCCATTGCCCGGAACCCCTTAATTATGAAATTTGACGTTTTCATGCCGGTCATTTTCGGTCGTCGCAATCTGGTGTCTTGGGTGTTTTTGACGGTTTTCGCGCTGGGCATTGCCGTCAATTTCTGGATACCGAAGCAGTATTCAAGCACTGCGACGGTCTTGCTGGATACCGCGGCTGGCGGCAACATTCGGCCGGGGTCGACGGCGGTCGCGGCAGAGGAGCGCTTCCTGCGGGAGCAGACCGCCTTTCTTTCCAGCAGCAACATGGCACTGCGGGTCGTGGATGCGCTGGGTCTGGACAAATCGTCAGAGGCCCGCCAGCTGTATGCCACAGAGGGCATGGGCAAGGGAACGCTCAAGACCTGGCTGGCTGAAACGCTGCTGAGAAAGGTCGCGGTTCGCGCAGCGACCGATGCCAATGTCATCAATATCGAATTCACATCGTCAGACCCGCAGCTCGCAGCAACGGTTGCCAATATGTATGCGCAGGCCTACGCCAAGGCGGTGTCAGAGGGGCAAAGCAACAGTTCAAAGCGAAAAGTACAGTTTGCGCAGCGACAGATGGCCGAACTGCGCGACAACATGTCCGGCGTTGAAAAGAACATCAGGGAAGTTCAGCAGCAAGACGAGTATTTCGCCATTGATGACCGCTATGTGGCGGAAAACAAGCGGCTCCAGGAATTGCGCACCCGCGTGGCAGCGAGCGCAGCCAAGGCGCCTGAAGGTGTGCTGACGCAATTGCACTCGGAAATTGACGCGCAGCAGAACAAGGTCGCAGAAATCAAAGCGCAGCAAACCAAATTGAAAGGCCTGCAATCCAATCTGGAAGTCCTGCAAAAGTCCCACGATTTTGCGATGCAGCACCTGTGGCAGGAGGCTTTCAACGATCGAACGGAGACCTTTTCTGTCGTCAACTTGCGTGCGGCAGACATACCCGAGACGCCGGCAGTGCCCAAACTCTGGATCAATTTGCCGCTCAGTTTTGTGATTGCACTGGTTTTGGCACTAGGTTCGGCCATCGTTGCAGAAGCCATTGACCGTCGCATTCGTACTGAGGCAGATGCGGCGCAGGTGCTGGGCTTGCCAGTGCTGGCGAGGGTAGTGCTGTGAACGATTCAGATTTCAAGGAATTGGCGATGCGGGAGTCTGCGTTCTTGCGGCTGGAAGAAGCGCGGCCCGAACATTTGGGCAGTATCGGCAAGCTGTTGTTGGACGCGGGCAAATTGACGCCGCAACAGGCCGAAAAAGCCATGCTGTACCAGAAAGCGAACGGAATACGTTTTGGTCAAGCGGCTGTGCGCTTGGGCTTTGTACAGCAAAAGGATATTGCCGAAGTTTTGGCACTGCAGTTTGAGTATCCTTACCTGCGCAAAGGGCAGAGCAAACTCAGCGAACGGCTGGTGGCGGCCTACGAACCATTTTCGCCATCGGTCGAAGCATTGCGCAGCCTACGCACCCAACTGATGCTGCGCTGGACTTCCGCTGGCAACAAATTCATGATGTTTGTCTGCTATGAACCCAGTTCGGCCTGCAGCCTGAGCGTTGCAAACCTGGGCATTGTTTTTTCGCAATTGGGTGAACGCACGCTGATCATCGACGGCAACCTGCGTCAGCCACGCCAGCACGCGCTGTTTGGCCTGTCAAATGACTGCGGATTGAGCGATATCCTGGCCCACCGTGCCGACATGGACTGCATTCAGAAAGTTGAAAGTTTGATCGGACTCTATGTGCTCGTGTCCGGTACTTCGCCTCCGAATCCGCAGGAGTTATTGGGGCGGCCAGCACTTGCCGGTGTCTTTGATTCCGTGCGGGATGAGTTCGACGTCGTGTTGATCGATACGGCCTGTCTGGCTGGCTCGTCCGATGCCCAAATCATCGGGCCGCTGGCCAAAGGGGTTGTCATGATTCTGCGGGAAGGGACCACAACAGCCCGCAGCGCGGCCAAGCTCAATGC
>OUNL010000028.1_pt1 | contig 10737 bp, 9 predicted proteins | sample 1779831 | NCBI WGS metagenome assembly OUNL01 (sample SAMEA3914863, study PRJEB12502) | metagenome | biome: forest; material: soil | place: USA | collected 2011-09-16 | depth 0.1 m | reverse complement strand
GAAGCTGCTCCAAAAGCCGATGCAAAGGCAGACGCCAAGGCCGCCAAAGAAGCCAAGAAGGCTGAAGCCAAGGCTGCTAAGGAAGCCAAGAAGGCTGCTGCCGCTGAAAAAGCTGCTGCCAAGAAGGCCGCTGCTGCTGAAAAAGCTGCCGCCAAGAAGAAGGCTGCCGAGGACAAAGCTGCTGCTGCCAAGAAGTAATTCTTACCAACTTTCCAAAAAAGCCCGCTCATGCGGGCTTTTTTTATGGGTGAATCTGTGAAAATGGCGCGTTTCTAAAATAATTTGAAAATTCAGGGGATGGGGCAAATGGTCAAACAGAAGCTGGCACCTAGGGACCCTGCGGGTCCGTATTTGATCTCGTGGATTGTCCATGCCCGCGCTGCCGTCGCTGCCTTTTACCGGCGAAGGCGCCGCACCCTGAGCGGCCAGACGGCCAACAACACGGCCGCATCCGAATTGAAAGCCATGCACTGGCCACAGTTTGAGGCACTGGTTGGCGACGCATTTCGCCTGCAGGGCTTTATGGTGGCGCAACGTGGCGGGCTCGAACCTGACGGGGACGTGGACCTTGTCCTGTCCAAGGCGTCTGAGCTATTCCTGGTCCAGTGCAGGCAGTGGAAAGCCCATACCGTTGGCGCAGACGTAGTGCGTGCGCTGCACGGCGTCATGCTCGCGCAGGGTGCGGCGGGCGGCTTTGTGGTGACGTCGGGCAGCTACACCGCGGAGGCCCAAGCGCTCGGCACCGCGCGAAACGTCCAACTGATCGACGGCGACAAACTCATTGAAATGATCCGGGTGGCCAGGGTCAGTCAAGACATGCAATCGCGCGCATCCGCATCCGCGTGGGGAACGCATGCGCCAGCATGCCCGGCCTGCAACGCAGCCATGATTCTGCGCGAGGCCAAATATGGAACGAACGCAGGCCAGCATTTTTGGAGCTGCACGAAGTTTCCAAATTGCAGAGGCACCAGAGAAGCTCAGGGCTGACTACTGGAAGGGCCGCACCAAGACACGCCATAAGCGGCCGTCGAACATCCGCACTTCATCGAGGCTGGCAACGACCAGAATCCCGTCTGCAGCGTCGAGATGGCCGCGCGCTCCGAGTTGGTTGGCCCGCCCTACCTGGCCGTCCACCAGCCAGTCCAGCACATAGTCCGACGCCAGCCACAGCGTGCCGTCGAACCAACGTGTGTCGTTGTAGGGAATGGACATATCTGCCTTCCATATCTTTCGCCACGTGTCGCCCCGGCCCTGGAACAGCGTCCCGCCCTCGCCGGAGATGTACACCTGCCCATCGCCGGCGCAGCACACGGTGAAGAGCGGCAGTTTGGAGGGGAACTTGCACGGACTCCACCGCAGACTGTCGTAATGCCAGACGTCGCCCTTTCCCCCAACGGCGTAGAGGTCGTCCTCGGCGAAACCGTCAATGTCGTGGAAGCCGAAGGTCACTAACTTTGTGGCGCTCATCTCGGCGCGGGCCAGGTCGGGCAGGCCGCGCGCCAGAAGCTCCCAACGGCCCACGTCGACCCGCCGGTAGACGTCGCGGAACATCCCCACCGCGTAAGGGCGGCCGGCAATACTGCGACCCCGGTGGAGGACGACCTGCTCGCCCTGGATGTTCACATTCTCCATGGCGTTGTGGCCGCTGCCCATGGCCAGGGCGTCGCCGTTGAGGCTCAGCGCGATCCCCTGGCGATGGGGCTCCTGACCGGCCGTGCAGCGGGTGAGCGCAAAGCCGGTGAGGCCCTGGTGCGACCACTGCTCGCCTGGGTCGGTCTCGTCCAGGTAGAGCGCGGCGAGACGCGAGGGGATGTCGTGTTCCCAGGCCAAGCTGGCTTGCTCATCAGAAATCGATTGCCGAAGCGCGAGGTACACCACGTTGAGGTCGCGTACGGCCACGTCGACTATGTGCCAGCCCCGGAAGGTCGCCTCCCAGGCCCCGATGGGGAGGAAGGTGCAGTCCGTATCCGTCATATCAATCAAAAATTCAACCACATCTGGCGAAGTATGTCACGAGACTGAACCATTTCCTGATTCAAGTCGACACAGTCATTGACCTTTTGAGGAACACACAATGCATTCAGTCTTGACGCGGTATCGGTTCAGTTCGATTGCTTTTCTGCTGGCGTCTGTCGCAAGCTTTTCGATCACATTGGCGGCAACGCCGCAAGTAGCCGCGCCGCAATCGGCCCCGCCCTCTATGACGGCGAAACCCTCCAGCCCTGCGGTCTCGCCAAACGCAATCAATAGATCTGCGGTAGTTTCCACCGCTGCGAAACTTGTCGGCGCTGAAACCATCGCGGCGGTTGGGACCGTGGCCCATTTGAAAGCCAATGTATCGGGGGCAGACCAACTACCGGTAGCCAACACTTCAGTCGTGTTCTCACACAATGGGCGCGACCTGGGAACTGCAACAAGTGGCGTGGATGGCATCGCAGTGTGGGACTATGCGGTGCCAGACACCATGCCCATCGGATCCAACACGGTCAATCTTCGGCTGGCGAATCAACCCGCAATCCAAGCCAACCTGACGCTAGCCGTGGTCAAGTCGGCAACCTATGTGGCGGAGCCGAAAATTCAATTCTCTCCGCTGGACCCCAACGGCTACACGGCCAAGGTCACGGCCTACCTGCTTCCCGGCACCACGCAGACCACCCAATTCACAGCCTATAAAAATGTTCTGAAGGATCGAATCATCCTCATAAAGTTTGGAGGCCAAACGACCCAGGTGAAAACCTTGGGTCTTGATACCTTTGGAGGGTCCCTCCAGATCACGCCCACGATCACTGAAACCTTCCAGGTCAAGCCCACCGATTTTGGAAAAACGATTGACGTATCTGTGAGCTTTGAAGGTGATGCGCACTACCTGGCGAGCAGCTATGCGTTTCCTGCGGCGACGCTGCCCAAGCCACCTGCGCCTTTGCCATCCGCGCCAGATTTCTCATACAGTGTGCACGGGCCAATCAACAGCACGTATGGAGCAATAACGGTATTCCCGGGCGACTCTGCCGACATCGACGTAACGTTGCGTTGGTATACCGACTCCACCAGTGGTCTGGGTGAATTGAAGGGGCCAGTCCATTTCATACTGCGAGCGAAGCCCGCTGTGGGGTCAACCGGCACCGCGTTCGTATTGGGCCAGGGCGTCACCGATGCGAACCTAAAAGGCAAGATTCACTACTCGTACCCCCTCGCCAGTTCGCTGCCTAGCAATAGTTACGAATTGGAGGTTGGCCTGGTTTGGGCGGGCGGGCAAACGTTTCCTCCATCATTCAATGCGCAACAAATATCAACCCGTGATCCGTTCAAAATAATGGCTCCCCAGACCACCATGCAGGTGAAGGCGCCCGCCTCTGCCAACATCAATGAAACCATTGCGGTGGATGTCTACACGACACGCAAGTCGGATGGAAAACCGGTCGGTTATGCGGTGCGCGTCACCCACCATGGTGGACAGTCGTGGCAAGTTGACCCTGACACCATCGGTCACGCGGTCATCAAGATTCCTATGAGCGGCATAGGTCTTGGTCGACAAGAATTCCGTGTCGCCACTGAAATCCCGCAAGGCGCGATGGCGGGCATTGCCGAAAGCAAGTTTGCTGTCAATGTGGTCACGATGCCTTTGCAGTCAGCTCCACAATCCCCTTTGAACAAATAACTGGATGGTGGCATGGATGGCGCGTGTGTAAAGTAGCAGAAGTGATGTGCGCGGTGGGTGTCCCGGCAGCACTTATGGCTTGAATCTCCGGTATATTCCGTCGGCCACGCCGGCATACCGGCATCGGAGACACCCCTTGGCAGTATCAGACTCATCTTCAGTTCTCGTCACGATCAGCATCAGTGCACTGGTTGCCTGGCGCCTTTACTCGCGCATTCGCCGCATGATAGGTCGGCAAAAACTGTCGCGCGTGCGGCCGTGGATCACAGTCACCCTGCTGCCCATCGTGTTTGCCGGACTACTGTTTTTCATACGCACACAGCCAATGACTGCCTTGGCGTTGGCGGTGGGTGCTGCGGGTGGCGTGGCATTGGGCATTTACGGTCTGCGCCTCACCGCGTTCGAGGACACGCCGACAGGCACCTTCTACACGCCCAATGCACACCTGGGTATTGCACTATCGCTCCTGTTGCTGGGGCGCATTGCCTACCGCTTCATCCAGCAGTTTGGCATGACCATGCCAGCCCGTGCGGCGCCGCAGGACTTTGTGCAAAGCCCCATCACATTGATTATCTTCGGCACACTGGCAGGCTACTACGTAACCTATGCCATCGGTCTACTGCGCTGGCGCCGGGATCCTAGCCCTGGCGCCGTGCAGGCAGTCGCAGAGCAACCGAGCGCCCCCTAGTAAGCTGAGCAAAAAGCGGGGCCTCCGAGCCGAAGGTCCCGAACCAAGGATAACCCTTAACCTTGGCAACAGGTCCGCAAACCCGCTGTTGTACCTGTCACAGCACAGCTATGCAAGCCTCTCTATCAAAACGCGTATTTGATGCCAATGTCAAAACCGCTGGACGTGCTGTTGGGGTTTACGGCGGCGGCGTTGAGTGCGGCCGTTGCGCCACCGGAATTGTTCACCGACGCCAGTGTTACGTAGATGTCCGTTTGCTTGTCCAGCGTGTACACATACCCGAGAGCGTACTGCGTGGATTTTGCCGTTCCGTTGTCCGTGGCAGAGACGGATGCGCGCGCATAGCCCGGTCCGGCCGGCACTTTCACACCGACCAGGTAGCCGTTCACGTCGGCAACATTGGTGTTGGCTTCCTTGGAAACAAAAGCCATAACTTTGGCAGCGCCAAAGTCGTAGGAGCCACCAAGATTGGAGTAGCGTACGTCGGTTGTGACACCGGTGTTGGTTTTGCCATAGGCAAGGCCCAGGCTCAAGGGTCCCTGGTTGTAGGACGCTCGGAAGGTGGAACCCGAGCCAATGTCTGACGCCGTGGATGCGTTTTCACCCATATAGGTTTGTGCTTCAAACACGAAGCCTCCAAGGCTTGGCGTGAAATAGGCAATGCTGTTGGACACGCGGGTGAACGAGACGCCTGCGTTGCTTAGAACATAGGGGCGTGACGCACCAACGCCGACGACGCCGAAGGTGTCGTACTGGCCCAAATTCAAATAGTGCGCCGCGAAATCGCGCCCGGCGCGGATTTCACCAAACCCACCCGACAGGCTGACGGTGGAGCGGCGATTGAAGGTCAAGCCTTGGGTTCCGGTATCCACCAACGCGGTGCCAGTCTGGTTGTTGCTGTTGGTGGCCGTGCCGGAACCAGCGTCTGCGTTCACGCCTGCTTCAAACCAGACGGATGCTTTCAGGCCATTGTCAAACGAGCGCTCGCCACGGAAACCAATTCTGCTGGTCGCTTCTGACCCGCTGGTAAGACGTGTCTTGTTGCTCACATCGCCATTTCCCACAGAGTAGGCGACGTCGGCCACGCCAAATATCTCAACGGATGGGGTGGCGGTTTGCGCGGAAGCAATGCCAACACTGGTGGCAGCTACGAATACGAATAGGTTGTTTTTCATTTCGGGGTTGGATGGATTTAGTTATTGATACGACGACTAACGAGTGGATGAATAGTGCCTTTGCATGCAAAAGCGGGTGGACGGGAATGGGTGCTTTGTTGTATCGGTGTCTCCTATGCTTTTTTTTGGGCAAAAGCGTGCCCTAGGTGCTATCAAATGTGGCACCTTGTAGTTGGCTGAAATGGGTTTGGTTGTCGCTCGTCTGTGCTGCTGTCAACCAGCAGAACTATACGTACGAGGGGGTCGCTTTGCGCATCCCATCGTTAATGGGCTCATTACTATTTTTAATGCATCAGGAGTGCGCCAAACCAACGCTCACTGGCGACAAGCCGTCTTACGCATTCCGTGAGCACGACCCTTGTGGCAAGCGCTGCCGGAGAAAGCTCATCTTCCATTTGACTGAACAACAGGCTTTTACGACGGGCTTGTAGATCGGATATCTCTCGGTATACAAAACGTTGATTGGTATCGCCGTAAGGCAGCAAGGCTGCCCACGGAAGAATGCTGGTCGCTTGCCCGGATTCAACGGCGCTCATCAACACCATCAATGAATCAACTTCAAATGCGATGTTGGGAAAGATGCCAACATGGGTGAAAGCGTTATCCAGAATGGTGCGCAACCGGTTGGCATGGGTTGGCAGAATCAGCGGCTCGTGCTGCAGCTCGCTGAGCGCAACCGCCATGTTGCAGCTGTTTAGCGATGAACCATGCTGTTCTTTTTTTGAGCTGACCCAGAACAGCTTTTCCTCCACCAATTCCCGTGCTTCCAGATGTCTTTGTTTGGTTTGCGGGTCCCCCAACTGCAATCGCGCGTCGAACAGGATCGCAAAGTCCAATTCGCGCGCGTTGAGCATCACGGCCAGGTTGTTGGACGAACTCTCCACCAGGTTCAGCCGTACATCCGGATAGCGCTCGTGCATGGCGGTGATCAGATCCAGGCCCAGTATGGACGCAGTCGTTGAAGCAAGGCCGATGCTGACGGTTCCGGTAAAGCGTGATTGCTGCGCAGCCCGTACGGCGCGATTGGCATGCCGCAAAATCAATTGGGCTTCGCGGAAGAAGGCGTTGCCCGCCTCAGTGGGTGAAACACCACGCGCGTCGCGCACAAACAGACGCGTGCTGATCTCACTTTCCAGCCGACTGACCTGTTGGCTCAGTGCCGACTGGCCCACGCCCAAATCATAGGCGGCCCGCCCCATGGAGCCAAGCTCCACAATTCGAACAAAGTATCGCAGTTGGCGCAATTCCATGTGACGCGATTCCAGGCCTACGATTGATGGTGAGTATGGGATTGTCAAAGACCTCCGGGCTCAGCGCCAGTTGTGGAGTTCCACATCTAGGGTTTTCCCTGTGACGCGCCCGTGCGCACCACCATACATTCGACGATCGTCAGGCCGAGGACCCGTCTACTGCCCCTGTTTGCGCAATGCGCGCCCGGCCAAAACGTCGTGCACGTAGGCGCCGCGCTCGACTGCGATAGCACCGTTGACCAGCACCCAATGCACGCCATCTGGAGGCAGATTCGGCTGGTCATAGGTCGCGCGATCCGTGTAAGTGCGTGGGTCAAATACGACGATGTCGGCAAAATTGCCTGTCTTGATACGGCCCCGATCGGCAATGCCGAAAAATTCGGCAGTGCGCGCACTGCTTTGGCGCACTGCGAACGGCAAACTCATGACATGGCGTTTTGTAACGTACTCGCCGATACGTCTGGCAAATGTGCCTGCTCGGCGCGGGTGGTTGGCCACGCCATCGGAGCCGCCCACCACGAAGTCGGCTTGCATAAACGCCTCAATGTCGGCCTCATCCATGTTGAATGACACGATGTTCGAACCACCGCTGCGAATGACTTCGATCACCGCCTCTGCGGGACTGACGCCCAGTTCTTTGGCAATGGTTTCCACCGTCTTGCCCTCAAAGGCGGGATTTTTGGCGCGAATCAGCTTTTGCGCTGCTGGGCCGTTGCGTTGCTGCAGGCTTTTATCAATGCCGTCGGCGATGCGTTGCCGCGTCTCTGGATCAGCGAGCCGTTTGAGCAAGGCATCATTGCCGCCGTCACGCGCCCATCCAGGTACCAGGCCGGGAACAATATGCGTGCTCGACGCCGTATACGGGTACTGGCTCGCCGTGACATTCATCCCTGCGGCGCGCGCTGCACGCAAGCGCGCAAGCACCTCGGCGCTCTTGCCCCATACATCCGTGCCCAATGCCTTGATGTGCGAAATATGCAGCGCTATGCCAGATTCACGCCCGATCTGCAGCGTCTCTTCAACCGCATTCAGCAAGCCGGTTCTAAAGTTGCCTTCGTCACGCATGTGCGTGTCGTAGACACCGCCCCGCTCCGCGACCACCTTGGCCAGCGCCACCACCTCATCGGTCTTGGCGAAAACACCGGGCGTATAGACCAGCCCGGTAGACAAGCCATAGGCGCCCTCTTGCATGCCTACCCGCATCAGCTCCTTCATTTGCTCCAGCTCCACCTCCGTTGGGGCGCGATCAACATCGCCCATGACGCGATGGCGCACGGCGTTGTGGCCGATCAGCATGGCAACATTGGTGCCGATGCCGTTTTGCGCAAGCGCGTCCAGCGTGGACCCAATGCGGTCGAGATCCGCGCCGTCGGTTTCCAACACGATGCCATCGTTGCCGATGACGACCGTGGTCACACCTTGTAAAAGATACGGCAGGTTCGCGTGCTTGTCCGATGAGATCAATTCACGGTATGCATGCGTATGCGGATCGATGAAACCGGGTGCTACGACCAGGCCATTTGCATCCAGCGTTTTGCGGCCGCGATACCCCAGCTTGGCCGCGTCACCCACGAACACAATGCGATCGGCGTTGATGCCAATATCGGCGATGAAAGATGGCCCCCCACCGCCATCGACAACCGTTCCCCTGCGTAAAAGGATATCAACCTGTGTGCCGTTTGCCAATGCGTGACTGGTAAAACCCAGCGACAGCGCCAACACGAGACTCACGCCAGCAAGCCCATGTTTGAGCCCCGCAACTCTTCGAATTACTGCATCCATGAAAAGCTCCTTTTTTTCAAAAAACATTGCATGAAGCATATCGAACCGCTTCCTCTGACAATAATGTTTTTATCCGTGGAACCCATAACCTGTTGTTATGGATATTCGACATCAGAAAATTATGTGCGAAGTATGTTGACCGCTCTATGCGCCGCCACCAGATCGCTCAACCCCACCCCGACGGCCTTGAAAAGAACAATATCGTCCACCGATTGGCGCCATGGCGCACCCATTGCCAGAATCTCAGGCAAGTCAAAAATCCGTGCCGCCTCCAGACTTTGGTCTGCCAGACCTTGCACAATTTCGCCTGCCTCTACCAGGCTCTGCGGCTTCCATTCCACAATCACGCGCTTGCTTCGCTGGCGCGTGGTGACGTCAATCTCGCTGCCAGTTGGCAAGCTGGTCCCCACAGCACATACCGTGGCTCCTGGCTTCAGCCAGCGGCCATCAAAAACGGCTTGCTTGGAGCGTGTGATGGTGACCAGGACATCGGCATCAGTGACAGCCTGCTCAGGCGAGACTTGGTGCACATCAACACCTAACTGCTCCGACAGTTCGGCACACGCCGCCACCACGCTGGCAGTGTCAACCACTGCGATTTCGGAAAAACCCAAAGTCGCCTGCAACGCTTCCACATGGGTCCGGCCTTGCACTCCCAGGCCGAACACGGCCAATTTACGGGCGCCGGGATTGGCGATTTGCTGGGCGGCCCAAGTGGTCATGGCCGCCGTTCTTGCACGTGTAATTTCACCGGCAGGCATGACATGGTGGTCGCCGGTGGCGAGGTCGAACAGATTCAGTAGAAAGTTGAATTGCCCATTGTGACTGGTGTAAGTCTTGTATGCGGCCACCGCGCGACTTTCCCAAACTGCGGACATGCCGCTGAGCTTCCATTTGCCGCAGTCAATGCGTTGGCGCTCACCGATGGTAGCGTCGCCATGGCGCAGCGCCTCGAACGCCAGTGGCAGGTCCGCCAAAACCTCGCGCCAGCTCACGGCGCGGCCTATTTGATCTTCTGTGTAGGTGTTGATCACTATCAGTCCTTGTTGTAGTTTGGAAATGTTAAGGCAGGTTGCTTATTCCCAGCCATCAGGATTTGCACTGCGGCAATGACCGTAAGTTATGGGCCACTAGATTGGATTCTGTTGCGATAGTGGAATCGGTCCGAAAGGAGTTGCTCGGTTGGCTTGGTGATCAAGCGGCTGTGTTGTAGAACTGGTAGCCCACCAGCAGCAAACCCGCACCGCCATCGTTTGCAACGGCAGCTTGGTCAGCCAGGCTTTCGTCAACTCCGGCAATGTCGACACGTGATGGGCTCGGCGTCGAATCTGGACGTCATGAACGCGATGGTGAGCTCTATCTCGGGTCTCTGAACGTACAGGGCTGGTAAGTTCGAACCGATTGGGTAGACTCAGGCGCACAGTAAGGAGAAATCGATGAACGGTATTAGGCGTCGTTTCCGGTTTGCAGCGTGCTGGTTTGGCGCTGCAATGTACATCGCCTCCAGCACGCTTTGCGCGCAAACCGTACACCCAGACATTCCCGACAGCCAACTCACCCAAGTTGGCAAAGACCTGGACAAGCGCCTGTTCGATGCCTTCAACCAGTGCAAGCTGGACGCGCTGACCGCCATGCACACGCCCTATGTGGAGTTCTACCATGACCTCAATGGCCGCATCCTCAACCGCGAACAATTTGTCGCCGCTGTCAAACGCAACATCTGCGGCAAGGCGCAGCGCCGACTGGTCGAATCGTCGCTAGAGGTTCACCCCATGGCCAAGGTTGGCATGATCCTGGCTGGTCAGCACTGCTTTTTCGAAGTGGGAAAAAACCAATGCATTCAGACGGCCCGCTTCTTCATGTTGTGGAAGTTTGATGGCAAGGAATGGCATGTCTCCCGCGTGTTCAGTTACGACCATCAAGACATCACTTCCTGATCAACCCACCTTGACTGGCTTGGCCTTTTTCAACTCATCAATGGCATCCAGAATTTCTTGTTGCTGGAAGCCAGAGAAACGGCGGTAGCCGACGTAGGTCAACGGGTAGCCATTGCCTTTGAGGGCGTGGTAGGCCGTCTCACTAACGGTGGATGCTTCGACGTCAACATCATCGAAGCGCACGCCATGCGCCGCAAAATACTCGCGCTGCTGCTTGCAATAGGGGCACCATGATGTACCGTACATG
>OUNL010005193.1_pt1 | contig 10826 bp, 12 predicted proteins | sample 1779831 | NCBI WGS metagenome assembly OUNL01 (sample SAMEA3914863, study PRJEB12502) | metagenome | biome: forest; material: soil | place: USA | collected 2011-09-16 | depth 0.1 m | reverse complement strand
GGGCTCGCTGGCTTCGCGCATTGAAGATGCCAGCCCCAAGGTGATTGTCAGTGCCGACGGCGGTTCGCGCTCGGGCAAGGTGGTGGAATACAAACCCCTGCTGGACGAGGCCATTGCGCAGTCCAGCCACAAGCCGGATGCAGTGTTGCTGGCCGACCGCAAACTGGCGACCATGGCGCTGGTGGCAGGGCGGGACCATTTGTGGAAGGATCTGCGCGACAAACACTGGAACTCGGTCGTGCCGTGCGAATGGGTGGAATCCACACACCCCAGCTACACGCTGTACACCAGTGGCACCACGGGCAAGCCAAAGGGTGTGCAGCGCGACACCGGCGGTTATGCCGTGGCGCTGGCCGCCAGCATGGAGCACATCTACTGCGGCAAGGCCGGTGAAACCTATTTCTCGACCAGCGACATTGGCTGGGTTGTGGGCCATAGCTACATCATCTACGGACCACTGATTGCCGGCATGGCGACCATCATGTACGAGGGTCTGCCGACCCGGCCGGATGGCGGCATCTGGTGGAGCCTCGTGGAAAAATACAAGGTGACCGTGATGTTCAGTGCGCCCACTGCCGTGCGCGTGCTGAAAAAGCAAGACCCGGCGCTGCTGACCCAATACGATCTGTCCAGCCTGCGCGCACTGTTTTTGGCCGGCGAGCCGCTGGATGAACCAACCGCCCAGTGGATCAGCGAGGGTCTGGGCAAGCCCATCATCGACAACTACTGGCAGACCGAAACCGGCTGGCCAATTTTGAGCATTGCCAACGGTATCGAGAAAAAGGCTAGTCGCTTTGGCAGCCCAGGCGTTGCCATGTATGGCTACAACGTCAAGTTGCTCGATGAAAACACCGGCGAAGAGTTGACGGGAACTGGTCAAAAAGGCGTGGTCGCGATTGAGGGCCCGCTGCCACCGGGCTGCATGCAGACCATCTGGCGCGACGATGCGCGGTTTGTCAAAACCTACTGGAATAGCATTCCCGGCAAGCTGGTCTACAGCACGTTTGACTGGGGTGTGCGCGACGCCGATGGTTACTACTTCATATTAGGGCGCACCGACGACGTCATCAATGTGGCCGGCCACCGCCTGGGTACCCGCGAGATCGAAGAGAGCATTTCCAGCCATCCCAATATTTCCGAAGTAGCGGTGGTAGGTATTGCTGATGCGCTCAAAGGGCAGGTGGCCATTGCCTTTGCCGTGGTCAAGGATGCCAGCGTGCTGCTGGACTCGGCGGCGCATGCCAAGCTGGAAGCCGAGGTCATGAAAGTGGTCGACAAGACCATCGGTGCCGTAGGCCGGCCGGCGCGGGTACGTTTTGTGACCGCGCTGCCCAAGACGCGCAGCGGCAAGCTGCTGCGCCGCGCGATTCAGGCCGTGTGTGAAGGCCGTGATGCGGGTGACCTGACGACCATGGAAGACCCCGCCGCACTGCAACTGATTCGGGATGTCATCGCAGACTAGACGTCAACACCACCGCGTTTGACGCGATCACTGGTTCATACGAATTGCTGTTTTCATACTGAACCTACAGCTGTAACAATGCCGTAAAGTGCGCAAGGCTTTGGTAATTTTTTAGGTTCTGTATGCCACACTAAGCAGCAGCGGGCGAACGTCTCGCTGATGATAATTTATAACTTTCAAGGAGTTTTGTGTGCGCAAGTACTTAGTAACAAAGATATGTGGGGTTGTTTCCTCTCTTGCATTGGCCTTCTCGGCAAGCAGTGCTTTTGCATATCCGGCGGGAGCCAGCAACGGTTCCTTTTTCCTGGGCAATTCTGGTCTCTTCACCATCAATGCCGGGGCATCGGTTGATAACTTGGTTTATGGCGGGGCCGCCAGTTGCAAACTCGTGATGCAAAGCGACGGAGATCTGGTGTTGACAAATCTTGCTGACAACTCCGTGATTTGGAGTACAGGAACCAAAGGCAATCCCGGTGCATACACCGTCATTCAAAACAACGCCCTTGTCGTTCTTGGTAGTGCGGGCAAGCCATTGTGGTCTTCTCCTACGTTCAAGTCTTCAGATACCGACTTTCTTGGATTGGACGGATCGTGCGATCTGAGAATCTATGACAGTGCCATGGTGACAGCGCATGATTTTCATACCAATACGGTAGCCGAAACCCAGATTTACGGTGGCACTACATTGGCTGCTGGGCAGGCTCTTGAAGATGCCTATCATCAGTATAAATTGCTGATGCAGAGCGATGGAAATCTTGTGCTTTCCAAGATCGCTGGCAATGTACTCCTCGCGCAAAGCGGAACCGGTGGCAATCCTGGTGCATTTGCCACCATGCAGTCAGATGGAAATTTTGTTATTTACAGCAGTGCAGGCAAAGCACTCGTGTCTACGAATACCGGCGGTCACCCATATGGATATTTCTTTCTGGAGCTCAGCGGGACTTCTCCTTATTTGAATATTTATTCTTCGACGGGCTTCAATATCTGGCAGCTTCCTGCGGCATTGTTGGTTCATTGACCGCATAGTCGGATGTCAGGTGTGGGGTCGAGTTTGCAGGCTGCCACCACGCCGTTGTAATGGTACTTGGGTGGCTCAGGCCACGGCCTGTTCACCCATGTAAAAGCAACGCGCACACACCTGCTGGTAGCGGTTGTTGCCACCAATTTCGACCTGCGCGCCGGCGCGCTCGCGCTGGCCGTTGGCCGCCAAACGAATGTTCATCGTGGCCTTGCGCCCGCAGGCGCAAATGGTCTTGAGTTCCTCAATGTCGTCAGCCAGTGTCAGCAATTGCGCCGAGCCCGGGAAGGCATTGCCCAAAAAGTCAGAACGCAGGCCGAAGCAGATTACCGGCACATTGCGCACATTGGCCAGGCGGTGCAATTGGCGTACCTGTTCGATTGACAGAAACTGCGATTCATCGATGAGCACGCAGGCCAAACCTTCTTCGGTTTGTAGCAGTCCAAAAAAATCAGTTTGCGCGTCAAAAACGCTGGCTTGGCGCTTGAGCCCCAGGCGCGACGCAATGCAACCGGCTCCAAGCCGGTCGTCTATGGCTGCGGTAAACAGATGCACGCGCTGGCCTTGCTCTTCGTAGTTGTAGGCGATTTGCAGCAGCGCAGTCGATTTGCCGGCGTTCATCGCCGAGTAGCGGAAAAATAGTTTGGCCATATCAGGTGGTCAGGCAGCAGGAGACAGTGAATGGATGCGTGTCTTGGTCACAGCGACCAGCCGCAACCGCACGAAAAGCCAGGGCATCAGCACCACAACAAACAGGCCATTGACCAAGCCCTGGGCAGCCGGCCAGAGCAACACCTGCACCAGCGGCAGATGCTGCAGTGGTAGTTGTGCACCTAGCAGTTTGAGCAGCTTTTGCTCCAGCACAAACAGCGCTGTGCCGATCAATGCCAAGACTATTTTGCGTGGCATGGTGGTCGGCACGACAAAGCCTATATTGGCGCCCTCCCACTGGCGGCCCCAGGTGGCAACCGCGAGCCAGGCCGCAGTCAAACCAATATAGGTTGGTGGCACGCCGCCCGGCCAAATGGCCAAGGCCCACAAGGTGACACCCGCAATCAAGGCCACATGCCAGCCCACCGCCAGCCGCGTCAACCAGGCTTGGTGGCGCAAGCGCTCAAAAATCAGCAAACTGGCACCGCCCAGCACGGCACCCACCATCACGTCTTCCAGATCGTGCACGCCCAGGTACAGCCGGCTGAACATGACCGCAATTGCAATGCTGGCACCCAGCACCCAGGCCCAGCGGGCGCGCAACTCCCAGGCCAGCCACAGCCATATCACCACAGCCAGTTGGGCGTGGCCGCTGGGCAGTCCGTAGCTGACACCGACCAGGTCGTCCAGGCGCAGCTCCAACGGTGGCCGAGGGTCTTGCACCAGGTCTTTGACAAAGGCGTTGACTAGTGCATTGATGCCAACCAGTAGCAACAGCCGGTAGAAGATCGACTTGCTCCAAGTCCAATAGCCCAGCACCAGAAAGAACATGATGAAGGTGGCGTAGCCCAGCCACGAAAAGGCAAACGCCAGTTGTGTTGCTGCCGGGCTGCGCAATGGCATGACCCATTGCAGGTTGTGCAAAATATCCAACGGGGCGCTCCAGTGCTCTTCGGTTCAGGTGTTGTTGTTTTTGCTGCTGCCCGCGCGGGGGCGCTTGGGGCTGACATCGGTGGCTTGCGCGTTAGCCTGTGCGCGTGACCTTGATTTTGCCGCAGGGCTTGGGCGGAGCGCAGACTCGGACGCAGGCAGCACCTGCGCATCGGCGTCCACCACGGTCTCGCGCTCGAAAAGGTCGACTGCCGTCTTGGCCACTTGCAGCGTGTCGTAGTAGGCATAGGCGCCCACGCCCACGGCGCCAACCAGCGGCACAAAACGCGATGCGCCGGCGCTAATGACTTTCTTGGAGATCTGCACGCCCAATTGCTGTGCCAAGCCTTGTAGTACTTTTAAGGAAACCGGGCGAATCAGCGCACGCTCGCCGACGCGTACTACGACGTCGCGAAACAATTGGGCCGACACATGTTTGAACAGGCAATACAGCATCTGCTCACGCCCCAGGCTGTGGCTTTTGCCATAGACGCTGGCAATGTCGGACACCATTTGCGCCTGCAGTTTCCACACCCCCACCATTTCGGGCACGACCGTCAACCAGCCCAGAAAACCCGGTGGCAGCGACATTGACGCCGACACCACGCTGGCCGTGCGGGCTGATTTGCGCGCAATGGCGTGGGCGCGTGCGGCCGGGTGCGCCAACTCGGTTTCGCGACTCGGCGGCACGTGTAAGACCAGCTCCAGCATGGCCTGGCTCAGGCTGTTGTCGGCCTTGGGTGGCGGGGTGGATGCCATTACACGATGTCGACCTGGTGGATACCAAAGTTGCCGTCCTTGCGGTCTGCAAAATAGCGTTCCAGCGTTTCCTTGACGGTTCTGAAAGCAATCTCATCCCAGGGAATCTCTTCTTCAGTAAAGAGTTTGGCTTCTATCGTTTCATAGCCTGGATTGAAGATGTCGCTGAGCAGGCGGGCCCGGTAAAACAGATGGACCTGGCCAACGCGTACGACGTTAAGCAGGGTCAGCAAGCCTTCCATTTCAAACTTCGCGCCGGCCTCTTCGTCGGTCTCGCGCGCGGCGCCTTCTGCCGTAGTTTCACCCAACTCCATGAAGCCGGCTGGCAGCGTCCACTTGCCATAGCGGGGCTCGATGTTTCGCTTGCACAGCAACACCTTGTCGCCCCAGTGCGGCACGGTCCCCACCACATTGAGCGGGTTTTCGTAGTGCACGGTGTTGCAGGCAGGGCAGACGGCGCGTTCTTTGGTATCGCCGTCGTCAGGCAGTCGGTAGACCACGGCGGTGCCGCACTGCTTGCAATGTTTGATGGGGCTGCGCAGCATGGGGCTGGTGGTAGTTGTGGTTGTGGTCAGGTTCAGCCTTTGACGATCACCGCACAGGCCACACGCGGACCTGAATTGCCGGCGGGCTGGGATTTGAAATCGTCGGCGTCGCGGTGGACGATCAGGCCGCGGCCAATCACGTCGGTGGCGCCATTGCCCACGCTGAGCAGGCTCGCGGTGTAGCTGAACTTGGCCACGCCGTTGGCGTCTGACGTCAGGCTGGCCAGATCACCCGCGTGGTGGTCACCATGGTCATGCGCGCCATGGGTCTGGCCCAGCGGGTTGAAATGGCCGCCGGCGCTCACGCCGTCGCCACTGGAACAATCGCCTTTTTCATGAATGTGAAAACCATGCACGGTGTTGGGCGCCAGGCCACTGACTTCACCGGTGACGCGCACCGCATCACCGGTTTGGGTGAAAGTCACGCTGCCTGTAACGGCGTTGCCGGTCGTGGCTGCCAGTTTGGCAATCGCTGTTGGTGCGTTGCTGGGCGCACTGGCGCAAGCTGCTGCCAACAATGCAGCAACCAGGGGAGCAAAAATGGTCTTCATGGTGAAATGCCTCAATGAAAAGTATGGTTTGAAATTGAAAACGACGCAGTATTCCACGAATTCAGTTGGCGGGTGGGCGCTCGCGCACCGCCAGGCTTTGCACGGAGCGCCCAATCAGACCCTGCACATCGTACAGCCTGGCCTCGGCCAGACCGCAGCCGTTGGACCCTAAATGGGTGCTGGCGTCCACGCATATCCATTCGCCAACCGGCGCGCGCAGCAGGTGAATCGTCAGGTCGGAATTGACAAAGCTGTAGCGCTGATAGTCCAGTATGGCACTGATGCCATTGCCCGAATCGGCGGCCACGGCCACGCGCTGGTAGGCACCCGGCAGCTCGCCCGCCACCAACGGGTGGCGCAGCCGAAACCAGATGGCGCACGGGCCATTGAACATTTCGCCACGTGCCACGCGGGTTTCGACCAATTCGGCATACCCCACGTACTGGCCGGCAAACGGAAAGCGCGCTGCCGGTGACGCTTCGGGCAGTTGTGGCGCCATGGGGAGCGGGTGGCCGGGCAGGTTGTCGGGTAGCGCCAGGGCGTTTTCACGCTGCGCCAAGGCGGTGAAAATGCCCACTTCCTTGCCATCTGCCAGCAACTGCGCCGAAAAATGGCCTGCGTTGCGGCCCACATACTGGGTGCTGACCAGGACCTCCAGATCACCGATCGGCACCGGGCGCACCAGATTGGCCGTCAGCCGTGCAATATGCGACAGGCCTTGGGCTTGCGCAGCCTGCTCAATGGCCCGGCACACCAGCGCAATCGGCGGGCCACCGTGCTGGTGCTCGGGGTGCCAGGGGCCACGCGTCAACAGGCTGGCCTGGTAGTGACCGACGGGCTTGCCCGGGTCGGTGGCATAGGCCGCGGCTGACGTGTTGGCGGTGGTGGATACAGTCATGAAGGCTAATCCACCCGGACTTGAATTCCTTGCAGGCCATCAATGCTGCCCACCATCATGTCGCCATGAAGAACAGCGCCTACGCCAGCCGGTGTGCCAGTGTAAATCAGGTCACCGGGCTGCAGCACCCAGGCCTGCGACAGATGTTCGATGGTCTCGGCAATGTTCCAGATCAGCTTGTCGATGGTGCTGCTTTGGCGCGCCTGGCCATTGACCACCAATTGAATGGCGGCACTGCCAATATTGGGCACCTGTGCGGCCGGAGTGATCGGGCCGATGGGGGCAGAGTGGTCGAAGCCCTTGGCAATGGACCACGGGCGCCCCTGCTTCTTCATGTCGTTTTGCAGATCGCGCCGGGTCATGTCCAGGCCGACAGCGTAGCCGTAGATATGGCGCGCAGCGTTGGCCGCAGTAATTTTGGCGCCGCCCACCCCAATGGCGACCACCAGTTCGATTTCATGGTGCAAATTGCTGGTCAGGCTGGGGTAGGGCATGCTGGTGATGTGACCAGGCTCGGCCACCAGCACCGCATCGGCTGGCTTCATGAAGAAAAACGGCGCCTCGCGACCGCTGTGGCCCATTTCCTGCGCATGCTCTACATAGTTGCGACCCACGCAATAGATGCGGTGCACGGGAAAAAGGTCCGCCGTGCCGACAACCGGCACGCTGACGGTGGCTGGGGGTGTAAGTACAAAGGAAGCCATGGCGAGGGTCACTCCGTAGCGGTGGTGTTGCGAAAGGTATTACGAAACGTCGGCCGATTTGCTGACCAGGTCAAAGTGTTCCACGACAGGCGGGCCAGCAAAGAACGGCCCGACGATGGCGCGCCACTGGTTAAACGCTTCGGACTCGCGAAAACCTACCGTGTGGTCTTCCAGCGTATCCCAGAAGATTTGCAAAATATAGCGCTCTGTGCTCTCGATTCCGCGGTTGACCTTGAAGCCTTGAAAACCCTTGGTGCTGCCAATGACAGTGCGTAGCCCGCGCTGAATGGCTTCTTCAAAAGCGGCGTTCTGGCCGGGGTGGATGCGGATGTCGGCGAGTTCTAGAATCACGGGGGGCTCCTGGCTTCAAGGTGTGAGAGATTGTTCAGATTTTGCGCTGGGGGGTCCATGTTAACGGGCTTGGTTTATCCTTGTGTGCATGACAAGTCTTCCAAGCGCATTTTCGGATTGGCTGGCCGTGGATTGGCCGGCCCCGCCCCAGGTGCGCGCCGTGTGCAGCACCCGCACTGGCGGCCATTCCAAAGCGCCGTATGACACCTTGAATCTGGGTACCCATGTGGGGGACAATGCCACAGCGGTGACTGCCAACCGCGAACATCTGCAGGAGGTGCTGGGGGTGCGCCCAGTATTTATGGACCAGGTGCACGGCAACCACCTGCTGAACCTGGCGGCAGACACGCCGGATGGTCAAAGCGCTGACGGCGCATGGACCCGCCAGCGCGGCGTGGCTTGTACGGTGATGGTGGCCGACTGCCTTCCGATATTGCTGTGCGACAGGCAAGGTACGCAAGTGGCCGCAGTTCATGCCGGCTGGCGGGGGCTGGCCGGGCACAACGGCATGGGCATATTGGAAACAATTTGTAAAACCTGGGGTGCGCCGGCAGACGACGTGTTGGTCTGGCTGGGCCCCTGCATTGGCCCCACTGCGTTTGAGGTGGGCGATGATGTCAGGCACGCGTTTACCGCCACATGGGCGGATGCGCAGGATTGCTTTCAGCCCTTGACCCCAGGCAAATGGCTGGCCGACCTGGAGGGACTGGCGCGCCAGCGCCTGGCCCTGCTGGGGGTGACAAAAATCTACGGCAACGATGGCAGTGCGCCTTGGTGCACTGTGGGCAATCCACTACGGTTCTTTTCCCACCGGCGCGACCGGGTCAGTGGGCGCCAGGCCGCCTGCATCTGGCTGGACTGAGGCAGGCTGCTGTTGCTGCAGTTCGGCGGCCTCACGCGCCTGAATGGCGCGCTTGCGCCCGGGCCAGCCCATGAAGTACAGAATGAGGCCAATGGGCAGCAGACCGTACAAAATGAAGGTGATGATGGCGCCGAGGACGGTGCCGTTGGAATTGGTGGCTTCGGCCACGCTCATCATGAGCGCGACATAGAGCCAGGCGATAGGAATGATGTACATCGGTTAACTGCGTATTTTCCACATGTCAGGATTTCGTAGGCCGTATGCTGAGATACTACGCTTTGCGGAAAAGCAAACGTAATAAAGGTGACAGTGTGACGCAAAACTCTCCCGAATTCTGGACCCAGGCGGCCCAGCAGTTTCAGCAAACGATGGTGGAGGGTTGGAGCAAGGCGCTGCAGTCCATGCAAAGCATGGAACTGGGGGCGTTTGAATTGGGTGCGCTGGAGGCCGCCATGCCCCAGGCCGGCGCCAAGCCGCCTGACATTCGTTTTTCACCGGAAAAGCTGCAGGCCCTGCAGCAGCAATACCTGCAAGACGCCTTTGGCCTGTTCAGCCAGGGCTTTACCGCCCCGCCCGTCATCCATTCCGACAAGCGCTTTACTGGCGACGCCTGGGACAGCAACCCCATGGCCGCCTATTCGGCTGCGGTGTACCTGCTCAACGCCCGCACCATGATGGGTTTGGCCGATGCGGTCGAAGGCGAGGCCAAAACCCGCAGCCGCGTGCGTTTTGCGGTCGAGCAGTGGATTGCCGCGGCCGCCCCCAGTAATTTCCTGGCATTCAATGCCGAGGCGCAAAAAAAGGCCGTAGAGACCAAGGGCGAAAGCATTGCCAAAGGCATGCAGAACCTGATGCACGACGTGCGCCAGGGTCACGTCAGCATGACGGACGAAAGCCTGTTTGAAGTCGGCAAGAATGTCGCCACCACCGAAGGCGCCGTGGTGTTTGAGAACCCGTTCTTCCAATTGATTGAATACAAGCCGCTGACGGCCAAAGTGTTCGAGAAACCCTTTTTGCTGGTGCCACCCTGCATCAACAAGTTCTACATTCTGGACCTGCAGCCCGACAATTCGTTGGTACGCTATGCCGTGTCCCAGGGCCACCGCACGTTTGTCGTAAGTTGGCGCAACCCTGACGCCTCCATGGCCACCGCCACCTGGGACGACTACATCGAGCAAGCCGTGATCAAGGCCATCGGTGTCACCAAAGAAATAACCGGTGCAGAACACATCAACGCACTGGGCTTTTGCGTCGGCGGCACCATGCTTGGCACCGCGTTGGCTGTGTTGGCCGCACGCGGTGAAAAACCGGTGTCCAGCGCCACCTTCCTGACCAGCCTGATCGACTTTACCGACACCGGTATTCTGGACGTGTTCATTGACGAAGCCTTCGTCAAATACCGCGAAAAGGAAATGGGCAAGGGCGGCCTGATGAAGGGGCAGGACCTGGCCTCCACCTTCAGCTTTCTGCGCCCCAACGACCTGGTGTGGAACTACGTGGTGGGCAACTACCTGAAGGGCGAAACACCGCCACCGTTTGACCTGCTCTACTGGAATTCCGATAGCACCAACCTGACCGGCCCGTTCTACGCCTGGTACCTGCGCAACACCTACCTGGAAAACAACCTGATCAAGCCCGGCAAGACCACGGTTTGCGGTGAAAAGATCGACCTGAACACGCTGGATCTGCCGGTCTATATCTATGGCTCGCGAGAAGACCACATCGTGCCCATTGGTGGCGCCTATGCCACGACGCAAGTACTGCCGGGCAAAAAGCGTTTTGTGATGGGCGCGTCCGGCCACATTGCCGGCGTCATCAACCCACCGGCCAAGAACAAGCGCAGCCACTGGATTCGCGCCGACGGCAAACTGCCCAAAACGCAGGCCGCCTGGCTAGACGGCGCGCAGGAGCACCCCGGCAGTTGGTGGACCGATTGGTCGACCTGGCTCAAGAGCCATGCCGGCAAGCAGATTGCTGCCCCCAAAACCTATGGCAAAGGCAAATACAAGGCCATGATGCCGGCGCCGGGAACCTATGTTAAAGCGAAGGCATAAAGACATGGCCCCTACGCTCTACCGCTGCGCGGGTCGCTGCC
>OUNL011260089.1_pt1 | contig 10888 bp, 10 predicted proteins | sample 1779831 | NCBI WGS metagenome assembly OUNL01 (sample SAMEA3914863, study PRJEB12502) | metagenome | biome: forest; material: soil | place: USA | collected 2011-09-16 | depth 0.1 m | reverse complement strand
CAGCGGGCTCCTCCTTGACCTCACTGCGGCGTGCGCCCCCACCCCGCTGCTGCGAACGGCATTTCTTATTGCTGGCGCGCAAATCAAGCCGCTTCAGGGATCAGGTTGTCTGGGCGTTTTGCGCAGGTCAAGGAGGAGACCGCGCAGCGGGCGGGGGACACGGAGCAAAACGTCCGGGCAGCATGAGCCCTGCGCCAACCAAATCAGCGGACGGATCAGAATTTGAAGTTTCCGTCGCTACGAACCACTGCGCTGGGGCAACTGGCAGGCGTCGTCAACTCACGGTTGCCTGACACCGTGCCCTGGTTGCTCTCCCACACCGCCGTGCTGCCGTTCCATTTCACATACTTGTACTGGATGGCACTGCCCACGGGCAACGTAACCGTGCCAGTCCATGGCACGTTGGCACCGGAGCCCTGAATGACCAATGCGAACCCTGAGGCGGGGGACCAATTGCCGATGGCAGTCTGGTTACCAACCACATACAGGTTTTGCCCCATCGTCGTGCCGGCATTGGCGACGGTGAAGCTTACCGGGCATCCGACAGGCGCGGCCAACGTGGTGACCGACAGTGGGCTGCTCGGCGCAGACGCGTTGCCGGCCGCATCTAGCGCTTGCACGGTGTAGCTGTACGTGGTGGACGGCGTCAACCCGGTATTGGTGTAGCTAGTCCCCAATGTGGTTGTCAGCAACGCGGCATTGCGCAGAATGCGGTACAGCGCCACGCCCACGTTGTCGGTGGATGCCCCCCAACTGATCGTGGCCGCGCTGGATGTGATATTGCTTTTACTCAAGGCCGTCGGCACACTGGGTGGCGTCGTGTCTGCGCCCACCAGCTTCTGGTTGACGTGCAGAGCAACGGCCGGCACCAGACCTCCGCCGTTGGCGGGAATGCTCACACTGATCTGTCCGCTGGCGCTGACGACAACGCTGCCGCCCGTGCAGGCCGTCTGCGCGGCATTCAACTGGCCTTCTATGACGTTGCAATACGTGCCCGCTGGCAACAAGGTTTGCAGGGTGGCACTCCACACGGCCGTTTCATTGTTGATGGCTACAAAGCCTTTGCTGCCACGGCCAAACGCGATCTGGTTGCTGCTGCCGTTGACAAAGTTGTTGACGTCCTGGCCCGAGGTCGTGGCACGGAAGCGGACCATATTGGAAATATCGCTCCAGCGGTGGATGAAGTCCCAGTTGACGTTGATTTGCGGATTGCCATTGGCGTCAAACGGACTGGCGCTGGGACTATTCTGGTCCTTGTTGCTGAAGCGAAAGCCGGAGTGCAGTTGCGCATGCCCGTAGGGCCAGGCCAGCATGAAAATATTGGCCAGGTCATAGCGCTTGGTACCCTGGGTGTCGTTCGTCAGGCCCGTGTAGTTGCTGGCCATCAGCGAGTCGCCACTGCGTTCGGTATCCCAGTTGTTGACGAAAACCGTGGCTTTGCTGCTGTCGACAAAGCCCCAGGTGCCGCCCCAGTTGCCGGGGGTTCCCATATAGGTTCGAATCTGCGACAACTGGTTGCCGTTGGTGGCGCGGAAGGTCTCGCGCATGGCATAGGTGAATTTGAATTCGTTGATGGTGCCGGCGCTGAAGTAGTCGGCGCGGTTGACGTTGCCATCGGGGATGATTTCCTGCGTCACCCACACTGGCTCGCCGGCCTGGGTGGTCGCTGCGACACTGCTGACAAAGGCCAGCATATCCGCCGGCTGCATGTGTTTGGCGGCGTCAAAGCGGAAACCATCGACCCCCATGCCCAATAACTTGTTCAAATAGTTCTTCACCTGGCCGCGCACATAGCTGGACTCGGTGGCCAGGTCGGGCAGACCGACCAGGCGGCAGTTGCGGATGTTGCTCTGGTTGCCTGGGTTGCCATAGTCATTGTCCTGAATATTGCATGCGGTATGAAAATCATTGGCGCTGAAGTACGGGTAGGTCAGTGTTGTGGCGTTCCAGTTGGAGCCATTGGTAGCCGTTCCAGCGCCCCCTGCCATGTGGTTCACCACCACATCGGCATAGACGCGCACGCCGACCGCGTGGCAGGTGTTGACCATGGTCAGCAGTTCCGCCTCAGTGCCCATGGCACTTTTGAGATCGACGTAATTCACCGGCTGGTAGATGTCATACCAAAAACCCAGATTGGCCGCGGCCCCTGGTGGCGATATCTGCACCCCGCCAAAACCCTGCGGGCCCAGCCAGTTGGTGCACTCCTTGGCCACATCGTTCCAGCGCCAGCGGAACATCTGTACCGAGGTGTCGTTGGGGTTCAGCGGGGCGGCGGATGCCTCGGCGGCGAACCCGCCGCACAGCAACAGCGTTACGGCCAAAAGGCGGGCAAGAAGAAAAGTTGATCGCTTACCAGTTGTCATGATTACTCCACAAAGGTTTGATTGAGTCTGCAACGGTTCAACCTCAACCCGCTATCTCCGGGGGGCGACGTGCGCTGTTCGACAGCCCTCGTGGGAATGTGTTTTGACAGCGCTCAGGTACTGAGGCTGCTGGAGTGTAGTTTTACTACTATTAATTTATAGTAGGTAGAAACGTGAGTTTCACAACATTTACTTACATTTCACTGCAAGAGACGATAGTCTTTTAAATTTTCAAAAATCGCCATTTAGTAAAAGTACATTATTTCCAGTATTGAACGCTACCGGACATGTACCCAGGACAGCGCCGCCACCGGTGGCAGATCGCGCGATATGCAGTGCCAGTGCTCACCCGCATCGACGCTGACCCACAAACCACCCGTTGTGGACGACATCGCCAACGTTTGACCGTCATCCGCGACATCCAGTCCATGCCGATAGACCAAATGGTAGGCCGGCGCCGCGGGCAACCCACTATCGAAAGACGTGAAGTTTTGCCCACCGTCATCGGTGCGTGTGACCACCATATGCCCATTGACTGCGTAGCGGTGTGTGTCTGACTGCGCGGGCACAAACCAGGCGCGCGCCGGGTCCACCGGATGGCAGGCCACCGCGAAGCCAAACCCTGACGGCGCCGGCGACGCAATCGCCTGCCATTGCAGGCCACCATTGGTGGTGCGGTAAATGCCGCAGTGGTGTTGCACCCACATGACGTCTGGTTGTGCGGCGCACTGCACCAAGCGGTGCGGATCCTGGGTATTGGGCTGCTCGGCACTATCCGGCGGCATGTAGTCGGCCTTCATGCCGGCGGCCGTCAACTCCCAACTGGCACCTGCATCATGTGTTTGCCATACGCCGCCGCAGGAAATGGCCAAGGTGATGTGCCGAGCATCGCGCGGGTCCACCAGTACCGAGTGCATGCCCGGGTAGTCGTTGCCGCCGCCCATCCATTCCAAACGTCTGGGGTCATTCCACAAAGGGCGGTTCAAACTCCAACTCGCGCCGCCGTCCTCTGATTTGAACAGCCCTGCCGGCATGCAGCCGGCCCACAGCACGCCGAGCTCTTCGGTGCCCCCCGCAGCCAAGCTCCAGATCAATTCGACGTTCCAGGGCGTAGGGTCCTGTGCCATGGGCCCATCCGTTGGTTTGGACGGAAAGGCCGGCACCGCGATTTCTTGCCAGGTCGCGCCCTGGTCCTGGCTCTTGCGCAGCTTGGCACCAAAGTGCCCCATGCGCAGTGCGGCATACCAATGGCCATTGCGCGGGTCTACCATAACCTGCGTTACCGGATCCCCAGCAAAGTGGTGTGCGGCAATGGCCCATTGGGCGCCGCTACCCTGCACAGCGAGCAGCCCCTTGCGCGTAGCGACCAACAATGTATGCATAACGTTCTCCTATCATTTGTTGTTTCTAGATAGTTGCCCCACCGTCGCCCACTGCGGCGGCGACTAACCACCCGTCAGCGCCTGTATGACCAGCACGCGATCCTGTGGTCCTACCGGTCGGTCCAGGTGCACGCGATCCAGCACCATCTGCTGGTTAACAAACACCGCCACATGTTTGCGGATACAGCGTTGGTCGTCAAACACATAGTGGGCCAGCTCCGGCGCAGCGCACAGCGCCGCCTCCAGCACCTGGCGCAAACTCCCTGGCGAGACCTGCTGCGGCGCACATTCCACATGGCGGCGCAAACTGGCGGCAAATTCGACAGACACCATACAAGCCCCTGGATTGCGATGCGGCAGTATCGCCAGCCGCTACCACTTTGGCAAGCAAAGTGAACCGCGCCATGAATTCATGCCAGCAACCGGACGGGTTTGGTATAAACGCGTGCATAGCAACACCATAGTCCAAAGGGAAACCATGCCAGATACCAGCCCTGTCAGCACACCCGGCTTTACGCTGACACCACCAGAGGTGTTGGCACCCCTGCCGGACACCGTCGCCAAAACTGCGGTGCCACTCGCCAAAGAAACTCAAATGGCGGTGGACGACCAGGTCAACCGATTCATGGACGGCTTGTTGCAGGAAGACGTGCAAAGCGAGGCCTTCAAAGCCAAACTCGACAGTGCTTTTGCACTGGGGCGCGAGGAAGTTTCCATTGCGTCTGGCCTGATGCAAGGGCGCCTCATGCAGCGCAATTTTGCCGGCGTGGAAGATAGTTCGGCATACAAGGCGATTCAAGACATGCGCGGGCACCTCGATACGCTAAACCCTGGCAAGGACGGCGACCTGTTTGCACCCCAAAAGTTGCTGGGCATCATCCCCTTTGGCAACAAGCTGCAGGCCTACTTCCGCAAGTTCCAGAGTGCGGGATCACAATTGCAAAAAAGCATGCAGCAAATCTATGCTGCGCGCGACGACATGCAGCGTGACGTGGTCGATATCGAAGCCACCCGGACCAAACTGTGGGACGCCATGCAAAAGCTGTCGGCGGCCATCTACTTTGCCGAAACGCTGGACGCCAAACTAGCCGCCAAAGTCGACGCCCTGCAAGCCACGGACCCCATCAAAGCCAAGGCGCTACAACAAGAGGTGCTGTTCTACGCGCGGCAGAACCTGCAGGACATGATGACCCAGCAGGCAGTCTGCACGAACGGCTACCTGGCTCTGGATGTGCTCAAAAAGACGGGCCGCGAAATGATGAACGGCTGCTCGCGCATCGCCACCACTGGCATGAGCGCGCTGGCTGTCGCGCAGACAGTGGCACGCGCCACAGGCAACCAGATCAAGGTCATGGAGATGCTCACCGGCGTCAACAGTTCGATCGAGAATCTGATCTCCGAGACCGGGCGCCAACTCGAAAATCATGTCGAGAAGACCACGCAGTTTTCACAGAACCCGATGCTTGGCATTGAAAAACTGAAGGAAATGTTTGACCAGACCTTCCAGGCGATGGATGCCATGGACAACTTTCGCACCCAGTCCATAGAAGCGATGGGACAAAACAATGCAATGATGAAGGAGCAATTGGCCAGGGCCGACCAGTATCTGGACCGCACCCGGCAACGCCAGGCCCGCGAGGCCAGCAAATTGGCGGTCAGCGGCCCGGTGGCACTGTAGTATTTTTTGAATAACGATCAAGGGAGATTTTTAATATGGCAACACAATATGTAATGCAACGTGATACGGCCGGTTGGCGCAGCCAGGTCTGGATTTCTTTTGGCCTGGCTTTGGTTGCCTGCGCTATTGGCGTTGTCTTCCTGCCCGGTCAGGATCTGGACCGGGCATTTCTGGCCTTCGGTTTGTTGTTTTGCCTGTTTGCGTCATTTGCCGTGGCCAAGACCGTGCGTGACAACCGCGACGGTGCGGTCGACACTGCATCCTGGGTCATGACCGTCTGGATCGCGTTTGCCGCCGCCTTTAGCTTGACGGCCTGGGGCCTGTGGCGCATGAATATTGGCGACTGGCAAAAGGGGTTCATGGTCGTCAGTTGGCTGTTTCTGGTTAGCACCACGTTTACTGTGGCAAAAACGGTGCGTGACAAACACGAAGCCGAACTGATGGACCGCACTGCCACCGCTGATCCGGATACCCGTCCGGGCAAGGTATAGCCTATTGCCTCTGGTTTGATTTCGCAGCCAGGAACCGTTGCTGACGCATCAAGGCTTCGCCAGCACCCTGCACGAGCCGCGTTTCGCTGGCTTCGATTTGGTGCTGAATCATCGCCAATTGATCCCGCAGCAAATCCAGTGCAGGCTTGCTGCCATCGATGACCAAACTGGCGCGGTCCTTCTGGGGTACGTTCAAATACGCCGTGAGTGTGTCGGGTATGTAGCGGCGCACGGCTTCGCGTACATAGAGTTGTTCCTCGCCGACAAAACCACCGCCGGACGGCATCTGCGCCATCATGGCGACGCAGTGCGCAATGCTTTCCTTGAGCCCGGCGAGTTGGTCTATGGCACTTTGCGGCAGCTGGGCAGCGACACTCTCCATCGCCTGGTCCAGCCGCTGCAAATCGGCGGCATCCACCAGATCGGCATGTTCCACGTTGCTGTGCTGGGCGTCGCCCCGGCGCAGACGGCGCCCCACAAAGGCCCACAGCGCAAAGCCCGCCATCACTGTCGTACCACCTGCGCCTACCATCCAGGCGCTTTGCAACACACCCAGAACCACGCCACAGGCACCAATGGTGCCGCCGACCACTTGCAGAATTGCCACCGGTGTCAGGCGGTGTTGCTGCTTTTTACCGTCGTGTGCGCCGCCCAGTCGCTGCGACAACGGCGTACCCAGCAAGCGGCGGGTCTGCGCCTGCTGGATTCGCTCGCGCACCACAGGTGCCACCCGCGCCTTGGCCGGGTTGGGTGGCGGGGCCGTGCGTCGGTTGACGTGGCCGTTGGCGACCACAAAATTCTTACTTTTCTTCGGATCACTCATGGGCACAGCGTTCAAATGGCAAAGGGGAATGCTACGTGAAAATTGGCGCAGTGCCACACGATAGCGCGCAATGGCCGGCTGCGCCCCGGAATTGCCCGACTTTTGCGCGATACTGCGCCGATGAACAAAGCAGTCAAGGTCATCGTTACAGCGGCATTGTTGGCAGTCTTCGGTGCGGCGATCTACTTCTCCGTAGTCAAAACCTCGCGGCTAGGGCCGAACGACAGCGGCGGCGGTGCGTTGCAAGAATGGGCTGGCAAGCTCACCGGCGCAGTTCCGGTGCAAGAACTTTCGGGACTGATCGCCCTTGACGTGGAGCCCTATTTTCAAGACCCCCGGGTGCAAAAGCTGTTGTTGGACAATGGCTACCGGCTCAAATTGCAGCGCATAGGCTCGCGCGACATGGCGGCGCGCGTGGTGCCCGGGCAAATGCCCGACTTCTTCTATTCGTCCGGTGTCGTGGCGGCCAACCAGATTGGCGACGCGGCCAAGAAGGCGAATATCGCCACTGCCGTCTACTCGCCGATCTACACCCCGATGGTCATTGCATCCTGGGCACCAATCGCCCACATCCTGGCCAGCAACGGCATGGCGAAGGAGGCCAGCCCCGGTGTATGGCATGTGGACCTGGCGCGGCTGACGCAGGCCATGCTGGACAAGAAGCGCTGGGCCGACCTGAAAGACGCACAGGCCTATAACGTTAACAAAAGCATGCTGGTCTCCACCACCGATGTGCGCAAGAGCAACTCCGCGGCCATGTACCTGGCACTGACCAGCTACGCGGTCAATGGTGGCGAAATCGTCACCGACCGGGAAGCCGCGCAGAAGTCTGCCAAGGCCGTGGCAGGCCTGTTCAAGCGCCAGGGCTACCAGGAAAACTACGTCAACGGAAACTTTGACGACTATGTGTCCATCGGCATTGGCAAGACACCCATGGCATTCATCTATGAAAACCAGATCGTCAACTACGCGCTGGACAAAAAGGGTCTGGCCAGTGGCATGGTGCTGCTCTATCCGCAGCCAACACTGTTCAACAAGGTGGTGTTGGTTGCGACCAATGAGCGCGCCAAAAAACTGGGCGAACTGCTGTCCAACAACAAGGAGTTACAGCACCTGGCGGTGGAGTTTGGTTTTCGCATTGCTGACAGCGCCTACTTTGTTCAAAGCGCCAAGGCGGTCAACCTGGCGGTCGAAGAACGCATGACCCAGGTCATTGACCCACCCAGCTTTGAGATCATGGGCGACATGATTGATGCCATTTCACGCGACATGGCGCAATAGATACAAAGGACAAACGATGACACGTACGACACCGATGGCGCGATGGGGATGCATACTGCTGCTGGTAGTGGGCCTGTACGCCTGCGGCAAGAAATCAACCGAGCCTGGCACAACGAAAGTCGCACCCGTCGCGGTTGCGGACAGCTTCACGGTGTTGGCCACCAGCGACCTGAAAGACGCACAACCCCTGGAGCAAATGGTGGAACAGGCCACCGGCGTCAAACTGCGCTTTCGCTTTGGCGGCACCATGGAAAGCACCGAAGCCGTGCAAACCGGACAAGCCCATGCCGACGCGGCCTGGTTTGCCAATGCCAAATACCTGTTGTCGGACCCGCAAGGCCAGGCGCGCGTCAAGCTGCAGGAAAAAATCATGTTGTCACCGGTGGTGGTCGGTGTCAGCGAAAGCCAGGCCAAGGAGTTGGGTTGGGACCAGCCTGACGCCGCCAGCAAGGTCACCTGGAATGACATTGCCAAGGCCGCCAAAGCCGGGAAGTTGCGCTACGCGCTGTCCAACCCGGCCACGTCCAACCAGGGTTTCATGGCCTTGATGGGCGTTGTGGCGTCTGCCGCGCAAAAGTCGGAAGCCCTGACGGTGGCCGACGTCGACCGCGCGGCCATCGCCGGTTTCATCAGAGGCTACAAGTTGGTCGGCGACAACAGCAGCTACCTCAGCGAAAAATTCATCGAGCAGCAGAACACACGCGTGAATGCCTACATCAACTACGAGAGCTGGTTGCTGTCCTTGAACCAATCGGGCAAGTTGAAGGAAAAGTTGACACTGATTTACCCCCATGAAGGGGTTGCCACCGCTGACTATCCACTGATGCTGCTAGACGACGCCAAGCGCGAGCAGTACCAAAAAGTCGTCGCCTACCTCAAAGGTGAAGCGGCACAAACCTGGCTGGCCAAGACCACTCTGCGCCGGCCGGTCAACAATGCCGTGGCCCAGGCGCAGGCGGGGCTGTTCCCGCAAGGCAGCATGCTGATTGAATTGCCGTTTTCCACGGACCGGGCACTGGCCGACGGCCTGATCAATGCCTACCTCAACGAATTTCGCACGCCCATCGCATCAACCTTTGTGCTGGACGTCAGCGGCAGCATGAATTTCAATGGCCGGCGCCAACAGTTGGTGGAATCCTTGCAGTACATCGCTGGCGACGATGCCTCGCTGACCGGCCGCATTGCCCGCCTGACCAACCGCGAACGCCTGTGGATGCTGCCATTCTCCGAGCAGGTATACGCCAGCACCTATTTTCAGATGCCCGGCTTGCAGCGGGACGCCGCCAACAGCAAGGGGCTGGCGCCCTTGGCGGATTCACAGGAAAAGCAAAAGGTGCTGGCACAGGTGCGCGACTATGCCGACAGCTTGCAGATGAGCGGTGGCACGGCCTTGTATGACGCCGTGCTGCAGGCCTTGGTCAACATGAATGCGGAGCGCCTGAAAAACCCGGGCTACCAGTATTCCGTGGTGGCATTTACCGATGGCGAGAACAACAAGGGTCGCGGCCTGGCCGAGTTCAAGGCCGCCTACGCCAGATTGCCAGAAGATGTGCGCGCCATTCCCGTCTTCATGGTGCTGTTTGGCGAGGCCAGCGAGGCCGATTTGAAAGAGCTGGTGGCCACCACCGGCGGGCGCACCTTCGATGCGCGCAAGGCGTCGCTGTACAGTGTCTTCAAAGACATTCGGGCGTACCAATAACAGCATGCACAAGATCGGTCGCTTTCTGCAATCGCCCGCCAACTGGGGCGGCATGGGCCTGTCTACCCTGGCGCTGGTGCTGGGCGGTCTGGGACTGGCCCAATGGGGCGCACCGGTTCTGGCACTCCTTGGTTATGGCGCCGGATTTGGTGCAGCCGGCATGTGGTTCGGCTTCCCCCGCCTGTCGGGCAATCCGTGGGACGGGTTGGAATTTTCGGACGACGGCGACGCGCGCACCAGTATGCTGACGGCATTGACTGCGGTCCAACAGTTGGTGGAATACAACCCCCAGCGTCGGCTGACCGACGGCCTGCAGAGCAAGGTCGTGGGCCTGTGCCAGCAGTTGTTGCAGCTACTGGACCAGTGGGAACGCAGCAAAGGCCAATTGTCGCTGGAAGAGAGTTTTCATGCGCGGCACATCGCCCTGAGCTATCTGCCCGACGCGCTCAAGACCTATCTGTCCATCCCCAAAGAGTTCGCGCAAACCAAGCGGCTGTCCAATGGCTTGACCGCGCAGGAAACCTTTACGGCAACGCTGGACGATCTGCAACACAAGGTTGGTCAGTTGGGCGACGATCTGGCCACTCAGGACGCGCAGGCCTTCTTGAACCATTCACAGTTTTTGCACGAGAAGTTCAAGGCGCCGCGCTTGCACTGACGGCCGCGTCCCGCCCCGGCCCGCCTTGCACCGAGTACGCCAGGCGACAGCGGGCGTCGTCGCAGTCAATGATGGCCTCGCGCGCTACCAGGCCGTTGGTGCACGGCACCGACATCGCGCACGGCATCCCATACCCGCGCGCAATCAGCATCGATCAGAAATTCAATGAAAATACTGGCCATGGTCAAGCTCCGTTATGCGTAGCAGACGGCTTCGATGTTGTTGCCGTCGCAGTCGATCAAAAAGGCTGCGTAATAGTTGGGGGCGTAGTCGGGGCGCAGACCCGGCGCACCGTTGTCGCGGGCGCCGCTGGCCAGACCTTGGGCATGAAATGCCTGCACCGCCTCACGAGACGTGGCCTTCAGCGCCACATGCACGCTGGAGCTGGCCTTGTCACCGCGTGGGTGCAGCCACAGCGCGGGCGCACCCTCGGGCCCAAACCCGGCATAGCCATCGCCTTGCGACTGCAAGCCGTAGCCCAACGGGGCCAATAGCTGGCGATAAAACGCGGTG
>OUNL010002214.1_pt1 | contig 11090 bp, 15 predicted proteins | sample 1779831 | NCBI WGS metagenome assembly OUNL01 (sample SAMEA3914863, study PRJEB12502) | metagenome | biome: forest; material: soil | place: USA | collected 2011-09-16 | depth 0.1 m | reverse complement strand
CGCCTCGGCAAGGGCCTGCGCGAGATCAAAGCGACCTGACGATAGGCTGCAAAAGCCCATGTGCAGATGGCACTTGGCGTAGCCCGCAAACCCCGTTATCCTGAACGTCCCAACCCCAAAAAAATGGTGACGCGACCATGGAGACTACGCCTGCGGTGTCGCAATTGTGGATGCAATACGCCGGGCTCAGCGAGAACGGCATTGGCATTCTGGACGCGCAAAACCGCTTTCTGTACTACAACAATACGCTGGCCCATATGTTTGGCTTTGCAGACCAGTCCATGGCGTGCAAGACCCACCAGGAGCTGATGGCCTGGATGTATTCGCAGCAACGTGGCATTCAAATCGACTGGCCGACGCAACAGTCTTGGCTAGACCATGTGCGCGAGCGCCAACGCTCGGCTCCGTTTCGAAGCTTCGAGATTGATCTGACCGACGGCCGCTGGATTCTGATGACCGAGCAGATCTGCCCGGGCGGCGAGTTGGTGATGTTTTGCTCGGATATCACCCGTCAGAAGCAGACCGAGACCGCGCTGCGCAAAGCCCGTGACGATATCGAACGCCTGGCGCTGACCGACGACTTGACCGGCATACCCAACCGGCGCAACTTTATGCAGCAACTGCAGCAGGAACTGGCAAAGTCCGCGCGCAATGGGCGTCCCGTGTGCCTGGCGATGCTGGACCTGGACTTTTTCAAAAAGGTCAACGACCGTTTTGGCCACGCGGCCGGCGACGCGGTGCTGGTGCATTTCAGCAACTTCATGCGCCAGCAGGTGCGCACTGGCGACGTAGTCGGCCGATTGGGCGGGGAGGAGTTTGGCGTCCTGCTGCCCGACACCGACCTGCAGGCAGCACAGTTGGTGTTGAACCGCGTGCTGGAATTGCTACGACTGGAGCGGCTGGACTACGTCGCGCCGGACTTCAGCTATTCGTTTTCCGGGGGACTGTTGCAACGCGGCAGCGAGCAGACTGACGCCAGTGGTCTGCTGGCGCTGGCCGACCGCGCGCTGTACCAGGCCAAGGCCGCAGGGCGGGACCGCATGGTCAGCCTACAGTGGGAAACAACTGGCGAAACGCATGCTCACCCGGAACGGTGAATTGCACCACGCGGGAGTCCTTCGCGCGGCGCGCCCAGCCCAGTTCATAGACCCGCCCCAGCAAGGCTGAACCCAGCGCCCCTGCCAAATGGTGGCGCCGCTCCCCCCAGTCCAGGCAAGGCCGACAAAAGCAACGCCGCTGAACCGCCAACGCTGCAGCATCAACGCCCAAGGCCGTAAACCAAGCCTGCCCGGCATCACTGAGTGCCATTTCAGCACGCGGCGCGGCGGCAAAAGCGCCATGCTCCTGCAAGCCTTCATAGGCCAGCACACCCAACTCACCGGCCAGGTGGTCGTAACACACGCGCGCCTTGCGCAAAGCCGGTTCACGCGGGCTGCCGCGCAGGCGCACGGCACCACTGCGAAACGCCACGCCCATCAGGCTCTCCAGCAATTGCGCAACATCGTGGTTGGCCAGGCGAAAGTAGCGGTGACGCCCCTGCGGCTCCACCGCGATCAAGTTGGCCTCCAGCAGCTTGGCCAGGTGCACGCTGATGGTCTGCTTGGTCACACCGGCAACGTCGGCCAGTTCGGTGGCCGTCAACGCGCGATCGGACAGCAGCGCCGTCAGCACTTCGGCACGGGCATGGTCGCCAATCAGGGCGGCTATGCGGGCAATATTGGGGCCGTCTTTCATTGTCATGCCAGCATGGTAGAGCAAGTCAGGGGAGTCATGGTTCGTTCCGCAACGAAGCATTTTGGGGCCTGTCGTACCTACCATTGCGTCCATGCCAACACCACCTACCTGTTCCATGAAAATCGCATCCCCACAGCCACAGCGAATCCGCTACCCACTGCAGATGCAAGACCAACCCACCTTGGTCTTGCATCTGCAGAATCCACAGCAGGGCACGGCAGCTGCAACGGCCACTGCCTGCGATGTGGTCTATGTGCATGGCGCCACGTTTGGTGCCGACATGTCCATCTTTTATCGCTTTGACGGTCGCTCCTGGGCCGACGCGATCAACGACGCCGGCTTTGCCGTATGGGGCTTTGATTGGGCCGGCTATGGTCACTCCCAACGCTACCCACACGATGGGACGGAGCCCGTCGGCCGCATGCACGACGTGATTGCGCAATTGCAACGCGTGGTGGCGGCCGTCCGTACGCGTAACGGCAATCGACCGGTCGTCTTGTTGGGCCACTCCTGGGGCGCCACGGTGGCCACCGCCTATGCGTCGCTGCATCCCGACGATGTATCTGCATTGGCGTTGTTTGGCCCCATCGTGGTACGTGCCGCATCGCAGCTGCCCAACGCCGCAGCCGTGCCGCCGGCTAGGCACTACGCCACCACGCTGTGGGCGCAGTACCGCCGCTTTGTCGAAGACGTGCCACGCGGTCAGACCCAGGTGCTCAGTGAACAGCACTTTGAAGACTGGGGCCGCGCCTATCTGGCAACTGACCCGGAAGCCCATTGCCGCCAACCGCCAGCTGTATTGACACCCGGCGGGCCTATGGCCGATATCCGCGCCTGGTGGTCCGGCCAATGGCAGTTCGAGCCGTCACAAGTCGTTGCACCCACGTTGCTGGTGCGTGGCGCGTGGGATTCGCTGTGCACTGACGCCGACGCTGCGGTGCTGCTGGGCGCGCTGGGCAGCACACACACCGTCGACCGCACCGTGGAGTGCGCTACGCACTTGATGCACCTGGAGGCCCAACGCGATCAGTTGTACCAGCACGTGAACCAATTTCTTTCAACCGTGGAGTTTTAAACATGACTATTACCTGCTTTATCCGCTACCAGATAGACCCGTTTCAACGCGAGGCCTTTAAGCAGTACGCGCAAAACTGGGGCCGCATCATCCCGCGCTGCGGTGGCCACTTGCTGGGCTATTTCTTGCCGCACGAGGGCAGCAATGACATCGCCTGGGGGCTGATTGCATTTGCCAGCCTGGCCGCCTATGAGACCTACCGCGCACGCCTGCGCACCGACCCCGAAGGTCGAGCGAATTTTGAGATGGCACAAACCCAGCGCTTCATCCTGCGCGAGGAGCGCTCGTTTGTGGAAGCCGTGAATGGAACCTTGAATCAGCCCTCAACGTTGGTAGCAACAACATGGTCACCGTAATTTTTGAAGTGCAGCCGCATGCTGCGCACTACCAGGCCTATCTGGATACAGCGGCGGCGTTGCGACCCTATCTGGAGCAGATCGACGGCTTTGTCTCGATCGAGCGCTTTGAGAGCTTGTCACAACCGGGCAAAGTGTTATCGCTGTCTTTCTGGCGCGACGAAGCCGCCGTGCAGCAGTGGCGCAATCTTGAAGTTCACCGCCAGGCCCAAACGACCGGGCGCGACCACATCTTTGCCGACTACCGCCTGCGCGTGGCCCACGTTGTGCGGGACTATGGTCTGCACCAGCGCGAACAGGCACCGAACGACTCGCGGCAGATTCACCCGGAATAAGACGGACCGCGCTGGGCTAACGGCTTGGTGCCTGCCGTGGACGCCAGCACGATCGCCAGCACCACGCAGACCAGCCCCAGGCCCTGCCAGCCGTGGATAGCTTCGCCCAATAGCAGCGCCGACAACAGCAGTGCTGCCACTGGCAGCCACACGGTTGCCAGCGCTGCGCGCGCGCCACTGGTTCTGGCGCTGCCGGCATACCACAGCAAAAAGCCCCCGACGGTCGGCACCAGGGCGTAGTAGGCCAGGCCGGCTGCGGTTGGCAGGCTGAAAACCGGTGCACGGGTTGCCATCGCCAAACAAGCCGGCACAGCAGACAACAGCAGGCCGCCAGCACACATGAGTGTGGACTGCGCCAACGCCGGCAGCGGTTTGGACAGGCGCTTGTTGGCAAGGATGAAAACCGCCTCGCAGGCAATGGCGCCCAGTACCAGGGTGACACCGTGCAGCCTGGCGCCGCCCTGCGCCGCAGTCTGCGGCGACAGGGCCACGGCCATGACCCCCAAGGTCGCAAGTGCGATCGACAGCACCATGCGCAGGCCCAAGCGCTCCCCCAAAAACAAGGTGGCAAACAATGCGGACACTGCCGGCAGCGTGCCGGCGATGATGCTGGCATCAGCGGCACTGGCCAGCGCAACACCCTGTATCAGCAACACCGAATAGCCAACGCTACCTGCTGCCGCCTGCACCAACAACAGCAAGGCATCACGCATGCCGACACGGGACAGGCGCGCGCCGGTAGCGCGCATCAGCAACAGGAAAACCGGCAGCGCAATCGCATGGCGCAAGGTGGTTGCCAAAAACGGCTCCATGTCCTGACCAATGATTTTGCTGACGACGACCGTGCTGCCCACCAGCACCATGGCCAGGCTGCACAGCAATTGGCCTTTGAGAGATTCCGACATTTGACGACACCTTGAAAGTTGAACCAGTCAACAGTCTCGGGAATATGCGTACCGGCGTCTTGAACGATATTGCAGCAAATGTGACCGATGAAAGACTCAACCACGCTAGTGCCATGTTGCAACTACCGCCACGCAACCGGGTATGAACAGCGTTGGGATCAGAAGTGCCAATGCCAACGCAATTCGCCCGACCAGGCCGACCACGCTCTGGCTTTTGAAAACGTCAAGCATCAACCGCAGCAGGCACGTTAGAAAGATTGACGAAATGATCAGTAGGACACCAAAGACCATCCCATCGCCAGTCCCGCTCTCCAGCATGCGTGCAGGCTCTTGGACGCATAGGTAGACAAACAGCGCAGCATTGACGCTAAATGCAACTCCACTGGATATCGCCCACCGCAGAGTTGTTGAAGGGCGGTGTTCAATGCCTCGTGATTCGTATGGGGCTGAAGATGTCATTGGTGTTCCTTACGGTGGCCGGCTTCAAAATGGTTGACGATTGAATGTGTGCAGTATGTACGCAGCGCTGCTAAGACGTGCCGCCTACTACGAGCTTGCCTGAACGGCAGTACGATATGTATCGAAATTTGATACCTGCAAGGACATGAATTTCGCCAATATTGCACCGCGTATCCGTGTTGCACCCGTGCTTTTGATCTGCCTAAACTGAATTGACCGCACGACACCGGCAAGGTCAGAGGAAGCGGCAATTGGCTGCTACCGCATGCGAGCGGCGCTACGAAGTAGCGCGCGCTATCCGTCTGGTCCAGCCTTTTTCGGGTGTCGGTCCGTTTGTATATATGATTCACAGCTTTGGAGCGAGTAATCACGTGGGTCCACCGCGTGCGCCGCAACAACGCGGCGCGACAACCCAACGCACCAATTGACAATACATTGATTACTAGAGAAGAATGAACCAGACAGAAGCGGTTGCCAAGTACTTGGCAGAATTATTGGCTGACGGTGTGACGGTCATCCCCAATGCGTATCCCGCGCATTTCATTGACAGTTTGCGGGCGGACGTGAAGGAATTCATGCAGCGCAACGCGACGATTTTTGACAAGCATCTGGATGCCGACGGTCATTACCCGCGCATCATCAATCTGCACTTGGCTTTTCCGGAACTGTTGTCGGTTTTGACCGATAACCCGGTTTCATTAGGGGTGCAGGATAGTTTCTTCAAAGCCAGTTCGTCTATCTATACCACCTTGTATTACGAGCGCGGTTCGGCGCAACCCATTCATCGCGACACGCCCTATTTTTGCACCCGCCCGGAATACCGCTACCTGGGTGTGTGGGTCGCGTTGGAAGATGCCAACGAAGTCAACGGTTGCCTGGAAGTGATACGCAAGGGCCACCTGCAGCCGGAGCTGGACCGAGAGCGCTTGGCGCTGGAAGAGTTTGCATCGCTTGACCTCGTGCCCTCTGACTCACAGACCATGTGGGAAAAATACCAGGACCGTGTGACCAGGCAGTGCATGGACGCTGGATTGAAGGTGGAGAAAGTCGCGGTAAAAGCGGGCGATACCGTGATCTGGCATCCACAACTGCCGCATGGCGGATCGGCCATTGGCGACATTACACGTACCCGGCATTCGCTGGTGATGCATGTAGCACCAGTCGGAACGCCGGTTTACCACCAGGATGTGTTTTTCAACCCCGGCAAACCGATGCCTGAAAAATCGGCGTGGAAATACCTGGACTGGAAAGACCGGAAATACGCCAAACATCCGTTTGTCGAGTTCGGACATGCCGACCCCACACCGCCCAATGCATTCAAGAGAGCCGCACACAAGGGCACGGTTGGAAAGGCGCTGTCCAGGTTGTTCGGGGGAAAATAAGCGGCAGTTCGTCGACGCGTCAGCGCCACGCGTTGACCGTACCCTTGCGCAGGGCACCAGGCGTGAAGCCAAACTGGCGCGAGAAAATGCGCGTCATATGGCTCTGGTCGGCAAAACCACTGTCTGCGGCCGCGTCAGCCAGATTGCTACCCGCGCAGATACGCTGCCTGGCTCGCTCGGCGCGTTGCTGCAACACCCAGGCAAAGGGCGTAAGCCCGTAGGCTCTTTCAAATCGCCGCAGCAGTTGAAATTTGCTCAGGCCGGCCGCCACCGCCATTTCTGACAGCGTAGGCGGTGCCAGGGGATCATCGGCCAGTTGCTCTCGCAGCCGTTGCAATTCGGGCCCCGCGGTGCATGGGGTGTCGACCGGTTGGGTCAGGTGCGCCGGCGCCTTCGTGTATTGCCTGTGCAAAGGCGCAAATACAGCAACCAACGCCTCCTCGCACGCCAACGCATCGGCCGTGCAGCTGTGCAAACCGGCGTCCCAACGCTGCAAACGTGTCAACAACTGAGCCAATGCCAGGCGCAGGGTTGGGTCTTGAAAAACCGGCCGCACCAGTTCCACACCCGCAGTCTCTGCGTCTCGCGGATTCGCGCCCATAGACGCCATCAATGCAGGCTCCAGGTACACCATGCGCCAGCGCCGGCTGGCACTGCCCAACGGCTGGCCGTCGTGCACCTCGCCCGGGTTGCTACTGATGATGTCACCGGCGTAGGCGGCAACGGGGCCACGGCCGCTGGCCGACCGCTGCGCACCGGCTTCCACCAGCCCCAGACCGTATACCGCGTGCCAGTGCCGCTCGAAGTGGCGGGCACTGTCGATGTGCGTGCCGTAGACCCCCGGCCATGGGGAGCCAAAAACCTGTGCACGGTGCTGGGGAGCGGTTTGCATACGCCGCAATTATCACCAATAGGGCATATCACCTGCCCCGTCAGGCCAACAAATACTCCCGCGCCAAGGTTCGGGCGCGGTGCAAACGACTTTTGACCGCGGCCGTTGTAATGTCCAGTTGGCTCGCAATCTCCGTGATGGACAATTCCTCAAAATCGCGCAACAAAATCATCTGCAAATATTGGGGTGGCAATGACTGCAAGGCACTGGCCAGGTCCAGCCGCAGGTCGTCGGTGGAGCGGTGTGCCGCCCAATGTTCGACCGCGGCCTCGTCATAGGGGTCGTAACGAAACGCCTGGCGCCCCAGGCGGCGGCACTCCCGCTTGACGACCTGGAACAACCAGCCCGAAAAGGCTGCCAGCGTACGCACCGACTGAAGGCGCCGGGCCAACACCAACAAAGCCTCCTGCACGGCGTCATCTACATCGCTGATCAGGCAGTGGCGCTGGGCGTAGCGGCGCACATCGGGGCGGCAGACCCGCAACAAGACGTCGAGCGCGCCCAGATCACCCGCGTGAGCCGACTGCAAAGTCAGTGCGTGTTGTGCGTCCAGTGCCATCGTTCCTAACCTTTGTTGTCCAACCGACGCCCAACCATGGCGCACATGGGGCAAAAACCCACCAGGCCGGTCACTGCAAGCCCCAGCGCGCTGGCCGCCAGCAACCAGCCCATGGGGCCGGCAAAGCTGAACAACGAAAAGCCGGCTGCCGCCAAGCCCATCAGCACCCGCAGAGCACGTTCCCAACCTGGGACATTCTTCACATAGAAAGCAGACATGGATCGATACCTTTTCAATTCAGCAGGGGAACATTCCCAACCACTAAGAGGCTGGCTGTGGGCATGTGGATTCGCGGTTGCAAAAAAATAGTTTTCGCTGCAGCGCTAAACTGGCCGCCTCCAATCAAGAAGGCGCACCATGCAGTCGTTGTTTCACCTGGCTTTTCACGTCGATGACCTGAAGGCTGCGCGTCAATTCTATGGTGACGTGCTGGGTTGCCTGGAAGGGCGTAGCACCGACACCTGGGTCGATTTCAATTTCTTCGGGCATCAGATTTCTCTGCACCTGGGCACGCCATTTTCCACCAGCAACACCGGCAAAGTTGGCCAGCACCTGGTGCCCATGCCGCACCTGGGCGTCATTTTGCAGATGCAGGACTGGCAGGCGCTGGCGGACCGGCTAAGGGCCCAAAGCGTCAGCTTTGTGATGGAGCCCGGTATTCGCTTTGCCGGCCAACGCGGCGAGCAGGCCACGATGTTCTTCCTTGACCCGTCGGGCAACCCGATTGAGATCAAGGGGTTTGCCAGTTTGGATACGGTGTTTGAAAGCTAGCCCCCCAGGTCCATCGTGAAGCGCGTGCCGTCAGACAGGCGGCAACTGCCCGTGCCCTGGGTCGTGGAGAGCCTGCCGTGCGTGTGGCCGCGCCCGTTCAAATCGTTGGTGACCTTGGCGACGACCATGCCGTAAGCAGTGGCGGCTTCGTTGTCCGGATACGTAGCGGGCGCGCGGCATGCCCTTTCGGGCGCATACCTGTTGGAACCTAGCGCGTCCGGTTGGCGAGAAAAAACCACAGCACCAGCAATGCGGCAATTCCCAGATGCACTTTATCGAAGGTGCGCAGCCTGCCTTTGCCAAGAAAGGCATAGCGGTTGCCATCGCGAATGACGCGGTAGCGCGCCATTGGCGCAACCGGGATAAAAAGGAACACCAGGTAATGCGTGGTCATGTAGGAGTCGTCATCCATGTCCTCGTCACTGCTGCCATACAGCGCGAAACCAAAGCCATTGAGCGTAAACAGCGAGGGCGCAGAACGGATGGGTTGTAGTTCATCGCTGTCCACCACCGCGGGCCGCGCCTGGGCTTGGCGCGAAGGTCGCGCCGACTGGGACGCCACGGGCGCACCCCCCACCTTGCTGTAAGCCACGCCGCATTTTGGACATTGCCAATCGGGAACGGTCTCGGCAGGCTGACGCTGATAGTTGCATTTCGGGCAGGTAATAGACATAAGCACTGGTCTGGGTTTCTGTAACTGGGAAGCATCATACCGATTTGACAATGCCTTTACCAGAACCCCGGCCTGGTCGTATCATTGACGCCACCTATGCCCATCCAAGTCGATTTCGCAGCCCCCAACCGCATCGACGTTCGCGTCACCGGCCTGATGCTACGTGCCGAGGTCGATGCCGCCAAATACCAAATCCATGACCTGATGCAGGCGCATGGCAAGTGCCTGCTCATGATCCATCTGGACAGCGGCCTGAAAGGCATGCAGGCCTTTGTCCGTTGGGACGACATCGACGTAGACCACTACATCAAGCAGCACATCATTCGCGTGGCGATTGTTGGCGACCTGCGCTGGCGCGACAGTGCCTTACTGTTTTTGTTCAACAGCATGGTGCCGTTCCAGATTGAGTATTTTCCGGCGGCACAAGAAGAATTTGGAAACGCCTGGTTGATGCACTGACGGCGTGGTATTGGGTGAATTCGCGATATTTCCGGTCTGCATGTCACACTGCAGGAGGCTGTTTCGTTTAGAGAGTAACAGCCACTCATGCGCAGCGCCATGCATTTCCCTATTTTCAAGCAAGCAATATCAGGCCGCGGCGCCATCGCATGCACTATCGGAGCGGTTCTGCTGTTGCTGTTGGCCCTCGGTGCGACTAGCCAATACCTGTTGACAACGCGAGAGCGCGAACAGTACCCCACGCCCGGCCAACTGGTCAGCGTGGGCACACACCGGTTGCACTTGCACTGCCAGGGCAGCGGCAAACCCTTGGTGCTGCTGGAGTCGGGTTTGAGCGGCTGGTCACAAGACTGGGCGCTGGTGCAACCCGAACTGGCGCGCCACACCCAGGTCTGCAGCTACGACCGTGCTGGCTATGCCTGGTCCGACGAGGTACCGCAGCCGCGCACCGGCCTGCTGGCAGTGGAGGACCTGCGCACACTGCTGCACAACGCCAGTCTATCGGGGCCCATGGTAGTGGTCGGGCATTCCTGGGGTGGCATGCTGGCTCAGATGCTGGCGCAAAGCCACCCAGATGAAGTGGCAGGCTTGGTGCTGGTGGATGCCCTGCACCACGACCAGGCAGTGATGGTCGACACCGAATCGTACGCGCGCTACAACCGCAATATGCGCCTGCTGACAGGTTCAGCCACGTGGTTGGCGCCGCTGGGAGTGAATCGTCTTATGCAACTGCCCGCCTCGGTGATCGTGGACAAACTACCTGCAGCGGAACGGGCTTCAGCCCATGCCTTTGCGCTACAAAGCAAGAATTTTCGCACCTTGCACACGGAATATGTGGGCATAGACCCGGCCCTGGAGGTTGCACGCAATTTGCCAGCCATGCGTCGCATCCCGACACGGGTGTTGAGTACCCATGCGGTGCGCGATTTTCCACCCGGTTGGGACAGCCCTGTTATGCGCCACTACTGGGCGCTTGAGCAAGATGCACTAGCCCGGGATCTGGGCGCCAAGCATTTGGTCGTGCCCGAGGCTGGACACTATTTGCAACTGGAGCGGCCTGAGCTGGTGGTTCAGGCGGTTGTGGAAGTCCTGCAATCCATAGACGCGCAACCCCCTGCCAAAATCAAGCCGCATCCCTGAACTACCATGCCCAACGACCCGACCCCAATATTCGAGCAACACCGACCCCATTTACTGGCCTTGGCCTACCGCATGCTGGGTTCGCACGCCGAGGCCGAAGACGTGGTGCAAGACACCTGGCTGCGCCAGCAGCATGTCGATCTGGGCGGATTGGAATTTGCCCGCGCGTATCTGTCGCGCGTCGCTACCAACCTGTGCCTGGACCGCCTGCAGTCCGCCCGCGCGCGACGCGAACAGTATGTGGGTTGCTGGCTGCCCGAACCACTGGAAGATATGCCCAGTGCGTTGGATGACGGACCACAAGCCCAGTTGGAATATGCACAAAACGTGTCGGTGGCGTTCATGTTGGC
>OUNL011226875.1_pt1 | contig 11097 bp, 11 predicted proteins | sample 1779831 | NCBI WGS metagenome assembly OUNL01 (sample SAMEA3914863, study PRJEB12502) | metagenome | biome: forest; material: soil | place: USA | collected 2011-09-16 | depth 0.1 m | reverse complement strand
GGAGCAGAACGTCCAGGCAGCTTGATCCCCACGCGAACCAAGATGCGCAAACGGGCTTTCGTCTTTGGCAAACCAGGCTGCTGTCCGAAGATGGTGGTGTACTGTTTGCCCGACGCGTAACGTGTGAGAAAAGACCATGCTAAGCGCAAAAAACATCAACCAGTATTACGGCGGCTCGCACATCCTGCGCGACGTCAGCATTGACGCCCAGGTCGGCAAAGTCACCGTCGTCCTGGGGCGCAATGGTGTTGGCAAAACAACTTTGCTGAAGTCCCTGATGGGGCTGGTGCCGATCAAAACCGGAACCATTGAGTTGGCCGGCAAGAGCATCCAGAAAGCGACACCCTACGAGCGGGCCCGCGCCGGCATTGGCTACGTGCCACAGGGCCGCGAAATATTTGGTCGCCTGACGGTGGAAGAAAACTTGCGCATGGGGCTGGCCTACAAAAGCGCCGGCACGCCAATTCCGCCTGAACTGTATGAATTGTTCCCCGTGCTCAAACAGATGTTGGGTCGCCGCGGCGGCGACTTGTCGGGTGGGCAGCAGCAGCAGTTGGCGATTGCCCGTGCGCTGGCCGCGGCACCGCGCGTGCTGGTGCTGGATGAACCGACTGAAGGCATTCAGCCCAGCATCATCAAGGATATTGGCCGCGTAGTCCGCATGCTGGCGGACCGGGGTGACATGGCGATTGTGCTGGTGGAGCAGTATTACGATTTTGCGCAGGAACTGGCCGACCACTATGTTGTGATGGAGCGTGGCGCTGTGGTGGCCAGCGGACTTGGCAAGGACATGGAAGCCAACGCAGTGCGCAAGCTCGTGGCAATTTAGAGCCCTACACCGGGCTGGGTGGCGCCACCATTCGATCGCTTGCTGATTTGGGGCCAGCCGCGCCGGTGCGTAGCACCAGGCCACCGGCCTGGCGTTTCTGTTCGCCCAGCGAGGCCTTGACGTTATGCAGGCCGTACTTGGCGCGCAGCTCCTGCAGTTCGGCGTTCAGCGCTTCAGCACCATTGACCTTGGCGCCGTGCTTGCGCAGCACCTGGTGGGCGTTGTCGATCAGGCGCGCGTTCAAGGTTTCGCGGCCATGCAGTATGAGGTTCTTGACGGCCGCCGTCGGGTTGCCGGACATGCTCAGTGACATCGCGGTTTCCGCCATCTCCAATACTTTGGTCTGGCAGTCCTGCATGCACTGCGCAAACGGTGGATGCGCCAGCGCGCTGGCCGCCAGCAATTCCGTCTGCGACCGGTTGCTGCAAAAACGCATGCCGATGGTGGTCACCACTTTTTCCACTTCGTCCAATTGAATCGCTTTGTGGGCTAGTTGTGCCATCAGCGCCAACACATTGCTGGCCGATTCAAAGTCGAATTCACTGGAATCAACGGTTTTGGCCATGGCGCGCACGGCTTCCACGGATTGCGCGAACTGGTGTTGCTGAATCAGGTTCAGCGCAATGACAATGTCCGCCAATCGGCGGATCCGTGGAGTGTCCGGACTCTTTTCAATCAGGCGGTTGAAGTCGTCATGGCAGCGCTGCAGGCCTTTGCGGTCGCCGTTTTCCAAGCGGGTAAAGGCCAACAGCACCAGGCTTTGGCAGTCAAACATTTTGGACTCCAGACCCATGCGGGCGGTTTTGTCCAAAAGCTTTTCGGCCTCCACATGGTCGCCGGAGTAGTAACTCATCATCGCCAGGTTTTGCAGTCGACTAATGGATGCTGGTGTCAGCATCGACGCCATTTTGTAGGTCTCCAGTGCCTTGTCAAACTTTCCCAACTCGAACTGGGCACGTCCCATGACATCATAGGCATCGCCAAAGTTGGGGTCGGCGCTGATCAGGTTTTCCAGCGTGCTGGTGGCTTGGGTCACCTGCCCGGCATCCAGTTGCGCGCGCGCAACGCCCAGTTTGGCCCACGGCAGTGTCTTGGCCGCCACTACGGCCTGGTAGACCTTTTGCGCGTCAGCCGGGCGCCCCACGCGCAACAGCAGTTCGGCACCCACGCGCGCTGCGTACAGCCAGAATTTACCCTTGGACTCGAAGCGCTCCATGCACAAGCGGGCCGCATCCTCAAAGTCTTCTTTTTCGATTGCAGTGAAGATGCCTTGCAGCGACACCTTGCGCACGCGGGCCTGGCGCAGCCGCTCGCCCAAGTGGGCGGCCTTATGTGGTTTGAGCAGGTAGCCGTCCAACGCGGATTCCGCTGCTTCTGCCACTTTGGCGTAGGTGGCCTCACCGGTAATCATGATGAAGATGGTCGAGAACGGTAGCAACTGGTTGCGCCGCAGGTCGTCCAACAAGTCCTGGCCCGAACTGGCTTCATTGGAGAAATGCAGCTCGCACAGCACGAAGTCAAAGGATCGGAATTCAAGCTGGCGGCGGGCGTCGACTGCGCGGGCGGCCTGCACGACGGTGCCGACACCAAAGTCGCGCAATTGCGATACCAGAATGGAACGGGACGTCGGATTTCCGTCCACCACCAGGGCAGAGCAGGCAGAGAAATCGTCTTCCATTAAGGCCATCAGATTGGCACAGTGTGCTCCAATTTTCGCGTTTTTTCACCTGAACGGCAGGCCGCGCGTGACGCTGTTATCAAAATGATAGCACTACATGGACCAAATGCGAGGATTTGACGGCTCCAGGTCCCATAAATGTTGGCGCCAGGTGTTGCGCAGAGCCCGCAGCAGGTCCATCGCAGGCTCTACCACGGGTGCCAACATGCGCACCACAATGACTTGCGGGTGTGGGCTGGAGGCGCCGGCGGTTCCGGCCAGCGTGTGTTGCGCAATGACATCGCGGGCGCTGTCCAGTGCCAGTTGGCGCCGCTCACGCGGTAACGCTTGACCACAGACAAAGAAAATGGATGCCAGGCAGCGCATGCCGGCCAGGCCGGCGGGGCCGTTGAGCAGACGCGTATCCAGCGCGTCCATTGTGCCGCGCTCCAGCCAGACGCCCGGGATTTCAATGTGCTGACGTAAATGCCCCGCTACAAACGGAAGATTGGCGAGGGGCAGACCCAAGGCGCAAATGTCCCAAGCCACCATCTCGGCGCCGGGTGCTAGCGTCATCGTCAGTCGGTTTTCTGCCAGACAACCGCTGTAACACAGGGCTTCCAGCGGCAGCCACTCCAGCCGTGCCCCCGCGTCGAGCCGCAATTGTGTGTGCTGCAAGGCGGTTTGGCCGTCGGAGCGGTAGAAGCGGCTGGCACCAGGCGTGGTGATCAGCGCATGGCTGCCGGTTTGGGCATGGACCGCAATGTCCAGTGTGTCGCCGCCGACCAAGCCTCCCGGCGGGTGTACCAACACGTTGTGGCAGATGGTGTCGCCGTCTGGGTACAGGCTTTGCAAAATGCGCAGCGGCCCGCTGTGGCTGTGCCGCGCCACGGTGCGACCTGCCTCGACGCTGTAGTCCAGCTTTAGCTGGGCGTGCCATGGCATGGTGTGGTTCTGGCAATCGTTGCGTTTTTTGTGGGCTCAGGCCAGCAGATCGCACAAGGTGCGCGCCACAACCTTGGTGGCACGGCGCAGGTCTTGCAGGTCCAGTCGTTCATCGGCGCGCTTGGCATGGGATTCCAATACGGTGCGCGGCCCGGCGCCATAGATGACGCCCGGTATGCCGGCTTCGCAGAACAGGCGCACGTCGGTGTACAGCGGCGTGCCCAATGCGGGAATTGGTTCTCCAAACACTTGCTCTCCATGCTTTTGAATCGCCTCCACCAAGGGGCGGTTGCCTGGCAACGGTTGCAAGGCCCGTGCCAATAGTATGCGTTTGACGTCGACTGTGATGCCAGGCAGTTTGGCTGCGGTGTCCGCAATCAGGGCGCGCAGTGTGGCCTCCACTTCGGTGGGGTTCTCTTCCGGAATCATGCGTCGGTCCAGTTTGAAGCTGACACGCCCCGGCACCACATTGGTGTTGGTGCCGCCTTCTATGGTGCCGATGTTCAGGTAGGGATGTGTGATACCGGCGACCTGCGACATAAGGCTTTTGTACCGTGTGTTCTGTTCATACAGCGCGCTCAAGATGCGGTTGGCGGCTTGCAGCGCGTCGACGCCCGAATCCGGAATGGCGGCATGCGCCATCTTGCCGTGCACCGTCACTTCCATTTGCAGGCAGCCATTGTGGGCCGTAATGACCTGGTAGCTGAAGCCGGCCGCCACCATCAGATCGGGGTGGATGATCTTGTTTGCCAGCAGCCAGGCCGGGCCGACCTCGCCACCAAATTCCTCGTCATAGGTGAACAGCAACTCCACGCTGCCGTGCGTGGGCTTGGCCACAGCTTCGAGTGCGCGCACCGCAAAGGCATAGGTTGAAAAATCGCACTTGCTGACGGCCGCTGCGCGGCCATAGATCTTGCCGTCTTCAATTTCGCCACCATAGGGGTTTTTGGTCCAACCCTCGCCGGGTGGCACCACATCGCCATGGGCATTGAGCAGCACCGTCTTGCCGGCACCGTATTTGCGGCGCACGACCAGGTTGGTGATGGTCTCCAGGCCAGCGGCTCGCACTTGTGCATCGGGTACCGCGTGTTTTTCAACGGCAAAGCCAAAGTCTTGCAGCAGATCGGCAGCGCGCTCGGCGTGCGGAGCATTGTTGCCCGGCGGGGTGTCCGTGGGCACGCGTATCAGTTCTTGCAGAAAGCGTACTTGCTCGTCAAAGTGTGCGTCGATCCAGGCGTCAAGTTGTTCGTAAGTGTTCATGGTGGGGGTCATATTCATATTCAATAGAAATCCGTGCAGGTGTCAGGCGGCTGGCGTCTCGGCCAAGGCATGGAGCAGGTGTGAGAAGGCATCGACCGCCAGTTGCATGTCGTCGCTGGTGCTGGACTCCAGCGGGTTGTGGCTGATGCCCGCGTTCAGTCCGCGCACAAACAGCATGGCCTGGGGCATGACTTCGTGCAGTTTCATGGCGTCGTGTCCCGCTCCACTGGGCATGCGGTGCAGGGAAACGCCTAATGCCGCAACGGCCTGCTCCCAACGGGCTTGCCATTGGGGCGCGCTGGGGGCGGCGCTGGCGCGCATGGTTTCTGTCACCGCGCGGTGTACGCCGCGGCGTTGGCAAATGGCGTCGAGTTCGGCCAACACGTCCGTGGCGAGGCTGTCGCGCTGGGCGTTCTTGGGTGCGCGCAAGTCCAAGGAAAACAGGCAGCGCCCCGGCACCACGTTGATGGAACCATTGGGTACCTGCAACATGCCGACCGTACCGACAGAGTCGGCATCCTGGCTGGCACGCCGCTCCACATACAGCAGTAACTCCGCTGCGGCGGCGGCGGCGTCACGCCGGCGGTCCATGGGGGTAGTGCCCGCATGGCTGGCCATGCCGGTGATTTCACACTGGTAACGCACACTGGCGTTGACCGAGGTGACTACCCCTAAGGGAATGTCCAGCTCGTTGAGCACCGGGCCTTGCTCGATGTGCACCTCGACAAATCCCTGGTAGTCTTGCGCGTTGCGCTTCAGGCCGGGTATGTCATCTATGCACAGACCGGCGTGCTGCATGGCGCTGCGCATGCTGATGCCGTCGGCATCCACTTGGTCCAGCCAGTCCGGGTTGAAGTCGCCGGTCAACGCGCCCGAACCCAGAAACGTGGCCTTGAAGCGTTGGCCTTCTTCTTCTGCGAAGGCGACAATTTCCAGGTCAAAGGGCAGGCGCTTGCTTGCCCGGGAGAGTTCGCGTACGCAGGCCAAGGGCACATAAATGCCCAAGCGGCCGTCGTACTTGCCTCCATTGCGTACGGTGTCGTAGTGGCTGCCGGTCAACAAGGTTTTATGCGCTGAACCGCGGGCCTTCTCGTAACGTCCGACCACATTGCCCACCGCGTCGATATGCACGCTGTCGCAACCCGCATGGCGCATGTCCATGCTGATGCGTTGCGCACAGGCGCGGTGCGCGTCGGTCAGATAGGTGACGGTGAGCTGGCCTTGCTCGGCGTAGCCCGGGTCACTGTGTTGTGCCAACGTTTCCTGCCAGTCCCACACGAGGTTGCCCAAGTCTGGCGTATAGCCAAACAGGTCGTTCAGGCGTATCTCCGCAATGCGGTGGATGTTGCGCACACACTCCTGGCGTTCGAAGTCCGGGTGGCCCTGCAAGCGGCGCTCAAACGTGCTGATGATCTCGCGCTTGTTCAGGCCTGTGCCGCGCGGGCCACGCACCGCCAGAATGAAGGGGAAGCCAAAGCGTGCGTTGTAATCACGGTTCAGACGCTGGATGGTTTCAAACTCCTGCGGCGTGCATTGGGTCAGTCCCGCCTTGCTCTGCTCGTTGGCTGACTCCGCCGTCAAGCTGTTGTCGACCATGGCCTTGCCGGCCAATTCGGGGTGGGCGCGAATCAGTGCCAGTTGGGGCTCAATGCCTGCTGCGTTGAGTACGCCAACCATGGCGAATTTGAGCTGGGCCAAAGACGCGAACGGCCGCTGGGCCAACGCAGCCTGCGCAATCCACGGCGAATGTTCGTACAGGCCGCCCAGCATGCGGGTGGCCTCTTCCAGCGGGGCCGCGTTGAGTTGGGAAAGTGTGAGTACCATGGTTCCTCTATGCGGTAAATGCTCAAGCAGTAAACGGGTGCGTGGCTTTCCAATGCCGCGCAATGTCCAGCCGGCGGCATATCCACACCTGGTCGCGTTGGGCAATGTGGTCCAGAAAACGCTGCAAGGCCGTGATGCGGCCCGGCCGCCCCAGCAAGCGGCAATGCATGCCAATGCTCATCATGGCCGGGCGGTTCAGGCCATTGGGGTCGCCCTCGGCGTAGAGCACGTCAAACGTGTCCTTCAGGTACTGAAAAAATGGGTCGGCGTGCGAATAGCCCTGTGGCAGCGCAAAGCGCATGTCGTTGCAGTCCAACGTATACGGCACGATCAACTGCGGCACCACGGCGCCATCGCTGCGCTGCACCTGCATCCAGAACGGCAGGTCGTCGCCGTAATAATCGCTGTCGTATTCAAAACCACCGTAGTCCGCCACCAGGCGGCGGGTGCGTGGGCTGTCGCGCCCGGTGTACCAACCCAGTGGGCGCTGGCCCGTCAAGCGGGTGATGGCGTCCATGCCCAGTTGAATGTGTTCGCGTTCCGTGGCTTCGTCAATGTTCTGGTAGTGCACCCAGCGCCAGCCATGGCAGGCAATCTCGTGGCCCAACTCCACGAACGCGGCGGTCAGCTCCGGGTGGCGTTGCAGTGCCATGCCGACGCCAAACACGGTCAGCGGCAGGCCGCGCTGTTCAAACTCACGCAAGATGCGCCAGACGCCGGCACGTGAGCCGTATTCGTAAATGCCCTCCATGCTGATGTGGCGCTCAGGGTAGCTGGCCGGGTTGAACATTTCGGACAAAAACTGCTCGGAGCCGGCGTCGCCATGCAACACGCAGTTCTCGCCGCCTTCTTCATAGTTCAAAACAAACTGCACTGCGACCCGGGCTTGATTGGGCCATTGAGGATGGGGGCGGTCTTTGCCATACCCGACGAGGTCACGGGGGTAGGGCTGCGTGGCGTCGTAGTTTTTCATGCGGCAGCCTTGGCTTGCGCCAGGGGCGCCAGGGTCAACGAGTCCTCCACGTGGCGCAAATGCTCGTCCATCAGGCGCAAGGCCAGTGCCTCATCGCGAGCTTCCAACGCGTCCACAAGTGTGCGGTGCTCATCGTGCGAGTGTTCGGCCGCACCAGCAGTCTGGTACATCAAGGTAATCAGTGCACAGCGCGACAGCAAATCCATCATCAGGTGCGCCAGCACGTCATTGCCCATGAGCTGGGCCATGCGCACGTGAAAGTCGCCCAGCAGCACGGTGCGCCCTGGCACGTCGCCACGCATCAAAGCCGCCTCTTCTTCGGCAATGTGTTCCTTCAGGCTCGCAATGTGGGCATTGGTGGCCTCGCGTACAAAGGCCTGGGTCATGCCTGCCTCCAGCATGCGGCGCACGGCAAATACCTGTTGAGCCTCGGCGATCGACGGTGCCGCGACAAAGGCTCCACGCGCCGGTTCCATGCGGATCAAGCGGTTTTGCGACAGCTTGAACAGGGCCTGGCGTATCAACGTGCGCGACACGCCAAATTGGTCGGCCAGGGTCTGCTCAACCAACTTGGCGCCAGGCTGCAAGCGGTGTTCCACGATGGAACGGGTCAGTGTTTCGACGATAAAACCAGTGGTAGTGGAGTCCATGCCGGGAATCATAGCCGTAAATCCAAAAAGTGTATACACTTTGCAAATACCACTCAAAAGGATGCGCATATGGGCTTGAGCACACACGTACTGGACACCATGCACGGCACACCGGCCGCTGGCATGCAGGTCGGGCTATACACCACGCAGGGAGACGTAGCAACGCTGGTAAAGACCTTTGTATTGAACCAGGACGGCCGCAACCCGGATGGCATGCTGTACGACCACGCGAGCCTGCGCGCCGGTACCTACCGGTTGGTTTTTGACGTGGCCGCCTATTTCAAGGCATGTCAGGTCGACCTGCCGGAGCCCAATTTCCTGAACCGCGTCAGCCTGGATTTTGGCGTGGCCCATGCGGACCAGCACTACCATGTGCCGCTGCTGGTCAGCCCGTGGAGTTACTCCACGTATCGGGGGTCATGAGTTCCGGTCAAGCCGGCAAGTGGCCACGGTCAACACAAATATTTCAATGAAAGGCCTGGTAGGGCCGGCATTTCGGTCTTGCGACTTTGTGGCGGGCGCAATACTATGTCGGCGCAAGCTTGTATTGCAGGTGTTTTCCAACCGTCCATTCTTTCAAAGAAAGAGCTTCACATGAAACGCTTACTGCTGTTAACCGCCGCGCTGGCCTTGGGTTCATCGACTGCCGTGTTTGCCGCTGACGAATACAACGCGGTGCCGGCCGGCGACGCGCAATACAAACAATGCATTGTGTACGCCGGGAAACTGGGCTGGGAAGGGGGCAACGAAAAGAGTCCCATCAAGGGCCAAACCAAAGTGCAGGCCTTTTGCACCTGCATGTGGAATGAAACACCTGACGACTTCAAAGGCAACCTCGCCAAACTGGCCGACAGTGAAAAAGGCAAGAAGATCAACAAGCTGTGCGAGAAATACGCCGATTGGGGCGATTGACAGCAACTAATATTTAAGGCGCGCCATCGCCTTGAATTGCTCGTAGCTTTCCAAATTCTGCTGGGCCTGGCCGCGTAGCTTCAGCCAGTGGGGGGCTCCAATGTCCTGCAGCATCATGGCGTCCATGGTGCTCAGGGTTTGCGTCTGGCGCCAGTGCATGTGCCATACGCTGAGTTGACGCGCGACCCGGGTCACCACATCCGCCAGGAACAGCCAGGTTCGCAACATGGAGCCTGCAGGGGATAGGCCGGAAGCGCGTGGCATGCAGGAAGGGTTTGGTAAGCAAGTCGTGGTCATGGTTAACTCCTTCAATCGATGTTGGGTAGATTAACTGTCCAACGGCACGCTGTATATCGCGCATTTCTGTGCAGGCTGGTTAGATATACTTACCAGTCATGAGCCGCATTCCCTTGCAAACCTTGCCCGCGTTTCGTGCTGTAGCGCAGACTTCCAACCTGCGCGCCGCCGCCGAGCAACTTCATTTGACGCACAGTGCCATCAGTCAGCAGATTCGGCTGTTGGAGCAACAACTGGGGTTTGATCTGTTCGAGCGGCGCGGACGGCGTGTAGTCCTCAATGCTGCGGGTGCCATATTCCAGTCTGCAGTGGAATCCGCTCTGAAGCAGTTGGACGAAGGCATGCGTTGCGCGGCGCCGGATGGAACCGAGCACCGCATGCGCATCACCATGCTGCCGTCATTTGCGCAACACTGGATGTTGCCGCGCATGGGGCGCTGGCGCGAGCTGCGCCCCGAGATCACCATTGAAATTCATACCTCGCAAATGCTGGTTGAAGTGCAGCGTGAAGGTTTTCATGCGGCCGTGCGACAAGGCAGTGGACCCTGGCGCGGCCTGACGGGCGCCTGTCTGATTGACAGCCCGTTGATCGTGGTCGCCAACAGTGCGATTGCGACACGCCTGATGGGGTGTCGGCCGGCTGACTTGCTGCGGGAGCCCCTGCTGGGTGATGTTGACCGGTGGGAGGCCTGGTTTGCGCTTGTCGGACATCCCAGTCGCGTCAACCCGGTCGCTGTTTTCAACGATATGGGCCTATTGGTTCAGGCGGCGCAGCAGGGCATGGGCGTCGCACTGTGCCGCGAATTGGTCGCCGCCGACGCACTGCGCGATGGCCGCCTGGTGCGGTTGTCGCCGCAGGCCTTGACCGGCACCGGGGCCGATCGGGTGTGGCTACTGTATCCCCCTGAGTTGTCGCAGTGGCCGCCGATGGTCGCGCTGCAGAACTGGATGCAGTCGGAATTGCTGGCATCGTCACAGCAACTCGAGAGTCTGGCCCCCACGCTAGCCACTGCGCGTGCTACGCTGCCCCAACACCCGAAAAGAAGATGACAATACGCACGCCAGGCCCGTCGCGCTAATCGCATCGACCCGTTCGTACACACCATCCATACAAGGAAATTATGAACATCCAAGACATACCCCGCATCGGTTTCAAAGTCGTCGTCGTTCCGGTTGCCGTGCTCATTCTGTTGGCCATGTTCTGGCCACTGCGCACGGTTCCCACCGGTAGCCGTGGCGTGATCACGGTGGGCGGCGCCATCAAGGGAATCGAGAACGAAGGCTTCCTGCTATTGGCACCGTGGCAGCGGCTGGATATCTTCAACATCCGGGCCGAGCAGGCCGACATCAATGACGCCGAGGGCCCGACTTTTGACCAACAACCAGTCAAGGCCAGCTTGACGGTGCGCTACTCCATCAGCCCCGACAAGGTCGCCGAGGTGTTTGAGAAATATAGCCATGATGGCAATCTGAACAGCTACGTGCAGACCGCTACGCAGGAGGTTTTCAAGGCTGTCACGGTCAAATACACGGCGCCGGAATTGATCGCCAAGCGGGCGCAGGTGTCAGGCGACATCAGCAGTGCGCTGAAAGTCAAACTGGCGCTGTATGGCGCCCAGGTCATCAATATCGACATGCGCAACTTTGCCTTCTCACCGTCCTATATGGCTGCCATCAATGACAAGGTGACGCAGGAGCAATTGCGCCAGGCCGCCGACAACAAGCTCAAGACCGTGGAGGCCGAGCAGAAG
>OUNL010000398.1_pt2 | contig 11102 bp, 9 predicted proteins | sample 1779831 | NCBI WGS metagenome assembly OUNL01 (sample SAMEA3914863, study PRJEB12502) | metagenome | biome: forest; material: soil | place: USA | collected 2011-09-16 | depth 0.1 m | reverse complement strand
CGCGTATCGCGCTGCTGGGCACGCAGGCACTGTTTGATGAGCAGGGTTATCGAGGCAAGCTCCTGGGCCACCACGTGCGAATACACGGCACGCACCTCGGCCTGGCGCACGGCCTCAGCACCAATCATGACCCAGGCGGCAACTAGATCCGGCGCGGCGCCGTCTCCCAGACCCAGCCGTGCCTGCAGGTAGGCCTTCAGTCGCTCTTGCGGATCGGTGGCGGCGCCCGTCAAAGCCTCGAACCGCGCGGCCGCGGCACGCGCCAGCGTCTCAATCAGTGTGACCAAGATGTCGCGTTTGGTTTTGAAATGGTAATGAATAAGGCCTGGCGCCAAGCCGGCTTGGGCCGCAATGGCCTGGATCGTGGCCTTTTCGTACCCTGACTTGGCGATCACCGGCAGCAGCGCAGCCACGATCTGGGCGCGCCGCGCATCGGTATTGGGTGGTCTTGACATGCGGTTTGGTCTTAATTATTTGGATAAACAACCAATTTTACTTGTCAAAGCCCCGCGTCGTAGCTACAGTTTGTTTAATTTGGTCATTCACCCAATTAATCATGGCGCAAACCCTGCACACTGCCCACCCCCTGCCAAACCATGCTGCCTGGTGCTGCGTGGTCCCCGGGTTTCTCACCCAACAAGAGTGCCTGGACCTGGTCGCACAGAGCGAAGCGCGTGGCTTTGTCAGCGCCGCCACCGACTATCCGCCCTCTTACCGCAACAATGACCGCCAGGTGATGGACGATGCCGAGCTGGCAGATCACCTGCTGCAGCGGGTTAAGGCGCATGTCCCAGCAACTGTTGACGGCAACTGGTCGCTCCACGCGATCAACGAACGCTTTCGCCTGTGCCGCTATGGCGCCAACCAGCAATTCAACATCCACCAGGACGGCATCCACCACCGTGACGCCAACACCGAATCGCGCTTGACGTTTCTGGTGTATTTGAACGACGGTGAGGAGTTTGACGGTGGAGACACCCTGTTTTTTGCAGGGGGACCGGCTGGTGGCGCGCCCGCCTGCATCGCACGTGTGCGGCCGAGGGTCGGAAGCCTGATCGTCTTTGACCATGACCTGTGGCATGCGGGCGAACAGGTAACGGCCGGGGTCAAACATATCCTGCGCAGTGACGTGCTATACCGAAGGGTCGCCACGCCGCAGGACGTTACGGACCGAACCGGGCACCGAGGCTATGTGTGGACCTTGGCCGCGCTGACGCCACACATACTGGCCAGCGGCGGGCGCGATGCCACTATTCGCCTTTGGAGCGACCAAGGCGAGCCCTTGCGAGTGCTGCATGGCCATGGGCAGTCTGTGCTCGGTCTGGCCGCGCTGCCCCATGGGCGGCTGGCGTCCGTGTCGCGCGACCGCAGCCTACGCATCTGGAACTGGCAGACGGGTGCATGCGAGCGCACGACGGAAAACGCGCATGCGGGCGCCGTGCTGTGCGTCAAAGCGCTGCCTGCTGGCGGCTTGGCAACCGGTGGCGCCGACGGCCAGATCCACCTCTGGAGCGACGAAGGTACCCGCCGCGCCACGTTGTGCGGGCACAGCGGCTGGGTCTGGGACATGGCGCTGCTGCCCCAGGGGCGCATAGCCTCTGCTTCGGAAGACGGCAGCATACGAATCTGGGACACGGCCGCAGCGACGCAGGTGGCGTTACTTGTCGGCGACATCGCCTTGCATTCGCTGGACGTGGCACCAGACGGAACGCAAATCGCCAGTGCCAACATCGCCGGCGACATCACCATCTGGTCGCAGCACCTGCAAACCTGGTGTCAAGCAACCAGCATACGCGCCCACGGCGCCGCTATTCGCCGCGTGCGCTACATCCGTGGCGACTGCCTCGCCAGTGCGGCTGAAGACCATACAATGAAACGCTGGTCACTGCCGCAACTGGAACTGCAAGACACGGCGTTGCACGGTAACTTTGTCACCGACGTGTTTGCCATGGGCGACGCTGTGGTCAGTGCCTGCTACGACGGTAACATTCGATTCATGGACAATTTGCAACAACAATGGATTCAGACCTGGACGGCACTTGGTCTGGCGGATGCCACGGGCGAACAGTCTTTGGCGCTGTTGCAGGCACTGCTGCAGGCCTACCGCGAGCCACACCGCAAGTACCACACCGAGCAACATCTGCGTGAATGCCTGGGCTTGTGCACTCGCGACGCCGCGCTCGCCCAGCACCCCGGCGAAGTCGCCATGGCGCTGTGGTTTCATGATGCCATCTACGCACACGGCCGCAACGACAACGAACAAGCCAGTGCCGACTGGGCGCAGCGGGCCTTGCGCACGGCAGGCGCAGCCGAGGCCATGGTTAAGCGTGTGGTCGAGCTGATCCTGGCAACCTGTCACCGCAATGTGCCACAAACGCACGATGCCCAACTGCTGGTCGACATTGACCTGGCCATCCTGGGCGCGGCACCCGAACGCTTTCAGGCCTATGAGCAGCAGATACGCGATGAATACAGCCACATTGCAACGCGCCTGTTTCGCTCCAAGCGCCGTGAAGTGCTGCAGTCTTTTGTCGACCGCAAAAGCATATATGCGACCGCGACATACCATGACCGTTTTGAGGCTATAGCGCGTGCAAATTTGCAACGCTCCCTGGACGAATGAGCGATTATTGCGCTACACAATCCGCGAGGTACGATATCGGGCTCGGTTGAACCCACTATTTATGCCCGCGCACCACCATGCAGTCCACACCCGTTGATCCGCCCGACAGCGCACCGACCACCCCAGCGGCTGGTCTGACCTTGCACCAATGGTTGCGTGCAGGTTTGCGCGCCGCGCTGTGTTTGCGCGTCAACGTGGGCCGGGCAACGCCAAGCCCTTTCCAATTGTTTTGGTTGATCGAGATCCCGGCGACCATTCAAGTTGGACTGGCGCGGCTGGAAGTGGCGGGCGATGCATCGTTTCTGTTTTCTGCCTGGTTTTATCCGCTGTGCGGCACCGGCCTGCTGGTGTTCATGGTCTGGTCTATTTTGCGCAGCGCACTCCCAAGCGCTACAGCCAACCCGGCGCCCGTACCGGCCTGGCTGGGGCTGTGGAGTGTTGCGACCTTGCCCATCGAGTTGTCCAATATTTTGCTGACCAGTCTGGCCGCACGCGATTTGCTGCCAGTCTGGTGGGTTGATGGCAGTTGGCTGGCGTGGCTGCTCTATGGCTTTCTCTGGTTCTGGCTCATACTGGTCACGGCACGTGTGACGGCGAGCTTGACCACAACTCGCAATCAGTTTGCAGGCATTCTGTTGTGCGTGTTTCTGTTTCAAGCATTTGCCAGTTGGCAGCTCGACAGCCGCCCCTGGCAAGTAGACAACGTGGCACAGGATGGCGATCCTGAGGAAACGCTGTCGCTGAGCCAGGAGGTTTTCGAAGACCAGCAGACCTTGCTCAACAACGCACTCGCCAGCGTCACTGGACGGCAGGCCAACCGCATCAACGTATTCGCTGTGGTCTATGCGCCGTACGCGCAAAGCGTCTTTGTGAACGAGACTGAGATGGTTTCCACGGTGCTGCAAGAACGATTCGATGCAAACGGGCATGTCGTCCAGATGGTCAACCACCCATCTACGGTATCGCGCCTGCCTTGGGCCACCAATCAGAACCTGCAGGCCAGCATTGGGGCCATCGCCGAAAAAATGGACCGTGACCAGGATGTATTGCTGGTCTACATGAGTTCGCATGGTGGCGCCGATTTCAAGTTGGCCAGTGCCAACCCGCCGCTGGACGTGGCGGAGTTGACGCCACAAATGCTGCGCAGCATGCTTGATGCGGCGGGTGTGCGCAACCGCGTCATTGCGGTCTCGGCTTGTTACTCCGGTGGCTGGATTGGCCCGCTGGCCAGCGACACCAGCCTGGTCATGACCGCCGCCGACGCAACCCACACATCGTATGGCTGCGGCAGCAAGTCCAAACTGACATTTTTCGGCCGCGCGATGTTTGACGAACAACTGCGCAAAACCTACTCGTTTGAAGACGCATTCACGGCCTCGGTCCCGATCATTGCGCAGCGTGAAATCGAAGGCAATAAAACCGACGGCTTCTCCAACCCGCAAATATCGGTTGGCAAGGACATTCGAGCCGTGCTGACGCAATTGCAGGCCCAGCTCAAGGCAGCCCACCCGCTGTGATCTGGCGAGCGCGCTCCTGGCAGCGCAACTCCCTGCTGATGCTGTGCGGCGCGTTGGCATTTGCAGCTATCGCAGTGGTGGGCATCGGGCAGTCCTTGATCCGGCCGGCGAACCGATTGGTTGGCGCACCCCCGGCGCAACTGCATGTGCAATCGATCCTCCTTCGCAGCACTGCGGGTGAAACTGTCTCTGCTTGGTTCGCGCACGGCATTGCTGGTCAAGGCGTGGTCTTGCTGTTGCACGGTGTGCGCGCGGATCGCCGCGCCATGGTCTCCCGCGCCAAGCTTCTTCAGGACGCCGGATTTGGTGTGATGCTGATGGACTTGCAAGCACATGGCGAGAGCGGCGGTGCGCACATCAGCTTTGGCTGGCACGAAGCGGACGGCGTCAGGGCTGCATTGAATTACTTGCAGCAAAACCTGCCACACGAGCGCATTGGCGTCATCGGCGTTTCGCTGGGCGCGGCGTCACTGGTGTTGGCCAAGCCCGTCCCTGCACCCAGCGCGGTGGTACTAGAGTCGATGTACCCAACAATCACCGAAGCCGTGGAGAACCGTTTGGCGATGCGACTCGGTTGCTTGGGCAACATGATCGCGCCAGCCTTGCTGTGGCAGCTTCCGCTGCGCCTGGGAATTTCTGCTGATCAATTGCGTCCCATTGATGCCGTGGCCTCACTTGGCGCGCCGGTGCTGATCGCCGGTGGAACGTTGGATCTGCACACACCACGCGTAACGAAACGCTGCGCCTGTTCGATGCCGCCCGCCAGCCCAAAGAGCTTTGGCTGCTGGAGGGCGCTGCCCACGTGGACTTGCAAGCCTACGACGCCGAAGGCTATGCAACCACGGTACTGCCTTTTCTGACCCGGTACCTGCAAACCGGAGGTTGATGGATCGCGCATGGTGCATGCAAGCAACACCACGCACGACACAACTTGAACCTGACGCAGCGTCATGTTTTACGATGCAGGTCATGGAGCGGTATGTGCAATGCAATTGAAGATCGGTGAACTCGCCAAACGAGCGGGCCTTAGCGTGCGGGCCTTGCACCACTACGATGCCATTGGATTGCTGTCACCCTCGGTGCGCACGGCTACTGGTGTGCGCCTGTATGGCCCGGCGGATTTGGTGCGCCTGCACCGTATCCAGTTGCTCAAACAATTGGGATACAGCCTGCCCGATATCGGCGCCGCTCTAACAGGCAGTGCAGCGCAACCATTGGATGTGATACGCAGCCAGGCCAGCGCGCTGGACGCACAAGCCCGGCAAGCAAAAAAGCTGGCCACCCGCTTGCGTGAACTGGCCCAACAACTCGCCGCGGTGGGCGCCGCAGACAGTGCCGACTGGCTGGACGTGCTGGAAATGATGGCCATTTACGACCGCCACCTGACCCCACAGGAATTGCACACCATGCGCAAGCCAGTGGAGCCCGCCAGGCATGCGTTGGGTCGACCCTGGAAGCAATTGATCAGCGAAGTTGGCGCCTCAATGCAGCAGCGGGTGTCCCCCGACAGCACGGAGGCGCAGACATTGGCCTGGCGCTGGGTCCACCTGGTGATTGCCACGACCCGTAACGACGCCGCGCTGGCAACCAAGTTGAAGTCCGTGCTCGAGCAAGAGACGCGCGCGCAGGACATTTTTGGCATCAACAGCGCCATGTTTGCCTGGGTCAGCCAGTCCATTGCCCACGCCCGCCTGGCATTGTTTGCAAAATACCTGACACACCGACAAATGGAAAAACTCAGGCAACGCCATCTCACTGGCATGGCCCACATGGACCAGTGGCCCCGGCTGGTTGCCCAAGTGCGCGAACAAATGGCCGCTGGCGCCTCCAGTAAGTCGGCGTCCATGCAAGCGCTGGCACACCGTTGGAACCAGCTGTTTCGCGAATCCTATTGCGGTGACGACCGGCCCATGGAAGCCAACATTCGCAATGCCTTTGCACACGAGCCCGACCTGACACTTGGCGTGGGGGTGGATGCAGACCTGCTGCACTTCATCCATGCGGCGGTGTTGGCGATTGAGCAATGAGTTGACAACCTGACCACCACGAAGGAGCCCAGTCATGACCACCACCCAACGCCACGTTCCCCCAGATATTCAGCGCTATCTCGAAGGTGCAACTGCGCAGAGCCGCCAGTTCGAATTTCTGATTGGCACATGGAATGTGACAGCGACACGATTCAAACCAGACGGATCGGTGCTGGTGCAGTATCCCGCTGTGTGGACCGCGCAATATTTGAACGAGGGGCGCATGGTCTTGGACGATTTCAGAGCCCTTGCGCCTAACGGACAGGCCATCTCATCCTACGTGACGCTGAGAACCTATTGCGAAACCTCGCAGCGCTGGGAAATGAGCGGGCTGGCCGCCGGCCAACCGGCCGTCAATGCGCAATGGCATGGCAGTTGGACCCAAGGCGAAATGCTGCTGGACGCGGACGGCATCGACCCCAACGGCCAGCGTGTGCAGACGAAAATTCGCTTTTTCAACCTCACGCCCGATAGCTTCGCGTGGGAAAGCCAAAGCCGCACGGACGACGTCCAGACCTGGAAGCTCGGCGCGTCGCTGCTCGCAACACGGGCAGCACCCACGTGATGGGGCATACTCGGTCCTCCCTTCACTGCACGCATTTTGTCAAACCATGAAATCACTTCGCGCACGCATTGCAACCATGCTGTTTCTGCTGGCGATTGCCACGCCCTGTCTTGCAGACCATGCATTGCGCGTTCCGCTGGCCGGTCACGGAAGCCTGGTGTTGCAGGTTCCGGATGGCTGGTCCGAACGCGTAGAGCGCCCGCGGGCCGATCTGCCACCCACCATCACGCTGGCACCGGCAGGCGGCACGGCGTTTCAAATTCTGGTGACACCGATCTGGCCAATGAATGGCGCATCTGCTGCACCGACGCCGCAGCAGGTGCGCGCTTTTGTGCTGGCCTCGCTGGCACAGGCGAAGGACCAGGCTGTTGAGAAGGACATTGCCGTATTGGATCTGTCCGGTCCCAAGCTGTATGGCAACTATTTCTCGGCCACTGACAAGGCTCCGAAACCGGGCGAATACGCCAACATGACCCAGGGCATGTTGGCCATGGGCGACCTCACGGTCACGTTCACCATACTCAGCAATGGCGAGCGCAGCGTCGTGGCCAACCCCGCGCTGCGCATGCTGAAGTCCCTGCAGCGGGATTAGTCTCAACCGTTGCGGCCTGCCATCACGCCACCGTCTACATCCCACACGGCGCCGGTCACCCATTGCGCCTGATCCGATAGTAAAAACGTCACAACACTGGCCACGTCTTGCGGCTGCCCGATGCGCCCTATGGGGTGGAATCCGTTGAAGCTGGCCAAGACGGCTGCGTGCTGCGCCGGCGGCACGAAGCTGTCGTACACCGGCGTATCCACAATCGCAGGCGATACGGCATTGACACGGATGCGGTGTGCCCCCAACTCCATGGCCAGGTGCTGGGTCAATGAATGCATGCCAGCCTTGGCCATGGAGTAGGCCGACGACGGTGTGGCTAGTATGGCCTGCTGCGCCCACATCGAGCCGATGTTCACAATGGCGCCGCGTTGCAGCGGCACCATGCGCCGCGCCACTGCCTGGGTGGTAAAAAACAAGGCTTTGCTGATGTTCAGATAGCTGTCGTAATCCGCCTCACTGTGCTCCAGAAAGGCCTTGGGCGAAAACACACCGGCGGCATTGACCAACAGGTCAAACGCCGCACCGCGTGCATTGACTGCGTCGGTCACGGTTTGCAATCCGGTTTTCTGCGTGATATCGGCGCGCAGCGTGCTGATGGCGTGGTTGCGGCCGGCCGCCGTCTCGCCCAATTTGTCCGCATTGCGGCCCACAACCTGCACCAGGGCTCCCCGGTCGGCCAGTTGCTGGGCGACCGCGCGCCCAATGCCACTGGAGCCGCCAATGACCAACGCGCTTTTGCCTGAAAAATCCTGAACCATGCGATACTCCTATTTACCTACTAGTAGGTAGTTTATTGGGCTAAAAAAAAAGGTTAGCCCTTCCTCGAAAAGCCTTTGATCAGAATCGCAGCGGTGCGATCAAATGCGGCCAAATCACCGCTGGACCGGCACACCAGCGAAGCCCCTTGCAACATCGACAACGCGGCACGCGCCTGGTCTTTTGCTTCACCTTCAAATGCTAATGTGCCCTGTGCCTGACCTTCAGCCAGCAACTGCGCCAACCACTCCGTATTGCGGGTAAAAAAACCTTGAAGTTTGGGCAACATGCTGGCATCCAGCGTCAATGCCTCCGTGGCCAGCATGCCGCACATGCAGATTCGGTCCCCTTCCAGCGTCGCCCGGTAGAGGCCAACGTAGGCTTTGAGCTTGTCCAGTGCACTGGCGCCGCTGCGGGCAATGCCCGCCAACGCCCCATCAAACTGCGTGGCATAAGTCTCGACCAAGGCAACGCCCAGATCGACCTTGCTGGCGAAATGGTGGTGCAGGCTGGCCTTGCGAATACCCACCTCGTCGGCCACATCAGCGTAGCTGAAGCCATTGAAGCCGCGCTGCTGCACCAGCCGCTGCGCGCTTGCAAGAATGTGCTCTTTTGTGTCCATGCTCAAAGTATAGACTACCTAACGGTAGGTAGATAGATTTTTTGCAAAATATTTTCCTTGCGCCCCCCCTCCATCGCACCGCAACCGGTATCGCCCGCCATTTCACTGTGCCATTGGGCTTGATGCGAGAATTGCCAACCCCACAAGGAGACACAAAAAAAATGCAAACTGCGCGCGCCCTGTTCGATACCCTGAACACAGAATACCTCACGGTCCACAAGGCCAAGGAAGATCTTTTTTGGGACACCTATATGGCAGTCTCCAATGACGACGCCGGTTTTGCCCGCGCCGAAGAAGCCTACAAGAATTTCATATCCGACCCCGTCCGCCTGACTGCCGTGCGTGCAGCTTTGGCCAGCCTGCCCGCTACTGATGCGGATGACGCCGCGCGGGCCTTGCGCCACGGCCTCAAAGGCTGGTTGGCGCTGTTTGAGAGCAACATCATCGACAGCGATGCGGCACGCGCGCTGATGCGCGAGTTGATCCAGATGGAATCGGACCTGTTTGCCAAGCGGCGCGATCTGGTGCTGCGCCACATCAATGAAGCCGGCCAGCTCGAGGACAGCACGCTGAGCGGCTTGTCCACCAATATGGCCACCAACCGGGATGAGGCAGCGCGCAAGAGTTCGCACGACGCGTTGATGTCACTGGAGCGCTGGGTGCTGGACAACGGCCTGCTGGCCATCATCAAAAAACGCAACGCCTTTGCACGCGCCCAGGGGTTCGAGAACTATTTTGACTTCAAGGTGCAAAAGAATGAACAGATGACAGCAGAGCATCTGTTCTCCATACTGGACGACTTTGAAGCCCGTACGGCCGACGCCAACGCGAGGGGTCTGCGTGATCTGGCCAAGTCCCATGGCGCGCAAGCGGTGCAGCCATGGAACCTGCGCTTCTATGTCAGTGGCGATGTGACCCGCCAGGTCGATCCCTACCTATCCTTTGGCAAAGGCCTGCAGCGCTGGGTGGAGAGCTTTCGCCGTCTGGGCATTGGCTACCGCGGCGCCACCATGCAGCTCGATCTGCTGGAGCGTACCGGCAAGTACCAGAATGGTTTTTGCCACGGACCCATTCCCAGCTTTGTTGACGCCAGCGGGCAATGGGTGGCCGGGCAGATCAACTTCACCGCCAACGCACAGCCGAATCAGATTGGCAGCGGCGCGCGCGCCATCAACACCCTGTTCCACGAAGGTGGTCACGCAGCGCACTTTGCCAACGTTACGCAAAACTCGCCATGCTTTTCCCAAGAGTTTGCACCAACGTCAATGGCCTATGCTGAAACCCAGTCCATGTTCTGCGACAGCCTGTTGGACGACGCCGACTGGCTCAAACGCTATGCCCACAACGCGCAGGGCGAGGCGATGCCCGATGCCCTCATACACGAACGCATCAAGACAACCCAACCATTCGCCGCCTTTACCGAACGCGGCATTCTGGTGGTGCCGTACTTTGAACGCGCCCTGTACCGGATGAGCGATGAGCAACTCAGCGCCGAACAGGTACTGGCCTTGGCACGTGCAACCGAGCAACGCATCTTGGGCGTGGCAGTCAGCGCGCGCCCTTTGTTGAGTATTCCGCACCTGCTGAACCAGGAATCTGCCGCCGCCTACCACGGCTACCTGCTGGCCAACATGGCGGTGTACCAGACGCGCGCGTACTTTGAACGCACCTATGGCTTCCTGACCGACAACCCGGCCATCGGGCCCGCATTGGCCGAGCATTACTGGGCACGTGGCAACGGCATCAGCCACAACGACACCTTGCTCAGTTTGACCGGTGAGGCATTCAACGCCAAATACCTGGCCGACAGTTGCAACCAGACGGTGGACGAGGCCTGGGCCGAGGCGCAAAGCAAAATGCTTGCGGCCAGCCAGCGATACTATCCGGCAGCTACTGCGACCGACCTGGATGCCACGATTCGCATCGTGCACGGCGCTGAGCTGATTGCAGACAACACCACTTCAGACGCGGTCATGTGTCAGCAGTTTGAACGCTGGGTCGCACAGCGCTTTGCGCCGACTCTGCAATAGGTCGAGTACCCGACGGGGCCTGCCCGTGAGCGCCTATTGTGCGCATGGTGCGTTGTGCCTATGATGGCTGCGACACACCCACAACTAAGGAGCACTCATCATGCGCGCCCTCGTACTTGCCTTCGCCGCTCTGTTTGTCCATTCCACGGTGCTTGCGGCGGACAAACCCAGCGTGCGGGCTTGTACTGAAAACGAGGACTCTTTCCCATGGGTATTGAAAGACCGCCCTGGCCTGACGATTCAGATGCTGCGCATGGTTGAGAAGCAAATTGGCAGCAAGATCGAAGTCGTGCCGCTACCCTGGAAGCGCTGCCTGGATGACGTCAAGACGGGTGCCATCGACGCCGCCTTCAAGATC
>OUNL010002574.1_pt1 | contig 11139 bp, 8 predicted proteins | sample 1779831 | NCBI WGS metagenome assembly OUNL01 (sample SAMEA3914863, study PRJEB12502) | metagenome | biome: forest; material: soil | place: USA | collected 2011-09-16 | depth 0.1 m | reverse complement strand
CGCGTGTGGTGGCGACGAACGGCGAACGGTAGCGCTCGCTGATGCGGGCCGAGAGGCCGTTTTGTTCATAGTAGAAGGTGGCACTGGCCGACGTACCGGACAAGCCGTTGAGCACGATCTGGTTGCCGTCAGGGTCTTTGAGGTCGCTGGTCAATCGTGAGCCGCTGACGACAACGCCAAAGCTGCTCAGCGATGGGTGCAGCAGACCGCCTTCCAATGCAGCCGAGAGTTCCAGGCCCATGAGCGTTCCGCCCTGGCCATTGGTCGGCTTCATCACCGGACCATAGCGTTGCACGACGATGCCTGCCGGCAAATTGGCTGGCAGCGGCAGACCAGAATTGTCTTGCGCCGTTACCTGGCTGAAGACATAGTTTTGCAGGTTCTTGCGGAATATTGCACCCGAGACATAGCTGCGTTTGCCAAAGTACTTTTCCAGTGACAGGTCGATCGCGGTGGCGCGCCAGGGTTGCAACTCGGGGTTGCCCGCATTGGCCGTCGTCCATTTGCCCTGGTCGGGCCCCGTGGCCGTGATGACCGTCGGTGTAGAGGTTCCAGCGCGCATGTCGACAATATTGGGGCGCGCCAGTGTCTTGGCCAGGCCAAAGCGTCCAACCAGGTTGTTGTGAAAATCTGCAACCAGATTCAGGCTGGGCAAGACGTCGGTGTAGCTGGCGCCGCCCGTGCGCTTGAATAGCAGGTTGATGTCTGGTGTGTCATCGTTGCCCAGGTACTGCCAACCCTCAGAGCTTTGGTCCGCGCGCACCACTTGCAGACCTACATTTCCGCGCACGGCCAAGCCGCCCCACGTCGTGTCGATGTCGAGTTTGCTGAACACCGTGGTGACCTTTTCGCGCACGCTGGAGTCGTTGTCGGCTTTGCTGACAAACTGCCCGGGTTCCAAAGAATAGCCTGGCAGTTTGGCCAGAGCCGGAACATCGATACGTACCAGACTGGGAATGCCGGCCCAACCCATGTCAAACGGTGTGCCCACCACGGAGCTGGGAATGGCACGAATCAGATCACCGTTGGCATCGCGTGTTGCCAGAATACGGTCTTCGTTTTTCGCCACGTCCTTGTTGCGCTCGGTGTAGTTCACGCCAGCGGTGAAGCTGCTGAACATGCCTTCGAGTTCGCGCTTGCCTGACAGGCGCAAGGACTTGATTTCATCCTGGATTTCAGGGTGGCGCACGGCACCAATCCAGCGCGTGTTGCCCGGCACGAAGTCGAAACCGGGCACATCGCCGAATGCCATTTTGGATGGATCACTCAAGAAGTTGGCCTGGGCGGGGCTGTAGGTTTGCGCACCGCCATTGATTGGCACATTCCAGCTGAACGGACCAAACACCCACTGCTTGGTGGCGCTGTTGTAGGGGGCGGCATAGGCCTCGCTGTAGTTTTCGCGGCGCACATCGCGCGACATGCTCACGTCTGCATTACCCTTCCATTTGTTCGCCAGTGACAGCTCGGTATTCCAGCCCAGGGCGCTGATCGTGTCGCTGCGCGTGGTATCGAAGTTGCCGGTCGTGACAGGGAGTTGTGATGCGTATGCGCTGGTGGTCAGCGTGTTCATGCCAACTTGCGTGACGCCCAGGTTGGACAGATTGGGCGTAACGCCAGAGCCCCAGTTGGCAAACATGCTGGTCAAAAATTTGCCACCCACTTCATGCGTGTCAAACTTGGAGTAGTACAGATCCAGCGTGCTGTGCAAGTCGGCGTTGGGCTTGTATTCCAGCACGGCCATCAAGCCGTCGCGCGTGTTCTTCTTGGTGGAAGAGGTGGCGGTCCAGAACATGGGCAGCATGGATTGGCCCGTGGCGCCGCCGGGGGTAATGGGATATTTTGACGGTGCATTGCCCGTCAGCGGCAGTCCGTAGGGTGTGAAGTCGCCATACTGCACCAGCTCGGTCAATTTGACCTGGGTGGACACATCCAATCGTGCAAATCCGACTGCGACGCCGAACGTGTTGTCGGCAAATTGATCGACGTAAGAAATGCTGAAGCGTTTGCCAACGGGATCGGCGACTCCAGGCGCGAGGTCACCGTTGGAGTTGGTCTCGCCGCGCAGGTTGACGGCGACTTCACGCCCCCGTGTATCCAGCGGCCGGCGCGCGCGCAGATCTACGGTACCTGACAGGCCCTGGCCGATCAGGGTGCCATCCGGCGTTTTGTAGACCACGGCGGAGCCTATCAGTTCGGATGGAAACTGGTCGTATTCGACGGTGCGCGCATCATTGGAACTGACAATTTCACGCCCATTGAGCAGGGAGCCGGAAAACTCGGGCGACAGACCACGAATGGAGATCACATTCACGCGACCGTCCGGTCCGCGTTGACCGGTGACACCCGGCAGCCGCGCCAGCGCTTCTGCAATGCTGGCGTCGGGGAGTTTGCCAAGCTCTTCTGCCGATACGGCTTCGACAATGGAATCCGAGCCGCGCTTGATGGCGACCGAGTCCTCGATGCTGCGGCGAATGCCAGTCACGACCACCGAATCGAGCTTGTTCGCATCGGTCTGTGCGTGGGCAGGGCCGCAAGCCAATACCAGCAGTGCGCAGGCAGCGGCGATGGGACTGACGGCAAAGGTGCGCTGGCTGTTGCCCGCTGGGAATGGTTGGGTAGGGGAAGGCATGTACGAACTCCGATTGAGGGATGGTAAGCAATAGTTGTGAGGGGCTGTATACTTCTATGAAAGCGCTTTCATGATCGTTGAAATCGGTTTCACATGTCAACCTAGGGCTAACCCTGAATCGAAAGAAAGGCCAGCATCACCATGCACGCGATGAACACCACCGAAGTCTTTTTGATTGCCACGGCCATCATTTTTTCGCTGCCGTATCTGGTGTGGCGAATTGGAAACATGGACTACTACGCGCCGCTGGTTGTCGTGCAAATCATCACCGGAATCCTGCTGGGCCCCGGCATATTGGGCAAGTTGGAGCCCAACTTTTACAGCACCGTGTTCAGCCCTGCGGTGATACAGGCGCTCAATGGCATGGCATGGTGGGCGGTCATGATTTTTGTCATGTTGGCGGGGATTGAATTGGACCTGCCAAAGGCCTGGCAGCACAGACGCGAAAGCGGCATCACGGCCGGTCTGGCGCTGGGTGTGCCGTTGCTATTTGGTAGCGGCGCTGCGCTGGCGCTGCTGCCATTTGATGGTTGGCTGGGCGCCAACGCCATGACCTGGCAATTCGTGTTGGGCATCGGCATGTCGTGTGCGGTCACGGCGTTGCCAATTTTGATCTTGCTGATGGAGAAGCTCGACATCCTGCGCAAGCCCTTGGGCCAACGCATATTGCGCTACGCTAGCCTGGACGACATCGCCATCTGGGGCGTGTTGGCACTGATTCTGCTGGATTGGACGCGCGTCGTGCGTCAGTTGGGATTTCTCGTTGGCTTCGCACTGGTCACACTGGCATTGCGCACGATCATGGTTCGTTTGCCAGAACGCGACCGCTGGTACGCCAGCCTGATCTGGCTGGCGGTGTGTGGTTTCGCAGCCGACTGGGCCGGGCTGCATTTCATGGTCGGCGCCTTTCTTGCCGGAGCGGTCATGGACGCGTATTGGTTTGACCAGCAGAAGCTGGACGCACTGCGCCACAACGTGCTGTTGACGATGATGCCGGTGTTCTTCCTGAGCACGGGTCTCAAGACCAACTGGGACGCCGGTGGCATCCATGTGTTGCTTGCCGCAGCCCTGTTGCTGGTGGCGTCGGTTGCGGGCAAACTGCTTGGCGTGCGTTGGGCGGGCAGGCTATTGCGGTGGGAAAAGAACGACGCGTCCATAATCGGATGGCTGCTGCAGACCAAGGCCCTGATCATGATCATCTTCGCTAACATCCTGCTGGACAAACATATCATTAGCAGCGCCAGCTTTACCGCCTTGCTGTTGATGGCAGTAGCGAGCACCATGTTGACGGTACCCATCGTCCACCCCATGCTAGCGGGAAGAACTGGCGTGCTGCAGAGCGGCAGGTGGTATCGCGGTTGGCCACAGTTCCTGTTTCGCAGGAGATAACGCCCAGGGTAAGCCGCGGCGGGGCAATCGGACGCGCGCATCGTAGACAATTCACTCTGGCGTGACACAACCAGACCGATCCATGATCCATTCCCCCGACACGGCGCTTGAACCCATGCTGGCGCATTTGCAGCGTACGATCCAGTCCCATGGTGGCTGGATAGGTTTTGACGTCTTTATGGAGCAGGCCTTGTACGCACCCGCTCTGGGCTATTACGCACGTGGGTCCATGGTCTTTGGTGTGTTGCCCCAAGGGCAGCGCACGCCAGACGGCGCCATGACCGGTGTGGGCAGCGACTTTGTCACCGCCCCGGAAATGACGCCTTTGTTTGGTCAGGCGCTTGCACGCCAGGTAGCGCAGGCACTGGAGGCCACGGGCACCGACGAGGTCTGGGAGTTTGGTGCAGGCACTGGTGCACTGGCGTTGCAAATACTGGATGCGCTCGATGCCCTGGGCGTAAAGCTGCGCTGCTACCACATTGTCGATTTGTCGCAACCATTGAAGGAACGCCAGCAGGCCACCTTGCACGCCCACGCCGGCCGCGTGCAGTGGGACGGGGCGCTGCCCGCCCAGATGCACGGCGTGATGGTGGGCAATGAGGTGCTCGATGCCATGCCCGTCAAATTGCTGGCGCGCGTCAACGGTGCGTGGTATGAGCGTGGCGTGGCCTGGAGTGCAGACGCAGACCTAGCAACACCGCTGGTATGGCAAGACCGGCCGACCGCGTTGCGCCCCCCGGATGAAGTGCCGGGCGAGCATGACTATCTGACCGAGGTTCATCTCCAGGGCGAAGGATTTGTGCGCACGCTGGCCGACCATTTGCAGCAGGGCGCCATTTTTTTGTTGGACTATGGTTTTCCGGAGCGCGAGTACTACCACGAGCAGCGCCACATGGGAACCGTCATGTGCCACCGCGCCCACCAGGCTGATGGCAATCCGCTGGTGCAGGTCGGGGCAAAAGATATTACCGCCCACGTGAATTTCACAGGGGTGGCCGTCGCGGCTCAACAAGCGGGGCTGGAAGTGCTTGGTTACACCAGCCAGGCGCATTTTCTGATCAATTGCGGGCTGGCCGACGCCATGCAAGCGGCGTCACTGGCTGACCGCGTGGCGGCGCAAAAGCTCATTCTGGAACATGAGATGGGTGAGTTCTTCAAGGTCATAGGCCTGACAAAGGGAGACTACTGGGAAGCCATGGGTTTTGCCCACGGCGACCGCACCCATCGCCTGTGAGCATAGAATCGCGGTTGTATGCGTGCATCCCTGTTCAACATGATCGCCAAAGGCCGCCTTGCGTGGCTGTTGGGATTGTTGTTGCTTATGCCTTTGGCGCAAACTGCCGCCAACTGGCATTTGATTGCGCACACCCATGCCCAGTCGACGCAGCGCTCTGACGACAGCTCCACCGGCATTGCAGACTACTGCGATTTGTGCCAGACCGCGATGGCGACGTCGGCTGGCCTGCTGCCGACGCAGTCGGCTGCTACACCAACGGTTGCTGCCCCGATCGATGTACCCCGCCTAGCCGCGGTCACAGCGCTGCTCACATTCGTCTGGCCGCCCTATGCCAGCCGCGCCCCTCCCATTCTCTCCTTGAACTGAACGTTTCTTGTCGACGTTGTTGCGCCGTGTATGGCGCTGCATCTGTCGTGGATTGTCATTTTTGGAGCGAATTTTTCATGAAGTTAACCATTGCGGCGGGCCTTGCGCTCGCTTTGGCGACGCCTATGGGTGCGATGGCCGCAACACCCAGTACGACCACCGAAATACAAGGGCTGCGACAGGAGATTGCGGCCATGCGCGCAGACTACGAGGCGCGGCTGAAGGCCCTAGAACAGCGGTTGCAAGGGGCAGAGCATGCGCTAGCAACCCCGTCGCCTGTTATGCCAACTGCACCGAACGCAGAAGCCGCCGCGGCACCGACCACCATGCCTTCTTCTGTGGGCGCCGCCACGGCGTCAGGCGCCAACGCGTTCAATCCAGCCATGTCACTGATTTTGTCGGGCCAGTACTCCGGCACGACGCTCAATCCGTCACCCTACAGCATTGCCGGCTTTCAACTGCCCAAGGTATCCGATGCCGGACCTGGTGCACGCGGCTTCAACCTGTCGGAATCCGAGTTGGGGTTCTCTGCCAGCATCGACCCCTGGCTGCGTGGCGCCGCCAATATTTCACTGCATGGTGACGACACGGTGTCGGTGGAAGAGGCCTATATCCAGACCACCTCGCTGGGTTATGGCTTGACGGCCAAGGCAGGTCGGTTCTTGTCCGGTGTCGGCTACCTCAATTCGCACCACGCCCACACCTGGGATTTCGTCGACAACCCCTTGGCCTACCAGGCCATGCTGGGCACGCAGTATGGTGACGATGGCCTGCAGATCAACTGGTTGGCGCCAACCGACCACTACCTGGAGCTTGGCGTCGAATTGGGTCGCGGCCGAAGCTTTCCGGGCAGCGGAACCGACAAGAATGGCGCCGGCATGGTGTCGCTAACCGCGCATACCGGTGGCGATATTGGCGACAGCCACAACTGGCGCGCGGGCATCTCGCTGCTGCGCGCGGATGCCAGTGACCAGGACCTTGGCGCCTGGGACACCAGCAACCGCTATGTGGGCAACAGCTTCACCGGTAGTACTGATGTCTGGATTGTCGATGGTGTCTGGAAATGGGCACCTTTTGGCAACGCCACGCGCACCAGCTTCAAGCTGCAGGGCGAATACCTGAACAGCCGCCGCAGCGGTGCGCTGACCTATGACACGGCGGGTGCCAACATCGCCGACGCCTATTCTGCGCAGCAATCGGGCTGGTATCTGCAAGGCATCTACCAATTTTTGGGCAGTTGGCGCATTGGCGTGCGCACCGAGCAATTGAACGCCGGAACGCCCGACTATGGTGTCAACATCGCAGCGCTGGCCGGCACGGGCTATGCGCCCAGCAAAAACAGCCTGATGCTGGACTACAACCCCAGCGAATTCTCGCGCATTCGACTGCAAATCGCCCAAGATCGCGCGCGCCTGAACCAGGTCGACAACCAGGTCTTCCTGCAATACCAAATGAGCCTGGGGGCCCACGGCGCCCACGGCTATTGATTGATACAACACCTTCCTCTGGAGTATTTCAACATGATGAAACAGAAAACACTTTGGCTGTCTTTGCTGACCACAGTATTGGTGGCGGCCCAGCCGGCCCATGCCGCACTGCGGGTTTTCGCCTGTGAACCCGAGTGGGGCGCACTGGCCCAAGAACTGGGAGGCCCGTTGGTCGACGTATCGGTTGCAACCAGCGGCCTGCAAGACCCGCACCAGATTCAGGCCAAGCCCAGCCTGATCGCGCGGGCCCGCAATGCGGAGCTGGTGGTCTGCACCGGGGCGGAATTGGAGGTCGGTTGGCTGCCAGTGTTGCTGGCGCAGTCGGGCAATGCCAAAGTGCAGGAAGGCCAGCCGGGCAATTTTGCGGCGGCCAATTTCGTGCGCAAACTGGAAGTGCCGACCCAGTTGGACCGCGCGCAGGGCGACGTGCACGCCGCGGGCAACCCGCACATCCAGACCGACCCGCGCAATATCGCGTTGGTGGCCACCGCACTGGCGGCCCGGTTGCAGCAACTGGACCCCAGCCACGCCGCACAATATGCGCAGCGCCAGGCCGATTTTGCCCAGCGTTGGCAACAGGCCGTTACCCGTTGGACGGCGCAGGCAGCGCCCTTGCGCGGCGTGCCCGTGGTGTCGCAGCACAAGGCATTTGTTTACCTGTACGACTGGCTGGGGTTGAAAGAGATGGCGGTGCTGGAGCCCAAGCCGGGTGTGGAGCCAACGGCCTCACATCTGCAGGAAGTGCTGGTGGCATTGAAGAACACGCCGGCTCGCATGTCGATCTATTCAGCCTACCAGGACTCCAAACCGTCCGATTGGCTGAGTCGCAATGCGGGTGTGCCCGCTGTCAAAATTCCGTTCACCGTAGGTGGAACCGATGCCGCCAAAGACCTGTTTGGCCTGTTTGACGACACCGTGTCCCGGCTGCTGGAAGCGGGAGCGAAGAAATGAACTGGAGTGCGTTGGACTGGGGCATTCTGGGGCCGGCTTTCATTGCCGGCCTGTTGGTGTTGGCCACCCATGTGCCATTGGGCTCTCAGGTGCTGGACCGCGGCATTGTGTTCATCGACCTGGCCATTGCGCAGATCGCCGGGCTGGGCGTGATTGCGGCTGATGCCATGGGCTTGCCCGAAGGCGGTGTTGCCGTGCAGATTGCCGCGGTGGTGGCCGCACTGTTGGGTGCCTTGCTGTTGACCTGGACCGAACGCAAGGCACCACAGCAACAGGAGGCGTTGATCGGTGTGATGTTCATCCTGGCGGCCTGCGCCGGCATTTTGCTGCTGTCCGGCAACCCGCATGGCGGCGAGCATCTTAAGGAGTTGTTGGTTGGGCAGATTTTGTGGGTCAACACCACGCAACTGCTGTGGTTGGGTGGCATTTCAGCCATTATCTTGTTGGCTTTGTGGCAGGGCTGGATTGCCAAGCTGGGGCGCTTCGGCTTCTACGCCGCCTTTGCACTGGCGGTCACGGCGTCTGTGCAACTGGTGGGCGTGTACCTGGTGTTTTCCAGTCTGATCATTCCAGCGTTGGCCACCCGCACTGCGACGCGTGGCAATCGCCATGGTGTTGCTTACATGATCGGTGTGGTCGGATATGCCTTGGGCCTGGCCTTGTCGGCATTGCTGGATCTGCCGTCCGGTGCCGTCATCGTCTGGACGCTGGCTGCCTGCGCCCTGGCCTGGGCCTTGAAACCAGGGGCCACCAACCCAAGCTAAGGTGTTAACAAGGCCACCCCATGACTGATCCACTGCACATTGTTTGCCCCCATTGCCACACGACCAACCGCGTCAAGGTGATCGACCGGGCCAGCGCGCCCGATTGTGGCAGTTGCCACAAGGCGCTGTTTGTTGCGCACACCACGGCGTTGGATAGCGTGGCGTTTGAACGGCATATAGGCCGCAGTCAGATTCCCGTGCTGGTCGACTTTTGGGCTCCGTGGTGCGGGCCCTGCCGCCAAATGGCGCCGGCTTTGGAACAGGCCTGCGCGCAACTGGAGCCCCATGTGCGGGTGGCCAAGGTCAATACCGATGAAGCGCAGGATTTGGGCGCGCGCTTCAACATTCGCAGTATTCCGACACTAGCGTTGTTTGTCGGTGGGCGAGAGGTGGCGCGGCAAGCCGGCGCCATGGGTGCCGCTGACATCGTGCGCTGGACGCGTTCGCATTTGTAAGTCCTATACACCATTGCCAGTTGTCTGTGGCGGTGATCGACTGATGCGCGTTTGCTGAGCCCGCAGCAGGGTAGGGGCACACACCGCGCAGCCTGATCTCCGCACCACGGCAGGTGTGCGAAAAATCTATGTACAGTAGATAGCCACACAACCGGGAATTGCTATGAAGCGTTTGACCTTGCTCGCCGCCGCTATGGCGGCTTTCTTGACTGCCTGTGCCGCGCCATCGGATAGCGCCGCCGACAAGGAGGCGGCGCGTCTGAGCCGCATCCGCAACGTCGTGGTGATCTACGCCGAGAACCACAGCTTTGACAATATGTATGGCCTGTTTCCCGGCGCCAACGGCATCAGCCGGGCAACGGCCGAGCAGAAGACGCAACTCGACCACGATGGCAAGCCCTTGCCAGAATTGATCGTGTTTGGCTCCAATGGCAAACCCGATGAGCGTTTTCCACGCATGCCCAATGCGCCATTTCGCATCGACGCGCCACCGGTCAACCGGCCGCCCACGACCATTGTGCCCAGCCCTGCGCACCTTTTTTATCACAACCAGGAACAGATCAACGGCGGCAAGAACAATATGTTTGCGGCCATGTCCACGGTTGGTGGGTGGACCATGGGCCACTATGACGGCAGCCAGTTCAAGATGTGGCAATGGGCCAAGGACTACACGCTGGCGGACAATTTCTTTATGGGAGCCTTTGGCGGCTCCTATTTGAACCACCAGTACCTGATATGCGCCTGCGCACCGCGGCATGAGGATGCGCCAACGGTTATGCGGGCGCGTTTGGACAGCAATGGCAAGTTGGAAAAAATGCCGAATTCACCGTCGGCGACGATAGGCGCCGTGCAGCTGTATAGCGGCGGCGCCGGCGGTCAGGTCACACCCGACGGTTACTCGGTCAACACCTCACAGCCACCCTACCAACCCAGTGGCATACCACCGGCACCAGACGATGCCGCACGCATTTTTGCCAACCCCCGTGGCGTAAAGAGTAGTACCGGTGACGCGGCTGTGCCACTGCCGGCGCAAACGGCCACGACCATTGGCGACACACTCTCGGCCAAGGGCGTGAGCTGGGCGTGGTTTGCCGGTGGCTTCAACCAGGCCGTTGCGGATGGCATGCAGGCGCCGGATCAAAAGCGCAAGGTGATCTACACCCGGGCCGACGGCTCACCCAACTTTCAGGCGCACCACCAGCCGTTCAATTATTACGCGCACTTTGCACCCGGCACGGTTGCGCGGGCCGAGCATTTGCGCGATGGCGAAGACTTCGTGAAGGCCATCGACCAAGGAACCTTGCCAACGGTGAGCTTCTACAAACCGGCCGGTGTCGATACGCAGCACCCAGCTTATACGGACATCATGACCGGTGACGCCCACATCAGCGCACTGCTCGACAGGCTCAAGGCCAGCCCGCAGTGGAAGGACATGCTAGTGGTCGTGACCTACGACGAAAACGGTGGCTACTGGGACCATGTGCCGCCACCTTCCGGCCCCGGCTGGGGGGATCGTTTTGGTCCGGGTTCACGCATTCCCACGCTGTTGATTGGACCCTATGTGAAGAAGGGCACCATTGACTCGACGCCGATGGACACCACGTCCATTCTCAAGTTTTTGACGCGCCGCTTTGGCTTGCAGCCGCTGCCGGGCGTGCGCGAAAAGATGGGCGATCTAACGTCGGCATTGAATTGAGTGTTGTCGTTGCAGTGGCGGTGGAGTTGTCCGGTGAGGACACCTTCATTGGCTGCAGCGAGAAAAACAATCTGGCTCAAAGGCCAGCGTTTACCGCTTGCGTTCGGTATCGGCGAATCCATTCGCCAATGGCCTGTCCGGTGGCGCCTGCGCGTTGCGCGTCTG
>OUNL010002257.1_pt1 | contig 11165 bp, 10 predicted proteins | sample 1779831 | NCBI WGS metagenome assembly OUNL01 (sample SAMEA3914863, study PRJEB12502) | metagenome | biome: forest; material: soil | place: USA | collected 2011-09-16 | depth 0.1 m | reverse complement strand
CGGTGCAGATTGACTTCACCGGCCCGGATTCGCGCAAGCTGCTGGAAATAACCAGCACCTATATGGACAAATTGCGCTTGATCCCCGGTGCCGTCGACGTCGGCCTGTCGCAGCAAGACCCGAAGAAGGAACTGCAGATCGAACTGAACCGCGGCCTGGCCAACTCCATGGGCATTTCCGCCAACGACGCCGCCCAATCGCTGCGCGTGGCTTTTGCCGGCATTGAAGTCGGCGACTGGGTCGACCCCACCGGCGAAACCCGCGACGTGGCCGTGCGCCTGCACCCCGACGACCGCGTCAGCAAGGAAAGCATTGCGCGCCTGCCGATTGCCGTGACCGGCACCAACATGATGGTACCGCTGGACCAGATTGCCACCATCACGATGGGCAAGGGCCCGTCGGGCATTGAGCATTCCGATGGAAAGCGCAACATCACGGTGTCGGCCAATGCACAAGGCCGCTCCAATGGCGAAGTCACCGACGACGCCATGAAGCTGGCCAAGTCCATGGACTTCCCACCCGGCTATGGCCTAGAGTTGGGCGGTGCCGGCCAGGACCAGAAAGAACTGTTCACCGAAATGCTGATTGCGCTGATATCGGGCATTGGCTTGATGTACCTGATTCTGGTCATGCAGTTTGGTTCGTTCACCGCGCCGCTGGCCGTGATGCTATCGCTGCCGCTGTCCTTGATTGGCGTGGTGCTGGCACTGCTGGTGACCGGCGGCACGCTGAACCTGATGAGCTTCATTGGCGTCATCATGCTGATGGGGCTGGTGGCCAAGAACGCCATTCTGTTGCTGGACGCGGCGCGCAAGCGTGAGGCCGAAGGCATGGACCGCGAAGAGGCCCTGATGGAGGCAGGTCGCGTGCGCCTGCGCCCGATTCTGATGACCACCTTTGCGCTGATCGCCGGCATGCTGCCGGTGGCCATCGGCCTGGGTGAGGGTGGCGAGTTCTACCAACCGCTGGCCGTGGCCATCATCGGTGGCACCATCACCTCCACGCTGTTGACCTTGCTGGTGGTGCCGACGTTCTACGACAGCATTGAGATCAAGCGTGACAACGTCATGATCAAGTTGCGTGAGCGTACGGTACGTTGGAACGGGCTGGTGGCTGGCTTGATGACGCTGGGTGAGGTCATTGCGTTCTTGGTGCTAGGCCGCTTTCTGTACCGCATGGTTCTCAAGGCCAATGCCTTCCGCCAGGGCTACGGCCGCGGGGTGCGCTCCGCCATAAAGGTCTAGAGTTTGCCCCCGCAGGGGCCATCGTTAGCAGCGCGCGATGACCCGCACCACGGATGTGCGGTAGTCGCGAAAGCCCATCTTCACATACAACTGGTGGGCGTTGCTGTTGTCATGCATCACATGCAAAAAAGGTGTTTCACCCCGGGCAAGCTGTAGGCCAATCAGCTTGTACATCAGGCGCCGCCCAAACCCGCGGCCCTGGTAGTCAGGGTGTGTGCAAACGCCGCTGATCTCGCGCAAGCGTCCTGCCCGCGAGCGTTCACCGGCCATCGCCACGAGGCGTGGCCCGTCAAAGCAGCCAAAATAATCGCCCAGTTCTATGGTTCGCAGGCCAAACGGGCCGGGGCGGGTCAGTGTCGCCAGCTCCAGTGCCTGCGCGGCATGTTCCCGCAGCAGCGGCGCGGCACCCAGTGTGTCATCGGCGGGCGGCATGCCCGCAGACCACATCATTTTGATCATCGTGGACTCAGCCTCTACCACCCAGCCAGCTGGCACCGGGCCCGACCAGCCATCGCAGTAGAAATGCTCATCGGGCGCGCAAAACGGCGCCAGGTCGTCAAAGTTGGGGTTGTGCTGGTTGGCAAAACCCACGATGGGGGAAAACCCGGCTGCAAAACGGCGCGCGGCACCAGCGCCGCTGGCGTATTGCGCCTGGGGGCCGCTGAGGGCATGCCAGAAGATGTTGTCTAGGAGTGGGGTCATGGTGAGTGACGCTCTAGGAGTGATGATGCTTCATTTAGCGTTGTTCCGAACGTAGATACTTTCAAAAGTTGACGGGATTTCAGCCAATTCCGCCTCTAAATACGTAACTTCAGAAATCGACATCAGCCACTCAAGGTACAGGTTCTCCGAAAAATGGGAACGAAGCAGCCGATTCGCTCGTAGCCGAGACCCCTCTGGCAGGAGTAACGCCATTCGCGGCGCTACGCTGATATCAGCTTCCGCCAATTCCGGACGCAGGCAGTGCGAGAATTCCCATGTAATGGATGACCTTTCATTGTCAGAAAGCTGTGAGGGCCATTTCACGTTTCCATTCAAGAGGTCGACCGCGCCGACCATCCATACCATGACCTGCGCACGCCAATGCGGAGACGTAATCGCGAAGACGGACTTCAGCCATTCCTCAATCAGGGGCTCTGGCAAATATTTCAAGCAGAAGACCATGGAAGCGGCCAAGTCACCGCTGCAATCCCACCAACGCCAGATTCCGGCGGGGTTGTTGTTTGAACGATGCAATGTGTTCCCAACAGCAATGTTTGGGCCCTGCCAACATTGGGGGTCCATCATGCATTGACCTAAAGTTTTCAGAACGTCATCGCTAAACCCCTTGTACGGACCTTTATGCAGGCCATTCGGAAAGAGCGCGATGAACCCTGTGATAAGGCTCTCAAGCAAGTACGAGACAGAGGCCTCGTGGCTTCGCGGCAGGAGGGCCGCGAGTAAGTAGCGGTACCAGGAATCCCATTCTGGACTGGGGCCAAATGCGGCAGTGCCGGACGCGATTTCTGTCAACGGCGAACGTAGCTCAAAAACAGACAGGTCATTAAGGTTCCCAAGTAGACGGTCGAACATTCGACGCTTCTCGCTCATGAACCATGCTTCACCCATGGATTGTGAAGGGCGCCGGCAATTCAAGCGCAGTCTCTCCAGTGCAGCGGCATCAACACCTTGGCCGGGAATCCAAAGAAACTGCTTCATTTACCGCCTAAATCGTCACCCGAAGGCCGACCCGCGCGGAACTGCTGGCCTTCCCACTGAGGCTTGCCTCACACGACATGCGAACGAAACTCCGCAAAGACCTGGGAACTCGGAAAACATGCCTTTGGAAATATGTTGAACAGTACGTCGGAGTGGTAGAGCAATAGCATAGTCTTATTCTCTTTACATTTTCGGAAGTCGGCCCACGGCACCTTTCCATCGTAGTTCTCGGAGTGGAAATAAATGAACTGCTCGTCCCATGAGAACTGATGCTCGCCGGTCAAGTTCTTTTGCTGTCGGTAGATTCGCCGAAACTGAAAAGGGAGGATTACAAAATGACGCAGGCACAACCAGGCCAGCAATCCAAGGATGACTTCGAACGCCCCGGCAAAAGAGAGAATGTGTTCTTGGTAGCAATAGGCAACCGCCAGCAGTGACCCTGCCAACAGCGTCGCGGAAAGCCACTGCGGAGGCGCTGCGTGCAATCGCTGTGCCGAGATGAAATCTCGCTCAGTCACTGAGAGGGTATTGGTGACAGGCAGAGGGCTGTTCATTGGCGGATGTCCTGAGTCAAACTACCTGAAGATACCATGCAGAATGACCGCTGCCACAATGAGCAGTGGCCACGGTGACATTGGCCGATTGTCCGTAAAGACACCCGACTTCAGCATTGGCACCGATCTAAAACTCGCCGCGACGCAACGTGGTTAGCGCAACTTCTTTCACCGGCCAATGCCTACTGGATGTTTCGATGCACGGCGAGCCGCCAACTTTTCAACCAGATTCACTGCAACGCCAGGCCGGCTCCACGGACACACGACAACACAAATGCCGCAGCCCATGGTTTCATTGAAATAGGGTAGGCACTTGTCAAAGTCGACGTACCACTTTTTAGCACCTCGGACCATCTGTTTGGATTGAAAAATGGCATCTGGTGGGCAGGCGTCGACACAGACCCGGCAATTCACACAAAAATTATCGGCGCCAAAAGTGTCCGAACGATCCGCTACCAAGGGTATGTCGGTCAACACAGAGGCCAAGCGAAAACTGGAACCAAATTGCCGGTTGATGATGGAGCCATGCTTGCCAAGCTCCCCGAAGCCGCATGCCAACGCCGGTGGAATGAGTACCATGGGTCCGGCCATGGGCCCCCCGTGCGGATGGGCCTCGTGACCATGTTCGCGAATGAGCGATGCGATGCCCTTGGCGATGTGACTTCCGCGACCATACTGGCGCACGACCTCCGCCGCCGCTTGTGGCGCAGGAGCGGTCTTCATGGCGTCAAAGCTGTGTGCAACGCCAATCATGATGATCCAACGCTGGGTGACCGTATGCCCCTCGAAAACCCACTCCCCTTGCATGGGCGCGATGCCAAACAGGTCGGCGCCTAGCTCGGTGGCCGCTTGCTTGAGCTTGGCGACCCATTCCCAATCTTGCAGGTTCACCGCCTGCGCTGCCAGGGGCGCCAGCGGGGTATCCAGAATCGCCTGGCGTTGCGCCCTGGCGTCGGCAAGCAGCGGATTGCCAGCACCGCGCGCATAGAACCAGCGTTGCAGGGGGCCATGCGGCGTAGAGTCCGGGTCATGCCAATAGATAGGCTGCGGCCGCTCGTCAGATGGCACGCCCAGCCCATTGATGGCATTGCCAGACACCGCGGGCCACAACGCCATTTGCGCCGGATCTGGCACAAACGTATGTTTCGCTTTCCACATCCTCTTGTTTCTCCTTCGTTAGCGCGGCGCGCTCACAGTACATGGGGCCGCCCCAGTGAATCTGCCCCGTAGAATGCGCAGACCCTTGTTTTCACGGTAACACTTATTTTGCGGGTTCGCGACATGCATAAGGACGCCATCTGAACGCCGGACTGTTTGGTCCGCTTGGAACCGCCCTGGCGTGGTTGCGCGCACCCTATGCTCTCTTGGATCGTTCGCTGGAGCGCGGAGAGTTGACACTGCGCCTGCGCCTTCCAATCATGGGCGATAGCCTGGTGACCGGCGATCCGACGCTGATTGCCGAGATCGCCAAGAATCGAGATCTTATCGGGGGCCGTGGCACCGAGGCCCTGCGTCCGGTTGTCGGCCAGCACAGCCTGATAGCGATTGAAGGCGAGCGCCACCAGGCGCATCGCAAGGCCCTGTTGCCGCATTTTTTCTACGGAGACCTGGCGCGCTACGACGCACTGACACGCAAATGGGCCCACCTGGAATTGCAAAAGGTTTCGCAAGGCCAGACATTCGAGGGCAGTCGCCTGGTCAGCCGCATCACGCTCAACGCCATGGTGGAAATCCTCTTTGGTAGATTGGACACGACACAGCACCAGCAAATGGTGTCGCACATCGAAACCTGGCTGGCGTCGTTTCGCAACCCAACCATTCTGTTTCTGAAGCCCTTGCATGTGAATCTGGGCACCTGGTCAGGCTGGGGCCGTTTTTTGATCAACCGGAAAAGGGTGCATGCCTTTATCCAGCTGCAAATGACCCGCATTGCCGTCGACGCAGTGGATGGTGGTGTACTAGGTGCATTGTTGCATGCCCGCGCGGCGGGCACGCATACGCTAACGGATGACGAAATCATCTCGGAAACCGTGACGTTTCTGCTATTTGGGCACGACACCAGCGCCGCAGCGATGGGCTGGTTGTTTCACCATTTGTGGAACCATGCCGAAGGATTGGCCGCGGTGCAAAACGAAGTGGACGTTCTGACCCATGCCCGTGCAGATCTGGTGCCTGAAAACTTGCCGTTGCTGCAATCGGCAATCCAGGAAAGCCTTCGTCTATGCCCGGTCGTAGTGCACTTGACCCGCCACGCAATTGCCCAGACCTCGGTCGGCGAGCACAGGGTACAGGCTGGCACCAGGGTCTTGCCCTGCCTGTATCTGGCACACCGCAATCCGGCAGTCTTTGAAAATCCTGCGCAATACCAACCGGCACGTTTTCTCCATCCCAAGCCAGAATGGCGCCACGCCTATTTTCCATTTGGCCTGGGTCAAAGGTTGTGCGCGGGCATGCCCATGGCCCAACGGCAAATGGCTTTGATTGCAGCCACGCTTTTGGCACACTGCCAACTGGAAACGGTAGAGCCGGAAAAAGTCAGACCGGTGCGAAAAATGGTTCTCATTGTGCCCTCGGGTGGGCCCACCATGCGCAGGGTGCGGTGATGCAAAAAGTATTGGTGGTGACCGGTGGCCTGCTCAATGAGAAGGAAACTTCCGTGCTGCGTGCCTTGCGCAAACAGTCGCTGCAATGGCGCGCAGCACAGGCCGCTTGGCTGGATTTGAAAATCAAGCTGGTGATGGCCGAGCCCATGATCGCCGGTCAAGCCGAGCGGCTATTGGGCAGGCGCAGCCTGTCGCCTTTGGTTCGCGAATATTTTGCCAACACCGAAAATCTGTCGGCCCCGGAACTGACCGAGGTGGTGTTGTTGACCCTGTTGGCGCAAGAAGGTATGGCCTATGGTGCTGTCACGGTGGATGAGATATTTGCCAATACCGAACAGGCAAAATCCTTGCTCGCAGAGTGCTGCTGTGTCTTTCTGTCCGCGACCCTGCTGCGCGATTTGAGCGAGGTAGAACCGCTGGTCAAACGCCTCAAGCGTGCGCACAATCGTGTCATCATCGGCGGCGCATTGGGTGGCAGCTTGGTGCACGATTGGGGCGGCATGCCGGAAGTCGATGTTTTGGCGGTAGGCTATGGCGAAATGCTGGTGCCTGCCCTGGTGCGCTATATTCGCTCAGACTTCACATCGCTGGTGGCGCCGGTATCGGGTAGTGTGGAGAAACGCGCCAGCACCCACGTACTGCGCAGCGGCGTACCGCAAGGCAGTGACCTGGACTTTCTGCCCACCCCCGACTGGGCACAAGCCGAACGTGACCACGGTAGGAAATTCCCCATGGTCTATTACGAGAGCGTTCGCGGCTGCCCCTACCGCTGCAACTTTTGCAACTACCCTTATTTGTTCGATGACACGCGGTTTCGCTATAAAAGTGCCCAAAAAATCGCGGACGACTGGCAACGCTATCGCGAGGAGACTGGTGCGCAATATGTGACCTGCCTGGACTCGTTGTTCACCATGCCCAGGCGTCGCCTGGTTGAACTCTGCGGTGAACTGGTGAAACGCGATCTTGGACTCAAGTGGATCTGCTATGCCCGCGCCGATGATCTGGCCCACCCCGAGATTGCCGCGATGATGAAAGAGGCCGGCGCACACCAGGTGCAGATTGGCGTGGAATCGGGCGACCAAGGCATGCTCGACAACATGGACAAGCAGTGCACCGTGGAGGCCAACCACCAGGCCCTGGTCAACTGTCGCGCCGTGGGACTGACCAGTGTGGTGTCGTTGATTGTCGGCTTCCCGGGAGAAACCCGGCAGACCATGGACCGTACCATGGCGTTTCTAGCAGCTACGCCGCCCGACTTCTACTTTCTGGCCACCTTCAGCACACGGGTCGCGGGTGTCCCGATTCTCAATAGTTTCAACCGTGACCGTTTCGGCTTGCGCACGGACAGCAATCCGCATACGGTGGCGCCCTACTGGGAACATGCGACCATGTCGGCCGCTGACGTTGGCAACCATGTGCGCCACCTGCACCAGCGCATCATGGCCGAGAAAATTTCTCTGAATGCGCCACTCTTCTATGCCGGTCTGTTGGGGTATAGACCCGAGCAGCGTAGCGACCTGCTGGATTTTCAGCAACGTGTTGCTACAAGGCATCCGTTGATCACACAGTCGATGAACCTCGCCAACGCCTGGTTGGACCGGCATTTGCGACGTGACATGGCACGTTGGCGCGCGCAATGACGAAGAGTGGTTTTTCATGGCCAGACCGGGCAGGCGCAAGTTTGTATGTGCGTCTTCTCGTGCTGTTAAGCCTGCTGTTCGTCCTGGTCTATGGCGGCTGCAATTGGCTGACGTCGCAACGCGAATCCACTTGGGGAATGTACGCGCAGTGGGAGTTGACCATTCCGTTCGTTCCGTCCATGGTCTTCGTCTACTTCTCCATTTCAGTGTTGTTCTGGCTTCCGATGTTTTGCTTGAACCCCACACAAATGCGCGCCCTGGCCCGAGTATTTGCGCTGGCCACGGTTGTTGCCGGTGTCTGTTTCTTGCTGATACCGGGCCACTTGGGCCACACCCGCCCGACAACGGTTCCCGACTTTGCGCCGGTCTATGCGGCCATGTACCAACTGGACCTCAGCCACAACCTGGTGCCGTCCTTGCACATTGCGTACAGCAGCCTGTTGGTGTGGGTGATCACCAGCGCCTTGGTCGGCAGCCAGCAGAGTCGGCGTTCGGCCTGGCTGCTGTATGGCTGGTTGGCATTGATCATTGCCTCGGTGTTGCTGGTCCACCAGCACCACTTGCTGGACGTGGCAACGGGCCTGCTGCTGGGGCGCTATTGCTACGGCCTCTATCTGGGTCGGGCGCGCCAGCGCGCATAGAGCACACCCGCAAGCATTCCGCACACCAACCCTGCGGCCGCGGCAAGGGTGGCGCTCTGCCGCGCACCGTTGAGCAGGGGGTTGTCGAACAGATTGAAAGAGAAATGCAGGCTGGCTATCTTCCATTCGCGATCCTGGCGCACCAGGGTGGCAGACCAAGATGTCACGATGGCCAACTGCATACCGCCCTGGAACTCGTACACATCGTCGGACGTCCCGTGGGCCATGGCCAGGCCTCCATGGATGGTTGGCACTCCGTCCTGAATGACCCGCGTGTGCATGCGCTTCAACGCCGCACCGGCCGCCCCCAACATCCGGTTCACGTAGGCGTCCACCGCACGCTTGCCGACCAGGGTCTCTCCGTTCTTGGACAGCATGACGATGTCATCGGTGGCGTGGCGCAACAGACGCTGGATGTCCCGCGAATTGGTGGCTACTTCGATTTCCTGCAACAAGGCCTGAATTTGCTCAGCGTCAGGCGCATGTTCGTCCGGCATCGCAAAGGCATTGGTACTGCACATGCAGACCAAAAGCGACACGCAGATCCACGATTTGGCGAACGCAACGCCCATCAACCTGACACCGGGTGCCCGTGGTCGGCGACGGAAACGGCCGAAGTATTCTGCAGACGCTCGGGCGAGGGCTCACGCGTCAGTACCGGCCCAGCCCACATGCGCGCATACTGCCGCCAAAAACCAACGGGCGCCACGCTGTGCCGGCCTTCTTGTGCCAAAGCAGTCCACGGCAACCACGGTTTTTGGTGGTGCACCAGATCCCAATTGCCTTTGAGCAACAGCCACGACATTGGCGCGCTGACACGCAGATTCAATGCCCCGTTGACGACATCGCGTGGCGTGAAGGCATGGGTCACATACTGTCTTGTCGACCAGTTAAATGCGAAGCAGGCGTACATCAACAAAACGCTCTGCCAGTTCAAATCCAACAACCAAAACATTGCAACCCAGAAACCTATCAGCAGCAACACTTCCACACGAATACGACCCACTCCCTTTTTTTGAAAATCGTCGAACAGCACGGCCGTGGTCCGAGCCTTGCGAAAGGGTGCGGTCTTGAGCAGCGCCGGGCAAGTCGCCAGGATGACCATGCCCACCGGAATGGTGGGCCAGAAAAACCCCGTGAGCAGTCCGTACCATTGGCCCAGCTTAAGAAACATGTTATCGCCCGGGTAGTACAGGTCAAACATCTCATGGTCTGTGCGGTTGCAGCAGTGGTGCACTGTGTGGGTCACCTTGATCATGGAAAAGGGTATTGGAAATAGAAAGGCAGTGACAACGCCCAGCCATTGGTTGCAACGCGCATTGGGATGCAAATTGTCATGTGTGGCCTCGTGAATCAGCGCGTAATTGGTCAGTAATACAAACGAAAACACGATCCCCGCCAGCAGTGCGCCTTCCGCGCCAACGTGCGATCCCAGCCAAAGCAACGACAACGCTGCTATATAGACCGCGCCGATGATCGCAAGATTGATCCCTGAGCGGATCGCTACGTGGCCCGTGTCGTTCACTCGGAACTGCGGCACCGCATTCATTTCTTACGCGTCAGCCGCAGCCCAAGCCATGCCAGCAGCAACCCGGCCACAAATGCCGCAACACCCGCAATCCAGATCAATCGCTCGGCACTGTTGAGCAGTGCATTGTCAAACAGGTTGGTTGAAAAATGCAGTGCCGCCACTTTCCACTGCCCATCGGTCTTGGTGACCGTGGTACTCCAGGCCGCCTTCAACTGAAAACTCAATCCATCGGATAGTTCGTAGGTGTCCACCGTGGTCCCATAGGCTACGGCACTATCGGCGTAAAACACGGCGGGCCCACCCAAGGTCGCCTTGGTGCTGAATTTCTTCACGATAGGGGCTCCGCCCTTGAGCATGCGGTTGTAATACGCGCGAATTTGTTCGGGTCCACGTGACACTTCGGCGTTTTGCCAGGTCACCACCGCGTCCGGCTGCATCTGTTGGATGGCAGCCTCTACATCCAGATTGCTGATGGCTTTTTCCATCTGGTCCAGCAAAGTTCGCAATTGCAGCCTGTCTTCGACCCTGCCCCCACTGGGATCGAGCACCGGCGCCGTCGCAGCCCAGGCCCAGCCACAGGACACCAGCAGCGCGCCCAGCAAAAAGTTGCGGGTCAGTTTCCCAATACCAATTTGCCGCATAGTGTTCTCCTGTTGGAAGATGGTGAACTATAACGAACGCTCACTGCCGTCGCAAAAAACCGAAAAAGCGATACAACAACGGGGCCACCAACGGGCTGCGAAAGAAATGGTCACATCCCCACACAGGATAGCAGGGGCCGTGCTCCAACATGGAATTGCGGCACAGCACCATGCCATCGTTGGGTCCCAACGGGCTGATCGCCTGGTAACGGCTAATCAGGGAGGTCTGGATGTGGGCACCCAAGGGTACAGCGGAAAAATTGAACACTTGCATGCTCTTGGGCAGTTGAATTGGCACTTGCCAATATGGGTGGTCGGTGCGCATTTCTCCCAGCAACTCCGGGCCATTGCCAAACAGGCGGCAAATGAACCAGTATTTGAGACGCCGCCCTGCTGTTGCGGTATCGTAGTCGGCGATTTCACAGCCGCCGGCAATGCCACAGGCATTCACCCAGCCACGCATCCGGCCAATGGCCGGGTGGTCTGGATGACGTTGCAGGAAGAGTCGAAAATCCGCTGTGCCTTTGCTGACCGAAAAAATCCACAGGTTGGTAGACGTTTCGCGCAAGAGCGCCTCAGCAATGATCTGCGCATTCGCCGTGCTGGGCGCAAC
>OUNL010000429.1_pt3 | contig 11180 bp, 16 predicted proteins | sample 1779831 | NCBI WGS metagenome assembly OUNL01 (sample SAMEA3914863, study PRJEB12502) | metagenome | biome: forest; material: soil | place: USA | collected 2011-09-16 | depth 0.1 m | reverse complement strand
GAAAAGTACCTGCCAGAGCAAGCCTGGTGGTACGCCGAAGACGAACTCACCGATCGCAGCGAGAAGTTCTTGGCCAGCGAGCTGGTGCGCGAAAAGCTGTTCCGCTTGACCGGTGACGAATTGCCCTATACCTCCACCGTGGTCATCGACAAGTTTGACGAAGAACCGCCGCAAAGGAAGGGCCAAAAGCGCCTGCTGCGCATTGCCGCCACCATTGTTGTGGAACGCGACACGCACAAGGCAATGGTGATTGGCGACAAGGGTGAGCGTATCAAGCGTATCGGCATGGAGACGCGCGTCGAGCTGGAAAAGCTGGCCGATGCCAAGGTCTTCATCGAACTGTGGGTCAAGGTGCGCTCTGGCTGGGCCGACGATGAAGCGCGCGTGCGCTCCTTTGGGTACGAGTGAGCGCCCCCAAACGCATTTCGGACGAGCCGGCCTATGTGCTGCACCGCTACGACTGGAGTGAATCCAGTCTGATTCTCGAAGTGCTGACGCGCCACCATGGGCGCATTGCCCTGGTGGCCAAAGGGGCCAAACGCCCGAGTTCCAGTTTTCGCCCGGTCTTGTTGCCACTGCAGATGTTGCATGTGGCGTTCGGCGGTGACGCCGAGATCCGCACCCTGAAGAGTGCCGAGTGGCAAGGCGGCCATGTGATGCCAACCGGCGACGCCTTGCTCTCAGGCTACTACCTCAATGAATTGTTGCTGGCGCTGCTGGCGCGCGACGACCCGCACCCGCGGCTGTTCGATGTATATGCCAATGTGGTGCGCGTTCTGGCCAGCGAGCATGGCGAGGCCTTGCAGGCGGCGCTACGCACGTATGAGCTGCTGTTGCTGCGTGAGATCGGCTTGTTGCCGCAACTCGATGTACAGACCATGACCTTGGCGGCACTGGAGCCCGACACCGGCTACTGCCTGGTGCCCGAAGGTGGACTGCGCCAATCACACGCCGATGACCGCGCCTGCCTTAGCGGCGCGCAGTGGACGCAACTGCAAGCGGCGCTGGCCGACGAGGCACCATTCACCACCACGTTGCGCGCCTGCGCTGAGGTGGCTTCTGAACTCAAGCCACAGCTCCGAGCCTTGCTGCACTACCATTGCGGGGTCAAGACTCTGCGCACCCGCCAGATGTTGCTGGACATTCAAAGTTTGTAGCCATGACCTTTCATTCCCGCACTGCACTGTCTGTCAACGTCAACAAGGTCGCCCATTTGCGCAACACCCGCCATTTGGGCATTCCCAGCGTCACCCGCGCGGCCACCCTGTGCTTGCAAGCCGGCGCCGCTGGTATCACGGTCCATCCACGGCCCGATGCACGGCACATTCGCCCCGGCGACGTGGTCGAGCTGGCAGAGCTGTTGCAGGCCTGGCCCGACCGTGAATACAACGTGGAGGGCAACCCGTTTCACAATCTGATGGACTGCGTGGCCGATCTGGTGGCGCGCAAGCTACCGGTTCACCAGGTCACGTTTGTGCCCGACTCCGAGGGCCAGTTCACCAGCGACCATGGCTGGTCGCTGCCGTACGATGCGCAGCGCCTCAAACCGTTGATCGCGCAGGCCCACGCGCTAGGCGTGCGCGTCAGCCTGTTCATGGATGCTGAACCCGACGCCATGGTGCATGCCAAGGCCGTGGGTGCGGACCGTATCGAGCTGTATACAGAGCCGTTTGCCGCCGCCTGGGGCGGCGCCGACCAAGACCGGCAGTTGCAACGCTTTGCCCGGGCTGCCCAAGCGGCTCTGGACGCCGGGTTGGGGGTCAATGCTGGGCATGACCTCAACCGCGACAATCTGGCCGCATTTGCGCGTGCCGTGCCCGGACTTGCCGAGGTGTCCATTGGTCATGCGCTGATTGCTGATGCGTTGGAATTGGGCTACACCGCCACGGTGCAGGCTTACTTGCAATGTCTGGACCCTAGCACCTAGGCGAACCGTTACCACGCCACATTCCATGATCTACGGCATCGGTACCGACATCTGCGACGTGCGCCGTATACGCGCCAACTTGGAGCGCCACGGCGAACGGTTCGCTGCCAAAATACTCAGCGAGGACGAATTCTCTACCTGGAAGGCGCGTAGCGCGCGTTGGCCAGAGCGCGGCGTGCGCTACCTCGCTACGCGGTTTTCAGCCAAGGAGGCGTTCAGCAAGGCCATTGGCCTGGGCATGCGCATGCCCATGACCTGGCGCTTGTGCGAGATCGCAAAACTGCCCAGCGGAGCGCCAACCGTCGTGCTGCACGGCGCGCTGAAGGAATGGTTTGATGCGCGAAATCTCAACGCCTGGGTCAGCGTGACAGACGAGACTGACTATGCGGCCAGTTTTTGCGTGGTTGAAGTCGAGGACGCGGTCAAGTCCTAGCGGATTGTTGGCCCCCGCGGTCGCCCCACTGCGTGGCTCCCTGCCCCCAGGGGGGCACCCTGGTTCAGCCAGCAGGCCATGCCAGCTTATGGCAGTCCGGCCAGTTCCCGCGTCAACTGTGCTGCCGAGATTTCCTTGCAGGCGCTGGCATTTTGCCCGGACCACAGGGGCGAAAAGTCACCCAGCCCTTTGGCTTCGGCCTTGGCGCGCAAGGGTGCCATGGCCGCAGTGGCCATGGGAAATTCGGGCGCCTGCGAATTGAGCGGACCCAACTCCCGCATGGCGCGGTTCACGATGCCCCTGGCCGGGCGCCCGGTGAACAAATTGGTCAGCGCGGTGTGGCGTGCTGCATCGCTGCGCAGTGCCAAACGGTGCACGCTACTGGTGTTGGCCTCGGTACACAGCATATACGCCGTGCCGATCTGTACGGCGACAGCACCCAAGGCCATTGCGGCGGCAACGCCTTGGGCGTCAGCGATGCCGCCTGCCGCAATGACTGGAACTTTGAGCGCGCGCACCAGTTGCGGCAATAGCGCAAACGTACCCAATTGCAAGCTGAGGTCGTGGGACAGGAAGTGACCCCGGTGGCCACCAGCTTCCAGACCCTGGGCGATGACCGCATCCACACCTTGCGCTTCGAGCCACAGGCCTTCCTCCAGCGTGGTGGCGCAGCCAAGAATCTTGGCGCCCCAACCGCGCACCGCCGCCAACAATTCCGCAGATGGCAGGCCAAAGTGAAAGCTGACCACGGGTGGTGCAAATTCAGCGACCAGCCTGGCTGTCTGCGCATCAAAGGGCAAACGACCAGGCCCGCTGATGATCTGGCCCGCGTCGATACCGAATTCACGGTAGTACGGCGCCAACGTGGTTTGCCACGCCGCCTCGCGCTGGCTGTCGGGTGCAGGCGTGGTGTGGCAGAAGAAGTTCAGATTGAATGGTCTGTCGGTTTGTGCGCGAATGGCGGTGAGTTCTTTGCGCAGCGCATCGGGGCCCAGCATGGCGCAGGGCAGGGAGCCCAACCCACCCGCGTTGGAGACGGCGACCGACATGGCACCGACCTGCACGCCAGCCAGCGGCGCCTGAATGATGGGCAGCAACGTACCGAGCAAGGAATGTAGTGAGTGGTTCATGCTGCAGAGGGGGTCAGGGAGCCACACGTAGTGGGCGAACGTGGGGGCAACACTTGCGCCTCGTGTTCATGGCGCAGTAGTGAAAATTGAACCAGATCGCGGTATTCTCCAAGCCAAAAACCGGCTTGGCGCAGTACGCCCTCCCGCACAAAACCCAGGGCCTGCAGCCGTTTGAGGGATGCTGTGTTTTCAGGGTGGACCTGGGCATCGACGCGGTTCAATGCCATGTGCTCAAAGCCCCATTGCAGGGTGGCAGCCAACGCCTCCTGCATCAGCCCCTGCCCCCAGGCCGTTCGTGCCAGTTCATAGCCCAGCATGCAACTGCGCCAGTTGCGGTTCCACTTGAACAGACCGCAAGTGCCTATCAATGGGCCGCCCGAACGCAGCGCAATGCCCCAACGCGTGCCGGGGTTGGGCAAGTTGCGCCAACCAGCAAAAAAATGCACCAATTTTTCTGCATCGGCGATGGTCAGCAGGGGATCAGCGCCATACCAGCGCATGGCATCGTCATCGCTGTGAATGGCAAACAGCTCCGGCACATCGGTCGTGACGATTTCGCGCAACCGCAGTCGCGGAGTTAACAAAGTAGGAAACGCACGCATGACGATCGGGGTATTGATGAAGTCAAAATATATACCACCTATTGCGGCGCAAGGTGCAGCATAGGGGTTGCATTCGCTCAGGCTGCTACCGCGTGCGCAGAAAGGCCTGAACCGCGTCAGCCGCCAAACCTGGCGCTGCCTGCAGAACGAAATGCGGGGCGTCAATGTCCACTACCGAGGCGTGTGGGCACAACGCGGCCACCTTCTGGGCAGCCCGAGCTGGTACGACACGGTCATGCACTGCGCGCAAATACAGCACGGGAACCGCAATGTCCCGTAATTTATCGCACACATCGACGGACAATACCGCCCGCATTCGGGCTTGCAATGCCGTGGTGGATACCGCTGCCAATGCCGATTGCAATACTGTCATCAGTTCTGGCGTGGCAAAACGACCCAATAGCCCAAGCGCCATCACGGACAAGGGTGCAGCTTTGACCGGCAGCAGGCGGGTCAGCATGGCGAAGGGCTTGAAAACGGGGTAGGGGTTGCTGGCAAACGTCGCGCACAGTACCAGGCCGACAAGACCCTTGGGTGTTGACGCGGCCAGCGATACCGCAACCGGGCCGGAAAACGATTCACCCAGAATCACGAATCGACCTTTTTTGGGAAGCGCCTGGCGCGCCAGCGCTTCGCACCCTGCATAGTCCAGCGCGTCGTGCGGCGGGTAGCGTACGACTACCGTTCGGACCCTGTCACCCAGCGCCGCAATGAACGGCGCGAACAGCGTGCCGGTCCCATCCATGCCGGGCAACAACACCAACGTGACTAGGGGGCGGGCAGGGCGCATGGCCCAAAGTATAGGTGGCGCGGACATCCGTACAATTTATCCGGCGAGCGAAGAATCCCCTAGCCCCTACCGACTTGGACACCACCATGCCCTTTCACGCCCCCCTGATGATTGACATTGCCGGCTTGGAGCTGAGCCAAACCGATCGCGAGCGCCTGGCCCACCCCCTGGTGGGCGGACTGATTCTTTTTGCCCGCAACTGGCAGAACCGTGCCCAACTCACGGCGCTGTGCCGGGATATCAAGGCATGCCGCCTCGACCTGTTGATCTGCGTCGACCACGAGGGTGGTCGGGTGCAACGTTTCAAGACCGACGGTTTTACCCATTTGCCGGCCATGCGGGCATTGGGCGAGATGTGGATGGCACAGCCCAAGGCCAAAACCCATGCCGGCCCCTTGGACGCCATCAATGCGGCAACGGCTTGTGGCTATGTAATGGGCACGGAATTGCGCGCCTGTGGCGTGGACCTGAGTTTTACCCCCGTGCTGGATCTGGACTATGGTGCCAGCAGCGTGATTGGAGACAGGGCACTGCACCGCGACCCGCGCGTGGTCAGTCTATTGGCCAAGAGCCTGATGCATGGGCTGCTGCAAAGTGGCATGGCCAACTGCGGCAAACATTTTCCAGGCCATGGTGCCGTCAAGGCGGATTCGCACACCGACACCCCGGTCGATCGGCGTACGCTCAAAGCCATTCTCGTGGATGACGCGGCCCCCTACCGATGGCTCAGCACGGTGACCAGCAGCGTCATGCCGGCCCATGTTGTGTACCCCAAGGTCGACACCCGTCCGGCGGGGTTTTCCAGTGTCTGGTTGAACGATGTCCTGCGCGGTCAATTGGGGTTTTGCGGTGCCATCTTCAGTGACGATCTGTCCATGGCCGGCGCGCGCGTGATGAATGGCGAAAAGCTAAGCTACACGCAGGCTGCAATAGCGGCGCTCAGTGCCGGATGCGATATGGCCATGCTGTGCAACCAGTCCTTGGCCAGCAGCGAAGACGGTGGCCGCGCGATAGACGAACTCATCACCGGGCTGACCGAGGCGCAACTCAAAGGGCAGTGGCAATCCAGTGACGCCAGCGAGGCGCGTCGGCGCGCACTGTTGCCACGTTCGCCCGCGCCGGATTGGGACACGCTGATGGTCCAGCCGGCATATATGCATGCCATGGACTGGATTGTCTGAGCGGGTGAAACGACGCGACATGGCCCACTGGCCGAAGTTGTCGCCGTGGGCGTCACTATCGCTGTGTGCTGCTGTTTTTGCCGTCGCGACGCTGGTTGCGCAATGGCTGTCGCTGGCCTATGGCGGCGCCGTCTTTGTACGCAGCACCTATGGCGCTGGCGCCTGGTGGCAATTGTTGACCAGCCAATGGGTGCATTTTGGTTATCTGCACGCGCTGGCAAACGCTGCCGCGATGGCGGTGGTGTTGATTGTCCTGCAGGGTTGGGTCGACGGGCGCCTTCAGTGTCTGGCAATGCTGGGAGGGTATGGGGGCGTGGCCGCCGTGCTGGCACTGGACTCGCATTGCACGGTCTACGCGGGCGCCTCTGGCGCACTGCATGGCATGCTGGCGGGCAGTGCGTTCAATCTGTTGTTGCGCGGCCAACCGGCTGTGCCTGTGCCATTGCGGCGCGGTCAGATTCTGGGCGCGGCTTTACTGATGGGATTGGGGGCCAAGCTATTGGCCCAACACCTGATGGCAAGTCCTTCGGAACCGGGCTGGTTGGGAATTGCCACCTATTACCCGGCGCATGAGGCTGGCGCATTAGGCGGACTTGTCGCCGCGTGGTTGGCGCGTGGCTTGTTGCACGGCAGACGTGCGCGCCCAGATGCTGAGCAGCAGTAACAATAACCCCGCCAGCACGTCCATGGCGCCCATGGCACCGCCACCGCCCCCACCCCCGCTGTTGGGAATGGGGGTCAGTGACAGCGGTGGTATCACCGGTGTAGTCGGTGTCGTTGGCGTCTCCGGTACCACCGACGTGACCGGGATTGCCGTGGTCACCGAAATCTTGACTGACATACTGGCGCCAAGCGACGCACCATCGGTTGGCTGAATGACAAACGTATAGTCACCGGCTGGTTGCGCCTTCGGCCAACTGAAGACACCCGTCACGGCGTTGAAGGTGGCTCCAGCGGGCAGGCCACTGCCAATGTAGGCTACCTCGTCACCATCCGCGTCAGTGGCGGTCGCGGTGAACTGCAGGTTGCCTCCTGGCAATACATATTGCGTGGGCAGTGCGTTGAGCAGGGGTGCCGCGTTGGCCACACCTTGCGCCTGCAACAGCAAGTACACGGCCTTGAATGCGTCGAGCAGACCGGCTCCGCATTCAGGGCGTGCAGCGCAATAGCTGCCTGCGGTAAATGGCCGTGCCGAGGCCATCAAAAAGTTCTGCACTTCTGTCGCGGTGATACTGGGTTTGATCTGCATCAACAAGGCAACTACACCAGCCACCTGTGGTGCGGAAAAGCTGGTGCCCGAATGGGGGTCATAGCTGTCGGTGGCAGCCACCGTACCGCCGTTGTTGCCGACGGTGTAGATGCCGTTGCCCGGCGCGCTGATGGTGGTGCCGGCGCCTACGTTGGCGTAGTCAGCAATTTCACCGGTCGCGGTGTTGGCGCTCACGGCAATCACGCCGGGGCAATTGCTGGGCTGTGTGATACCGGTTTTGGACGAGTCGTTGCCGGTTGACACCACAATGACGCTACCGGCATTGCGCGCCGCGGCAATGGCGTTGGTGTAGGTTTGCGAGCATGTGCCACTGCGCCCAAAACTCATGTTGATGACGCGGGCCGGGTTGGGGTTGGCAGGTACGCCAGGAACTGGCAGACCGGCCGCCCATTGAATGGCCGCTGCAGTGTCGGACGTATAGCCGCCGCACACACCCAACACCCGCAATGGCAGTATTTTCGCGCGGTAGGCAACACCAATGACCCCTACATTGTTGTTGCCCACGGCCCCAATGATGCCGGCCACATGGGTGCCATGCCAAGACGAATTGCTGACGTCGCAATTGTTGCCATTGGTGTTCCAGTCGCCGGGATCCAGCGCACTTGCATCGCGTGCGTCGCCATCGTTGGCGGTGGTGAAGTCATTGAAGCCATCCTGGCTGATGAAGTCGTAGCCGCTGGCAATATTGGCCAACAGATCCGCATGCGGCAAATAGCCGGTGTCCAGTACCGCGACAGTGACACCAGCGCCACTGACAGGCACACCAGCCACCGTGCGGCCCCAGGCATTGGGCAAATTGGCACTACCAGCCTGCACGAACGGCGATTGCAGGTTGCCTTGTTGCGATGTGTAGTACGTATCGTTGGGCAGGAAGTGCGGATACACCCGTTCGTCGATTTCAGCGTATTCGACACGCGGGTCTTGTGCCAGGGTCTGGGCCAGTGCACCCAGTTCGGCGCGGCCCATGGTCTGGCTGGTGCGCACTACATGGGTTTGCCGTGCCACCGACTTCACGTAGGCCAGCGTCATGGCGTCCGAGCGGTGCGCCAGCACGCTATGGTTCAGGGCCTGGATTCTGTCCTGCACCGATGCCACGGCCTGACTCACAGGGTTGGTGTTTCCGTTGTCGCGGAATTTGACAATGAGCCGGCCGACACCGAAGTGCGACTCCTGCAGCATCGCCGCGCGCTGTGACGAGAGGACGTTGGGCTGGGCCACATTGCCGGCCAGTGCCGGCAGGGAGCCCCACAACAATGGCGCAGCGCCAAGGCATGCGACGAATTTTCGAAATCCAGACATGGCGTGATGGTGTGCTACTGGGCCTTGGTGTTACGGTCCCACTCCACGCGACCTACGGCCGCAACGCCGCGCAGGCATTGCAGCGCAGCGGCAGTATCGCGGTCGGCAGGCAGTTCCATCGTGTAGGTATGGGTGTCGACCGACACCGCGCTTATATAGTGCAGCAGCGCGTGGCATTGATCTTGCAGAGTCTGAACGAACGCAATGTCGTCATATGCAGCGGCTTGTTTGAACTGAATGACCAGGCGCAGCTTGGTCAGACCCACATCCGGTGTGCCGCTGAGCAGATTGGGCGGTGGCAGGGCTTCGGGTGGAAAGTACCCGTCAGGGCGGCTTGCGCAAGCCAGCAGCGCTGCGACGCAGGCACCTAACACAAGCATGTTGCGGACCATTGCGCTTTCTCCCGGCCTCACGGCGCACGGTGCAGGCGAGAGCCTTGCAGTGCGGTAATCTGATCCTGGGTGGCGGAATCCAACATGGGGTAACGTACAAAGAGACGGGCATTGGACAGCAGCACGCGCAGTTGTTCAACGTCTTTGACGGACGGGGCTACTTTGATTTGTGCCAGCGCCGCCTGGGTGTTGCCACCCTGGATCAAGGCGGCAACCTTGCTGGCCCATACATGGGGACGGGACATCGCGAAATCCTTGACTGGTTGTAATGCCCAACCATTGTGGCACAGGCCCTGCAGGCCTGCACTAGGGCTAAGCTATGAAAATAATAGCAAAATTGCGCTATGCTGTAGCTATGCAAGCGCAAGATCTTCAGCGATTGGTCAGCCAGCCCATGCCGTTTGGCAAATACCAGGGTCGGCTCATTGCCGACTTACCGGGTGATTACCTGGCGTGGTTTGCCCGTACCGGCTTTCCCAAGAGCGAAATTGGCCGACTGCTGGCCCTGATGCATGAAATAGACCACAATGGCCTGGCAGAATTGCTCAAGCCCTTGCGCGGCACCTGAACCCTGCACGATCCACAACTACTGATGGGACCCGTATGCACCTTCTCAAGCATGACATTGTCAATGAGTTCCCCCACCTCAAGGACAAGATCCAGCATCTGAGGTCCAGCAACGCGCACTTTGCCACGCTGTTCGAAAGCTACGATGCGTTGAACCATGCAATTGCAAAGGCCGAGATGGGCGGCAGTGCGATCAGCGACGAAGCACTGGAAATCGACAAGAAAAAGCGCTTGAAACTGAAAGACGAAATTTCCCAGATGCTCAGCGCGCCGTAACGGCGTCGCCGGGCGCAGCGCTGGTGGCTGCCCAGCAGCGCGTCGCAGTCGCCTCGACGTGGGTCAGGTACATGCGTACTTCAAACTCCAACTGATGGTAGGCCGGCTCCATATACGTGCACAGTTGGTAAAACGCCTTGTCATGGTTGCGCTCGCGCATGTGGGCCAGTTCATGCACCACAATCATTCGCAAAAACTCGGGCGGGCAGTCCTTGAACAGCGCGGCAATGCGGATCTCGCGTTTGGCCTTGAGCTTGTTGCCCTGCACCCGCGACACCGTGGTGTGGGTGCCCAGAGCATGCTGCACGATCTGCAGCTTGCTATCAAATGCAACCTTGCTCAAGGGATCTGCGCCGCGCAAATATTCTTGCTTCAGCGCCTGCACATAGTCAAACAACGCCCTGTCGGTACGCACGCCGTGCGCAGTTGGGTACTTTTGCAACAGCCAGGGGCCAATGCGCGCACCGTCCAGCATGGCCTGCACCTGCCCCAAGGTCTCCTGCGGGTAGCCCTGCAAGAACTTCAAGGGATTGACCGCTGACAGTTGTCTGGCAAAAGGGGACGTTGCAATTGCGGCCATATGGCTGGTGTGTGCGCGACAGCGCTTATGCTTCTCGGCGCAACGCGGGGAACAAAATGATGTCGCGGATGCTGGGGCTGTCGGTCAGCAGCATCATCAGCCGGTCAATGCCGATGCCGCAGCCGCCGGTGGGGGGCATGCCGTATTCCAGAGCGCGCACAAAGTCATGGTCGTAGTACATGGCCTCGTCGTCACCACTTTCCTTGGCAGCCACCTGGGACTGGAAGCGAGCGGCCTGGTCCTCGGCATCGTTGAGCTCACTGAAGCCATTGCCGAATTCACGTCCGGTAATGTAGAGTTCAAAACGCTCGGTCACGGCAGGGTTGGTGTCGCTGGCACGGGCCAGTGGCGAGATTTCAACAGGGTGTTCGCAGATGAAGGTCGGCTGCCAGAGCTTTTCCTCCACGGTCTCCTCGAAATACATCACCTGCAGGCTGGCCAGGCTGCGCGTGGAGAGTTGGTGCTTGGCCTCGGTCAGGCCCAGCTTGCGCAAGGCATTGAGTAGCCATTCGCTTTGGAACACGTTATCACCCGCCTCGGTGTATTTCTGAATGGCCTGCACAATGGTCAGCCGCTCAAATGGCGCGGCCAGGTCCACCGGCTTGCCACCGTAGGTCAACTGCAGGCTGTCGCCGGCCTTGATGGCGGCATCGCGCACCAGCGCCTCGGTAAAGCTCATCAGGTCCTGGTAGTTCCAGTACGCTGCATAGAACTCCATCATCGTGAACTCGGG
>OUNL010002299.1_pt1 | contig 11228 bp, 30 predicted proteins | sample 1779831 | NCBI WGS metagenome assembly OUNL01 (sample SAMEA3914863, study PRJEB12502) | metagenome | biome: forest; material: soil | place: USA | collected 2011-09-16 | depth 0.1 m | reverse complement strand
GAAGTTATTATTTCTTTTCTTTATACAGAAGTTAGGATTTATATGTTTAAAGTGAGTACTAAAGTATTAAAAACAATGCCAGTTATTAAAGAAGAAAAAGAGACTGAATTGAATGATTTTAGACCCTATAGACATATAAAAATAGAAGTAAAAGAAATTAATTACTTCCTTAGTTCTTATATTAATCAATGTAGGAAATTAAAATTTAAAGATGGTCACGTAACTGAAGTCAGGATGTTAAAGAATCTTGTTAAAAGATACTCAGATAATGATTTATTAAAAGAAGAAGATATTGAGTTATTAATTCTAATTCTTCAGACTAATCAAGATGATTGTAGTTTCAGAGAAGATAGATATTTACATGATGTATTAGTGAGTCGATTGTTAAAGGATTTAGATTTAGAAGAGTATGTTAAACAAAAAGGTTTGTTTAAACTATCAGAAATTTTATAGGAGTAATTTATGGATATGGATGTTCAGTTACTGACAGCTTGTGGAGTAATTATTTTAATTAATATTATTCTATCGAGTATAATAAGTTTATGTATAAATAATAAAAAAGTATTAAATAAAGAAGAAGAGATTATTCAAAGAATAGAGACATTAGAAGATAAAGCTAAAACCCCTTTAGATGACTCTTCTATATCAGATTATGTTATTAATTGTAAAGACATTAAAAACCCTTCTGTTGCAGTAGTCAGGACTTCAAAAAAAAGAACTAGAATGGATCCAGTTAAATTGAAATACGCAGTAGACAATTTAAAAACAGGAATGTCTAGAATTCAAGTATGTAACAGATTAAATATTAGCTCAAGTACTCTTTGTAAATGGGTTACTTATAAAGGTGAATTAACAAGGGATGGAAAAGTAATGATGAAAAGGACAATGGCATGAATAAAAATCGACTAACCTCCTTAGTAAAATCTCAAACAAATCTTGAGCTATCTCTATGTCAAAAAGCAGTGGAAGAGTTTTTTAATATCTTATCTGAGAATTTAATTGAAGGTAATAGAATAGAATTAAGAAATTTTGGTTCTTTTATAGTTAAAAAATATAAACCAATTACTGCACGTAATCCTCAGAATGGAGAGATAGTTGAAGTAAAATCTAAACGGTTGCCACGATGGAAAATGGGTAAAACTATAAGGAATAGGTTAAATGGATAGTGTATTAATAAAGTTAACTATGGTTAAACAATTAAGTAAAAGATTGGAAATATCAGTTCTTTTAGCAGAAAATTTAATTAATACTTTAACGCTAAATATGATTGATTCTTTTGATAGTAATGAAGAAGTAAAAATAGCTAATTTTGGTGTTTGGAGAATTAAACATAAAAAAGAGCGGATAGGTAGGAATCCAACTACTAAAGAAAAAATAGTAATAACTGAACGTAGAGTTGTTGTGTTTCATGTAGCAAAGCAGTTAAGGAAAAGAATGAATAAGTGAAATTTATTAGAATTGTAGAAGAAACAATAAAAGTACTTAATTGGAGTTAATAATGACTAAATTTAGAATTATATATAACTGGATATGGATATGGATTTTAAACATTGTAGCAACCAGTCTTATGATAGATTTTTTTCTAAAATGTATTGGTTTACAAGGATTTTATAGTGGAAGTACTAAAAGTAGAATAATTATTACTTTTGTAGTTATTTTATTAGCTAATCTTAATTATTTTTCAATAAAACAATTAAATAAGGAAATTAAATGATAATAAAGCCTAATTTTGAGGTAATTATATCTCCTCCTGGTCTTAATCCAGATATATCAAAACCAAAATATAGAATTATTCTCTGTAATGATATTTCAATTGCATGTTTTGGACAACCTCCACTTTCACTACATCGTTGGTTTTTAAGAAAATTATTTGGATTTAAATTTATTATTTATCAATATAATATTGAAATAGAAGAGGAATAATTATGAAATTCAAAGTTAATAGACTTGGGTGATATGAAGATAAAAATGGACCTAAATTTAAAATTATTCATAAAATGAAAGATTTATTTATAGCCACTAGTGAAGGGAATACTATGGTTTATAAGATAACATCTGATGGTAATGATTGTGATGGATACGGGATACAATTAATCAAATATATAGGCCCAGAACTTCCAAAAGAACTAAGGAGATTTGAATTTGATGCTTATATTTGTGAATATCCAGAAACAAAAGATAAATTCTTATCTCGTAACTATCCTATAGAGAATGAATTTGGATACAGAGCTACAGAGATAATTGATTCAAGAGAATATGCTGAAAAAAGATTAAGTGGAATAAATGTAAAAAATGGAATTATTTCTAAATGGAAATTTACTATGGAGGAATTATGCGATTCAGAATAAAAGAACAATGTCTTGTAACACAATGGAGTTATGTTACTGCTGATTCTAAAGAAGAAGCTCTTAATAAAATTGAAAAAAATAGAAAATTTTATATATATCTTTCAGAAGAAATAGAGGATGAGAGTGAATGGAAACACACTGATTGGGATACTTTGGAGGAAGTTGATAAAGAGGTTGTTGAATAGTCGATTTCATATGGATAATATTTAATAAATATAGATATAATAAAAGGAGTAATTATGTATATCTTAGAACATTCAAAACTTGTTGGTGATGTGTCAGTAGGTAATTTTAAAAACTGTATCAAATTATCTTCAGTAGATTTCTCTTCTGGAATGAATGGAAATAATACTATTGGTGTAAATAAAAGAGATATAGGAAGTCTGCAGTTTAGCTCAATCTCTGTTTCTAAAATTCATTGTTCAGCTTCTTATTTAATTCTGCAACAAGCTCTTATAGGTTCAGGAACTGATTGTAAGATTCACTTTCTTGATTCTAACAATAGAGTATACCTATCTTTAGAACTTAAAAACACTTTAATAAATAACTTTGAATTCAGTGCTCATAACTTCGAACCTGTAGAAAAGTTCTATCTGACTTTCACATATGTAACCTTTCGTTCAACGCCAAAAGATAAAACTCCCTGTGGAGCTTCTTTTGATTTGATGAAAGGTAGTTGCTTATGAGGGTTGTCGACTTAGCACAGTTGTCATTAGCAGTTTATGGCCTAAATGAGTCAAATTTCAATCCTCTGTGGTCAGAGGTGAAATCGTATACTGACTCTAATCTAGGGCTTAAAATGAGCCTTTATTTGAATTCTGTTAAAAAGATAGGAGCTGTTGCTATCAGAGGTTCAGATAATGAAGCGAATGTAGTTGAAGATTTAAAATATGTTGTTTATGCAGATTTACATAACCTATATAAGTCAATTATTCAGTTTGTGGGTACTGTTAAAAAGGGTAAACTATATCCCGGTTATAAAATAGACTATATAACAGGGCACTCACTTGGTGGGATTATGGCTAAGATGGTAGCCCCTGTAACAAAGACTACAACAATAGCTTTTAATGCCAGTGGAGTACGAACATATTGTATTCAGAATAGACTTAATACCAATATCAGTTCTGTAGTTAAAACTTATATCTCAAAAGGAGATATAGTAGGTCACTTCAGAGAAGTAGAAGATTTTGGCAACCATTATGAAGTTGTTGTTAACGGTGTAAAAGAGATAAAACTTTTAGATGCTAAATCTCAACATAGTATGACTAATTTATTTAATACATTGACAACCAACTCTATAGGATTAAATCAATGCTAGCCTCAATTCTGTTTATTGGCAGCTTTGTATTAAGTTGTATATTACTACCAATATGTTTCTTAATAGCAATTGAAGAATTAACAAGTCCTTTAGCAGCTTGTTTAATAATGGCAATCCCATTTATTCCAGTGGGAGTTTTCTTTTTAGTTTATATTTATAATAAGTTAAAGAAGTTTAATAGCGGACAGTAGGAGTAATGCATGATGGATAAAGTCATGATGAAACTGTCCGCTCTCCAGAAATAACCTACCCAAATTTCCTTGTCAACTATTATTTTAAAAAGACACTTCAGACCAGTTGACACAGTTTTAATATTATGTTACGTTCGTGATACTGCAATGAAGCAGTAAACCAAAGGAGTATGGATATGAGCAACAACACAGGGGATAGAGCTGAGGAATTAGCTACGTTAGTGGATACAGATGTTTTCAAAGATTTAATCCTAGAGATTAAACAAACTCGTATTGAAAGGATTGAGGCTATGGACTCAGTCTCAAAAGTATTAATAGAGGGTTATAAATTAAATCCTTTATATCAAAAACTCGGAGAATTAATTTCTGCAGTATTTATTAGTGAGTTTTCTATGAAATACAAAATAGGACAGATATTTGTAGATAATAATGATGATGGTTGTATCTATAAGACCTATAGAAAGATATTTAAGATAATTAAAGATGAATCATTATTGTATGAAATAGCTTTTATACATCATAAAGAAGAGTACCCTCATACGGATTTTATATCTGCCGGTCATATACATAAGGACGGTCTTGAAAGAAATTGTTACACCCTTGTTGATAAAGTACCTACTAAAGATGGAAAAGAATTCAATTGGGAGACTGGTAGATATGAATGAAGAAGAGATTAAAAATGAATTAATAGATTTATTCAGACATCTTCAGAGGCAGCTAGCGGAGATAAATAAATTTTACAGAATAAACTATGGAAAGAATTTTGATGAAGAGCTTATTATTAATGTAAATAATGCAACATTTTCTATAAAAGAAATATCAAAGGAGATAGAGTGAAAAAGACAGAGAATTTGAATAGAATGTATGAATTAATTTCAAATATTATCTCTAATCTAAAAGAATTAAATGATTTTTATAAATTAAAGTATGGAGAAAGTATTGGAGAATTCACCGTTAATGTAGCCAATGATTCATTCACAATTAAACGAGGAGATTCAAATGGAACTAATAACTAATAATACAGTAACAGATAAACTATGGGAAAATGAGCCTGATTTCTTGGATTGGATAGATGGAGAGTATGGCTGCAGAATTATAAGACATCCTCATTTTAAACATTTATGTGGTTATGTTGGAGTTAATAAAGACCATGTACTTTATGGGATGAGTTATGATTCTATAAATGATTTATATCCTGATTTAAATGTACATGGGGGGTTAACTTACAGCGACCTATTTATCTCTGAAGAACTACCAACAAGTGAATTATGGTGGATAGGTTTTGACTGTGGTCATTGTCATGATTTTCAACCTGGATATATAGAACTCTTGAAAAATAGAGGTGTCATTTCACTAGCAATGTCAGATACAGTTTATAGAACAATTGATTATGTAAAAGAAAATGTAACTAAATTAGTTAAACAATTAAGAGAATCTGAAGATTCAGTATCTTTCATGGTTGGTTATACAAAAGGATTAATTACTAAACTAAAAGATGATGTTGGAGATAGAGCATTAACTGTATGTAAATTAGTGATGAAGGAGTTAGATGAATGACAGTAGTAACATTAAATACTAATAAATTATATAATAAGTTGGGTTGGTGTAGTTGTTCAAGTGAATTAATTCGTGAAGTGTTTGAGATAGTTATAAATGAATTTTTGAAGAGTCTTCAAGAATCACATGAAGGGCGTCATTATGGGTGTTTTTTCACTGAAATGTCTGAGAGAACAGGATTAGACGCCAGATTAATTGAGATAGTTTTATTAGAACTAGATAGATTAAGAATTACTGACCACGGCTCTTCTGTTAGAGGCTCTTGGATGGGAGATTTAGATAAACTTATGGAATTATGCGGCGAAGATGAAAAGGAGTTGGACGAATGAAAATTGAATTAGAGAAAGTAATAAAAATAATAGCAGCACATGATTTCAAATCATCAGAGAACTATATAAAAACATGTGAAGAGCTGATTAGAAACCATCTATTTAAAATAAATGAGTTAGAAACTCCTTTTATGCAATATATGATTTTAGAAGACGCTATAGATGCATTCACACAAATTAAAGATGCACTTGGAAAAGAATTAGCTAAAAGAATGGGAGAAACAAGAGAAAATGCGCACTAAATTAATTGCATCATTAGTTACTACTGCAGGTGTAATCCTATTTTTAAACACATTCTCATGTTGTTCTAAAATAGACTCTGGAGAAATAGGAATACAAACTCTATTTGGTAAGCCTTCTGGCGATTTACTATCTCCAGGATTAAACTTTATAAATCCTTTTTCCTCTGTCCATAAAATAGATTTAAAAATAAGGTCAACTAACATTGATTCTGAAGCTGCAAGCTCTGATTTACAGATGGTTCACACGAGTGTTACTTTAAACTACAGGGTTCAATCTGAAAATGTACTAAAGTTATTCACAACTGTCAGTAAAGATGAAGAGTATATTGAGAAGTATATAGTAAATCCTGCAATCAATGAGTCATTCAAAGCTGTGATTGCACACTTCACGGCAGAGAACTTAATTAATAAAAGAGATGAAGTTAGTAAGGAAGTACAAAAAGAACTGAGTATCAAGCTAAATAGAACTTATCTAATAGTTGACAGTATTAGTATTACAAACTTCACATTTAGCAAATCATTTAATGATGCAATTGAAAGCAAAGTCACTGCACAACAACAGGTGCTCACAGCTCAGAATAACTTTCAGAGACAGAAGATTGAGAACGATATCAAAGTTAGTAAAGCAAGAGCTGAGGCTGAAGCATTATCACTTCAGAAGACGGCGGTGACTGAAGAGCTATTGAAGTTAAGAGAAGTGGAAAATACTGCCAAGGCTATTGAGAAGTGGAACGGAGTTCTGCCAACTTACACAGCAAATGTGCCATTTATAAAGGGATTGTGATTATGCAATATGAGATTAATAAAGTAGAAATTCAAGTTTCGAATGATGGCTTGTGTTGGATGAGATATGAAAGTGATTCTTTTAAAAAATTTAGTTCTTATAGACATATAAGAATCATTGAAAAGCCAGTTAAGAAATACCAAGTTCTGTATAAATTTATGAGAGATTCGGGTAATTATTCTTATGAAACTACAGCAGGTAGATATGAGAATGAAAAGGAATTTAAAGAGGAGGGTTGGGTAGAGGATCATGTACTATTTATTAAATTACTTATAGATGATTAAAGGAGTAACTATGTGGATACTAATAATAACAATGATAATAAATAGTCACACTGCAATAAATAGTATTGATGGTATGAGTAAAGATGCCTGTGAAGTTGCAGCAAGTGATTATACTAAATTAATGCATGATAATATCGGGTATATGCAATATAAGTTAACAACCCTATGTGTGAGGAAAGAGTGATGATTATTATATGGTTTATACCTATCATTGTAGCAATAGTACTTATCTTATTCTGTGCGTCAGTGTGGAGTCATACTGAGATAATATTGTATTCAAGTGGGTTAGCGTCTATGATAGTTAAATACTCTGCAATTTATTATTTTATTTTACTGTGTATTTATTACTTTAAGCATTACTGACAAATATAGCTAACATCTGTTGATTTAGTCCACGGGACTTCTTGTTGGTTTTTTATACAATCAAATGAGTATTTTGTATGAGTGTTTTTATCATAAACATCTAATGTATTTGAGCCTGAAGAGAACACAGGAATGCCGTCTGGAAGTACTACTACAGAAGCACGAGCATAACATTTATAACCTATGTGACCTACACAGCCGTCTTGGATAAAAGGCTCCTGTTGAGCATAAGCTGAGAGTGGAAGTAGTAAAAAGAGTAAATATTTCATATAGGTGTCCTGTAAAAATTGACTGCATAAGTACAGCAATGTAGTAGTAGCATGGATAAAGTCAGTTGACAAGATTTTATAGGGTGTGTAATTTATAATCGGTTATGGTGCTAAAGGAGAAATTATGAGTACTGATTTATCTCTAATTTTATTAAAATTAGATTCTTTTTCAATGCGTATGGATTTAAATAATCTGCATCGAATAAAAATATCTGAGATTAAACAAATGATTTATGATTATTTTCTAGAAAAAGAAAAGGAAATAATTGAAATGAGGGGGTATATAGAATTAAAAGAGAGAGTATTGAAAGAAAGAAATAAACATGAGATTTGAGGATATTCCATTCATTAGAATAGAAAAGGATAAATACTGGAGTCTAAAAGATATAAAGAGCTGTTACGATATTACAGAATTAGATAGTGAAATACTCTGCTTAAAAGAAGAGGATGATACTTTATACTATGCCTTATTTACTTATAATTCTTCCGTTGAAAATGATGAAGAACTGTTTAAGTTAGTATTTCATGGCTGGGGTTCTACAGGTTTGAGAGAGATGCGTCATACGTATTTTACTGAGTATCATTTCTATTTACCTGGGAAGTCAATAATAAAATCTTTAACAATCTTACAACAATATTTTGATATGGATTAAATTATGACACCAAAAGAAATATTTGATGCACTATTTGAAGGTAAGACTTTAAAAAGAATAATATCTCTAACTCCACCATTTTATTACAGGATTAACAAATATCTGGAGTATTCAGAAGATTTAAATAAATGGTCAAAGAGTATAGAAGACGTTAATAGTATAATTGAAGCTTCAGATAAATTCTCAATAATAAAACCAAAAGTTAAATACTACCCTGCTCTAGGAAAGTATCCATATAAAGATATTTATTATTTGAGTTCTGTAAACTTTAAAAATGAAGATGAAGCTAGACTGAAGATGAAAAGATCATTTAGTCGTTTGGTAACTGAGGTACCCGAATTAATAGAGGAGCGTAATGAATGAGTGGTGGCGCATATGAATATGTTTACAGATATATAGATGGCATTGAAATAATGAATTTAACTCCAAAAAGGGAAATATTTCAAAAATTATTAAAACTAGTAGCTGAAGCTATGCATGATATTGAATGGGTTGACTCTGGAGATTATGGAGAAGGTGTTGAGAATGCAGCGATAGATAGAGTGATTAGCTTTATTAAATATCCACATGATGAGTTAAGAGATGTAATATTAAAAGAATTAAAAGGTATTGAATGATTCTAAATATAAAAACATGTGGAGTTGGAGCCATAATATTACTATTAGAGTTAATTGATGGAGTGAAATGAGATACTTATTTAGATTGTTTTTCTGTGCTCATTATTATGTGGAACGTGGAGTTATAATTGAAAATAGATTCAAGAGTTCAATATAAGTCTTATCTATGCACTTATAAATGTGAGTATTGTGGGAAGTTGAAATATAAAAAGAAGATAATTGCCTGGATAGATGGTGAAAAATATACAAGTAGTTGGGATTGACTTAGTTGACAAAGAATTAGAAAATATATGGATGGTAGTTGTGAGTCAGTTGACAATAAGTTAGTAATAATATGAGTTGTGTTAGGTTAGTTGACAATAAAATAGAAAATATGTGGATGGTATTAGTAAAAATAAGTCCTTTTCAAATCCGTCTTACCCCGGCCCTAGTCATCAACCATAACCTAATAGCCTACCATACCAATGTGAGTACAACATACCTAACCAATAGAGTGAGTAGTAGGTAGCAAGCCAGCATAGTAACATACTAGTACATAGATACAATTTATATAATTTAAAGTGTTGTGATTATTTATTATTTTTTAGTTGACAAGTGTTTTGTGTTTCTTAATAATTATTAATTTATATTAGGTGTCTATGATTGTTAAAAAGACTACAGCTTTCTATACATGTAAATCATCACTAGAGATGAGAGCTGTTTTAGTGAGAATAGGTGATACAGATAAGGATTGCTCTCTTGTACGTGGAACAATTGAACACTGTATGAAAGTTGTTGAGTTTTGGGAAATTGAGTATTTAAATTGTGTACAGCAATACATGATTTATGTCTATGTCAAAAAACCATAATTAGCTAACATGCTATCTTACTCCTAAGGGGGTAACATATTATGGGTTGTTTATGGACTGATCATCAAAGACTTGAGCAATCATTCTTAGAGTGTACTTCTATTTATTACAATTTAAATCATTATCAAATCATTACAGAATATTATAAAAGACTAGAATCTATTTATATTAAATATGTATTACTATTAAATGCTAGAGAATTGTATGAGATTCATAGATTAAAAGATAAGTTAAAACAAAGATTAAGTGAGTTCTTAGAAGTTGCTAATAGGTTAAATTAACTATTTCTTGTTCTCCATTGATTTAACATATTCAATTAATTCTCTCAATAATTCAGATTGCAATTGTTGAAAGTTATTTAAATTAATATATCCTATTCTTTCTTCAATCATATGTTCATATAAACTAATCTTTTGTTTTAATATGTATAAGTCAATCATTTAAATACCTCTTTAACTAATAGAATTAATAAGAATAAACTTAAACTTAAAAATATTAAAAATAACTTATGAAGCCACCATTGTGATTTAAACATTAATTGATTAGGTAATTTATAGTTTACATTTTTAGTATAATTAAATTCTCTAATTTTAATTAACTGCTTAAGTAGAGATCCTGTTATTAATAGACTTAAGAATATTAGAGTTACTAAGCTACACATTATAAACCTTTCTTATAAAAATCTAACATAAAATCTCTTACTTGTTTTTCAAATATGAGACTACACTCCATATTCATTTTTTGATGCTCTAGAATTGTTGTTTGTATAATTAATAACCTTTTATAAATTAATGCTATAAGTACAATCGTACATAGCAAGACTAATAAAAGTATATTAAACATAGTAGTTGGTTCTATATCCATTTTAATTACTCCTTAATTTATTTAAAACAGTATTTGATACTTATAGCCACTATCAGTAATAACTTCACTCATATAGTTAATCTCACTACCATCAATTGTTTTAATACTTTTATCTAGTTTAGTTAATTTTATATTCTTAAACTTATCACAAATCTCTTCATGATTACTTATAAATTGTGCACACTCAGGCTTAAATTTTAAGCCATAAGCAGAGTTATCACTATAGTAAAATCCATTAGCATTAAATTCGACTATCAATTGTTTTAAACTTTTATCCATAACCCATTACTCCTATTTAATAACATAATCCAATCTATCTCATTGAGCCCGTAAGCTACACTACGCACTTACTCATTAAACTGTATCGAAACACAAAACACTTGTCAACTAAAAAATAATAAATAATCACAACACTTTAAATTATATAAATTGTATCTATGTACTAGTATGTTACTATGCTGGCTTGCTACCTACTACTCACTCTATTGGTTAGGTATGTTGTACTCACATTGGTATGGTAGGCTATTAGGTTATGGTTGATGACTAGGGCCGGGGTAAGAC
>OUNL011251946.1_pt1 | contig 11289 bp, 17 predicted proteins | sample 1779831 | NCBI WGS metagenome assembly OUNL01 (sample SAMEA3914863, study PRJEB12502) | metagenome | biome: forest; material: soil | place: USA | collected 2011-09-16 | depth 0.1 m | reverse complement strand
TCCTTCATCGCCGCCCCCGGGTTCTTGGTTCTATAGAGGCGACATCTATTGTGACGCGGGGGGTAGTGATCAGGTTCGCCCTGGCCTTCCTGGATGGCGTGGCGAGCACACAAAAGCGGGCAATAGACTTGGGCGTTTAGGGTAGACCCTTGGAATCGATAAAATCGATGCCCTAGGCCACAAATTTTGAATTTGCGAAACACGGCTTGTGCTTTCACAATCGGCCCATTGCATCAAATTGACTTATGAGTTGAGACATTAAAGTGAATCCTGTGCCGCAAACCACAGCATCGACCTCTGGATCTGAAGACGCCAAAGGTGCACGGCATCTGCACAGAATAATCCGCCGGGGCGCTTGGCATTCCGACACTAGTGAACTGGTCAGCGATCATGTGCAGGGCAATGTAGCGATCCTTCCAGTCTCTCGTCGAGCTCTACTTATCCTCAGGGCTGCAATCTGCTCTGACGCAATCACGCTCTTGTGGTACCTGTCGTGTGCGCTGATTTTGAACGTTTTGGATGAGGAGCGCGGATGATCTGCTTTGAAGTTACGGTCAACGGTCGGAGAATCGCTCTTGCTGGACAGGTCGACGCTTTGGCGTTGTCCGCCAGTGTTGAATACCACAGAATGCATCCTGATCACTATCTAAACGTAAATGCAGTTGCATGGAGAGAGGGAACAAGAAGGTCAACGGACAGCACATGGGAGACTCCGCTTCTCATACCAGGTGACGAGGCGCGCGTTCGAATTGTTGAAGGTGAACAAGCAGACAATCCACGCTGGCAGGAAACGTCGGGTGTCAGAATGCCTCCCCCTTGGGGCGGCGGCGAGGAGAGGTGCTCGTTCTGCGGGGGCGATCGTCAGCATAGAAAGACGATTTTTGACAGACCCGCTGTCAAGATTTGCGACGGATGTGTCGATTGTTATCACAGAATATTGTTGCTACCTTCGACAGGAAGCGAAACTAAGCTTGTCAACCACCGTCTTTAGGGTACCTCTACGCATGCTCAGTCTCATAGTCACAGAGATCACCATCCGCAAAGTGTGCTGGAAGTCCGGCATTCAATTCCAATGTTAGACGCTTCTTGCTCGCTGCTAAGAGCCTGCCCAGGCGCAACCCCGTTGGTCCCCTTGGCCTTTCGGATCTTGGCGACCGACTTTCCCACACTTTAGGCCGATGGATCGCACTTTGAAGAAGTATCCGACCACAGCAGATATCGAAGAGATGCAGGCTCGAGGCTTTGATGCCTCCGTCATAGACGAACAACTGCAGCTCGCGAGGCGCGGGCAAGTACTCGCAGCAATTGCAGTCGCCGCAATTGAGGCCTTTGCTGGAGTTACTTTAGGGTCTGGCATCGGCCTCCTTGAGGCAAACGGACTGGATGGCTATGCAAACGAGACGGCGCTCGCAGCCTATCGCGATAGGGATGAGAGGCACGATTGGGCCGCAATCTCCCTTGAAAGCCTGAATCGGTATGGCAACAGCCTCTCGTTCTACGATGCGGAGGGAATGCGATTTCACCTTCCTGCATACCTTCTCGCGGACATGCAAGGACAGTACGCATTCGACATCGTATACAACCTAACTCAGTCAGCGCTCCTGGAAGAACAATGTGCGTTACTGACGGAAGACCAAAGGAAAGTTGTTCGCGCGTACCTTCAATTCGCAGAATACGAGGCCGACCATGAGCTCAATCGTGGACATATACAAAGAGCGCTGCAGAACTATTGGGCACCAAAACGTTCCAAATGACCGCACGCATCGCTCTCGTCGGTATTGCATTGATGGCGCTGCGCGGCACGCTGTGGCAAGCGCTTGCACTGCATGGTCCTACGCAACGCGACGCAGGATGCGGTTCCTCCCAATTGCCCAAACAATGCCGCCGGCTTTTCGAATTCACCTGCAATTGATAGAACATACGGAATAGAAGGATATGTCGAAAGTACAGGCCACAGTGATGCGCAACGCATCGCACGAACCGACCAGCAGCGGTTGTCCACTTCAGGCCACCATCCCGATGTCAACCTCGCGCCGCCAGTCGAAGCGTTCGCCACAGCTCCGGATTTACCGATCGACAAATGGTTCCGTGAGGGCTTCAACGACTTTACCCGTCGCCTTATTTATTACTTCCTGCGTTGCCAGAGGCGGCGAGTTCGATTGGTATCTTCTCAATCCACATGAGGGTTGTGTGCCATTCGATGAATACAAAGGTGCACCCTCGTCAATGAATCACTTGAATCCGCAGGAACTATTGGCGTACCTTAAGAGAGATAAGTATCCTGATGCACAGATGATGCCGTTTATGAAGTACTTTGCGGCGCAAGGTGATCCCGTTTCGGATGAACAAAAACTCTTCTATGTGCCATTTACAGATGCCGACGCATTTCTGATCTATACCAAATCAGGTGGCGTCGAGATCGGCGTGCTGTCCAAGGTGCTTTGCAAGAAGATCGGCGGCTTTCAAGAACAATGAAAATGCCATGTTTCATTCTTCATTTGCACAGCCCAACCGGTTGGTCGAGGAGACGCCTGCGCTTGCGTCTTGCTGCCGCCCAACGTGGGCGCTGAAAGACCGATGAATTCTCGGGTCATGTACATCGAGTTGAAGAAGGACGGACTGCGGGGGCCAGCGCGGATCGGTCGAGTTGCGACTTCGAAGTCCGGAAAAACGCTCTACTACGCCGGCAGGACTCTTGCCCCACTCAAGGGGCACGGGCTCAAAGCAAACTACTTCGATGTGAAGACACTTGAAGAATTCTGGATATCTGGGCCAACGGCCGATGGATCAGATTCACTCTACCCCACGACGGTCGAAATCGACGAGGACGCCCGTGATGAATACTGGCGTGGGCTCCGAAGCCAATCAGAAGGTGTACGCAGTCCTTCGTACAAGTCGCAAGGAAGATCCAGGCGTGAACGCAGTCAGCAGGAGAAGGCAGTGCGGAGGAGAAACATGGATCGTCGCTGGCAACCCGTCCGCTTTCGGGTCACAGAAGAGTCGAGAGTTCCGCTTGAGGGTGTCAATGGCGAGGAAGGCATGCAGGAATGAACTTTAACATTTCGCTCATTGCTGGCATGCGACAGCAGAATGGCACGTCACGTGGCGTGTCGCTAGTTGGTGGCCTCGGACGTTAGACGTCCAATCACTATGGCTAGAGTTTCATGTCCAAGTTGCGGAAACAATTTGCACCAATGGGGCGCCGCAATCACACTTCATCCATGGTGGAAATTTAATTCACGAGATTGCAAATGTAATCACTGCTCTGTGCGCCTGAAAAAGGTGAAATGGAGTTACGCTCCATTCTGGAGGCTCGGGATAATGTTGATTTACCCTGGGGTTTCTTGTCATGCAATTGACTTGGAAAAGGTGATATTTTACTTGAATATGTGGTGCCTTCCGGGATGTGCCTCATTGGGCCTACCCCTTGCCCTCTCACTTGAGTTGATTGAATATATGTCTAGTAAAGGTCTCTGTATGTTCGCTCCGGCGATTGACGGGATGGTCGACCACAAATCGCCAATCATGACTTCAATTCGAATTTGACTATTGGTGGTAAGGATCGCTTCACCGTATCGTTAGGCAGTTCAAGATGACGCACGCAAAAAACTACATGATGTTTCTTATCGTCGGGATATTTGCATATTGGGCCCCAGACGTTCTAATTCACCTTGTTCAACCACCTCAAGGTCTTTGGATCGTTCTGCTTGCCTTGTTGGTGCCAACGATTGTCTTTATTGCATGGCGGCGTCTTTGCGAGCATTCTGCATATTCCGAATATCAAGTTGGCATCCCTCTTTTAATGCTATTTGGCGTCTGGCTATTTGGTCCGCTTGGAATTGCGCTTGGAGCGCTTCCCTCCAGCGAGGGATTCATTGACGCCAACAACATCTGGGAATTCTTTCAGTTGTGGGCTAAGTTTCCATTGCCTACATTCGTCATGTCCATGTATAGCGGCAGCTTGGGTGGGCTAGGTATCACGACACTGATGCTGCTAATTGGGGCTGCCGTTGCAGTAATCAAAAGGATTGCTTCAGTTGAACGTACCGATTAGATATCCAATTGTGCGGCCTTTAGTAGCTGAGCCGCGTGCCAGCTTCGCTCAGACCAGCGCTCAGGAGCTGGCCATTTTGACGTTAAAGATTGATAGATGAAAGAAATCAAACCCGCCAGGGCTTCACAATTGGCAACCGGGATCGTGGCAAGCCTGTATTTGGCGATGGCAGTGATTTTTGCTGTTCTTAGCGTACATCGTAATGGCGCTGTTGGTCCAGCATTAGTAGCGATCGGTTTGGTTCTCCTTGCAATGTTCTACTATGTTAAGAACGCCGTATTTAAAGAACGTCTAAGGGCTGGTGAGAAGGCCGGCCCCTCTTCCAAAGTGATGCTTTACCTGCTATGGCTGTTCGGGTCGATTTGTTTGGTAATTGGCGCCTCCATAATTTGGACCGGAAGATCTTTGACATGACAGTCGCTACCTGCGCGGTAGCCTAATTACAATATCGTTAGGGCTCTCCAGTGAATCGCAAACGCTCTCCCTTGTGCCTCCTCTTAGCCTTTGTTCTCGTGGCCTGCGTGCCCCCAACTCAGACAATGGAAGTTTCGGTTTCGTGTGCGCTCGTCAAGGAGTCCAGACACTACGCAGACCCAATGGAGCAGCGGCAGTTCAAGGAGGCACTGAAGAAGGCTGGCGTTGAGCACGTGGTCGTGATGCGCCACGGCAAGGAATTTATCTCCTGGAAAGCCAGGGAGCACGAAGCCATTGCACGTATTGATGCGTCATTGTTCGGCCCTCCGTTGCCTTCAGGAAGAAACCTGTCCACAGGTACGCTACGCCGTGGCGAGTTCAAGGCCTGGCTCACCGCCAATGGAATCTACTTCACTACCCAAATCAATAGAGGCCGTGAGTATGTGGTTTGGGGAGAGAAGAGGACGCCCAGAGGGTCAACAATTCGCCATTCCTCAGCGGCACTGATCCTTCCTTCCAGGGGACGACCTCCGGGCTACGCGCTCCCGCCGCCCCGCAAGTCAATCGTTAGCCGCCATGCATAACCCCCTCAGGCTCGTCGTGTACTCCGAGTTTCTCGGGCTTGTCCAGTTGCATTTTCGCGTGGCAGTGCTCCCCACGAAAGGCGAATCCGCCGCAGTGCCCACTGTCAACGGGAAGCCATTGTTTGCCCCTTCACGCAGAGCCACCGTTGCCGTGGGTTCCGTCCTACTGCTGTTCGCAGGTCTCATTGCAGCTACTGCTGGAATCGTGTCGGTAGGTTTGGTGGTCCGGTCATCTTCACGTTAGGCCACATGTCCTACCATCACCTTCGCCTGCCCATTGCCCAAGCAACTGTTGCACTCCTTCCGGCCGTCGAGTTCAAGCGCAACGGAACTAGCTTCACGAAGAACGCTGCAGATTGGATAGAACACTACGTCATTATTGGCAATCGCTGGAACTCCGGAGAATTGCCTTGGCTTTTCTGCATCGAAGTCAGCATTGAGCTAGCCGGCATACCTCCAAAGGCCGGCGCGAAGGGCCTGTGGAAGCACTGTCACGCCGTCGGATCGAAGTCGGCCCTGTGTAAGTCCTTGCCGCGGGACTTCGAGGTACGTCCCGACTCGGTGTCAATTGCGGGCGCGAAAGTCGCAGAGGCGCTCGCCATTCTCTCCCATGCCGTTGCAGATCAAGTTCAGCAAATTCGCGTGCGTGCCCTGCAGGGTCTGTTGAGCCCACTTCCAGTCCCACCCAACTGGACTCCCCTCAATGCGGACTAACCGCTCCATCGAGGGGATGCCAAAAAGCTACGCCTTTCGTGCCTCTCTCATGTCAAACATTAATCCGCATCGAATGCCAAAGCCACCGCTCTACCGCAAGGTCAATACTCAGGCCAGGGGTGTTCACCATCTCACCGGTGGCAGCTATCGACACGAGCGAAACACCAAGAGTGAGTCGCTGTCAGACTCGCCTCGCACGTCAATGCACGGCAAGGTAAGGCGCGGATTGGACTACACGCCACTTTTCAAGTTCTTGCTTTCTAAGGTCGGCGCGGAGTGGAACCAAGTCTATGCAGATGCCGTTGCTCGGCTTGGTCGGCCAGAGCCAATCTTTTGGCTTGTCGCTTTGTATGAGCAGGAACGCAAGGACTTCGTGTGTTTTGGCGAGTCGTCGTACTTTGGCGGCCTCTACGTCAACTCCGAAGGTAGCCTACAGAAGGTCAATCCAAACCTTGGTCCGTCAAGCCTTCTGCCGCAGTGCAAGTGCTGCACGCACACATTCAATGGTGAGCGTTTTACTAAGCGGTTCTGTGGCCTGCTTCCAGGGGTTCAGCCGCCTGCCGAGAATGCGGCCTAACTATTCCTTTAAACGAACTCTCCTTTGGTTCGCCCCTCAAGTCAAACGTTTGCGCCCATGAATACCTACATATGTCCCCACTGCGGTCAATCTCTGAAAGGTCGGTTCCTGCGTACTGTTCCTGCGCCAGGGCAGCGGAAGTTCTTGCCGCTTCACGGTATCGTACAGTGTCCGTTTTGCCGTGGTCAGCTTCACAGCAACCCACACCCTGCGCAATTTAAGATCCAACTTGCCACATTTCCGACTTGGCTAATCTGTATTCTGGGCCCACTCTTCTTACCTTACACACCATGGTTCTTTGTCGCCTTGATCGTATCGTTGCTCGGTGCTGTCGGCACTACCATCGTCATCTATGTCAAGTACCTCAGAAATTGGCCGCGATTTTCCGCCAGGCCAAGGAGACCATGGTTCCCATGATTTGTTGCTGTGCACTATTGATGCCAATAGGAGGATCAATTGTGCTATTGATCTTTACATAAATCATGACAACCGTTGATTGTCTCAACCGTTATATCTTCAGTAGCAATATTGGAGAATGTTGTCATGGCAAAAACGGGAATAAGCGAAGCAACCAAGAAGCGCGTCAAGGCAGGCCGACTGCTGCTCGCAGGCAAAGGCTGTGCCGAGGTGGCGTCGTCTGTGGGTGTAGCGCGGCAGACCGTGTACACATGGAAGAAACGTCTCGATGAAGGCGGCATTGATACACTGCGTGAAGTGCCAGAGCGAGGCCGTCCTGCCCAACTTGATGCCCAGCAGTTGTCAGCTTTGCGTGCAGCCATCTTGCAAAGCCCTAGCGAACACGGCTTCGCAACTGAGTTGTGGACTCTCAAACGAGTGGGAGCCATCGTTGAACGAATGCACGGCGTGCGGTATAGCCAGACACATATCTGGCGCTTGCTGGGTTCTATGGGCTTCAGCCCACAAAAGCCAGAGAAACGCGCTATCGAACGCAATGAAGATGCAGTGCGCTCGTGGAAACGCAGTACGTGGCCAGCGCTTAAAAAAAAGCCCAGCGAGAAGGCCGACTGATAGTCTTTGTCGACGAGTCCGGAATCAGCGAGCGCCCCACCCGAGTGCGAACCTGGGCACCCAAAGGGCAAACACCCATCATCCAGTTTCACTTCAACTGGAATCATGTGTCTGTCATCGCTGGCTTGACCCGCACCAACTGCCTGTTTCGACTGCACGAGGGCAGCATCAAGAAGGCGGAGATCGTCGAATTCCTCAAGGCACTCAAAACCCATTTGAAGCAACCTCTGCTGGTCATATGGGATGGTCTGAAGGACCATCGCAGCCGGCTGGTGCGCGCCTACCTGGATGGCTTGAACGGGCACATTCACATCGCGTTCCTGCCACCCTACGCACCGGATATGAATCCTGTCGAATACCTGTGGGCTTGGCTCAAGCGCCATGCCATGGCCAACTACTGTCCCAACAACCTCAGCGAGTTGCACACCACCGCCCGCAACAAGCTCAAGAGCGCCCAGAAGCGGCCATCGATCATTGCCGCTTGCTGGATGCAGGCCACGCTGTGGTGATGTCATGAATTATGGAAAGCTCAATAATGTGGATTTTTTGAGTGGTCGTGTTTACCCACCAACCGTTTAGCACGGTTGGCCTTTTCTTGATCTGCAGGGTCATTGGAGCGGAGATGGCCGCCAGCACCAAACGCCAGGTGTTTGGGGAATTTGTGATGCCGTTCAATCTTGGTCGTTCCTTTTTGGACCGTGCGAAGCAAGGATTCGTCCCTGATCCACTCTAGCAGGTATGTCGTGCGAACTGCGCTTCCAAGTTCCTTCAAGGCCATAGCGAATCGATTTCCGGTACTGTAACTATTGACCCTGGCCAAGACTGCGGAAGATGCAAGCGTCTCTCCGCAGCCGCCTACCTGGTTCATGCGCTCAGTTTTCTTGGTGCATGGGCGCAGGTCGAGAAGACCGATCAGGCAATTGCGGCCAGCAGTCTCTTAGCCCGCGCAATCACCGGCGCGTCAACCATGCGCCCATCCACCACGGCGGCGTTGCCGCTGGCCTCCAGAGTGGCGGCCAGTACGCGCCGAGCCCAGGCCAGTTCGTCGGTGCTGGGGGTCAGTGCGGCGGCTACGGGGGCCACCTGGCGGGGATGTATCAGCAGTATGGCGCCAAAGCCATCGCGGCGCGCGCGGCGGGCGTAGGCGGCAAGGCCGGCGTTGTCGTCCAGCGCGGTGAATACGCCGTCCACCGGCGACGGCAATCCGGCCAGGCGCGAGGCCACAACCAGTGGTGCACGGTAGGGTTGGAAGACGTGCTCGTTACGGTCGTCATCGGCCTGCTCCAGGCCCAGGTCAATGGCCAGGTCGAGCTTGCCGAACACCAAACGCGCGCAGCGCGGCGCCTGGGCAATCTGCTGCAACTGGTGCAGGCCGACGGCGGACTCTATGATGGGCAGCACGGGTTTGCCAGTGGCGGAGTACGTGCATTCCAAGTCGGCACGGCTCTCAGCCTTGGGCAGCATGATGGCTGCAACGCCGCTTGCGCAGCAGGCTGCCAGATCGGCGGCGTGCCACTGTGTGTCCGCCCCATTGACGCGCACCAGCACGGGCTTGCTGCCGTTGGCATCTGCATCTATATGACGCTGCGCCAGCCACTGCACCAGTTCCCGACGGGCGGCGTCCTTGGCGTCGGGCGCCACGGCGTCTTCCAGGTCCACAATGACTGCGTCGGCGCCGCTGGCCAAGGCCTTGGAAATGCGCTCGGGTCGGTTGGCGGGAACGAACAGAAATGTTTTGCAGTGTTGGATGTCCATGGGGGCTACTTTCTGATCAATGTCATACCGCACCGGCAGCTCGCAGGCGCGCGCTGTCAAAGCCGAACTCGGCCAGAATGCTGTCGGTGTGCTGGCCCAGGGCCGGTATGGCGCTCATGCGCGGTGCGTTGGTGGCGTCGCTGCCGGGTGGTAGCAGGGCCGGTATGGGGCCGGCGGGCGAGTCCACCGTGCACCAGCGCTTGCGGGCCGTGAGCTGGGGATGCTGCCACAGGTCGGCCATGCTGTTGACGTGGGCGTTGGCGATGCCGGCCTCGTCCAGCCGCTCGATCAGGGCGTCGGCGGTCAGCGCTGCAAATTCGGTTTCTATCAGTTGGCGCAGCTCGGCGCGGTTATGGGTCCGCGCGGCATTGTCCACAAAGCGGGGTAGTGCGGCCAGCTCGGGCTTGCATAGCACCTTGTCGCAAAATACTTTCCACTCGCGCTCATTTTGCAAGCCCAGCATGACCACGCGGCCATCGCCTGCAGTGAAGGGGCCGTAGGGATAGATGGTGGCGTGCGCAGCGCCGGCGCGTGGAGGGGCGTCTTGCCCGTTGTGCGTGTAGTACAGCGGAAAGCTCATCCACTCCGCCATGGCATCTATCATGGCCACTTCCACGCGTCGACCTTGGCCGGTCTTGGCGCGCTGCAGCAGTGCGGCCAGAATGCCGGAGTAGGCATACATGCCGGCTGCAATGTCGGCCACCGAGATGCCACTCTTGGCCATCTCATTCGGCGTGCCGGTGACGGACAGGAAACCGCTCTCGCTCTGGATCAGCAGGTCATACGCTTTTTTATCGGTATACGGGCCACCGTCGCCATAGCCGGAAATGTCGCACACCACCAGCTTGGGGCAACGCGGTGATAGTGTTTCGTAGCCCAGTCCCATGCGCTGTGCTGCGCCGGGGGCCAGGTTTTGCACCAGCACGTCGGCTTGTTCCAGCAGGCGGTCCAGCACGTCACGGGCCTGGGGCTTCTTAAGATCCAACGTCAGGCTTTCCTTGGAGCGGTTGACCCACACAAAGTGCGAGGCCTGGCCGTTCACGCGGCGGTCATAGGCGCGGGCAAAGTCGCCCACGCCGGGGCGCTCGATCTTGATGACGCGCGCGCCCAGGTCGGCTAGATGGCGGGTGGCCAGCGGCGCCGCAATGGCGTGTTCCAGCGAAATGACGGTGATGCCGTCCAATGGTAAATTGTTGCTAGCCATGATGAGCGGGGGAGGGATGTCCGTCAGTTCGTCGCGTTGGGGATCTGGCGCGTCTTCAACATGGCCAGCGTGCGGTGCATTTCATTGTGCACAATGTTCATGCCTTCATCAAAGCCCATGCCAGGTTTGATCAGCATGCGCATGGGGCGCGCGGCCAGCGCAATGTGCACGCAGGTGCGGGCAGACACATCGGTTTCGTTGCAGGTGCCGCCCTGGTAGGCTTCCATGCCGTGCTGGCCGCAGTAAAGTACAGAGTCCACAATGTTGTGGATGCTGCCCAGGTCCGGCGTCTTGATCTGCACCATGTGGCAGCATTGCGCGTCGGTGAACGCCACCACATCCTCGAAAGTGTTGCACCACTCATCGGCCACCAGCTTCACAGGGGAACCAATACGCTTCAACTCGGTGGTGATCTTGCCCAGCTCTTCTATCTGGCGCTCTTTGGAGCCCACGTCCACCGGGCCCTCGATATACAGGTTCAGCGGCCCCGCCATTTCGCCAAGACCGGCAATATAGTTCGCCACCTTGGCGGCGTTGTTGTCGAAGATCAGGCCAATGGTGCCGTATACGTCGATGTGCAGGTCGGGTTTGTAGTTGGGCGATGTGCCCAGGCTGGCCACGCGCTGCACCAGCCAGCGCACATATTCCTGCAGTTTTTCGCCGTGGTAGCCCAGCTTGTCGGGCACATTGTTGATCAGGCCGTGGGGCAGGGCGTCCACGCCCTTGAGAATCATTTTGTCGACGGACGCATATCGGTCGTCCCCGCTTTGGCCGAACAATGGAATGGGCTTTGCCACAATGGGCAGACCGTATTGCGCGCATACCACTTCGGATTTCAAACGCTTGCTGGCCAAGGCGGCAGCGTCCAGCAAGCGTTTGAAATCCGAAGTGGTATGCGCGCAATACGGTCTGCCCATTGTGGCAAAGCCCATTCCATTGTTCGGCCAAAGCGGGGACG
>OUNL010000114.1_pt1 | contig 11404 bp, 11 predicted proteins | sample 1779831 | NCBI WGS metagenome assembly OUNL01 (sample SAMEA3914863, study PRJEB12502) | metagenome | biome: forest; material: soil | place: USA | collected 2011-09-16 | depth 0.1 m | reverse complement strand
GTGCTGGTCAACAACGCCGGGTTTTCCCAGGTTGGCGCTTTGTTGGACCTGCAGCGCGACGACTTGCGCCGCCAGTATGAGACCAATGTGATTGCGCCCATTGCAGTCACGCGCGCCGCCCTGCCCTTGCTGCGCGCCGCCGTTGCGAACGAATCGGGCAGCAACAAAGGTGCCGTCATTGCCAATATCGGCAGCATCGTGGGGCTGTTCACCACGCCATTTGCTGCAGCCTACTGCTCCAGCAAGGCCGCGCTGCATGCGCTATCCGACGCCTTGCGCATGGAGGTTGCTGCATTCGGCATCCATGTCGTCACTGTGCAGCCCGGCGGTGTGCGCTCCAGCTTTGGCGATCACGCGCAAGAGGCCATGCAATTACCGGCCAACTCGCCCTACCATGGCGTGGAGCAAGGCATTCGTGCGCGTGCGCAGGCCGGCCAGGTCGGCGCACTGGCCGCCGACGTGTTTGTCGTGCCCGTGGTCGATGCACTGCTGCGCGCTCGGCCCCCAGTACGCATACGCGGTGGACGCGGCAGTTTCATACTTCCATGGCTGAAGTTGTTGCTGCCGACCCGTTGGTTTGATGCCATGTTGTCGCGCCGGTTTGGCCTGCATGGATGGAAGCCCTCGGCATAATCAACGCCATGACACAGACTCCCACACAGAGCCCGCCCGCCAGCTCACGCCTGATCTACGGCTGCATGGGCCTGGGCGGCGGCTGGAACCATGACGCGCTGCGATCCGAAGACATTGCCCATGCGCAGGCGGCAGTCGAAGCCGCGCTGGACATCGGCATCACGCTGTTTGATCATGCCAACATCTACACCTTTGGCAAGGCTGAGCAATGCTTTGGCGAATTGTTCAAGCTAACGCCCAGCCTGCGCCAGCGCATGCAGGTGCAAACCAAATGCGGCATCCGCTTTGCCGATGACAGCGGCCCCAAACGTTACGATCTGTCCGCAGCCCACATCATCGACGCGGTGCACGCCAGCCTCCAGCGGCTGCATACCGACTACATCGATGTATTGTTGCTGCACCGGCCCGACCCACTGATGGAGCCCGATGAGATCAACCTGGCATGGCGAACACTGAAGGCGGCCGGAAAAGTGCGGCACTTGGGCGTCTCCAATATGCACGCTGGGCAATTGCGGCTGCTGGCCGCTGGGCTGCAGGCACCGCTTGTTGCCAACCAACTCGAAATGAGCCTGCTGAAAACCGATTGGCTGGATGCAGACACCTGCTTCAACGATGGGCAAAGCCAAAGCTCCCTGGTCTGGGGCGACACACTGCAATATTGCCAGACCCAGAATATTGGCCTGCAGGCCTGGGGCGCACTGGGCAAAGGCTGGTACAGCGGTGCGGCGCCGCGCGATGCACCGCCCGCCGTGCGCGCAACGGCACTCTTGGTGCAACAATTGGCGCAGGAATATGCAGTGGCCCCCGAGAGCATCGTGCTAGCTTGGCTGCTCAAGCACCCAGCGCGCATCCAAGCCGTGATTGGCATGGCGCACCCCAAACGCATTCGCGCCTGCGCCGATGCCAGCCGCATCGCGCTCACGCGCGAGCAATGGTATGCGCTGTACCAGAGTGCCCGCGGGTGCGAGTTGCCTTAGATTCCATCAGTCCTCTCTGCCGCCGCTCTGCCCCACTTTGCGAAAAGTCAAACCCAGGGCACGGACGTCCACATGCCCCTGTTCAACGGGAAGGGCTTCCAGCACTTCCCCCTGATCGGCCAACACCCCGAGCGCCATGGCCAGGCCTTTACCGACGGGTTTCAGCACCGTGCGCAGCGTCTGCCTATCGTGTACCATGCCCACTTCGGCAATCAACAAGCCGTTTTCTTCCAGCAGGTTGACGCCAGTGACCTCCATTTTTCCATCGCCCGTGTCCAGTGGCTCATAGCGGCCCAGATGCTGATCGACAAAACGACGTGTTTGCGCATCCAGCACCGTGGCATGCAAACGCTCACCTGCCAAGGCTTCGCGCTGGCCGTTGCGGGCCACCAAGACCTCGCGCCCCTCTACCGTGCGGCGTGAAAGAGCCATGAAGCCAAGACGCCCAAGATTGACCGGCATGAGCCCCAACATCTTGTAGCGCAAGCCCATGTTGCCGTCGGCACGCTCGCGCAACTCCAGCGTGTGCCCCAGCGCATCGGCCTGCAAGGTCTTGTCATCCTTGGAGTAAATGTGTACGTAGCCCATCATGGTCGTGTAGTCGCCGACCCACTGCGCAATGGCATCCGTTGTCAGCGGCTTGTCAACGAAGGCACTCGCGGCGTTGGCTTTCTCCGCGTCTTCGGTATCACCTGCTGGCGCGCGAATTCCGGTCTTGGCCTCCAATGCCAGTCGCAACACGACTTCGACAATATGCTGTGATGGTTCGGAGCCTGTCGCCGAATTGGTCAATACCACGACGCCAAGTTTGTGCTCGGGCAGCATGCCCATATAGCTGCGATAGCCGTCAATGGCACCACCATGCCCCGCGATCACGCCGCCACCCTGGATGGGGGCCTTGTCTGGCATCTGCAGAAACCAGCCCAGCCCGATCTGCGTGTCAAAGTCCAACTTAACGGCCGCGTTTTGCGGCTGCAACATGGCGGCAACCGTCTGAGGCTTGAGTATCTGGTGCCCGTTCGATTGGCCATCGGCAAACACCATTTCCATGAAGCGGCTCAGGTCGTTGACACTGCTGTTGAGGCCACCCGCTGGCACATCGCGCAGGGCAACAGCTGGCAGATCGTCGCGGCCCTTGTAGCTCTTGGACATTTGCACGTCCTTGGACACGGCAGTGTCAAAGGCCGAATGCGCCATGCCCAGCGGCTCGAGCACAGCATGCTGCACGTGTTGCTCGAATGGCGTGCCACTCACGCGCTCGACCAGGCTTCCCAATACGGTCAGCCCGATATTGGAGTACGACTGGATTTGACCGGGCTGGTAGGACAAATAATTGCCATAGCTGGCTGTCATCTCGGTGAACCGTTGCGGCACATCACTTTGAAAGGACTTGAGTACATCCCTCTGCAAGCCAGCGTGGTGCGTCATCAACATGCGGGGCGTGATGTCCGCGCTGCGGCTGTCTATGGATCGCGGTGCAAAGCCAGGCAAACGTGCCTGAACCGGCTCGTCCAGACTCAGCTTGCCACTGTCCACCAACTGCAGAGCAGCGGTGTCCGTGAACAGCTTGGATATGGAACCAACTCTATACAGCGTGTCCGCCGTAGCGGGGCGTTGCGCCGCAACGTCAGAAAAGCCAAACCCTTGGGACCACACCACGCGCTGATCATCCACCAACGCAATGCTGATGCCTGGTATCTTGTTCTTGTCGATGGCGCGTGCGATCAAGGTATTGGCATAGCGTTGCACGGCGGCATAGTCGCCCTGTGCGACATGGCTAGGGGGTGCGGGTGGCGCGCTGGCGCAGGCAGCCAGCAGACAGCTCACCAGCAACGTACTTGTCGCAACCCTTGTTGCACATGACTTCAGCGTCAGATTTTCCATCGCATTGTTCCCTTTCGCGTTATTAGACTGTTGGATTCTGCAGCAGCAAACCTTGGGAAGTTCTTAAGGCGTCTTAAGTTTTTCCCGAGATCGCAGCAACCATAATCGGGTAATGCATATTTTGTTGATTGAAGATGACCTGGAGCTTGGCGGCGCCCTGCAGCAGGCGCTCAAGCTGGATGGCATCAGCAGTGAGTGGCTGCGCCGCACGGTGGACGCGCCACAGCGCATGGATCGCGCCGCGTTTGACTGCGTGCTGCTCGATTTGACGTTGCCCGATGGCAATGGCTTTGAACTACTCTCCCGCTGGCGCGGCCAAGGCAGTACCGTGCCGATTGTGGTGATCACCGCACGCGGCGCGTTGGAAGACCGGCTGACCGGATTGGACGGCGGAGCCGATGACTTTGTGGTCAAACCGTTTGCCACAGCGGAGCTGATATCGCGTATACGGGCCGTGTGCCGGCGTTCAGCCCAGCAGGCCAGTGAAGTCTGGGTGTTTGGCGACCTGTCTGTCGAGCCCCGCCGGCGCGTGGCAAAAATCGATGCCGTGGAGCTGGATCTGTCGCCCCGCGAATTTCGACTGCTGCTGGAACTGGTCCGTGAGACGGGCGCTGTGGTACCCAAAGGCACCTTGGCCAAGCGACTGGAGCCATTGGGCGACCCGGTGGACTTCGCGACCGTCGAAGTGCATATGTCCAACCTGCGCCGAAAGATTGGTGCGAAGCGCATCGTCACCGTGCACGGCGTTGGTTACTACTTTCAATCATGAAACGGCTGCTGGAACCCACGCTGCAGCGACGCGTGCTGCTGGCGCTGACTTTCGCGTTTGTACTGGTGTGGATGGCGCTGACAGCCCAAGGGGTCTATCGAACCATGGATATGGACGCGAGAGAAAAGGGAATCAGAAAATACGCCGAGCTCATCGCCCAACAGATGTCAAAAGTAGATGACGCGGCGCGGGCGACCGAATTTGTTGCTGGTGTGGAAGGTCTGCAAAATCGGTTCTTTGTGGCAGAACGCACGCCCTCCATGCTGGGGCTTTACTTGTGGGACAAGCAGGAACATCTGCTGTACGCATCCGAGCAACCTGTGGGGCATGCGCCAATGCACGGGGTTGCCAACCGCGTAATCTGGGTCACGATCGACAATCGCGCGTTTGCCGTCTACCGCCTGGAGACCTCGCATTGGAACATCGTCGTGGCACGGGCTTTTGTAACGGCTGAATGGGCATCTGTCACCATTGCAAAGGGGTTGATACCCCAATTCGTCATTGCCTATTTGCTGGCATTTCCGGTGATCTGGTTGGCCGTGTCACGCGGGCTGCATCCGCTGCGCGAGATGTCGCGACGCATTGCTGCACGCGACCCGGACGACTTGTCAAGCACCGGGATACGTCCAAGGTATGGTGAAATGAAGCCGCTCCAACTGGCATTGGATGGTCTATTGGAAAAGCTTCGCAACAAAGTAGCGCGTGAAAACGCCTTTGTACAAGAGGCTGCGCACGAACTGCGCACGCCCATGGCATTGATCTCGGCCCAGGCGCATGTGCTGGCGTTGACACCTGACCCGGCCAGCCGCCTGGAGGCCGAGCAACAGCTGGACCGCGCGTTGGCACGCGCGTCCCATTTGGTGGGGCAATTGCTGCAACTGGCCCATATGGATGGTGCGCGCAGCCTGGATACCATGGACATGGATGTGGCCCAGGAAGTGCGCGCCGAACTGGCCATGCTGGTCCCAGCGGCTCGGCAGCGCAACATTGAACTGCGCCTGCAAGCGCCCGACATGCTGTGCGTGCGTTTGGAGCGCGAAACCTTCCAATCCATTTTGCAAAATCTGGTGAGCAACGCGATCCGCTACATAGAACCAGGCCGCACCATCGTCGTGTCCTTGTCGCGTCAGGATGAGCGCCTGTTGCTGACGGTGGCAGACAACGGGCCAGGCATTGCACCCGACCAACAGAAACTGGTGTTTGAGCGCTTTCACAGAGGAGATGACCCCCTGGCTCCCGGCGCGGGCTTGGGACTGGCCATTGTCAAACAAGCCTGTGCGCGTTTGGGTGGCAGTGTGCGTTTGGCGCCTGGGCTTGACGGCCGTGGATGCCAATTTGTCGTGGATATCCTGGCACGTGGGGCGCATTAAAATTCAAGACCTATGCTCGACATTGCACGCATCAAGGCCATTGGACTGGATCTGGACGACACCCTGTGGCCCATTGGCCCCACCATCTGTCGCGCGGAACTTGCTTTGGCAACGTGGCTGGCGCAGCGCGCACCGGCCGCTGCCGCCCTGTTTGCCGACCCCCAGGCGCGTTTGGCCGTGCGCGACCATGTGCTGCAAACCCGACCCGAGATTGGCCACAATCTAAGCGCCGTCCGCCTGGAATCCATCCGCACGGCATTGCAACGTACACAAGAAGACACGGCGTTGGCCGAACCGGCATTTAACGTGTTCTTTGCCGAGCGCATGCGGGTGGAACTGTTTGATGATGTGCTGCCAGCGCTAAACGCTTTGGCGGCGCGTTTTCCCATCGTAGCCATCTCCAATGGCAATGCCCACGTGGAGCGCGTGGGCCTGGGTAGCTTCTTTGCCCACAGTATCAGTGCCAGCGACTATGGCGTGGCCAAGCCGGACCCGCGCATTTTCCACGCGGCGGCCAGCATAGTAGGCGTAGAGAGTTCCGCGGTGCTGCATGTCGGTGACGATGCCGCCCTGGACGTGCTGGGTGCACTGGCTGCTGGCATGCAGACGGTGTGGGTCAATCGCACACAGCTTTGCTGGCGCCACGGACAACAGCAGCCCCACCATACGGTCGAAAGCTTGACCGAGCTGGCGGCGTTGTTGGCCTAACAAAAAAAAAGAGCAAACCAGACTCTGGTTTGCTCTTAGCCTATTGCTGGGCCCAGCGCGAGTGGCGTCCCACGCGGCTGACTAGCCAGTCGTGCACATCCCCGTGGATGTTGCGCCCGGCCAGCAGGAAGCCTTCAAATATCGAAGGCGCGTAAGGTGCAAACAGCAGCGGCATATGGGCCTGCTCGGGCGTGCGGTCAGCCTTGCGGCCATTGCACGACTTGCAGGCACTGACCACGTTCAGCCAGTCGTCGATACCGCCCACTGACGTTGGAACGATGTGTTCACGCGTCAGGCTACGGTCGTCGAAATGGCCGCCGCAGTAGGCACAGGTCATACGGTCCCGCCGAAACAGCTTGAAGTTGGTCAAGCTGGGCACTGCGTCAAACAGATTGACACGCGATGCACCGTTGGTCGCAACAATGGGGTGCAGATCAATGGTCGACTCCAGTCCGGTGACCGCATTGGTTCCCCCGTGCAGTGTCTTGAACACGTCACCCACCGTCCATGCGACCGAATTGGTTGCGTAGTAGCTTGCAGCCACTTCAGCGGAAATCCATTCCTGTGGCATTCCCTTCACGTCGAGTTGCAGAATTTGCATGGCATTCGCCGCCTTCCTTTTTTAACTATTGTTGGAAAGACGCGCACCATCAACTGGCTGTCATGCTTCCCGTACTGATCTCCTAGAGTGCGCCCGCATTGCGGGCAAACCGGACAAACTCTTCTATGGACAAGGGTGTCCTGCCTGGCGCACGCCGGTCCAACGCCAGTGGCTCTGGCGCGTGCGCAGGAGTGGCCAGCGTGTTGACGGCGAGCAATCCCTCTGCGGGCAATGGTGGTCGTGCAAACGACGGGTTCAATGCGGTCAAGCGCATAGCGCACTCCTTTCTAAAAATTACAACGCCCACGCGTTGATTTAGGTTGACTGACATAAATGGAGCCACCAGAGAGATTCGAACTCCCGACCCCAACGTTCGTAGCGTTGTGCTCTAGTCCAGCTGAGCTATGGCGGCAAAAAATATAGATGTAACCGTTGGTAAGAACGATCCATTTCGTCAGTATTCACAGCGCCCGGTGGCCCGCAAGGGCTTGACCGTACTGGTGCGCTGCATTGGAGCCTTCCCTGACGGGACTGCACCAACACATTTCGGTCGAGACCCAGAAGTCTTCGCGGCGACCTACGTTGCAAACACTGACGAAATGGCACGACAACAAAAAACCCGGACCAGTTGCCTGTGTCCGGGTTTGAGGTTTGGTTAAAACCTGCGAAGCGGCTAATCGCCACCTCCACCCGGAATCTGAGAAACGCCTCGCGCATTGCCCCACGACGTGACATCGCCACGCTCTTGCTGGGACGCGAACACACACGGCAACGTACGGACTATGGATCCGTAAATTGGGTGTTGTGGGCTTAAGTGCAGCATGGTGTTTCTCGGAAGTATGTGTATTAAAAGGGGTTAAAAAACTTATTGGTAAATGTGAATATGGAACGAATAGTAAACGTCGTTAACCTTTTGTGTCAAACATTTTTTGAAATAATTTTGTCTTGTTGTTTGATCGCATCACGCAACAGCCGAGTCAACTCTTTGCGCGCATGGGGCGCTGCCAGATAGGCCTTTTCGGCCAATTGTAAAAACTTGCCCAACTCGGCCGGCTTGGCACAGTCATGCTGCTCATCCAGCCAGCCCCGGCTCTTGGCCAGTAGGGTCTCGATCTGGCGCGCCAGTTTGTCCCCAATGGTGCGGGAGCCGGATTTCATGCCCGAGAAGTAGGTGTTGTGCACCTGAATGACTACGGCGAACTCACGGTCCAGCCCGGTGATCTGTTGCGACGGTGCCTCGGCCATACGGCCGGCAACGTAGTCAGAAAACAACTGTAGAAGATTATTGCGGCGAATTTCCGGGAGTTCCATGCCTTGATTGTCCCATAGTGAACGTTGTTGACCATCAAACTTGCCCCACGCGAAGACCCAAGCAGAGATCCGTCGCGCAACTTTTTACGTCGTCAGCAGAAATTTTCGTTTCTCTGTACAATTGCGCCCATGTACTCCATCAAAGATTTAATCCTCATCTAGCCTTACCGATTTTGTCGGCAAGGCGTAGCGTCTTGCCGGACTTTGATACCGCAACCCCGGCAGTTCACTGTGCGGGGTTTTTTGTTTTTCTTGACTCTTTTTAACGATTGTTCCTATGCGTACCTTTGACAAGTTGATCGCCACAATTCATCCGCACCAGTGGATGGTGGGCTTGCGCTCGTCCATTGGTGCCGCTGCCAAAGCGCAAGACTTCAGCCCATAGTTTGGGTTTTCTCATTGGGTCCGTTGCCGTGCAATGGACCCCAGAAAACCCTGGCCCGCAATAGAAGCGTCCAGGGTTTTGTCTTTTAAGGAACATGGTATGAACAACAAGCGACAACTTCGCAACATCGGCATCATTGCGCACGTAGATGCTGGCAAAACCACCGTCAGCGAACGGATTCTGTATGTCACTGGCGCCATTCACCGCCCCGGTGAAGTGCATCAGGGCAACACCAATTTGGACTTTGACCCGCAGGAGCGGGCGCGCGGCATCACCATCAACAGTGCTGCCACGACCGTGCAATGGCGCGACCACCAGATCAACCTGATCGACACGCCGGGCCACATCGACTTCAACATCGAAGTGAACCGCTCCTTGCGCGTGCTCGACGGCGCGGTGGTGGTGTTTGACGGCGTTGCTGGCGTGGAGCCACAGACCGAGACCAACTGGCGCCTGGCCGACCAATACGGCGTGCCACGCATTGCACTGGTCAACAAGCTGGACCGCACGGGCGCCGACTTTGCGCGCGTCGTGGCCAGGATCGCCGAGCGTCTGGGTGCGCGGCCCCTGGTCCTGCAACTGCCGATAGGACAGGAGTCCGGCTTTGAAGGTGTAGTGGATTTGGTCGCCATGCAGGCCGTGCGCTGGCCGCTGAATGCCGTGGGGTTGCCCGCGCTCACGCGCGAAGCGATTCCGCAGCACCTGCTGGCCGCGGCGACTGAAGCCCGCAAGGCTTTGCTGGAGACTGCCATCGAGCAAGACGATGCGGTCCTGGCCGTGTACCTGAATGGCCAAGACGTGACGGACGCCCAACTGCGCGCTTGTATCCGCCTGGGCACCTTGAAACAAGCCTTTGTGCCGGTGTTGGCCGGCTCGGCGCTGAAGAACAAGGGCGTGGAACTGGTGCTGGATGCCGTGGTGGACTACCTGCCGGCGCCAGAAGACCGCGTGCAGAACCTGGGCGACGGTGACGGCTTTGCCGCGCTGGTGTTCAAGGTCGTGCATGACGAGCATGGCACGCTGTCCTACCTGCGGGTCTACCGTGGGCAGGCGCAGGCCGGCAGCACCGTGCTCAATAGCAGCACCGGGCAACGCGAGCGCCTGTCACGCGTGGTGCAGATGCACGCCGACCAGCGTGAGGAGCTGACGCAGGCGTTGGCCGGCGACATTGTGGCGGTGGCTGGACTCAAGGCCAGCAAGACGGGGCACACGCTGTGTGACCCGCAGCAGGTTCTGGTGTTGGAAGAAATTCACGCACCCGAGCCCGTCATCACGATGGCGGTGGAGCCCATGTCCCGTGAGGACCAGGCCAGTTTCTCCCGCGGTCTGCATGACCTGGTGGACGAAGACCCGAGTCTGCGTCTGAGCCAGGACAGCGAATCCGGGCAAACGCTGTTGTCCGGTGTCGGTGAGCTGCAGTTGGAAGTGACGCTGGAAAAGCTGCGCAGCCGCTTTGGCGTGTCGGTACACACCGGGCAACCGCAAGTTGCCATGCGTGAAACGGTGACCCGTGCTGCCAGCGTGCGCTATGTGCACAAGAAGCAGACCGGCGGGCCAGGCCAGTTCGCCGAGGTCGCGCTGCGCATTGAGCCGCTGGCGCGTGGCGAGGGTCTGCGCTTTGCGAATGAAGTCACCGGTGGTGCGATTCCCCGTGAATTCATTCCCAGCGTGGAAGACGGTGTGCGCCGTGCGGCACGCGCCGGTGTGCTGGCGGGCCACGCGGTGGTGGATGCCTTGGTGGTGCTGGAAGACGGTAGTTTTCACGCACGCGATTCGTCCACACTGGCGTTCGAATTGGCTGGCAGCGCCGCGTTTGCACAAGCGCAACGTGCGGCCGAGCCGGTCCTGTTGGAGCCGGTGATGGCGGTGCAAGTGACGACGCCGCTGGACCATGTAGGCGACTGCATTGGCGACCTGAACCGCAGGCGCGGCCTGGTGCGCCAGCAGGAGCAGTTGGGCAATGCAGCGGTGGTGCACGCAATGGTGCCGCTGCAGAACCTGTTTGGCTATATCGGCAGCCTGCGCGCCCTGACATCGGGGCGGGCCAGCTATTCGATGCAGTTTGACCACTACGCGCTGGCGCCGATGGCGTTGGCCACCACGGTCTGACAAGACCGTTTTTGGGAAGGGCGAACCGTTGCTGGTTCGCCCTTTTTTTGATCGACTGCAGGGTCCAGCAACGTGATTTCAGTGCAAAAAGTGTGGTCTTTGCCAGAAAGGGCAAAATACGCGTATGAATCTGATTTCTGATTTGGTAACCGGAATTCTTCGGGCGTTTACCAAAATTGCGTTGCTTGCATTCGCCGCGCTGTTTGCGCTGGTGGTGTTGGCTGGCGTATTGGTAGTGGTAGCCGTGGCCCTGATCCGGTTTTTGCTGACCGGTCGCAAGCCTGCGGTGTTTGCCACCGTATCGCGCTTTCAACAAGGCGCGCAGCAATTTCGCAGTGGCCGCTGGCCAGCAAACGGCTCCCCTGCCAATCGCGGCAATGACGCCGACGTAGTAGACGTGGAAGCACGCGAAGTGCACGAAACGCGCACAGTACTCAGCGTGCCCATGTCCCCCAAGTCCCCGGACTGAGTCGCGGCAGGGCCGCCCCAAGGGCCTCGGTACTGGCCCATGTTCATTCCCCAACTGGGTTGCGTGATTTGATTGCCTGCATAAAAAACCATTCACGCATATTGGTTGGGTTGGGGCTCAGGCTGCCTGGACGTTCTGCTCCATCTCCTCCGCCCGCTACGCGTGCTCCCCCTTAAGTTGCGCAGAAC
>OUNL011261311.1_pt1 | contig 11436 bp, 11 predicted proteins | sample 1779831 | NCBI WGS metagenome assembly OUNL01 (sample SAMEA3914863, study PRJEB12502) | metagenome | biome: forest; material: soil | place: USA | collected 2011-09-16 | depth 0.1 m | reverse complement strand
GCACCACCACCACCGCCGCCAGTTGCGCCGTTGTTGCTAGCACCACCAGCGCCGCCACCCGTGGTCCGAAACCAACAGCGGGCGTTGTCGACGGTTGGAACGTAGGTTCCAACGCCTGTTGCGATGAGCGTGATGAGCTTGGGCTTACTGCCCGCCACTCCCATTACGTCGGATGCGCTGTTCATTGTGCGAACCTCCAAGTCGAATTGATGTATTGCAGGGTGTATGGAATGCCGGGGTTATCCAGCAACATCGGCCCGGTCAAGACGCCCGATGCGCCAGTGATAGTTGCCCCATTGGGGTCAATGACGTTGGTGGCAATGCCATTGCCAACCAATGTGCGCGACCATGCGTCTGCGCCTGGTGCAAGGGGCAGCACAACGCGCTGCGGGGCGACAACCCCCGCCGAGCGCACTACTGCGGCCGACGTGGTGGGAATGCGACTGGTGGCTGCTGCGCCAGTCTCCAGTTGAGCCTCGGCGACGTACACGCCGGAGACACCATCGCCTGCATACGCGTTTTGGTCCTGCAGAAAGGTGGTTGCGCGAACTTGGGTGCCAGCCGTGGTGGACGGCGTGCCGGTCAGCGCGCACAGCCAGTAGCCGTTGCCCAGGTAGGTTGCCGTACCGGTTGCGCCAGAGCCAGTACCGGCATTGGTGACTGCCGTCACCGCGCCGGTTGTCAAGTTAAAAACAGCGCGGCAGTAGTCCACCATACCGGCGTCACGGTCCATGCACAAAGCAACGCTGGTACGCCCCGCTGCCTTGATCTCGCGTGAATAGGTGTAGGCCACGTTGGCAGCGGCGGTGACGGTCTGCGCGTCTGAGTGCACGGCAGTTGCCGCAGCCTCCACAATCTTGTCCGCCGTGGTGGTGCCGTCGGGCGCCATGGTGGCGTCTGCGGTCACAGTGGCGCTGGATTTGGTCCACGCCGCGTTATCAGCTTGACTGCTATACAAGATCAGATTGGTGGCAGCGCCTTGTGCCGTGCTGTTGGTCAAGTCATAGACGGCGCCAGACACGGCTTGCTGCACAAGTGCCGTGACCAACTGCGCTGGCGCGGCCATGGTGACAGGCGCCCAATCGGTGTTGTTGGCACTGGGGTCGACCGCTCCACCGGCCGTGGTGGTCAGCTTACGATACAGACGCCCGTTTGCTGGGCTGGAAACCACAACATACTGCGCATACGTATTGCCGCTTACCCAGGGCGCTGAACCTGCGTAGGTCGCGCACAGAGCAGCATTGATAGCCGAATTGGCCGCGTCCGTAGCGGTAGATAGTGCGTTTTGGTATGAGGCCGTCGTATTGGTGTAGACGTTGGCCTTGAGCGCATTCATTGCGGCCTGGAAAGCCACCTCGGCCAGGAAGTAAGCATCGCCCCGGTTGTCGAAATTGACAATGTCGGTGGTGCTGGGTGGCGTTGGCAGCGGTGCGCCGTCTGCTGGCGGTGTGGTGGGCGCGGTAATCATGATATTTCCTCAAGTTGCAGAGTGACAGCGGCGTTTTTTCTGGCCTTGGCCTTTATCGAGAAAATTTTCCAAATGCCTGGGCACAGGAAGGCGTTAAACCAATCGCTTGTCAGCTGATCGTCAAGACCGCACCACAGCGCAACCTTGGCGTTGGTGTCCGAGCGCAGGTCGCGCAGCCTGTCGACTAGCGAACTGGTTGGGGCGAGCGCCATGTTTTGCTTGGGCACCGTTGGGCGTGGCACAAGTGTTGCGGTGCCGAAGTTGTCGCGTGTGGTCAGGCTAAAGTTGAGCACGTCGTTCTCGGCATCCAGCTCGGCAGGCCCCATGTCCACGTGGCGCCCAATGAAGACGCGGCCACACTTGACGGTTGAGCCGGTGAACGTGAGGGTCAAGGTCGCGCCGGCCACAGGCGGTATGTCGAACATGACCACGGCTGGGCGGTAGCGAAATGCGCCAAACAAGTATTGGGACCACGACTGCGTGTTGCGCAGCAAGGTGTTGATGGTGCTGTTGTAGAACGTGGTGGCGCCCACCTGCAGCAGGACGTTCACACCATTGCAAAGCATGCCGGTGATACCCAGACTGTCGATGCGGCCGGAGAGGTTGATTACCACTGTCAGCGGGCCTGTGGTTACCGTCTGCTGGCTACTGCTCAGGTCAAACATCGCCCACTTACGGCTGGCGCCCGAGTCTTTCCAGTTGGTAGGGTCCAGCTCGGGCACCGTGGTGCCAGTACCGGCCACCAGGCGGGTGTATTGGCGGTGGTTGTTGGTGCGAATGCATTGATCGCCAACCGCATAGCTGGTGCCGCTGACCCAGACCCGTTCATAGGGACCGTTGTCCTGCCACTGATCAGTATTCAACTCTGGCGACATCGCGCTCAGTGCCGTCCAGTTGGTGGCGTCCGTTGCGGGATCTGTTGTGCCGCCACCGGCCGTGATGCGCTTGTACGGGAAGCCATTGGACACGCTGTTGCGAATGTCCCCAATGATGTACGTGGTGCCACTGACCCAGGCGGCGTAGGTCAGAGCGGCCAGGCGCACAAACTCAAGGCACACCGAGCCAGCCACGCTGACGACGGTCCCCGTTGCATAGGTTGTGCCAGTGACCCATGCTGTCGCGGGCGCCACGGGTTCAGCAACCGTGCTGCTCGCAAGCATCAGAGGCGTAATGATGGTTGGGGGAATGCACTTCATGTAGCCGCCGACGTTTGAATTGACGTGCCGGTAGGCGCGCAGAACGCGAGCAGTCGATACAGGCTGCGCGCCGATCCGGCACCGCTTCCCGTGTTTTCCGCAATGGCATCCAGCTTGGACGACAACAGGTTCATGGCCGCGATGAAGGCAGCGCTGGAGCCGTTGCCACCCATTTCGTTCATGAACTGCCTGGGGTCGAAGCCGTCGGGAATGATGGTCTCGCCCTGGTGAATCAGTGCCAGCATGTCCTGAGGCACGGAGTTTGTGCCGACAGCGTACTGCGGGATCGTCAGCCCATTCGCGCCTGCAATGGTGGTGCCGGTGGTACTCAGGCTGGCAGCGGTTTGTGCGCGAATGGTGTCCAGCTCAAGCAGCGTGCTGGTGTTGGCCTCGGCCAATGTGAGCATGGCCTGACTGAGCCCTGGCAGTGCCGCCAGGGCAGTCTGATCGCCCGCGCGGGCCTGTGCGGTGGCCACCGCAAACTGCTGTTGCGCCTGGGCATATCCAACCTGGCCCGGACCAGCGATCAGGCCGCGTATGCGCTGCACCTCGGCAAAGATCGAATCGGTGAGACTTTGCAAGGCACCAATCAGGGTGTTGCCGCCACCGCCACCACCTCCACCACCGCTGCCTCCACCAATGGCGGCTGTTGCAGCGGTCGCCGTTGTAGTGATTGCGGCAAACGCATGAGACTGCGCAAGAATGGCATCGGCGGCCACCTTATTGCCCGCATCGGTGTACTGCTGCCAGAGTGCCCTTGCGTCAGCACGCGTTGCGTTGGCAATTTGATCGTCTGACAGGTTGACACCGCCTTCGGCCAACCCCTTGCGGATCTGGTCCACTGCAAAACTGCGTTGTTCTGCGCTGGTGCCGTAGTCGGCAAGGGCGCTGGCCATAACCGACGCAGCTTGAGCCGCCGAGTTGGCCACGGCGTCAAATGCTGGGGCCAGCGCGAGTAGACCAGCGGCCAACTTGCGCCCACTTTCGGTGTTGGTGTCGAGGCCGTCGACCATTGCGCGAAAGGCTGCGTGTGTGGCTGGCATCGTCACACCGAGCGCGGCGAAGCCGGCATTCAGCGACGAAAGACCGTTTGCCGCCTTTTCGCCGCTGCTGTAGAAGGCGTTGTAGTAGGCCGTCACAGCGGTTTGCATCGGGCCTGTGCCACCGAAGGCATCGACGATTTTGGACGCAGTCGCGGCACTGTCTACACCAACGGTCAAGGTGGCGGCGCCCAACAGAGCCAACGAGCTGTTGACTGAGGTCAGGTTGACTGCAAGGCGTTGCAAAGTTTGGCCAGATGTCTCGCCAGACTTGGCGAGAGCTGAAATTGCAGGGCCAAAGGCCGCTGTCACCGAGTCGTTTATGAACCCGCTGATTGCCGCGTCAACAGCTTTTTGCTGACCCGCTGCATCAAGGCCGGTCAACGATACGGTGATTTGTTTGGTGAAGCCATCCACCGCATTGGCGTTGAGGCCTAGCGCAGCTGCGTAGGACTTTGTGGCATCTGTCGACGCTTTGGTGTTGGTATCGATGTATGCCTTCACCGCCGAGTCCGCATCCGCCCAGGATGAGTTCTGTGTAGTGCCGCCACCGAACACGCCGCCGGTTTCTTGGGTGTCGGTACGCAAAGCAACAGAGGAAGAGCCTTGCGTGCCCATTTGCGCGACGTACGCCGAGCCTTTGTTCTCGAAGTGGGCGCCAAATACAGCATCGACAATTTGGGATTCCAGTGCTGAGCCGGAAAACATCGCAGCCGTCTTTCCGCTCATTCCCATAGCCTGCAACGTCTTGTCGTTTACCAGGGGCGCTGGGTCCAATGCACTCGCACCGTTCTGGGCTCTAAAACCCTGGTCGTAGGCCGTGCCAGACGCCATCATGCCCATCGCTATCCAGCCCACCACAGGAATGTTGCCAAGGGCACCCATTGCGCCGCTGCTGCTGCCAGAGTCAATAGAACCATAGCCAGCATTGCCGTAAAGCGCTGCTCTGTCTGCTGAGCCTCCAGCAGCGGTCGCCGCTGCGGCGGCACTGTTGACGGTGCCTGTACTGCCGCCACCGCCGAACAAGCTCGCCAGACCACTTAGGAATCCGGTCCCGCCGGTGCTGCCGGATGGGCCACCGGTAAACGCGGCATACAGCGACTTGATAAACGGTTGGAGGTCCTGATCGTAGAACGCAGACGCAATCGACCTCTTCAACGTATCACCGATCTGCTTGGCGACGTTGGTCCCTTGCAGGCTCCAATCCGTGAAAGCAGTTTTCGCAAGTTTGTTAGTGGAATCCCAGCCCTTCGTCCATTCCTCCGTCGCAGCCTTTGCGGCTGCAGCGGCGGCTTCGTCGGTGGCGCCATCACGAAGCAGCGCAGCATTTTCTTTGCGCTTGGCAATAATCTGATCAAGGTACGCCAGACGGCGCTCATACACCTCGCGGTCCTTATCCTTGAGCACGTCCATCAGGTCGGACTCTGTCAGCAGCGCCTTGATGGCCTTTTCCTCGCGCTGCTTGTCTTCGGTGTCCGCATCCTCTTTGGCCGCACGCAGATTCTCGATTTGTTCCTTGGTCTTGCCAATCTCAGCGTTATGTTCACGCTGCTTTGCAATGGCTTCGTCGAGTGATTTCAGCTCGGCCACGCCAGCTGCGTCGACCGCCTTCATGTTGCTGTCTATTGCCTTCTTTTGCGCTTCGTCTTGATCGATGGAGCTTTGGACCACCAACTTGTTGATGCTGCCATAGGCCTTCTCGTACGCCTCTTTCAGCGACAGCAAGGCTCTGGTTTTTGCGGCGACCTCCTTTGGCGTGTTAGCCACTGAGTTGTCAATCAGCGATTCCTCGGCCGCGTAGGACGCCTGCAGGGACGACATGTAGATCAATCGCGCAGCCGCCTGACCGGAATAGTAGTCAGCGTCCGACATTCCCAGCTTGGAGTGGTACGCCTGGAGCATCTTCTCGCGTTCGTCGAAAATTTCCTTCTCGCGGTCCTGTTCTGTCTTTTCAATCAACAGCGCGGCGGCCAGGTCTTGGGCGCGGGTGTCTGTGCCCGGTGCCTTCTTGTCCTGGTACAGCAGGTCATTCTTCGCTATGGCTGCGTTGATCTGATCCTCTGTGTAGATGCGTTTCTTACCCGCTGCCTCGGCCTGGGCGTTGAGCAGGTCAAAGTTGTCGCGGATGCGCTTGCCTTCTTCCGCACGAATCGTGGAATTGTCACGCTGATGCTTGAGGAGATCGTCAACTGCACGTTGGGCGGCAACGCCACGTTGGTTTGCCAGGTCCTGGTTGGCCTTAGCATCTGCAGCCAGCATCTCATTCGTTGCAGCCTTGGCCAGGGACACCATCTTCTCGGTCTGGGCCTTGATTTTTGCGTCCCAGTCGGCTTTGATCGCAGGACCGGCTCCCCAGGAGTCCGACGCCAACTGCGCCTGGCGTTTCATCTCCATCAAATCAGTGACAGCCTTTTGCGCTTGCTCACCGACGGTCGGAAAAATGGACTTGCGCATAGCCGTGTTGAGGGCGTCCCATGCGATGGTGGCACCGTCGACGATGTGAGCCCAGACACCAATGTGCAGCTTTTGCTCATCCAATGACGCATTGAGCAGGCGCATGGTCTGTATCACGGCCTGTTGCTTGTTGTCTTGCCTTTCCAGGACCGCAATCTCTTCGTACTGGGCAGCAGTCAAAAAGTGGTAGGACTCGTTTGCCTTGGCTGCCCAATCCGCTACGCCATTGCGCATGCCATCAAAATGGCCGATCACCTTGGTGGATGATTCGCTGGAAAGCTGGCTGAACTTGAGAACAGTGGTCCCAACTGCATCCATTTCCGCGCCGGTGTAGTGCCCGGTTGCGGCCAGCTCCTCGAGCACGGTGTTTGCCTTGCCGACACCGCCGGTCATTGACGACTGGATGCTGTTCGCCATAGCACCAATGCTGTCGCGCGTCTGCCCTGCGTAATTGCCTGTCAGCGCCAACGATTTGTTGAATTCGTCGATTGCCGATGACATATGGACGACGTGCACCACTGTGGCGACCGCCGCAACGCCAATGGCAACCAGGCCAAGCGTCAGCGGGTTCATGAGGGCAGCGGTCAAGTCCATGCGTTCGGCCAGCACCATGAAACTGCCTGGCATCTTGCTAAAGTTCCCGCTGATCGCCTCATGCCCCAGCACCATCAGCTCGCGCCTGGCCCCGACCGTGGCGAACATGGACTTGTCAGCGGCCTCGGCCGCTTTGTTGAAACCATCTGCACTCGCCACGCCGGCAGTCGCCATCAACGCGTGTGTCTTTTCAATCTCGGCTTCCAGACCTTGAAAGGCCTTTATCGCACCGTCAGCGGTGCTGTCGCCCATCTCTCTGCGCAAGGTTGCCATGTCCGATGTCAGCGCCCGCAGCTTGGTGCCCAGCGGGTCGTAGCGGTCCATGATGCGCTGCGCCGACTGCGACAACTCGCCCGATGCAGCAGCCGTGTCGCGCATGGATGCGGCCACGCCGCGCATGTTCTGCTGCCAAGTGGCCGAGGTTTGACCAATGGCTTGGCCGGTCTTGTCGATCTCCTGCACAACCTCTGCTGCGCCATCAATCGCCAGGTGAATCTTGACTTCGTTTGCCATGGCCTACGCCTCAAGGCCGCTGTTCAGCCCACGCTTTGAGGGCCGCTTGCTCCATGGCTTGCACGCCAGCAAACATGTCTTTCCAGTGGCGCGGCTTGATGCGACAGACATCGCGCATGTAGTCAATGACGCTGGTGTAGTCCAGACCCGTGCGATAGCCCAAGCCGCCCACGCGCCACTGGGTCTGGATGTTCTGCCACAGGTTGAAGGCCGGGATGTTGCACGGCCACAGATAGCATTTGTCACTGGGTGGCGTGGCATCGTCTTCATCTTCTTCGCAGATGAGCCCAAAGTAGGCAGCGGCTTCGTCGCGTTCTTCATTGGGCTCGGCGGAATTGGGCTTGGGTATGTGTAGCTGGCCGAGCGCTTGTCTGCGCGCGACCTGTGCTAGTTTTTTTCCTTGGCGCCACACTCTTTCATGTAGGCGAGGTAAATGACCTGGGCCACGCCAGGCGCGGACAGCATCATGTTCAGAGAGTCCGCATTGAAGTCTGCCGGCTTGCCTTGATCGTCAAGCACCAGGCGCTGGCCTTCCCATCCCTTGAGTACGTCCATGCTGACCAGGCCTTCGCGGAACTTGAATTCAACGGCCTTCATTGCCTCCTGAATGTCGTCGTGCGAGATGCGGATGGCAGTCAGCGTGAATTTAAACAGCTTGTCGACCTTGCCAGCCTTCATGGTGAACTTGACGGGGACTTCAACGGTATCTTCAACTGCCAGGGTGTACATGTGGTGCTTTCAAAAAGTGAATGTGTTTGGTTTGGGTAGCCGTCTGGCTTACAGACTGATGAGCTTGATTTCGTCGTTGCCGTTGACTGGCGTGGGCGCCAGGTCAAAGCCAATGAGGCGCATGCCGTTGAAGTCGACCTTCTTTGGGTTCATCATCTGCACGGATGGCATGAAGATCATGATCTTGTTGCCCGTGGTGTTGCCAATGACAAAGCCCATGCCTGTCAGGGTGTTTGCCTTCACGGCCGCGAGTTGGGTCACTTCCTGCGCAGCAGTCAGGTCCAGCTCGGTGGTGCCTTTCAAGTTGCGGTCGGACAACACCACTTGCTCCAGCGTCAACAGTGGCGCGAAGGCTGTGGCGTTGCCCCAGTCCAGCGTCAGGCCGGAGGAGTTGTACGGTGTGCCACCCGACAGCGCGCCAGCGGAATAGGTGCAACCCAATTGAATGTCGGTGACATTGGCCTTGGTGATGGTTGGTGGAACCTTCCAATTGGTCAGCGTGGCCGCTGGGTTTGCCGACGCAGATGGGCCACCGTCCAGGCCAATGAATTCAAACGTCAGCTTGGGTGCGTCACCAGACTTGGCAGACAGCTTGATGTTGCCGAAGACGCCCAGCAGCTTGTGCAGCATGCCGTCGTCGTAGTAGTAAATGGTCAGCGTCTTCAACGAGTTGGTGATGGGGTCGTACTCAACACGGTTAGGTGTGGTCAGGCCCGTGGTCTCGGCCATGCCGCAGCCCAGCAGTAACTGGCCCCAGGGCGTGCCCGTTGCGGCGGCACCGGCACCGGCCAGCAGCACGTCGAAGCTGAACTTGACGCAACTGGTGGCGACCAGGTCGACAGAACCACCGAACCATGGCGTGATAGTGTTCAGTGTGACCATCTTGGCGTCGATAGGCGTGATGTTCAGGTTCATCACCTGAATAGCGTTTGACGCACCGGTGGGCACCGCGTCGGTACCTGGAGTTGTTTCGACCTTGGCTAGGACAACGGTTTTCTTAACGAAACGCATGGTGGTTTACTCCGCTTGTTGAGGGGTGGTTGTGGAAATCGCGACCAAGGCCGCAGGCGTGGCTGGCGCAGTGCCATAGGGTGGGTTTTCTGCCCAGCCCTTGGCAACGTCATCCCAACGCCAGCTGCCGCCGCCAGGCAGTGGAGTGTTTTCGGGGGTTGCTACGGGCTCCGCAGCGGAGCCAGGGGTCAATGCGTTGCTTGTGGCCATCAGGCACTCCAGTAAAAAGTAATCAACTCAAACTCATCAATCCACCACAGGCGGCCATCACCGTCCAGGCGCAACAGGCGCCCTGCACGAAAGTGCACCGGCTCACCATTGGTGGCATCTGGCACCCAGCCGACCAACGCAGTGCGCAGGCTCAGGCGCAGGGCCTTCAAGTCATCCAGCGCAGCGGCACCTTTGCCATCGCGCTTGTTGCTCACCACCAGCACCACGCCAAACACCTGCGCAATGCGCTGGTTGACCTGGCCTGCTGTGTCCATGTCTGTCGCGCTCTCGGCCAGTGGCAGCACAAAGGCGCTTGGTATCGCTACCGTGCTGTCAATGGCAACGTCCAGATCGGCGCTTGCCCCTACTGACTTCACGCCCGTCAATTGGCTTTGCAGTCGCGCAACAATCAGGCTCAAGTCCATCGAACCGGCCTCTAGAACTTGCCCAGCAGGCAATCGTCGAATACACGCGTCGGCGTCTTGGTGGCCACCGCGTTGCCGTGGCCGGTGCCAACCGCAGGCGCCAGCAAGGTGCTGCCTGCCAATTGCACATCGCCACTGGCAATGCGCTTGAGCAGGCTCACCGCGTCGTCATAGCGCACACGCACCTGGTTGGGCGCAGCGTCGTCATACAGGCGGTAGCGCGCAATGTCTGAAGCCAGGCGCAGCACCACCACCGGCGTGCTTGCCAGTGGCAGGGCGTAGCGGGTAGCCAAGTAGCTATCTATCTCCGCGTCGGCGTCGTTCAATGCACGACCCAGCACCGTGGTATCGATGACGGTGCCATTCACCCGGTCGGTGACCTGTGCCAGCTCAACCGCACCAAAGCGGTCGGTCAGGTCGGACTGGGTTGCGTAGGTCATGGCGCCAAGGCTGGATTAAGACGCGGGCAGATCAGGTACTGCTACCTTGACCAGTTCCACCGCTTTCACTTCCAGCAGTTGGGGCAGGCAATCGGAACCGACATCAAAGACGTCATCTACCTCGTAGTCGGTGTCATCGTGATTGATGGGTACCAGCGCCTTGACCGTTTGTGTCGGTTGCTCAGTGCGGCTTGTGCTGGGTGCTTGCTTACGTGCCATGATCGTTCCTTGTTCAGGTGTTAGGTTGATAGCTGGGTTGCAACTAAAGGGCTTTGGCTATGGCTTAGGCCACTGCGTTTTGGAAGAAATAACCGGCGTCATTCGCCGAGATCACTTCTTTGACGGACTCACCCACGCGAATCTGCTGGCTGCCGCGCAGGCCCATGGTGGGCTGGGGAATGGAGCCAGCGATGCGGGTGCCAAACTGGGCGGTGAAGCCAAAGCAAGGCTGGTCGGCGTTCGCCAGATCGGTGCCCACGTACAGCAACGCGCAATGCTTGCCCCACACGCGGCTCATGGTGGCTGTCTGCCCCTTCTTGGCCGTGTTGACAAAGCCTGCGCCGACGACCACGTCGCGCACTTCCAGCAAGTCAGCGAGCTGCTGGCGGGTGATGGCACCACCGGTCTGTGCGCTGGCGTTTGCCGCCTGGATGACGCGGGGGTGCTGGCGCACCTTGGTCCAGGCTGCTTGACCGAGCACCACCGTGTTGGGGCGGAACAGGGGCGCATCCAGTGCCGTCAACAGCGCATCCAGGGGGTTGCTGTTGGCGAAGTCGCTCCATTGCGACGTGCCCGACAGCGTGCTCTGGTTGCTGCCGGTGTAAGTGGCCGCGTTGAACACGATGTTGGATACGCGGATTTCGCGGTCCAGCAGAATCAGGCCGGTCAGCAGGCTGGCGCTCTTGGCCTCGGGGCTGACAGAGTTGGCCGGCTTCTGCATCGCGTTCCAGGCCTCAATCTCGGAATTGGGCAACAGATCGTCCAGGCCCCAGTCCACGCACTCATTGGGAACCAGCGTGCCTCCAAAGTCCACCATGGTGGGGGCGCTGCGGCGACCAACCAACGTGGAAGGCACGGTGTAACCGTCAGCCTGGTTGTATTTGGTGTAGTTGAACTTCAGGGCAGTTTCAACGCGCGGCAGCACGATGTCTGCAATCAGGTCGATATCGCGGTTTTTGTAGCCAATGGCTACGGCGGTTAGTTCCGGGTTGACTGGAAAGGCTGTGGTGGACATGGTGTCGTTCCTGGTTCAGTGGGTCAGTTGATGGAGGGGTCGGTCGCTGTTTAAAAAGGGCTTAGCCCTGCATCACGCCAGGCGACAGCAGCACGCGGATCACGTCGCCAGCAGCCGAGGCC
>OUNL011261116.1_pt1 | contig 11461 bp, 7 predicted proteins | sample 1779831 | NCBI WGS metagenome assembly OUNL01 (sample SAMEA3914863, study PRJEB12502) | metagenome | biome: forest; material: soil | place: USA | collected 2011-09-16 | depth 0.1 m | reverse complement strand
CGTAGCACCCGCCAATACAAGGCCTGCTCCGGTCACTCAGCATTCTTGCGAATCACCATGCGGATGGCGTCTGCCACGACCTCCGGATTCGCCGTTTGTATCTGGTGGTCGGAGTCGACGATAGTGGTCTTGGCATTGGGATAAAGACCTTCAACCATGGCGCGCAGCTTGGGTCCGGAATTCATGACACCGAAATCGACCCCAATCGCACCGGCAGATTTGGGAACGTTGATCAATCGGACCACGGGGATGCGATTGGTCCACGGTAGCGCAAGCACCGCACTTCCCGTGTTGTGTATCTCATCGATTTCCTGGTTGACTGTCTTGCTGAAAATCAAGTGCCGCGCGACACGTGTATATAGCGGGAAATCTTCGGGCTTCATGATCACGCCGGGGTACACCGCATCGACCAACACGATGCCGCTGACCTCTTGCGGGTAGGCGCGCGCGAACAGTTGGACGTAGAGGCCGCCCAATGAATGACCGACGAGCACATACGGCGGCTTGAGCCCCTGGTGCCTAAGGGTGCCTCGCAAGTCTTCCACGATAGTTCGGCCGTCGCGCCTGGTTTGCGCTTCTTCACTGTTGCCGTAACCCGGTCGGTTGTAGGCAAACACCGTGGTATCGCTCTTGATGGCCTCAATGACGCTGCCCCATGTGTCCAAGGTCTGACGCAATCCATTTTCAAAGACCACGGTCGCCACAGGTGTTGCCGATTCGATGCGTTCCAGCTCGACCTTGCGGTTATTGATTTCTTCAATACTGACGCTTGCATGGGCATTCACACTGAGGGTCAAGGCGACGAAGGCGGCTACCAGATAAAAGTACATAAGGGACTCGGTTTGCAATCAACTGCGCGATTGTGTCCATTCAAAACCAGCGGACAAGCGTAGATATGACAGATTGCAGAACCATGGGAATGGATTGCTATCCATTGCCGCGCTGCTGGTGCGCTCCACCGCGAACATTTCCCGAAGCGCAGATTGGGTTTTGCAAGGGCGGTCAAGGCTTGACCGTAAACCCTTGCGCAGTGCCCTGCGGCTGTGCGTTGACCACCCAGTAGCGCGCTGCGCTCTCTTGCCATACGGTCTGCCCTACCCGCTCTGCAGGCACCGCGCTGAGCGTCAAGTCCGGCACCAACGTGTATGGCTGACCATTCAAGACGATCGAGGCCGTGCCGTCGAGCTGGATGGCCAAGGTGGCGGCGGGGTCCATACCCTGCAGTGCGTTGCGTAGCGCAGTGGAGTCTGCAAATGCCGGGTAGACAATCTGGTTGTTGCCCAGCGTATCGGTAAAGTGCCAGAAACTATCGCCACCCAAGCTGAGCTGTGCTTTGCCCGCAGGCGGAGTCAGTTGTACCGCAACGCCTGGTTGCACTACATACGTCACTCCGTTGATAGTGGCGATGATGACGCCGTTGTTGCCCAAGGTGGCGCTGATACCGGGAAACAAGGCCGTCAACTGGTTCAGCAGCACCAGGCTCGGAGCAATGGTGAGCGACTGTCCGTTCCACACCGCTTGGTAGCGACCATCGCCCATGGCGTAGATTCCGTTGGGTCGGTTGTCACCGCTACCCTGAAAATTGGATGGGACGAAGGCAATGTTGCCTCCGGCGTAGCCGCTCAGTATGACCGTGCCCAAAGCATTCTGCTGCACGATTTGCAGTTGCGTACCCAGGGCATTGGACAGCATGAAAACCAGGTCGGTCATGAACGATGGGCCGGCACCGGCGTCCATATTGACGATGGCGGGCACAACCCCGATGCCGGATATGTTGACAGTGGCGGGCAACAATGGAATGGTCGGTATGACGACCGGAACCACTACGCAACTGGCAGTCACGAAGGTCACATCGCTGCCGTTATTGCTACCAATTCCGTTGGTGGCATCCACACGGAAGTGGTACAGCGTATTGCAGGCTAAACCACTTACCGCAGCCGTAACTGCCGCACCGTTGGTGTTCACCGGGCTTTGCGCTGCGGCCATCATGCTGCCATAGGCGGCAGTCGTGCCGTACTCGAAGCTCACTGTGGTGGACGCGCCATTTGCGCTGACTGTGCCGTTCAAGGTCGCGCCAGTCGTCGCGATCGCAGACGCCGCGCCGGTGGTTGCGCTTGGTGCACCCGCTGGGCATGCGGAGGTAGTAAACGTCAGGTCGCTGCCGTTGTTGCTGCCGATGCCATTGGTGGAGTCGACGCGAAAGTGGTATAGCGTACCGCAGGTCAAGCCAGTCACACCTGCAGTTACGGCTGCGCCGTTGGCGTTCACCGGGCTTTGCGCCGCCGCCATTGAACTGCCGTAGGCGGCCGTGGTGCCGTACTGGAAAGTCACGGTCGTTGACGCACCATTGGCGCTGACCGTGCCATTCAAAGTCACCGCCGTCGCGGCAATTCCGGTAGCTGCTGCCGTCGTTGCACTCGGAGTGCCGGCAGGGCAGGCACCAGTAGCAAAGCTCATGTCACTGCCATGCGAGCCGCCAATGACATTGTCGGCATCGGCACGGAAATGGTACGTGGTGCCGCACGACAGTGCCGCCAGGCTGGCCGACACTGCCACGCCATTCGCCGCTACCGGGCTTGGCACCGCGGAAACCGTAGTGCCATAGGCCGTAGTCAACCCGTATTCAAACGACGTAGTTGTCGAGGCTCCATTTGCGCTCACCGTACCGTTCAGGGTTGCACCCGTTGTAGTGATGGTAGACGCAGCGGCGGTGGTTGCGCCGGGCGCACCGGCAGGACACGCCGAGGTCATGAAGGTCATGTCACTGCCATTAACCGTGCCGTTGACGTTATTGGCATCCACCCGGTAGTGGTAGTTGGTGCCGCAGGTCAGACCGATGGCGTCTGCGTTCACCGCCAGGCCATTGCTGCCGATGGGGCTTTGCGCCGCAGCAATGGTGCTGCCATAGGCGACACTGGTGCCGTACTCAAAGGTCACTGTGGTGGAAGCCCCATTGGCGCTTGCCGTGCCGTTCAAGGTCGCGCCAATGGCCGTGACAGCAGTCGCCGCGGTCGTCGTAGCACCAGGCGCGCCCGCGGGGCACGCCGAGGTGGTAAAGGTCAGGTCATTGCCGTTGTTGCCGCCGATGCCGTTGGTGGCATCGACGCGGAAGTGGTACAGCGTGCCGCAAGTCAAGCCGGATACATCGGCAGTGACTGACGCACCGTTACTGTTCACCGGGCTTTGCGCAACCGCCATCATGCTGCCGTAGGCGGCCGTTGCGCCGTATTCAAAGGTTACTGTGGTCGAGGAGCCGTTAGCGCTTACCATGCCGTTCAACGTCGCACCGGTGGTTGTGATCGCTGACGCCGCAGCGGTGGATGCACCGGGCGCGGCGGCAGCACAGGCAGAGGTGGTGAAGGTCATGTCACTGCCGTTGTTGCCACCAACACCGTTGGTGGCATCCACGCGAAAGTGGTACAGCGTATTGCAGGTCAGGCCGGTTACTACGGCTGACACTGACGCGCCGTTGGTGTTCACCGGGCTTTGCGCTGCGGCCATCATGCTGCCATAGGCGGCCGTCGTGCCGTACTCAAAGTTCACCGTGGTCGACGCGCCGTTTGCGCTGACCGTGCCGTTCAAAGTGGCACCCGTCGTTGCGATCGCAGACGCCGCGGCAGTCGCCACATTGGGCGCAGCAGCCGGACAAGCAGAGGTCGTGAAAGTCAGGTCACTGCCGTTGTTGCTGCCAATGCCATTGGTGGCATCCACGCGGAAATGGTACAGCGTATTGCAGGCCAGGCCGGATACGACAGCCGATACAGGCGCGTTGTTGGTGCTCAATGGGCTTTGTGCTGCGGCCATCAAACTGCCATACGCTGCCGTCGTGCCGTACTCAAAGTTGACCGTGGTCGACGCGCCGTTCGCGCTCACTGTGCCGTTCAAGGTCGCGGCGCTGGTGGTCAAAGCAGTTGCCGCGGTAGTCGTGGACACCGGCACCAAGGCGGCGGGTGTGACAACGTTGGAATACTCCGAGGTATTGTTGACCGGACACGACGCCAGACCCAAGAAGCAAGTGATCTGCGACTGCCAGCCACTACCCGGCATATTGGTGATCTGAGAGATGTCTGTCACGGTGGCAAGCACGTTGGCAGCGCCCACTACTGGGATGACCGAGTGGCAAAGCCCCGGCACGCTGCCACTGCACATGGTGCCCGCAGAGCCAGACGATAGCGTGGCAGCCGCATCGGTGGAAACCAGTACCTCCGCGAGAAAGCCCATGGTGGACGCATTGTTGTTGTCGTTTTGGTCGATGGTGAAAAATTCGGCGCGAAAATTGGCCGGACCGTGAGTCGCCAAAGTCCAGTCCAGGATCAGGTTGGTGCCGTCAAAAATTGCTGCAGCCGAGCCATTGCAGGCGTCCCCTGCGCCCTCGTTACCCAAACAGATGCGTGGCTGTGCCTGATCCAGATTGGCGTTGTTGACCGGAATCTCGGTATGCAGCGGGTTCGCGGCATTGACCATGTAATCGAGATCGATGCCGACCCCTGCAGTGGCCTTGGCATTGCCATAAACCAGGTTACGCCGCAGCAGGTTGCCCCAGCCGTCGCTGGTGCTGCCGGCCATGACGCGCACGCCGTTGCGCCCGTTCGCAGCGATGGTGTTGCCATCGGTGCTGCCGGTCCCACCGATGGTGGTCGCGCTGGCGTGATTGAGGTGAATACCATCATAAGCGTTGCCCAAGGTCATCACGCCAGAAAAGCTCGGGGCCACACCGATCGAGTTGCCGACAATGCTGATACCAGTGGCCTGGCTGTCCACCACAATACCGTGGCGTTTGTTGGCAGCCACTACGTTGGCAAACGCCGAGGAACTGCCGCCAATCGTGTTGCCGCTGCTGGTTATCCGGATGCCGTCACCCGCGTTGCCGTATGCGTTGGAATTCAGCGGTGCGCCTCCAAAGGAAGCAATACCAACGGAATTTCCGTAGACTTTGACGCCGCTTGTAGTACCCCCAGTAATGAAAATGCCGGCCTCGGTGCCGCTGAGGACGTCCGGGTCGGGGGAAGAACTGCCGCCCTGGTTGTCGGCAATCACATTGCCCGGACCGATCAACACCGAAGTACCACTGGGATTGAGCTGCGTCGGGCTGCTCTGCGGCGACGCCGCGCCCACATAGATGCCGCTTTTCTGATTGCCAATGTGGTTGCCCGCCGTAGTGGCCAAGCCGATGGTGTTGCCCATGATGAAGTTGGGTAGAAACACCGCCTGGGTTTCGACGTCGATACCGTAACCGTTGTTGCCGCTGATGATGTTGCCGGGGCCAATCAGGTTGCCAAACGTATCGCCGTTGAGCAGAACCCCAGGGTCGCCATTATTGCTACCGTTGGGGATGGCGATGTTCCCGGTGGTGTCGGTACCGATCTTGTTGTTGGTCACGATCACGCCAGCCAGGTTTTCACTATGGATGTAAATGCCAGCCTGGTAATTGCCGGAGATCACGTTATTGAAAATGTTGACGGGCTGCGTCAGCGTAGCCATTGCTGTCACGAACTGCGTGGCGAAGCCATTGATGTAGTTCGCCACATCCGAAGATGCAACCGGCTGCGCAGGCAATGCGTTGTAGATGCTCAGAAAGGCCGACGAGTTCAGGGTCGTGTAGACCCGCGAGGCAGACAGCGAAATGCCGTAACCATGGTTTGGCGCGGCTGACGTTCCGGCCACGTTGGTGCCAATGAAGTTATTCGAAATCGTATGGCCGTGCCCGTTCGCGCTGATCGCGTCCGACGCGCAGTTCTGGATGACCAGCAACGTCAATGTGGAGCCATCGGCGCCATTGGAGTTCTGCGCGGTCGTCGCATCATCCAGGCTCAGGCACGCATTGTTATTGCCGTTGATCACAACCGGGCCTGTCATGACGACCGGCGCGGTAATGTTCATTCCACCACCATTCGACAAGGTGACGACCGGTACCGCGAAGGTGATGGTATGTGGCCCGGTGAAATTATTGGCCTCTGCAATCGCGTCGCGCAAGGTGCAGGCGTTGCCATTGGTGGTGCACGGCGTAGTCCCACCTGGGAGATCGTCACCGGCACTCTTGACTATATAGGCATTGGCAAACGCGGCCGGCGCGCCCAACATCATTACCAGCCCCAGCATGCTGGCGCCAAAAATATTCCGGATTCTCATTGGTTGAGTCCCTAGTTCTCGATGAGGTTTTCGTAAGAACAGGGATCAAAAGGCAATAGTCACCCGCACCCTGTCGTCCGCTGAGTCGGGTGATTTGTAAAAACGGTTCAAAGGAATTGCCAGGCTGGCAACAGGCCGAACTGGTCATTGACAGCTGGCCGGGAAGCAACGTTCGCGCGCATAGCGCGCGCTTCGATGTGCTGATGGTCAGTCGCACCTACGATTTCAGGGTAGGTCGCGACCAGCGCCCGGAAAGCCTTGCATGGGGGCCTTGAAGAATGGACAGCGCCCCCCGCTGAGAATTAATCCCGACGACCGTCCCGGTCGTGGCCACGGTCATGTCCGCGGTCATGATCGCGCCCATGGTCATGGCGCTCTTCATAGCGGTGGTGGTCCTCATAGCGATGGTGCTCTGCCCAGCGTTCGCGCACCCAGTCTTCGTGCACAAAATAGACTTGCTGGCCGCAGGCGCTGTAGCGTCCGCAATAACGAGCCCAATTCTGCTGGTGCATGGGTGGCACGTACAGATAGATGGGGGCCTGGTGCACAGCATACGCTGTTGGCGCAATGACAACCGGCTGCGCATAGACCACGCGTGGTGCCGGGAAGTCGCCAATATTGATGCGGCCGAACACGCCAGGTTGGTTAATGCCAATGGACACGCCCACGCTGGGTTGCGCCACAGCCGCCAGCGCGGCACAGGCACCGAGTGCGAGTACTATCAATTTCTTCATCTTGTTGCTCCAGTAGTTTGCCCTTCTACAACGCCCGCCACCATGTTTCAGACGACAGAGACCCCCCTGCTGTATACCCCCCGTTACATCTTGAGACCATTTCGCGCCAGCGATGCTAGCGAATTTGCAGCGGCCGTGCGCGAGTCCATGGCGACGGTCGGCGCCTGGATGAGCTGGGCCCACGCCACCTATAGCGAGGACCTGGCCCGGGTCTGGTTTGCTGCCTGCGACGCCGCACGCGCGCAAGGCGCGGACCAGGAATTTGGTATTTTTCAGGCGGACACACAGGCGTTTATCGGCGGTGCCGGTCTCAACCAGTTCAACCATGCCAATGGGTTTTGCAATCTGGGCTACTGGGTTCGGGAATCCGCACAACGCCAGGGCGCGGCACCGGAGGCTGTCAACGCTTTGCTGCCATTGGCATTCAAGCAACTGCAATTGTCGCGCGTCGAAATTGTGGTGGCGGCGGACAACGCGCCCAGTCTGGCCGTTGCGCGCAAGGCGGGAGCCACTTATGAATGCCTGGCGCGCAACCGACTGCGCTTGCATGGTCAGCCGGTGGACGCACACGTCTTCTCGTTTGTATGACATCGCACAGATGGTTGTAGGCCGTCATGGCATCGTTGCGGTCCGTTTCATGGAAACCGCAAGTCAGTGCGCAATGCCATGTGTTTGTTAACCTAGTTTAGAAGTGAATTATGAATACCAAGGCTCAACCTAGAAGCACCCATCGCAAATCATCCAGCGCGCAGCGCGCGTTCATCATGGCCGCGCTGCTCGGCAGTTCAATGTTGGCAGTGACAGCCAGGGCCGAAGATGCGGCAACGCCTCCAAGCAGTACCGCCAGCAAGGCAGCGCAAGCTGTGTCGGACACCTGGATCACCACCAAGGTGAAGTCTGAAATTCTGGCCAACAGCATCTCCCAACCCTATTCCGTCGGTGTTACCACCAAGCAAGGGGTGGTTGCGCTCGAAGGCAAGGTACCGACTCAGGAAGTCGCTGATTTGGTCAAGTCGATTTCGCAAAGCGTCAACGGCGTGCGTGGCGTCGACACGTCCGCGTTGAAGATTGGTAGCTAGCGGATAAACCGCCCGTCGCGCGAAACCATGGTCAGCTCTACAAAATGCGACGCGTTCAGTGCCGCTTCGTGGAAGCTGACCGCATAGCCGCCCAGATCCAGGTTTTTAATAGCCCAGGTCGCGTCGATAAATGCAGCGCGCGTCGGGTTGCGTCCGCTGCGGCGCAGGGCCTCGACGAAAACACGGGCGTTGATATAGCCTTCCAGTGCCAGATGCGAGGGCTCGGCGCTCAGGTTGGCGGCCTTCCATGCCTGCTGAAAATCTCGCACCACCGGCCGGGACATATTGCTTGGCAAGGGAACAATCTGAGAGATGGTCATGCCGGTCGCGTCCGCACCCAGGGTCTTGATGGTAGCCGCCGCACCCATGATGGACAAGGCATACAACTGCAGGCCTTTGCGTTCCTGGCGCACGGCTTTGACAAAACTGATGGTCGGTTTACCGGCCAGGCCCACCAGCACGGCTTCCGGCCCTGACGCCGCAATTTTCTTTGCGGCGGCGGCGGCGTCGGATGCGTCGTTTTCCACCGTCACGGTGGTCACGGGCTCCAGCTTGTAGCGCGCCATGGCCTGCTGTGTGGCATTAAAAACCTCTTTACCAAATGAATTGTTCTGGTAGGCGATGGCAATGCGTTTGATGCCCACTGTGGCCAGGTGTTGCACCAACTGTTCGGCTTCGTCGGCGTAACTTGCGCGGATGTTCATCACGTTGCGGACATCTTTGGGCCGCACCGACAGCGCCCCGGAAAAAGGTGCAAAAAAGGGAATGCCCGACTCGATGACCAGCGGCAGCATGGCCTCGATCATCGGTGTGCCCATGCAATTGAACAGCGCAAAATTGCTGTGGTCTTCGATAAAGCCCTTGACGTTGGCTTGTGCGCGCTTGACGTCATAGCCATCGTCAACCGCGGTCAATTCAATCGTTCGCCCCAGTACGCCGCCTTTGGCATTCACGGCGTCAAAGCAAACTTGTGCACCCTGGTGCATGGCCTGACCCAGTTCGGCGAGCGGGCCGCTCAGGGCGATAGACTGCGCCAGCTTCCATGGCGTGCCCTCTTGGGCTCCCGCGCGCAGGTGAGCCAGCAACGGCGCCGCGGCCAGAGCACCGAGTACGCAGCGCCGTGAAAGGGGCGCGTCTAACGGCGTCTCGCTATGGTTTAACCTGTATTCTGGGCTTTTGAAGGTGGCTTGCATGGGAAGGGGCGGCTTTGGGGGCGGAAAATTGGTGCTGATACTACGCCGCGCATTCCTCGGCAAAAGTCATTGAAACGACATTTCAATGACTTTTTGCTCGGTACATTCCCTAGCCGCGTTGCGTACGCCGTTGCCGCACAGCCCGGGCCAGTTCTTCCAGCACCGGAACCACGTCGTCAAATGCGAGGCAGCCATCCGTAATGCTTTGACCATAGGTCAAAGGCTGGCCTGCCACCACGCTCTGTGCCCCGCCCACCAAATGGCTCTCCAGCATCACGCCAATGATGGCAGCCTGGCCGCTACCGATCTGTTCGGCCACGTTATGCGCAACATCGGGTTGACGATCAAAACGTTTGCCGCTGTTGGCATGGCTGCAATCCACCAGAATGGCTTGCGGCAGCCCAGCCTTTTGCAACAGTTCAATAGCCTGGGCAATATGGGCAGCATCAAAATTGGGGCCGCTGCGGCTGCCGCCACGCAACACCAAATGCCCGTGCTCGTTACCCGAGGTGGTCAGTACGGCGGGTGCCCCTTCATGCGTCAGCGAAGGAAAGCAGTGCGGGTGCTGGGCCGACAAAATGGCGTCCACGGCCACTTGCAAGTCGCCGTCGGTCCGGTTTTTAAAGCCCACCGGCATGGACAGGCCAGAGGCCAGTTCACGGTGAATCTGGCTCTCGGTTGTGCGCGCGCCAATGGCACCCCAGGAAATCAGGTCGGCGTAATATTGACCGAGCGTGGTGTCCAGAAATTCGGTGGCAATGGGTAGCCCCACGTCGGTAACGTCCAGCAGCAGCTTGCGCGCCAGGCGCAATCCGCGGTTGATTTGAAAACTGCCATCCAGCCCCGGGTCATTGATCAAGCCCTTCCAGCCCACCACGGTACGCGGCTTTTCAAAATACACGCGCATCACCACCAGCAGGTCCGGCGCCAGACGGGCTGCCAGCGGCGCCAGGCGCTGGGCAAATTCCAACGCCGACGCCGGGTCATGGACCGAACAGGGCCCCACCAGCGCCAGCAGACGATCATCCTGGCCCAACACCACCTTTGCAATGGCACGGCGGGCCTGGTGGATGGCAGCGGCTGCGGTATCGGCCAGCGGCAGCTCGTCCTCCAATATGGCCGGTGAAATCAGTGGGCGCACACTGCGAATGCGTATATCTGCGGTGGAGGGCATTGAAATATTCAGTGAATGGGTGAAATTGCGCCGCTGATTGGGCATTTGGCCACCCATAGGGTGCGCCGTGGCGGGCTCCATTCTACGATCTGCTGGTGGCGCGCTGCGGCCGATGCACTATCATTCGGCGCAGCATGAAGATCAGCGACCGCGTTTGGTGGTGGTCGGGCTCCACATGGTGAGACTATTTTGCCTTCTTCCGCCCCATCGTCAGATCCCAACATCCAGCCGCAGAACGACACTGCGGCTGGGGCCAATCATTTGGATCGCGTCCAGTCCGAGCTGCAAGCTGTCAAACAGCAGGCACAGGCGACGCAACAGGCTCTGAAGAAGCTGCAAACCCATGAATCGGTCGACCCGATATCTGCAATTCTGGGTGAGCTGCCGCAATTTCCTGCTGTTGACAGCCTGATGCTGGGGCTGGCCATAGGGTTGACGGTTGCGCTGGCACTGCTCTGGTGGTTTGTTTGGCACCGCCCAAAGGCGCGTTTGATGGCCATGCCGTCTCGATCCGGGCATAAAACCGAGGCCCCCAGCACCTTCCACTCGTTGGCGGACTTCGACAACCGAGCAACCACGCAATCGCCCGCCCCGACACCCAAGCCTGCACCCAGGCCGACCGTACCAGGTGGCGACACGGTGGCCGAGCCACTGAGTCCAGATGCGCTGGACATTGACCTGGACCAACCGGCGCCGGGCCTTTTTGCGCGATCCGATACGGGCATTGGCTTTGATTCGGAAGCTGCTGCCAGCGAGGTGATGCGCGTGCGCAAGTCGCTGGCCGAAAAACGGGAGGCACGCGCCCAGATCCTGGAGCGGGAAGACGCTCCGGAGATGGCTCCGCTGCCCAGCGTACGCGCCTGGCTGGACAGCGGCATATCGGCCGCAGGCGCCCTGGATGCAACACCCACCACCAGCGAACCCCCGGTGGCGGTTGACCCCTGGGCCCAACCTGGCGATGCGCCCTACGGTGAACCTGTGCTGCCACATGAACATGACGATGAAGCCATTGATTTCAGTTTTTCGTTGCCGGACGAATCAGAAGACGACCCTGTCGTCAATGTCTTCGATGCCGAGCCAGCGATAGCACCCGACCTAGAGCAACAACTTATGGAACTGGAACTTGCTGTTGACGCCGACCTCGCGCGCGAC
>OUNL010002640.1_pt1 | contig 11481 bp, 4 predicted proteins | sample 1779831 | NCBI WGS metagenome assembly OUNL01 (sample SAMEA3914863, study PRJEB12502) | metagenome | biome: forest; material: soil | place: USA | collected 2011-09-16 | depth 0.1 m | reverse complement strand
GTGCGCGCCGCCGCGCAAACTGGCGGCAATTTAGTGCCAACGATGCCTGTTGCCCCTATTGCCCCTATGGCCCCTATTGGTCTTTTGGCTCCCGGTGCGCCTGGTGCAGCCTTGCCAGTCGCTGCGTCTCCCATCAAAGTAGCGCCAGCAGCCGTCGCGTTGACTGCGCCAAGCACTACGCCGGCGGCGCCTGCCCAAGTGCCCGTGCCAACATTGCCCATCAGCCCCCCAGTGGTGCGCGCGGTGCCCTTGCCGATGGCCGGTCCTGATATGGCGCGTTCCCTGGTTGCCGCTGGGTGTGTGGTCAACCCACCAAACGCTGTGCCCTTGGGGCTTGCTGTCGGGCGCGCCCCGGCGACTGGCGCAAGCTACAGCTGCGCCAACGCGGCCGGTTTCAGTCTGTGTGAGCAGGCAAAGACCCAGCCAGGCTCTGGCGTGTCGGCCTGTATGCAACGGGGGCGTTGACGGGAAGGCGGGCAGGGGCGTGGCAGGGGCTTGTGGCAAAATGGCCGGTTGCCCGCCTTGCCGCCCTACCCATGACTGCTTACGCATCCCCGGCTGATATCCAGCCAACCTCCGCCTGCGCCGGCCCGGCGCTATTTCTGACCGTTCACGCTGACGACATTGAACAAGCCTGCGGTGGCACGCGCCAGTTGCACGTCGCACGGGGCGATACGGTCAGCACGCTGGTCATGTGCCTCCCCGACAGCGCCAGTGCGCTGGATTACAGCGAAGCCAACATTGCACGCGTGGTGGATGCCATAGCCCAAGGCAAGGCTGCCGTGGTCTACGCCCCCTGGCCGGGTGAACACGCTGCCAACCAGCGCACGCTGGCATGGGTCGCGCGTGAAGCCGTGCGGCGGTCAAATGGCAATTGCACATTGGCGCAGTATGAGTTGCACACGCCGCTGTTGGCGCCGAACCGGCTAGTCGACATCAGCAACGAATTGGACGCAAAGCTTGTGCGCTGCGCCCCGGCGGACCGCGGGCGGGTCCAGTCGTTGAACAGCTTTCGGGGCGCCAGCCTGGCGTCCCCGGCGGCGGCGGCCGAAGCCTTTGCCTGTTTTACCAATAGCGAACTGGCCCGTGCGCCGGATGTGGCGCACGCCACGCCACAAATGGACATTGCGCAACAACGGCCACTGGTCAGCGTGCTGGTGCGCAGCACGGCCCGGTCTACGTTGGCGCAGGCACTGGCATCTATTGAAAGCCAGACCTACCCGAATATTGAAGTGCTGCTCATCAACGCGTCGGGTGGCGCGCACGCCCCGGTTGTCGGTCAGCGTTTTCCAATCCAGTTACTGGAGCCCGGGCGCGCGCTGTCGCGCGCCGAAGCGCTAAACCCCTTGCTGGAAGCGGCGCGTGGCGACTGGCTGTTGTTTCTGGACGACGACGATTGGCTGCTGGCCAACCACATCGCGCGGCTGCAAGACGCGCTGGCGCACAACCCCGGCAAGTTGGTCGCGTATGCTGGGGTGGGCTGTGTCGATGCAGACGGCGCGCCGTTGCCGCTGCCGGTGTACGACACGCCTTTTGACCGCACTCAATTGCTGGCGGGCAACTACATCCCCATCCATGCGGTGCTTTTTTCGCGCCAGATGATGGCCCTGGGTTGCCGTGCCGACACGGCGCTTGCCATGTACGAGGATTGGGACTTTTGGTTGCAGGCCAGCAGCCACACGCCGTTTCTGCATGTGCCCGGCGTATCGGCCATCTACCGGCAGAACACGGCCGATCAATCCGGTGCCCAGCAGGCCGAGAAGACGCTGGCTGCCCGTGAACGCGTGCTGTCCAAGTGGCTGCCACGCGAACCGGTGGCCATGCCTGCGGCGATCGCACGCGCCATGGTCCGCGATGCGCAGGCCTTGGCAGAATACGATGCGCAAGTCAGAACCGCGCAGAAGAATATTGAAACACTGCAACAGCAGTTTGAAGAACAAGACGAAACCTTGCAGCAAACTCGGCAACGCTTGAGCGAGCTCAAGTCAGACAACGCTGCCCTGGGCCACCAGGTAGAAGGCCATCGTATCCATGAAACCTGGTTGAACACTGCCCTGCAGCAAAGCCAGTCGGAGACCTCACAGCGGCAGTCCGAGATCGCGCAGATCCTTCAGTCAACCGCATGGCGCCTGACGTATCCGCTGCGGGCCATTGTCTCGCGTGTGCGCTCGGTGCGCGAGGCGTGGCGCCGCCCACCAGCGAATGCTGCACGGCAAGGTGGATTCAAGTGGCGTGCCAAGCAAAAGCTGGTGCGTGTGATGCGAACCGTGTACGTCGCGTTGCCGCTGCCGCTGCGTGCCAAAGTCTGGTTGCGCGACCGTCTCTTTGGTGTATGGATGCGCCTAAACCGGGGTCGCCAGCGTGCGCAGTCAACAGACGCAGCCATGGACGGCAACACGACACACAACTTCGTGCGCAAGCTGTACAGCACCGGTCGTTTGCAATGGGAGCGTGCCGACTACGTGCCCTATACCGACCAGGCACTGACCCCGGAAGATTTGTCGTTGCGCTGCATTGCCTACTACTTGCCACAGTTTCACCCCATTCCCGAGAACGACCGTTGGTGGGGCAAGGGCTTTACCGAGTGGACCAATGTCACCCGTGCATTGCCGCAGTTCATTGGCCACTACCAACCCAAATTGCCGGGCGATCTGGGTTTCTACGATTTGCGGGTGGTCGATACCATGCGCAAGCAGGCTGAGCTGGCGCGCCACTACGGGCTGGCGGGCTTTTGCATGTACTACTACTGGTTCGGCGGCCACCGTTTGCTGGACCTGCCACAACGCCAGATACTGGAGAATCCGGACCTGGATTTCCCGTTCTGCCTGTGCTGGGCCAACGAGAATTGGACCCGGCGTTGGGACGGCCAGGAGGCTGATGTGCTGATGGCGCAAAAATATTCGCCAGAAGACGATATCGCGATGATCACGGACCTGAGCCCGTCCTTTGCCGACAAGCGCTACATCCGCATTGATGGCAAGCCCGTGTTCCTGGTGTACCAACCCACGCATTTGCCGACGCTGCGCGACACGGTGCAGCGCTGGCGCCAGCACTGCCGTGAGAACGGTGTGGGCGAGTTGTACCTGGTAGCCGTGGAGTCGTTCAAGCTGATTGATCCGCAGGAGTTCGGGTTTGACGCCACCTGCGAGTTTCCGCCGCACCAGGCCAGCCTGCCGCCGGTCAACCACGAGGTTGAATTCATCAACGACCGCTTTGAAGGACGCATCTACGATTACGCGCACATGGCGGAGTTCTTTACCAGTCGGCCAGAGCCCAAACATGTGCGCATGTCCGGTATCACCACGGCGTGGGACAACGAGGCGCGCAAGCCCGGCAAGGGCAACATTTTCATCAACACCAGCCCGGAGAATTACGCCAGTTGGTTGGAGATTGCCGCAGCACGCACGGCCACCAGCAACAGTGGCGATGAGCGCGTGCTGTTCGTCAATGCCTGGAATGAATGGGCCGAGGGCACCTACCTGGAGCCCGACCGCCGTTTTGGTTACGCCTACCTGCACGCAACGGCGAACGTGCTGCGGCAGTTCCGCAAGAAGGATTTGACCACGGAGTCGCTGTTCGAGTCGTCCCGCGCCACATTCACCAAAAAGTCGGATACCGCGCTGGTGGTGCATCTTTTCTACCGCGATCTGCTGGACGAACTGTGCCTGCTGATTGGCAATGCCCCTGGCGACGCGGATGTGTTCATTACCGTTGCTGACGATGCCCCCCAAGACTGGGTCCGAGAGTTGCGGGCCCGCCTGCCGAATGCGTACTTGATGGCGGTACCCAACCGTGGGCGCGACATCTTGCCGTTCTTCCGGATGTTGCCGCTGGTACAGCAGTTTGGCTACGCCAACGCGTGCAAATTGCATTCCAAAAAATCGCCGCACCGCGACGATGGCCAGAACTGGCGCGCATCGCTATGGCACGGCTTGTACAGTCGCTATGGCATAGCGGTTGCCAACCGGGCGTTTGAGAGCGATAAATCGCTCGGTCTGTTGGCACCCGCCAACTCGCTGACGGACCTGTCGGTACTGGATATTCACACCAACAATCGCCCGTGGTTGGACCGCATATTGCAGCATGTCGAGCCCAAACGCACTGCGGGTGACTACAAAATTCGCTTTCCAGCCGGTTCCATGTTCTGGTTCCGTCCAAGCGCGATGCCGCTATTGGCCGACTTGGGTCTCACAGAGTCGGACTTTGAAGTGGAACTGGGCCAGGTCGACGGTACCCTGGCCCATGCGCTGGAGCGGCTGTTTGGCTTCGGCGTCAAATCCCGCGGCTACAAGGTGGATGACATCTCGTTTCGAAAAGCGTGATGTGGCCTCCGTGAGCTTGTAAATAAATCAAAATACAACTCCGACTAGATACAGGGATGCCGGGGTTTTGAACCTACCGGTTTGGGTGGCCGGCGGACCGGGCATCCATTCTCTGGCTCACGCTCGCCGGCGTCCTTGGCTGGAGCGCCTTCGTTTGTTCGTGAACGCGTTTGCTGGTGCGCCACATTCTGTGGCAACGGCGAATGGAGCCGCCGCCTGGACGCCCAATCCACCAGCCAGGGTTGCGTGTTTGGTATTCGCATTCGGGTACCCAATACAAGCTACCTTGCGCGAGGGGCGGCCCGGCGGGAAATTGTTGCCTCCACGCTCCGCCGCTGCCTCGCTACTGCGTGCCAAATCCTCCTGTGCAGGCTTCGCGCACACGCTGCACCGTCGCTGGCGAATGCATGGCGAACCATCCATCCAGCCCCATGTCCTTGCGCGCAGCCAGGGCGGCATGCTTGACGGCAAAGTAGACGGTTGCAGCCAATACCAGCGGTGGTTCGCCGACACCTTTGGAGCCCATCAGCAGGTTGGGGTTGGTCTGCGCATCTGGCTCATCGTCCCGCGGAAACAGGTCGACGTGCAATTCCAGTGGAATGGTGGTGCTCGCTGGTGGTTTGTAGGTCCACGTGTTGGACGTATTGTTGCTGCCAATGGCTGGACCGTCGGGTTGAAAGATCACGTCTTCGGTCAACACATAACCAACGCCCATCACAAATGCACCCTCAATCTGGCCGATGTCGATGGCCGGGTTGATGCTTTCGCCCATGTCGTAGCAAATGTCGGAGCGCAGCACCGTGGTCTCACCGGTCAACACGTCAATCTCGACCTCGCTGCAGGCAGCGCTGAAGGTAAAACCATAAAACTGCTGGTCGGTTGCGTCCACCAAACCGGGCGTGGAATACAAGGCCTGTGACGACAGGTCCACGCGGTTGTCGTAGGCCAGGTTCAAGATGTTGTTCCACATCAGCGTCTTGCTGCTGGAGCTGCCCGTTACTACCTCGGTGTTCCAGCCGTTGGGGTAGCTCCAGTAGTCAATGCCCTGGGTCTGGCACCAGCTTTCGCCCTGGGCAACGCGCATCTTCTGGCACAGCGCCTTGAGGTTCTCGGCCAGCTCTTGTGCTGCCTGCAATGCCGCGCCACCGCACAGGTCGGTGCCAGACGTGGCGCCGGTGCCCATGGCGTCGGGTATGACGCTGGTCTGCGTGGTGCCCATGCGAATGAATCGCAGCGGTATGTTCAGCGCCTTGGCAGCCACTTGCGCCACCTTGGTCAAAATACCCTGGCCCATCTCGACACCGCCAATTTGCACCAGCACCGTGCCGTCACTGTGGTAGATGTCGATCAGCGCCGCGCCTTGCATCAAAAATCCCAGGTTGAAGCCCAGGCCATATTTCAACGGGATCATGGATATGCCACGCTTGCGCCAGCGGTTCTTGGCGTTGAAGGCCTGTACCTCCTGCTCGCGTCGCACAAAGTCAGAGCGCCTTTTCAGGCGTGCCCACACTTCCCGGATATAGCAATACTCCAACTTCTGGCCAAACGGTGTGACGTCGCCGTTCTGGTACAGGTTCATCTCGCGCACGGTTTCGGGCAGCATGCCGATCGCATGTGCGGCGGATTCAAGCCCGTCCTCCTGGATCAGCATGGCCTGTATGCCGCCATAGGAGCGCATAGCGCCATTGCTGTGGATATTGGTCTGGCAGACCTCGCCCACAGTGAAAAAGTAGGGCACGCTGTAGGCGTTGTCGGCGCCCAACTGGGCACAATCCATGACGTCAAACGAACAGTCCAGCGTGTTGCCGCCGTTGGAGTAGAAGTTGGTTGCGGTGCCCAGCAACTTGCCCTTTTGCGGGCCTTCGCAGGCGATGGCCACGCTGTAGTCACCACGGAAGGCATGGCGGTCCCCGATCATCCAGGTGTCCACATCGCGGGGCATGGCCACGCGTACCGGGCGCCGCAATTTCGCAGCCGCCAACGCCGTGGGCACGGCGACAAACGGGCTGCGGGTGGTCTTGCCGCCATACGCGCCGCCAAGGCGCTTGACGTCAACCGACACCTGGTTGCCTTGCAGTGCCAGCGTCTGTTGTACGTTGACCCGAATGTTGTCGGCATTCTGCGTCGACGAATGCACCAGTATTTCTGGCCCCTCGCCCGGGTATGCCACGCTGGCCTGGGTTTCCATATAAAAATGGATTTGCGAACCGCAGTGTTGTCGGCCGTGGATGACCTCACACGGCACGCCATTCACCATTACACGCCCTGTTTGCTCGACCCACTGCTTGTTCTGTTGGTAGAGCGGCGATTGCAGTGAGTGGTTGTCGTCAGTATCGTAGCCAGCGAAGAACTGCTTTCTGGCCACCGCCGTGTCAATATCCAGAACAATGTCGTCGGCGACGATGTTGGTGTAGGCAATGCATTGCCCCCGCACAAAAGCGGCAATGGCGTTGGCCTGCAGCTCGTTCTTGGCGACGATCAGCCCAATGGATTGTCCAAAGGAGGTCACGCTGCCTTCGCAAAACCAAGGGTCCTTGGGTGTGCCTTTTTTTAGCACGCCGTTGACGCCGCCCTTTGGTATGTCGTGGTAGGTGATGTAGTCGACAAAGGTCCCAGAAAACCGCTCATGCAGATGGGCCAGCAAAGCTGGCTTTTCGACATCTTGCCTGGAACCATCATGCAATACCACCTGGTAGTGAAAGTCTGCCTTGGGTTTGGCGCTGGTCACAAACGATCCATACAGGCCGCGCACGGGTACCGGAATGTCATGGGTGTAGACGGCTTCACCGGTGGTTTGCTCAAAGGCGGAGAGCTTGATAAAGGGGCGGCCCACGGACTTGCCTTCGTCTGGCTTGGCAAAGGTTTGCGATCCCCAGGAAACGCCTCTCTCAAAACGAATGCCCGCCGAACGGTCTTCCGGCCGAATGCTGCCGGGGTGGATGCGACCCGATACCTCGACGTAAAACTTGTAGAAGAAAGACTCTGCCAAGGACAGCCGATAGGCGTCGCTGATGCCATCAAAGGGAAGCTGGCGAAACCATTCTGGCAACTCTTCCTGTATGGCCGCCACTTCGGCCGCCAGAAGTTTCTTGGCATGGTCAAAGGTGGCCAGGTCCCAACGCTTGCCGACCAAATAGGCTTCCGTTTGGCGAGCGTGGAATGCCACTGGCGCGATGGCACCAAACACCAGTCGCGCGCTGGCAATGGTGCCATGGTCATCGATTCTGACCAGCAGGCCTGCATTGACCAGGGAATGCGCGTTGACCTCGCGCAGCGCGACCTTGTAGGTGGTCACATGGTCATGCACGTTGGTGTATGGAATTTGGTACGCAACAATGATCGCGTGGCGCCGGAACGCTTCATCGGTACTGAAGCGTCTGACAAAGGCGAGCATGTCCATGGGCGGCAGCGGCTCGTTGTGGTGGGTTTGCACCAAGACCTTGGCATCCAATGCGCACAGTGCAGTAAACGCATCGGATGGAAACGGCGTGCCGCCCTGCGTCGCGTTGTGCGCCACCAGCATGGTGTTGCCAGCCAGGCTGGCGAAATTGCGTACGATGGTGCCGGCGGTGCGCCCTGCCATGTAGCGCAACGCAGAGAAGCCCGCTTCGCGTCCGGTGCCGTGGCCTCGCTCCTGATCGGCCAGCAGCGTGTCCAGCTTGTCAATCAACTCGGAGTAGGTGATGGCAGCGCCAACGGCCAGATAGTCCGGCTTGACTTCAAAGGTGTGCAAGGCATCGATATGGGTCATATCGATATAGACGTCAAAGTCGGGCGGATTGAGCCCGGGTATGCCAGCCGACGTATTGCCAACCACCAGCTTGACACGGCGATGCTCATACTGTTGCATCAAAACATGGACTTGGGCCAGCGTGAGCGGCCGGAACCAGTGACGGCCATGTTGCTGAAATGCCAATGTGTCTTTAGATGCACGCAAGCGTTCTGGAAAATGCGCACGTGGCACGTCGTAGTGCTTGACCTTCATTGACGGATCAATGTGGCAGTCTGGCGTGCCTCGCTTTTCTTTCTCATCGTGGTCTTTCGCAAACTGCTTCATCGCGAAAAGAATGGGCCGAAAGCCCGTGCAGCGGCAGATATTGCCGTCAAATGCGTCCTGGATTTCTTTCTCGGACAGGTCACGGTGTTCGTTCTGCAGTAGCAAGGAATGCATGTTCATGACAAAACCGGGCGTGCAATAGCCACATTGCGAGCCATTGCATTTGGCTAGCTGATATTGCACGGGGCTGATTTCCGTGTTGACACTGCCGATACCTTCTACGGTCGTTACCTGCATGCCATCGAGAGAACATACCGGGCGCAAGCAAGAGTTTCCCGCGACGTGTACGACATCTTGTTTGAGTTCGTCATAGCGCGACAGTGTCACGGTGCAGGCACCGCATCCCCCCTGGCCACAACTGTGCTTGGTTCCGGTCAGGCCCATCTCGGTGGAACGCAAATAATCCACCAGCAGCAGGTTGGGGTCGGGGTTGTCAATTTCCTGGCGTTCGGAATTGACATAGAAGACAAGCTTCTTTTGGTAGACCTTGTCGTTGGCTGCGGCGTCTTCCGTGGCTGGGGATAGGGATAGGGTGGTCATATCGGTTCTCAGCGGGTTATGCTGTTGGGATCGCGGCGACCCACAAACTCGCTGGACCATTGGCCCGCCATGCCTTGGCCTTTGACGTTGTAGAAGTTTTGCAGCGAAATCATGACTTGCATCGACATGTCGGTGGAATAAGCCAGTTTGTCGTACGGCGTGGCGCGCTGCAGGTTCTGGAAGTATTTCATCCACGCAGGTGAACCGCCCTGTGCGGGTGGCTGCGCACCGCCTGGCGGCACCATGCCCGTTGCCACCAGACTGCTCAAACTGGGGTATTCGCCCATGTTATGGCATGACATGCACGACGACGTGTTCAGATCCGCCGGGCCGTTCAAACGTCCGTTCCAGCCCAAATGCTGTGGTGGCATCTGCGGCGCGTCAAACATCTTTTGTTGCGTCAACGCGGTGTTGATGACGTCCTTCATCGGTTTGGTCGGTGGGTAGGGAATAGTCTTGTTGACCGTGTTGTCAGGGTCGTTGCCCCACATCACACCCAATGGCACCAGATTCAGGAACTTGCTCTTGGGGTTGGCTACAGCGCCGTTGTAGACGAAGGTTCCAAACACCCAGCCGGTGCCCTGAGGGTTGGTCTTGGACCTATCGGCCCTGGGGTCACGCATCATCATGTCCATCTGCAGCAGACGCACTGTTTTGACTGTGAACGTGTTGGAATTCCAGTTCTCTGTGATGTAGGCCTGCCATTCGATTCCGTTCTGCAGGAAGTCGACATGGTCGGACGGGTTCACAGGGTCTTCGCCGGCATGCGACGGCGCGTCGGTAAACAGCAATTTGGCAAACACCGTGCCCAGCGGGAAGCCACCGCCAAAGCGCCGGTCAGTCGTGCGTGGGTCCGGGTTTTGCGGGTCTTTCCACATTTTCCCCATGGTGTAACCCGCAGGTTCGTTGATCAGGGTAATGGCATACACCTGGTAGTTGCCGTTTTGCGTGGCAGACAATTGCAAGGGGTTGACCTGCGCCTCTTTGATCAGGCCGCGAAAACCCTCTGTGCCGCCATTGGGTGGAAACGCCAGTGTGGAATGCAGCCATGGGATGTGATACCAGGGGCGAACGGGGTTTCCATACGGGTCCCATTCGACTTTGCTCTTCGAGCCGAACTCTGGCAAGTTGCCCTCAAACGCATACTTTTGTGCATGCATCAGATAGTCCATGGGGTATTTTTCGAAGTCGTATTCCTTCATGAAGTCCGGCAGCTTGGTCGGGAGCTTGCTGGGGAAGTCAGTCTTCAGGCTGAAAATCGGCAGTTGCGGATACAGCGTTTGGTAGTCCGACTGCGACACCATATGACCAAAATCCGGAAAGCCGCCCCCCTTGAGCTTGTGCAGGGCAATGGGCTGGGCGGCAACATGTGCGCCAGCCAGCGCGATGACAGACAGCACGGCGACACTGCGCACGTGGGGCAATATTGACTTCGATGCCATGGGGTACTCCTGAAAAATATTATGAAAGTGACGGCTACGCTGCAATCAGGCAGAGGCCGGACGACCCCTGCGTGGTCCCGGTCTATTCAGGTCTTGGCGTGTTCAAGGCCACAGATAGCAATACTTCTGGCTGTTGGTCAGATTGACGCCGGCATCGGTATAGATGAATCCGTTTTGAAACGTCGATGAATAGCCACTGGCTGCGCAGTTGGTATGCACCCAGTCAAAGCCTTGCTGGGCCAGGTGTTCCGTCTCCGAATAGGGCACCTTGCTCGGGTTGCCGCTGCACAGGTACAGCGTGCCATTGCCGGTAATGCCCTTGGCATAGGATTTTGGGACGGCATTCACTGATTTGCTGTAGTCAGGGGCAAACACGTTGTCGATGGCCACGTCGTAGACATTGCCGTCCAGTGCTGAGGTGATTTCTATATGCGTGTGCGACAGCGGAATGCCTTTGCGCTTGGAGCCGGATTTGTAATTGGTGACTTTCTTATAGTCGCTATTGGGCGGCGTATTGACCGTGCCATATTGAAAGTAGCCGCCGGCCGTGGTGCACTGCTGCTGATACTTCTGGGCGGTCGCCGAAAGGGCTGCACCATTGGCGTTGCCGGAGCTTGGCTGCGACTGAGCCAGCGTAGCCAGGGGTTGCGCGATGCCGATCAGCAGCACGATGTGAAGCGCGGTCGTGAGACGGCCACCAGCAAGGTTTGTTGGGTTTGATTTCGATTGCATGTAGAGCTCCCGGGTTGATGACTTGCCCGCGCATAGGCAGGCTGCGAACTTTTTTGTTTCGCGCTGCAAAGCCTACACGCGACCTGGACGCAATGCAATTACACGGGGTGCATCCGCTGAAGCGATAGACTCTGCTGCATTCCCTCATGCCTATCGAACTGTTCTGATGTCCATTCTTATTGCTGGCGGTGCTGGCTACATCGGCACCCATACTTGTGTGGAGCTGCTGAATGCCGGTCACGACGTTGTCGTGTTTGATAATTTTTGCAACAGCCATGTCGATGCTGTTCACCGCGTGGAGCGTTTGACAGGTAAGTCCATAGCCCTGGTGCATGGCGATATCCGCAACGAAGCCCTGCTGGTCCAGACGCTGCAACGGCACCAGTGC
>OUNL010000693.1_pt3 | contig 11794 bp, 10 predicted proteins | sample 1779831 | NCBI WGS metagenome assembly OUNL01 (sample SAMEA3914863, study PRJEB12502) | metagenome | biome: forest; material: soil | place: USA | collected 2011-09-16 | depth 0.1 m | reverse complement strand
CGCCCTGCACGCTTTGCAGCGATTTTTCGATGCGGTTGACGATTTCGCGCTCAACGGTGTCGGGCGAGGCGCCGGGGTAGGCAATAAATACCTGGATGCCGGGCACTTCCACGTCCGGGTTCTGGTTGACGCGCAACTTGCTCATCGCCAACAGGCCCAGGGCCATCAATGCGATGATCAGGACGATGGTGGCCGTCGGGCGTTTGATACTGAAATCAGAGAGAAACATGGCTTATGTGCCTTTCGCGTTCGAGGCGGCCGATGCGGCGGCAACCGGTGGCTTGACGCTGACCATTTCCACACTCTGCCCTTGTTTGAAGCTGGAGCTGGGGTTGCGCAAAATAATGTCGCCAGCCGCCAGACCGCTGCGGACCTCAAAGTTGCCGGTGCGCGGGTCGCGCGCACCCAGTGACAGGTCAACCTGGTTCAGGGTGGTGCCGTTGACGCGCCACACCGAGGCGCGGTCACCGGAGCGTGCCACCACCGATTCCGGCAGCGTCAATGCCCGGGCGGTGGTGGCCTCTATGGTGCCTTCGGCATATAGGCCGGCCACGCGGGGTTGGGCCGCGTCACTGAAGCTGACCAAAACTTCCACCTGGCGCGTGACGTCATTGGCACTGGGGTCCACGCGCGTCACCTTGCCGCGGAATTCCTTGCCGGCGTAGCCATTGATGCGAAAACTCACTGACTGGCCAACGCTGACAACGCTGATCTTGTCGGCCGATACGCGGCCGGCAAAACGCATGCTGGTGGGGTCAATGACCTTGAGCAGTTCCTTGCCGATGGACGCCGTGTCACCAGCCGACACCTTGCGGTCGCTGACCACGCCGTCGAACGGTGCGCGCACAATCGTGCGCTCCAATTGCTGGCGCGCCACCACGGCGCGCGCGTTTGAGGCAGACAACTCGCTTTGGGCGCCATTGCGCCGAACCTCGGCATCGTCCAGCGCCTGCAACGAGGTCATGCCGGAGGCACGCAGGGTTTTAAGGCGTTGCAGGTTGCGTTCAGCCTGGTCCAGAGACTGGCTGGCGTTGCGGGCGTTGTCTTCGGCCGAGCGCAGATTGTCCAGAATGGACGTCTGGTCGAGCCGAGCCAGCACGTCACCACGGCGCACCACGTCACCATTTTCCTTGAGCACCTGCAGCACGACGGCGGACACTTCGGCGCGCAGATCGGCCTTGCGCTCGGGTTGTATCGATCCGGTCACCACCGGACCGGATGCCAGCGCATCGGCCTGCATGGTCATGAAGTCTTCGGGCGCGATGACCAATTTTGCCGGCGCAGCTGCGGCATCTTTTTTGTCACCTTTTCCAGAGAACTTGTCGCAGGCGGTCAGGCTTGTGGCCAACACGACAACGAGTAGCAGGGGACGCAGCATAGAGAAATCTCCGTGAGGGAAAGAGTGAAGAAATGGAATGGCGCAGGCTGGCAAAGACAGTAACTTTTTTGCGCAAGGCCATGATTATGGCGTTTATGGCAATACCGGCCGGCCGGTGTGTAATCCGGCTCAGCCGTGTGGCCGATCAAGCTGTGCGCGAAACCGTCAAGTTGCCCTGCGCGATAGTATTCAAGGCGGCAATCTTGTGGCCCACAACCACCACAGTGGGCAGTTCAATGACACGTGGTGCCGGTGTTGACGCCGCCTGCATGCCCAGCACAATGGTGCTGAGCCAGGTCACCGAGAGTGCGGCTCCGAGACTCAGAAAAATTATTTTGGGCAATGTGCGTGTGGTCATGGTGGGCTCCTGGTTGCGTTGGCCCGAACTGTATGCAAATACGAAAAAGTCTGCATGGACCATGCGACCGGTCGCTCCATCATGTGACAAACTGTCGATTTTGCGGGGTGGTTGGTAGGCGTTTGTGCCCGGAATCGGCCGGGTGGGCCATGTCCGGCACCGATGGCTGGCCATAGATACAGAATAATCAGGCCATGCCCGCCATGAATTCGACCATTGTTTTGTGCACCCTGAACGCGAAATATATCCACGCGTCACTGGGTTTGCGTTATTTGCGCGCCAATATGGGCGATCTGGCTGCGCAAACGGAGCTGCGCGAATTCACCATTGCGCGCGCGGCGCAGGACATGGCCGACGAGCTATTGGCTCTGCAACCGGCCATTATTGGATTTGGCGTGTACATCTGGAACATTGTGCAAACCACGGAACTGGTGCGCCTGCTGAAGACGACCCGACCAGATGTGAAGATCGTGCTGGGCGGACCGGAGGTCAGCTACGAGTGGGAGCAGCAGTCCATTGTGGCGCTGGCCGACCACCTGATTACCGGCTGGGGTGACGCCAGTTTTCCCAAACTGTGTCGCGCCTTGTTGCGCGGACCACAACCCCTGATGAAAGTGATCGCCGGCGAGCAGGTGGAGTTGGACGCCATTGCCTTGCCGTACGAAGAGTACACGGACGCCGATCTGGCCCACCGCCTGCTGTATGTGGAGGCATCGCGTGGGTGCCCGTTTAAATGCGAGTTTTGTCTGAGTTCATTGGATAAGACCGCCAAGCCATTTGCCCTGGATGGCTTTCTGGCCGCGTTGGATGGGTTGTACCAGCGTGGCGCGCGCAATTTCAAGTTTGTGGATCGCACCTTTAATCTGAAGGTGGATGCCTCGGTGCGCATTCTTGAGTTTTTCCTGAAACGGATGGGGCCCGATCTGTTTTTGCATTTCGAGGTCATCCCAGACCATCTGCCGGATCGGTTGAAAGCCCTGATTGCGCAATTTCCGGCCGGCGTGCTGCAACTGGAGGTCGGTATCCAGACCTTCAACGAAGCCGTGCAGCAGCGAATTTCACGCCGCCAGGACAACGCCAGGACCGAGGCCAATCTGGCGTGGCTGGTGCAGCATTCGCAAGCCCATCTGCACACCGATCTGATCTTTGGCCTGCCTGGCGAAACCTTGCAGAGTTTTGCGGATGGTTTTGATCGCCTGCATGCACTGGGGCCGCATGAGATTCAGCTCGGTCTGCTCAAACGCCTGCGTGGCACCCCCATTTCCCGCCACACACAGGAGCATGGCATGGTCTACGCGGCGCTGCCGCCCTATACGGTCCAGCAGACGGCAGTGGTGGATGCAACGACCGTACAGCAGATCACACGTCTGGCGCGCTATTGGGATCTGGTGGCCAACTCCGGACGTTTTCGGCAAACATTGGCCGTGTTGCTGCAGGGGCCGTCAGCATTCGCGGCGTTTTGGGACTGGAGCGTCTGGTTGTGGCGCGCCAGCGGCAAGACCCACGGCCTGACGCCGGAAAACTTGGTGGACGCACTGTTTGACTACTTGACGGCGGCGCGCGGCTTGCCACCCGAGGTGGTGCGCCAGTTGTTGCTGACGGACTATATGCACAGCGGCGCCCATGCCAGGCCAGACTGTTTGCGGGAGGTGCTGCCACGACCCCTTGCGCCACAGCAGGGTGCCAAGATCCGCCAGTTGGCGCTGCGCCAGGAGCAGCACGCGCGTAGCGGGGCGCTGCCTTGACCAGTGGCGGTGCCAAGCCGATACTTGCCCCATGACAACTCCAACGCCACAGTCAGTCCCCGCGGCAAGCGCAGCGCCGCGCGTGCAAGCGGCGTATCTGGCTGCACCCCTGGCGGACCTGGAGGCCTGGACCCGGTATTTTCGGGATGCAGAGATTCCTGTGTTGAAAAAGACGGCGCAGGCACTGGAACTGTTGCGCGCTGATGAGGACAATGTCGACGCCAGCCAGTTGGGCGGAACCATAGAAGTCGATCCGCTGATGTCACTGAAGCTATTGGCGCATGTGGCCGGTAAACGCCGTGCGGGTACCTTTACCGAAACTGAGAGTGTCACCACGTCGCTGGTGATGACCGGCATCTCGCCGTTTTTTCGTGATTTCGGTCCGCAACCCACGGTTGAGGACCGTCTGCATGACCAACCGCTAGCCCTGGAAGGATTGCGCGCCCTGCTGCGCCGTGCTGACCGTGCGGCGCAATTTGCGATGGGTTTCGCCATCCATCGCGCAGACGAGGACGTTGGCGTGATCCGGCTGGCGGCCTTTCTGCATGACTTTGCGGAGATGCTGATGTGGTGCCACGCACCGACGCTGCAGCAACGCATCATGGAAGCTCAACGTGCCGATCCAAGCCTGCGTACCGCCACCGTGCAGCGCTCCGTGCTCAATATCGAAACGGATGATCTGCGCCAGACCTTGATGAAGCTATGGCATCTGCCGGAGTTGCTGGTGCGCATCAGCGACGATCGCCATGCTGACCAGCCCATCGTGCGCAATGTAGTATTGGCTGTTCGTTTGGCCCGCCACACGATGCAGGGTTGGGACAACCCCGCCGTGCCAGACGACATTGAAGACATCGCCAAACTGCTCAACGCCGCACCGCGCGTGGCCTTGGCCTACGTGCACAAAATCGACCAAGCCGTTTGAGCGTAGCGGTGGAACGTGGGGGCACTATTCCACAACTTGCAGTCGACGCAAAGCGGGCAGTCGCTTGGCAACAAACACAACGGCCTGGCGTGCCAGCTCGTCCACATTGTCCTGCGCCGATTCGATGGGCTTGCCGTCCTTGTTCAAGCGTTGCCCCAGTGCCAGCAGCGATGCCCAGGCAAACGCGGCCATGGCGCCAGGGTCCGGGGCAGTGACCGGCGCAGGTTGCTCTTGCATGGACAAGATGAACAGCAGTTCGATGCGGGAAACGGTAACACCGGCGGCGCAGACCGGGCTGGCCAGGCAGGCGATTTCACCGACGTGGCGAGCCCGCTCAGTCAGGTGTCGGTTCAGCCGCTCTGTAAAGGGTTTGGCCTGGCGGGCTGTGGCTTCGTCCTGCACTGCGACCACGTCACCGCGTCCCGCCAGCAACATCATAGACTCGATCAATTGCGCAAAATTGACGCTTGAAGCCTGTGCACCGGTTTGCAGCGTCTGCCACAGTTCACCAATGCTGCGTGCACAATGGTCGCCCATGGCGGCGAAAACGGGCTCGTAGACGGATGGCGTCAGCGTGGCTTCGCCAACCGGTGCCTTGACCGTCATGGCGACTTCCGATGGTGGTGTAACCAGCATCATGCGCTGGGCGCGCAATGCCTGGGCTTGCGCGGTTGAACTCAGTCGGCGCGGACCTTTCACCCAGTAGTCGCGGCGAAACTGCTGGTTGATCACAAAGTCGCGCACGGTTTCGCGGAACATCAGGTCGGGCTGTTCCAGCAGCAACGCGTGCTGCGCGGCAGAAAAGTTCAGGGCCGGCAAATGGTCGATATAGTGGGCCGAGCATGCATAGCTGAGCTTGGCAGGGGCCAACCAGTGCGCCATGCCGGCAAACGACATCGGCTGCCAATCGCGGTTGAAATATTCATGGGCCAGGTAATTGCGGTTCATGCCTTGCATGCGTTTGAGCCGCACCGCCATTTGCGGGTTGGCTTGTGCATACTGTGGGTTGCAGTCCATCAGCCGTTGCGCAAATGCCATAGATGCGTCTATGCGGCTGGCACTGCCCTGGCCGGGTGAGCCCATCACCTGCGCATGCTCGACCAGCAAGTCACGCATGGGCACGGTCGCGGCCCAACCCGGCTGCGTGTTGTAGCTGATATAAAGCACGCCGCCGACACGCAGTTTGCGGCGCACAAAATCCACGATCACTGCGCGATTGGCATCGGAAATCCAACTCCATATGCCATGCACGCCGATGAAGTTGAAATCGGGCAGGTCCGTGCGTTGGCAAAAGTCGACGAAGGATTCATCGTACAAGCGCGTACCCTGCGTATCGACTTGGCTGGCGGCCGCCAGTTCTTGGGCAAAGGCGGCTTGTGACGGATTGAAATCGGTGCCGTACCATTGCGCGCCGGACGCTGCGGCATGCACGTTGATGCTGACACCCTGGCCTATGCCCAGCTCACAGGCGGGGCCTTGTGATAGCCAGTCGGGTGCCGCCCAGCCGGCGTTCAGCAAGGCCAGGCGGGTACGCAGCGGGTTGAGTTCGGTGTAGTAGCCATAGGTGTAGCCCACATCGGTGATGTAGCCTTCATTCCAATCTGACATAGCCGGCCTTTGTTCTGCAGAGTTAATGTGCCAATTGATTGAGTTGAATGATGGGCAGCAGAACCGCCAGCACGATCAGCATGACCACCATGCCCATCACCACGATGAGCAGGGGCTCCAGCAAGGTTGCGAGTTGCAGTGCCCGGCGCTGCACCTCGGTGCTGAGTTGTTTGGCAGCACGGTCCAGCATCAGCGGCAACTGGCCCGTTTGTTCACCCAGACGCGCGAACATGCTCAACAGACCCGGGAAGCGTTTCTTTTGTGCCATGGCCGATGCCAGCGGGGCGCCCTCGCGCACCAGCACCAACGCATCCAGCGCGTCAGCCCGCATGGCCCGGTTCGACAGCGTGTCAGCCGCCGCCTGCAGCGCCTTCAAGATGGGCACACCGGCACCCGCCAGCATGGCCAGCGTGCCGGCAAAGCGGGCCGCGTTATAGCCGCGTGCCAGTTTGCCGAGTATGGGCATGCGCAGCCATGCCGCATCGAAACGCTCGCGAAAGGCCGCATTGCTCCACGCCACGCGCGCAAAGACCGCTGCCAGAATCAAAGCGGCCAGCATCGTCCAACCTTGGTTGCGTACAAAATTACCGAGCGCGAGCATGATCACCGTCAAGGTTGGCAAGGCGCGCTTGCTGCCGGCAAAGACTTCCGCCACCTGGGGCACGACGTAGCCCAGCAAAAACATCACGATCGAGATGGCAACCAGGGTCACGATGGCTGGATAGAGCGCGGCACCGATCAATTGCGACTTGAGTGTCTGGCTTTGCTCCAGGTCGTCAGCCAGTCGTTCCAGCACCAGACCCAGATTGCCGCTGTGCTCACCAGCACCCACCACGGCGCAGTAGGTTGGCGGGAATTCACGCGGGTGTTGCGCCAAGGCCGTGGCAAAGGCGGTGCCGCCATTGACTTCGGAGCGCAGCGCGGCCACCAGATTGCGCTGGCGCGGGTCATCGGCTTCTTCCGATAGCGACGTCAGCGCACGTTCCAACGGCAGGCCTGACGCCACCAGACCAGCGATCTGGCGCGTCCAGATGGCCAGCGCATTGGCATTGAAAACACGCGAGGTCCACAGTGTCGTGGATTGGGATGCCGCACCACCGGTGGTAGCACCGCCGGCGCCCGCAGCCACAGGCTCCACGCCCAGGGGTACCAGGGCTTGCGATCGAAGCAAACTGCGAGCGGCTTTGGCCGTGTCGGCTTCAATGACGCCCTTGCGGGAACTGCCGTTGGCATCGAGGGCTTCAAATGAGTAAGCGGGCATGCGCCGATGTTAGCCGTAGTCCGGCTGGCAAAAAAACAGACCTTGCAAAGGCTGGATTGTGGGGGTGCGCCAACAAAACAGGCCCGGTCATCATATTACGGGTAAACCCTTGATATGGATCAGAGTGCGTTCGTCGTTGAAGTCATTCAATCGGATTGGGAATGTCCCCTTTACCTGTTAAGTCAACTATGAAAAAGCAACTCATCGCCATCGCCGTCCTGTGTTCCCTGCTGTCAGGAGCATCTTTCGCGCAGCAAGCCAAGGACGGTCCGTGGATGGTGCGCGCGCGCGCAGTGAGCTTGAACAGTACCAACTCCGATAGCACGGGGCTCGGTCTGTCCATCAATAACAAATGGATGCCAGAAGTCGACATCAGCTACTTCTTCAACAAGAACATCGCCACTGAATTAATTCTGACGGTGCCCCAGCAGCACACCTTGAGTTCCTCGACGTTGGGCAAGGACATCGGTACAGTTGAACACCTGCCGCCCACCTTGCTGGTTCAGTATCACTTTGACAACAACGGTGGCGTCAAGCCCTACGTTGGTGCTGGCATCAACTACACGCGGTTCACGAAGTCCGACATCCTGGGGGGCGCCGCGACTGTCGACAAAGACAGTTGGGGTGGCGCTTTGCAGCTAGGGGTCGATATTCCCCTGGGCGGAAATATGTGGCTCAACGTGGATGTAAAAAAAGTCTATCTGAAGACCGGCGTGTATGTGGGCAACGTATATGCCGGCGACTTCAAGGTGGACCCCATTCTGTTCGGCTTGGGCCTGGGCTGGCGCTTCTAAAAACAAGCAGGTCATTCAGCGGTTGGCCCTGTCGCGCATTGCGTGCCAGGGCATTTTTTTGACTACCGGACTTGCCAAGCCGATAGTTGAAATTCCACGTCATCCGGGTTTACCTGCGTGACAAAAGAAACGCCGACCCCTAATATCGCGCAAAACGCACGACCGTGCTTTTTTGACGTAGGCCGATCGATAACAGCGATCGGTGCCATGTCATCCAGCGACAGCGCCCCCACCCCAGAGGTCGCACTGCCTTTTCAGACGGATTCATTTCAACCCCTTGGGCCGAAGGCCTTATTGGAGAATATTTTGAAGAAAACCTTGATGACGTGGTTGAGCGCCTGCATGCTGGCGCTCGCATTGCTACCGGCCTCTACCTTTGCAGCCGGCTATACCCAAACCAAATACCCGATCGTGCTGGTGCACGGCCTGTTTGGCTTTGACAACATCGGACCCGTGGAATACTGGTACGGCATTCCGTCAGCGCTGCGCGCCGATGGTGCCAAAGTCTACGTGGCACAAGTGTCGGCTGCCAACAGCACCGAAGTGCGCGGCGAACAATTGCTGACGCAGGTCAAGCAGATTCTGGCTGCCACCGGCGCCGCCAAGGTCAACTTGATTGGCCACAGCCACGGTGGGCCCACGATCCGCTACGTGGCGTCGGTTCGCCCAGACCTGATAGCGTCGGCCACATCGGTCGGTGGGGTCAACAAAGGCTCAGCGGTGGCTGACGTGCTGCTGGGCGTTGCCCCTCCCGGATCGCTGTCCAACACCGTGTTGATTTCCATCACAAATGGCTTGGCTAGCATCATTAACTTCCTGTCTGGCGGCAGTGGCCTGAGTCAGAACTCGCTGGCAGCAGCGCAGTCATTGAGCACCGCTGGTTCCAACAAATTCAACCTGGCGCACCCAGAAGGCATCCCCACAACATCCTGCGGCGAAGGGGCCTATACCGCCCGCGGTGTTTCCTATTTCTCGTGGAGCGGTGCCAAGGCTTACACCAATGTGTTCGACCCTATTGACCCAGCGCTGGCCCTGACCTCGTTGGCCTTCGCTGGTGCGAAGAATGACGGCCTGGTGGCAAGCTGCTCCAGCCATCTGGGGCGGGTGATTCGCGATGACTATGCCATGAATCATCTGGACGAAGTGAACCAGACCGTTGGCCTCGTCAATCTGTTTGAAACCAACCCTGTGACGATCTACCGCCAGCACGCCAACCGGCTGCAAGGCCTGGGCCTGTAGGACCCACGTGCGCATACCAGTATCCCGCACCGGTGCGGGTCTGATTGGACTGGCCGTTTTGGCCAGTGCCATGCTGGCTTGGTGGGCCAGTAATGGTTCGCAGGCTGCGCCGCCCCCGGTGCCAGTCCTGGCCGCTGACGGCAAGCCGGCTCCGTTCGTCGCCTCCATGCGGGACACGATTCCCGATGGCGACTTGCGGTCCATGCAAGCCGGCGGCAACGCCACGACAGCCAATGGGACATTGGCCTATGGCGAACTGCGCCGCCTGTTTGACTACTATTTGAGTGCCGTTGGCGAACAAAGCATCGAGGCCATCACGCAACAGATACGCAGCGAGCTGGCCCGCCGTCTGGCACCTGTACAAGCGCAAAAGGCGCAGCGCCTGCTTGCCTTGTATATTGAATTCAAGCGCGAACTGGTGCGCCTGGAAAGCCAACCCCAGTTGGTTGGCCCTGGTGTGCAAGCCGTACGCGGGCGTCTTTTGGCGATGCAAGACTTGCGCCAGCGCTATTTCAGCGCGGCCGAGACCGAGGGAATGTTCGGCTTTGATGATGCCTACGATTTGGACGCGATTTCGCGCCTGGAAATCAGTCAGAACGCCAAACTGAGCGCCCAGGAAAAACAACAACAGTACGCGGCGCTGGACGCCGCCATGCCAGCTGCCCTGCGCGAGCAGCGCGATGCCAGCAGTGTCGTGGTTCGGGTCGAACAACTGGCGCAGGACTTGCGCGCAAAGGGCGCGAGCGAGGACGACATCTACCGTATGCGTGCAAAGGCTTTTGACCCCGAAGCAGCGGCGCGACTGGCCGATGTGGACCGCGAGGAAAAGACCTGGAAAGCCCGGATTGCGCAGTACCAGGAAGAGCGCAACAAGCTGTTGCAATCACAGACTCAGACCAGCACCTCCGATCGCCAAGCTGCGTTGGCACAGTTGCAACAAAACTATTTCACCGCAGAAGAACGTCCGCGCCTGGCCGCCTACGAGTAACCACTGCGGCGTTGTCGTACTTAATGTTGCAAGCGTTTGCCGTTCGGGACGCTGGACAGCCGGTCAAACAGCTGGCGGCAGTAGCCGGTAATGCGCAAACACTTGTTGATCTCGTCGACCGGCAGTGGGCCGGATACCACCACGATGTCATTGGCGCGATCTATGGCGCCGCTGGCCCGCAAGCGTCGGCGCGTATTGTTGGCCCAGGAATGGATGCGTGTAGGGTGCCCATGCTCGTGCAGCTTGCCGGTGCGCACATCAAATGCAATGGCCACCGTATCGGTCATCAGGCGCAGGCGGTGCTCACCCGTGACCTTGCTGGCAGGGGTGCTCAGGTCGTACAGATGGTAGTTGCCTTGTTTGAGTTCGTATTGCAGCGCCATGGGGTTCCTCAGTGATCCCTAATATTGTGGATGCCAGGTGGTAAGCGGAGGGGCAAAGAAGTTATGCAAAGACCCTGCAATTTTGGAAGTCCAGATCAGTCACGAGTGACGCGAACCAACTCTTCGCGCGAGGTGATGCCGTTTTGCACCAAGCGTTCGCCGTCCTCACGCATCAGCGTCATGCCGCCGGCAATGGCTGCAGTGCGCACGTCGGCTTCCGAGGCCTGGTGGTGAATTTGTGCACGAATGGCATCGTTGGTGACCAGCAGCTCAAAAACGCCGGTGCGGCCCAAGTAGCCCGTTTGGCCACACGCAGCGCAACCAGCACCATGGCAGGTGGTGCACAGCTTGCGCAGCAGGCGCTGTGCCAAAACGCCCAGCAACGATGAACTCAACAAAAAGGGCTCAATGCCCATGTCGGTCAGGCGCGTCACGGCACTGGCGGCGTCATTGGTGTGCAAGGTGGCCAATACCAGGTGACCCGTCAACGAGGCCTGGATGGCAATTTGCGCGGTTTCAAAGTCGCGGATTTCACCAATCATGATCACGTCCGGGTCCTGGCGCAGGATGGCGCGCAAGGCCTTGGCAAAATCCAGATCGATCTTGGTGTTGACCTGGGTCTGGCCAACGCCGGCCAGCTCATACTCAATCGGGTCTTCCACCGTCATGATGTTTTGGCGCCGCGTGTCGAGCTTTTGCAGCGCCGCGTACAGCGTGGTGGTTTTGCCGGAACCTGTAGGGCCGGTTACCAGAATGATGCCATGCGGTTGTGCCACCAGATGCTCAAAACGCGACAGCACGTCGCCTTGCATTCCAACCGACTCCAGGCTCAACTTGCCGCCGCTCTTGTCCAGCAGACGCAATACGGCCCGTTCGCCATGCGCGCTGGGCAGGGTGCTGACCCGAACATCGACGCCACGGGTACCAATGCGCAAGGAGATGCGGCCGTCCTGTGGCATGCGTTTTTCGGCAATGTCCAGATCGGCCATGATTTTTAGGCGCGAAATCAGGGCCGCATGCAATGCGCGATTGGGTTGCACCACATCACGCAGCGACCCATCAACGCGAAATCGCACGCTGGAATGGCGCTCGTAGGGCTCGATGTGGATGTCGCTGGC
>OUNL010000051.1_pt2 | contig 11926 bp, 11 predicted proteins | sample 1779831 | NCBI WGS metagenome assembly OUNL01 (sample SAMEA3914863, study PRJEB12502) | metagenome | biome: forest; material: soil | place: USA | collected 2011-09-16 | depth 0.1 m | reverse complement strand
GCAGATGCTGCTCGATGGCGAGATCCGGGTTGCTGGTGTGACCTATCGCAAGCTCTTTGCTGATCTCGTTGACGCCACGCGATAGCAAGTCAAAGCGGCCGCCCTTGAGCATTTTGAACAAAGCTTCGTACGTGACGCCGGTGGTTACTTTCAGCCCCGAACTGCGCAAAATATCGGCGTCCACCCAATGCAGGCCCTGACCAATAGAAAATTCCTTTAGTTCATCCAGCGTTTGCACATGGTCCAACCTCGCCTGTGTAGGCTGCTGAATCAAGAAGAGCCTATACCCCGTCAACCCTTTGTCCAGCGGAATCAAAATCGGCCGCAAGACTGTTTCACGCTCAGTACTGGTGGTGCGCACCAACACGCTGATGCTGTCTGAGCGTGACAACATGCGTTGCGACCGGTCTGCGTTCATCACTATGTTGCTGGGTGCCAGCACAAACGGACCCCATTTTGGCGTGGTTGCCGCCAATGCGGATTGCAGCACCTCCCAGTAGTAATTCATGCGCTGGTCCGCATCGCTTTCGGGTGGTGGATAGCTGTAGACCATGGGCGCGGGAGCGCCACCTGCCGCAAAGCGCACTGGCGCCTGCGCAAATACCGCCTGATGGAACAACACTGCCCATAGCAGGACGCATAGCACCGCCCAATGGAGGTGCCGCGCCCCAGCGGCAATACCCGACTTGATGTCCAGCATGTAACAACTCTTTGGCGATCATGCAATGGCGTTCAGTATGCAACACTTGGGCGAAAATGGGGCCAAAAATACACCGCACTGGATGCCCAGGATTTACCCCAGCGGGGCGAGGTCATTGCTTGGGATCTCCCCGGTGCATGAAATGCCGCAACCAATGCATGCGCCGCTGCGGATTCAAAAACTCCAGCGTTTCCAGATCAAACACTTTGCGCTGCGAGGGCGTCAACGTCGCATAGAAGGCCTTGGTGGCAACCTCACGCGTATCCATGTGCTGCGCACGCTGCACACGCAAACTGTGCAAGCGGTCAATGCGCTCGGGCGTGGTCATCTTTTCAAACTCTTCATGTCTGGGCATGTCGGGTAAGACCGCTGGTGGCGTCATGGCCATTTTGAATGTAGTCCACGCGCCCTCTACCAACGCCCGCTTGACCGCCTTTTGCATGACCAACTCCTGTGAAGTGTTCCAACTGTTACAAATCATTTCTTGCTCGCCGCCCACAGTCAGTACAGGCAGCCCCCACCGCCGCATGATGAAGCTGACGACGCTTTGCGTGAAGCCTTGGTAAAGTTGCGCGTTGGCGGTGCACGCAAAGCCTTTTTACCGTGAAGGTGATCGCCTCACAGCGCGTCTGCGTGCTACCCTCGGCCCTCTGCAACGACGGTGAGCATTTTTCCATGAGAAAACCACAAACGGTTTTAGTGCTGCAAGGCGGCGGCGCGCTGGGTGCCTACCAGGGTGGCGCCTTCGCTGGTCCGGTCGCGCACAGCATCGGTATCGACTGGGTTGTGGGTACCTCCATCGGTGCCATCAATGGCGCCATCATTGCCGGCAACCCACCCGAGCAGCGCGCGGAAAAACTGCATGGTTTTTGGCAGCACATCGCCACCGATGAAAACATGGGCCTGTTTGCCATGTTTGGCGACACCCTTGCCGTGCGGCAATTCCAAGCCAACCTGCGCACCATGCAAGCCATGACCAATGGCATTGCCGGGTTTTACAAGCCGCGCCATCCCATGCCGCTGGACTTGTCCAAGCTGGTGCACCCTGGTCAAGCCAGCTTCTACGACACATCGCCATTGGAAGAATCACTCAACGCCTTCGTCGACTTTGACTACTTGAACGCCGGCCACGTGCGCTATACCGCCTGCGCAGTGGATGTGGCCAGTTGCGAGCTGGTGCGTTTTGAAAACCGCAAAGTGGGCAGTCGCAAAAAGGAATTGCTGACTGCTCGCCACGTGATGGCCAGCGGCGCCCTGCCCCCTGGCTTTGCGCCGGTTGAAATTGACGGCAAGTTCTATTTTGACGGCGGCATCTACTCCAACACGCCGGTAGATATTGTGCTGGACGATGCCGAACGCTGCGACACCCTGTGTTTCATGGTGGACCTATGGGACCCCACCGAAAGCGTGCCCAACTCCATCAACGAAGCCATGGCACGACAAAAAGACATTCAGTACGCCAGCCGCTCCAGCGAGCACCTGGCCGACCACAAGGAAATGCAGAACCTGCGCCACGCCATTCGGGTATTGGGCGAGCAGATTCCCAAAGCCAAGCAGAGCAGCGCCGTGCAGGCACTGATGAAGAAAGGCTGCGTGAGCAAGATCAATATCGTGCGTGTCATCATGAAAGCCCTGCCAAACGACGGGCATATGAAGGACATTGACTTCAGCCGCGCCACGGTCAACGCACGCTGGGCCATGGGCCTGCATGACATCGAACGCGCACTGCACAAGAAATCGTGGCTGCAGCCCTTGCCAGAGCATGTTGGCATGGCGGTCCACGAATTGCATCAAGAGTGAACTTATTGCCAACGCGCAACCCAAAGAGCACACCATGACAGAAAACGAAGTCCAGCAAAACGCATTTGCCATGCCCATGCACAGCCCGTCGTATCCGCCGGGTCCGTACCGGTTCACCGACCGCGAGTACCTGATCATCAGTTTTCGCACGGACCCGGCGCTTTTGGAGGCCGTCATCCCGGCGCCATTGAAGCTGGCCGAACCGATGGTGAAGTTTGAATTCATCAACATGCCGGACTCCACCGGCTTTGGGCACTACAGCGAAGCGGGCATTGTGATTCCGGTGACGCTGGACGGCGTGCATGGGGGCTATGTGCACTCCATGTACCTCAACGACCAACCACCGATTGCCGCCGGGCGCGAGCTATGGGGCTTTCCCAAGAAATGGGCAGAGCCCCAGTTGCAAGTGCACAAGGACACCTTGATGGGCACGCTGGATTACAGCGACTTCCGGGTCGCCACTGGCACCATGGGCTTCAAGCACAAGGCGCTCGACAAGACCTCCGTACTGGCTTCGATGTCGGCACCCAATTACCTGCTCAAGATCATCCCCCACGTGGACGGCAGCCCGCGCATCTGCGAAATCGTGAAGTTCAGCCTGCAGGACATCACCATCAAAGGCGCCTGGAGCGGTCCCGGCGCACTGGACCTGCACCCCCACGCACTGGCGCCAGTGGCGAATTTCCCGATATTGGAGATTTTGTCGGCCGTGCACATCATTGCCGATTTGACCCTGCCCTTGGGTGAGGTCGTCTTTGACTATCTGGCACAGGGCAAAACGCCTGTGCGCGTAGCCACGGCATAGCGTCAACTCGCGTTTCCCTTTTACATCCCCCCACTACTTTCAGGAGCCCACACCATGCAATTGCAAAACAAGGTCGCCGTCATTACCGGATCCGCCAGCGGCATCGGCAAAGAGATCGCATTTGAATTTGCCAAGGAAGGCGCCAAGGTCTGCATTGCCGACCTGTCGCTCGAAGCAGCCCAGGCCACGGCCGATGAAATCAACAAGGGCGGTGGCGTAGCCATGGCCGTCACCATGAACGTGACCGATGAAGCCCAGGTCGACGCCGGCATGGCCCAGGTCGTGGCACAGTTTGGCGGGGTCGACGTGCTGATCAGCAATGCCGGCATCCAGATCATCAGCCCGCTGGTGGACTTCAAGTTCGACGACTGGAAACGCCTGATGGCCATCCACGTTGACGGTGCCTTCCTGACCACCCGCGCCGCCATGCGCGCCATGATCAAGAGTGGCAAGGGCGGCTCGGTAATCTACATGGGTTCCGTCCATTCCCATGAAGCCTCGCCACTGAAGGCCCCGTATGTCACCGCCAAACATGGCCTGATCGGGCTAGCCAAAGTGGTGGCCAAAGAAGGCGCCAAAGACGGCATCCGCGCCAACGTCATCTGCCCCGGCTTTGTGCGCACACCGCTGGTGGACAAACAGATTCCGGAGCAGGCCAAGTCCCTCGGTATTTCAGAGGCCGATGTGATCAAGAACGTGATGCTCAAGGAAACCGTGGACGGAGAATTCACCACCGTACAAGATGTGGCGCGTACGGCCGTGTTTCTGGCCGGCTTCCCCAGCAACGCGCTGACCGGTCAATCGATCACGGTCAGCCATGGCTGGCATATGCAGTAGCGTTGGCAATAGCGCTGGCAACAGGGTCACAACGCTGACCCACATGTCGAATTGACCTGGAACAAGGCCTTGCAATTTTCACCTGCGATAATGCAGGCCATGCAAACCCTGCGCAATGCCCACCAGATCGCCCGCTTCGTGCTGGTGTGGTTTGCGCTGTCCATTGGGGTAGCCATTGCCTCGCCCGTGGTCAAACCGCAAAGCCTGCAGTTGGTGTGCTCGGCGGCTGGTGCAGTCAAGGTGCTGGCCGATCTTGGGGGCGACGACGGTAACGCGCCCTTGCCCCACACCCTGGATTGCCCGCTGTGCGCGGCGCTGAGCGCGCCGCCGCCACAGTTGAGTCTGGATGTGGCGCCCCCCATGGGGCTCAGCTACGCGCCGCGCGATACCGTTCCTTCGCAGAGCCGCAATGGCTCAGCCGCCGCGTTTGCACCACGCGGCCCGCCTGCCGTCTCCTGAAGCCTTTGCCTACCCTGTGGGGTAGGTACATTTCAGGCGCTGATGCGCCTGGCTTGGTGCGTCGCATGCACGCCCATTGTTTTGGACCCCAACCTATGAAAAATTCTGTTGCTATCTATTTGGTAGCCTCTTATGCAGCCATCGCAAGCGCTGGCGGCGCCCAGGCCCATGTTGCGTTGCAAGACGGGGCAGCAGCGGCCGGTGCCGGCTACCGCGCCACCTTCAAGGTCGGTCATGGCTGTGACGGCAGTGCGACCACCGGCATTGCAGTCACTATTCCCACCGGATTCACCGGTGCCCAACCCATGCCCAAAGCCGGGTGGACCGTGCGCGTGGTGTCGGGCAAGCTGGAGCAGCCGTATGAATCGCACGGCAAGAAATTTGCCGATGGCGTCTTGGAAATCCATTGGACCGCCAACACACCCGAGAACGCGCTGCCCAGCGACTTCTACGACGAGTTTGTGCTGCACGGCACGCCGGGCAAGCCGGGAGCCCTGTGGTTCAAGGTTGTGCAGACCTGCACGCAAGGCAGCAACGCCTGGGTTGACATTCCCGCCAGCGGCACTTCAACCAAGGGCATGAAGACGCCAGCCGCCTTGTTGGAAGTGCAGGACATTCCGGCCAGCGCCGGTGGCCACAACCATTGAAAACCCGTTGAAAACTGGAGTCACCATGAACACAAGACATATTGCATCGATTGCGTTATTGCCTGCCCTGCTGTGCAGCGCCGCCTGGGGCCAAACCGTAGAGGTCAAGGGCGCCTGGGCACGTGCCACCGTACAGGGCCAAAAAGCCAGCGGCGCCTTTATGAAACTCACCGCAAAGGAAGGCACCAAGCTGGTCAGCGTCAGTTCCCCCGTAGCCGGTGTGGCAGCAGTGCACGAAATGAAAATGGAAGGCGACGTGATGCAGATGCACACCGTTGACGGTGGACTGGACCTGCCCGCTGGCAAGCTTGTGGAGCTCAAGCCTGGCGGTTTCCACGTGATGCTGATGGACCTGAAGACGCCACTGCAAAAGGACACCACCATTCCCATGACCCTTGTGTTCAAGGACGCCAAAGGTGTGCAAAGCACGGTTGACATCAAAGTGTCTGTAGCACTGACTGCCCCAGCCCCATGACCCACGTGGCCCAGCGACGACCAACGCAACTGCGCCCTTGGGCGTTGTGGTTTGCGCTGTTCGTCGCCTGGGTAGGCGCCATTGTGCCCACGGTGTCGCATGCCTTGGTCTGGGGCCAGGGTGGTGCGCCCGGTTATCTGTCCGTCTGCACAACAACCGGGCCCACTGTTGTCCAAACGGGCTCCCCCAATTCAGGGGATGGATCTTCCAGCAGTCAGGGTGCCGCAGGTGCTATGCAGCACTGCCCGTTCTGCCTGCACGCAAGCGACCGATCTGCGCCACCGCCACAACCTGTGGTTTGCGGCTTGCTGCTGCAGCCTCAGCCACACGTCCTATCCGCTTCGCAGACGCATCACGACGTCTCAAGGGTCTACTCCAGTGCCGCACCGCGCGGCCCGCCTGCATTCTCCTGACACACCGTTCAACAAGCCGTCATGCGCCATCGCGCACGGCAGCTTCCCGTGTATCTTGGAGAAGTATTTTGAAGACGTTTCCGTTCACCCTGCTCGCCGCATCGCTGGCGAGCATCGCTACATCCGCCAGCGCACAAACCGAAGTGGCGTTCAACGACAAACCAGTGAAGAATCTGGGGGTCGTGACCGTCACGAACAGCGGGCAGCCCACGTCCTTGCCAACGCAGATTCCCACCACGATTGAGGGCATCGCCAAAGAGCAGATCGAGCAAAGCATCAACGCCACCGACAGCGAAGATGCCATCCGTTACTTTCCCAGCCTGTTGGTGCGCAAGCGCTACATCGCCGACTACAACCATGCGGTACTGTCCAGCCGCGCCTCCGGCACCGGCAACAGCGCGCGCTCGGCCGTGTATGCCGACGGCATATTGCTGTCCAACTACCTGGGCAATGGTGCCACCTATGCACCACGCTGGGGCTTGGTAACGCCGGAAGAAATTGATCGCGTGGACGTGATGTACGGCCCGTTCTCTGCTGCCTACCCCGGCAATTCGGTCGGTGCGGTGGTGGACTATGTAACTCGCATGCCACAGCAGTTCGAGGCGCATGTGAAAGCCGGCTACGTCTCGCAGCCATTTAGCCTGTACAACACCAGTGACACCTACAACGCCTTTCAAACCAGCGCGTCCATGGGTAGCAAAGCGGGCGATTGGTCCTGGTTTGTCGATATCAACCACACCAACAGCCACGGCCAACCCCTGACGTTTCCGACACGGCTGAAAAGTGCCGGCGTGGCCAGCGCCGCAGGCACGGCAGTATCCGGCGCCGTGCTGGACGCTAACAATGCCAACCTGCCTTGGTACAACCTGGGTACCGGCACCGAATACACCACAGTGCAGGACCACATCAAGGTCAAACTGGCCTATGACATCACGCCCACTGTGCGCGCCAGCTACACCTACGGTCAGTGGAAAAACTATTCTGAGGGCCGCCCCACCACGTATCTGCGTGACGTCAATGGCCAGCCGGTCTACAGCGGGGCCATCAACATCAGCGGCTTGGCCTTCACCGGTGCCAATGCGCTGAGCGGTGCCGACTACGTGCTGACCAACGAAAGCCTGACCCATGCCATGCAAGGCCTCACGTTCAAGAGCCACACGCAAGGTGTCTTTGACTGGGAGGCATCGGCCAGCCAGTACACCTATGGCGCCGACACCAACCGCCGCAATGGCACGAACAACTTCATGCCAAGCGCGCAAAACGGCGGTGCCGGCACCATTGCCGACGCCGGTGGAACCGGTTGGAACACGCTGACACTCAAAGGCACTTGGCGCCCCGACGGTATGCAGGGCGCGCACATCGCAGACTTTGGTGTGCAGCAAGAGCGCTACATGTTTCGCACGCTGACCTCCAACATCAGCGAAAACTGGATCAGCGATGCGCCAGGTGCGCTGCTCAATGATGTCGGCGGCAATACCACCACGCGGGCCGTCTATGCGCAAGACAGCTGGGCATTTGCGCCGTTGTGGAAGACCGTGTTGGGCGCCCGCATAGAAAACTGGACGGCCAACGACGGTTTCACGCGCTTTGGCGTGGCGAACAGTGCCAACGCGCGCTACGCGGGCCGCGACGAGAGCTATGTATCGCCCAAGGCCGCGCTGTCCTATCAATGGTCCAGTGACATCGTCGTCAAGGGCTCACTGGGCCGGGCCGTGCGCTTTCCGACTGTGACCGAACTCTATGGGGCCACGTCCACCACCAACTCCCAATACATCAACGACCCCAACCTGAGACCGGAGAAGTCCTGGACCACCGAACTGAGTGTGGAGAAGGATTTTGGCAACTCCAGCCTGCGCGCCACATGGTTCACGGAAGACACGCGGGATGCGTTGTACTCGCAAACTACGTTTGATGCAGTGGCCAACAAAAACATCAGCCGCGTACAAAACGTCAGCCGCATCCAAACGCAAGGGCTGGAGCTGTCGTTCAATGGCGAGAACATTGCGGCCACCAAAGGCTTGGACCTGAACGCCAGCCTGACCTACACCAACTCGCGGATCTTGGACAACGATGGCTTTGTTGTGGTGGCTGGCGACACCATTGGCAAGCAGCAGCCCAACATACCCACCTGGCGTGCCTCCGCCCTGCTGGCCTACCAATGGGACGCTCATTGGAGCACCAGCCTGGGCGCACGCTACAGCGGGCCGCAGTTTCGCACCTTGAACAACGCCGACATCAACGGCGCCACTTACCAGGGCGTCAGCGAATTCTTCACCGCCGATGTCCGCGTGCGCTACGCGCAGGGCAAACGCTGGAGTGCATCCTTCGGCATCGACAACCTGAACAACCAGCAGTACTGGAACTTCCACCCGTATATGCAGCGCAGCTATGTGGCCGAGGTGAAGATGGATTTGTGAGTCAGCCCTTGCTGATTGGAACCATACACATCCCTGATAGAAAAATGCGGCACAATGTGGGTTGATGCGTAAGCTCTATCTCTCGCTGTTGCTGCCGTTCTTCATGCTGTTGGTACAGCAGGGGGCGGTGTGGCATGAGATGGGGCATTTGGCTGGTACGGACACCACCGCAACCGTCACAACGTCAAGCGGGCAGGAAGACCAGGCACAGCAAGACAAGGGGCTGTCAGCCGACAAGCTGTGCGAGATTTGTCTAGCCTTTGCCCAAGTCAGTGGGGCCGCCAAAACGGATGTTCCGCTGCTGAGCCTGCTCAGCTTTAGCCATGCTGTGGCCCAATGGGTGGCAACGCCCGTTGCCACTGCCGAAGCACCAGCCCTGCGCAATCGCGGGCCTCCCACTCTCCTCTGAACTGTCGGTTAACCGTACGCCCCCGCGCTTCTCAGCCGCGGGGCGCGTGTCGTTTCATTTTCAGAGGATTCTTTCATCATGGTTCGTTTTCAAAAGCAGGCCCTGTGCCTGGCTATTTCCGTCGCCTACCCGTTTTTTTCCTATGCAGCAGACGCGCCCGCAAGTGTTGCGGCCGCCCAGTCTGAGGCATTGCCGGTTGTCAGCATTACCGGCACACGCAGCCATTTGGACGCAGCGCGCAATGGCCTGTCACCCGACACTGGCAGCACCGTGTACAAATTTGACAAGCAGGACATTCAGAACCTGCCGCTGGGCGACAGCACACCGATCAACCAGGTGGTGCTACAAACCCCGGGTGTGGTGCAGGATTCCTACGGCCAGTTGCATGTGCGCGGCGACCATGCCAACGTGCAGTACCGCATCAACGGTGTGGTCATCCCGGAAGCTATCAGCGGCTTTGGCCAGGCATTGGAAAGCCGCTTTGCCGACAACATCAGCATACTGACGGGCGCATTGCCAGCCCAGTATGGCTACCGCACGGCCGGCGTAGTGGACATCAAGACCAAGGGCGCCGACGTGGAGACCGGCGGCAGCATCGGTGTGACCATGGGAACCAACGGCCACGTGGAAACTTCATTGGAATTGGGGGGCACCAAGGGCGCCTTCAGCTACTACCTGACCGGTTCTTACCTGCGCAACAACTTGGGCATTGAAAACCCAACCAACTTCACCGATGCCTTGCATGACCAGACCCAGCAGAACAAGGGCTTTGGTTACCTGTCGTACCTGCTGAACGACACCAGCCGCATCAACCTGTTGTTTGGCACCAGTGACAACCGCTTTCAGATACCCAATGTGCCAGGCCAGACGCCCAACTTCACTCTGGACGGTGCCCCTGCCAGCATTGACTCCAGCACGCTGGATGCCAACCAGCAGGAGCGCAACCGTTTCACCGTGCTGAGCTTCCAGAGTTCGGTTGGCAGCAACGTGGACTACCAAATATCCATATTCACCCGCTCCACCGACGTGCACTACCAGCCCGACCCGGTGGGCGACCTGATGTTCAACGGCATCGGTGCTGACATCTATCGGCGCAACGATGCCAGCGGCCTGCAAAGCGACTTGAGCTGGCGCATCAACACCGCGCACACGCTGCGCGCCGGCCTGTTTGCCCAACAGGAGCGCTTCGATGCGTTCAACAATGCACAGGTCTTTGCGGCCGACGCCGACGGCAACCAGACTTCATCCACGCCCATCAGCATTCAGGACAACACCCGCATCGACGGCGATCTCTGGGGCGTTTACCTGCAGGACGAATGGCAGCCGACCAAGAACCTGACCATCAACTACGGCGTGCGCTACGACAAAGTCAACACCGTTGTGGGCGAGAGCCAGCTCAGCCCACGACTGGGACTGGTCTACGACATCAGCCCTCAGTTGCGCGTGCACGCCGGTTACGCGCGCTACTTTACGCCACCGCCTACCGAAACCATTGACACCACGACGGTGCAAAAATTCCTGGGCACCACCAACGCTTTGCCGTCGGACGCCAACACCAACGTCAAGTCCGAGCGCTCCGACTACTATGACTTGGGTCTAGCCTTCCAGGCAACGCCCCAGCTAACGCTGGGTGTCGACGCCTACTACCGCAAGGTTGACCACTTGCAGGATGAAGGGCAGTTTGGCAACGCGCTGATCTATTCTGCCTTCAACTACGAGCAGGGAAAGGTCTCTGGTCTTGAGTTGTCTGCCAACTACCGCGGCAAGCAGCTATCGGCGTATACCAATGTGGCCTTCTCGCAGGCCATGGGCACCAATATCGAGACCGGCCAATTCAATTTTGGCAGTGACGAATTGGCGACCATTGCCAGCCAATGGGTGCACTTGGACCACGACCAAACGCTGACCGCGTCGGCGGGCTTTGCCTACCATATGCCCGACAAGCTGACGCTCAGTGCAGACCTGCTGTATGGCAGCGGTCTGCGCAGCGGCTTTGTCAACAGCGACCATTTGCCGGCCTACACCACGGTCAACATGGCCCTGGCAAAAAGCTTTGACGCAGGCTCGGTGTTGGGCAAACTGGATACCCGGGTGTCGGTACAAAACCTGTTCGACAACATGTACCAGTTGCGCGATGGCTCGGGCATTGGCGTGGGGGCGCCGCAATGGGGGCAGCGGCGCACGGTATACCTCAGTGTGAGCAAACCGTTTTAAACACAGGAGGATTGTTGTATGCAAACCTACCTGCTGGGCGCATGGCGCCACACCCTCGTCCATCTGCAGCGCAGCGGCTTCCTCCTGCTGCCCTTTCTGTTCTGCCCATGTCTGGCACAAGCCGAGGGCCATGCCCATGTGCACGGTGTCGCCAAGCTGGACATTGCCGTTGAAGCCACCAAGCTCACCATACTTTTGGATTCACCGATGGACAATCTGCTGGGCTTCGAGCGGCCACCCCGCACCGATGCCGAGCGCAGACTGGCGGACGCCGCGGTTGCGCAGTTGCATGCTGCCGCGAAGATGTTCCAGATTGACCCCGCCGCACAGTGCAGCTTGGCCAAAGTAGAGTTGACCTCAGCTGCATTGAAACTGGGCACTCCGGACCTGACGGAAGCGCAGGACGGCCATGCCGGCCTAGATGGCAATTTTGAATTCAACTGTGCCGATGCCACCAAAGCCTCGTACGTGGACGTTGGACTGTTTGGTTTTGCCCACCTGCAACGCCTGGAGGTACGTGTGGTGACGGCGCACGACCAGTTCAAGCGCGATCTGAAACGCCCGGCGCAGCGCATTGTGCTGCACAAATAGGCGCCGCACCATGATTGACGTAAAGGACTTGCGCTTTCGCTGGCCCGGTGCCACGCACGACAATATTGCCATTGACGCACTTCACGTGGCTGCTGGTTCCACGCTGTTCTTGCATGGACCTAGCGGTGGCGGCAAGAGCACGCTACTGGGATTGCTGGC
>OUNL010000005.1_pt2 | contig 11975 bp, 14 predicted proteins | sample 1779831 | NCBI WGS metagenome assembly OUNL01 (sample SAMEA3914863, study PRJEB12502) | metagenome | biome: forest; material: soil | place: USA | collected 2011-09-16 | depth 0.1 m | reverse complement strand
ACCTACCCGCTGCCCGAGGCGCAGCTGGACCGCTTCATGCTCCACACCCTGGTCGACTACCCGGACCGCGCGACCACCCGGCTGATCATGGACCTGACCCGGCGCGAGGCACAGGAGGGCCGCGAACTACCAGCACCAGCCCGCCACGTGACACAAGACATGGTGTTTGCCGCCCGCCGTGAAGCCTTGGCGATCACCTTGGCCGACTCGGTGGCCGACTACATTGCCGCGTTGGTGGACGCCACCCGGCGCCCAACGCCATATAGCGACAAACTGGCGCAATGGCTGCGCTGGGGCGCCAGCCCACGGGCTGCCATTGCCATCGAGCGTGGTGCCCGCGCCTTGGCCTGGCTGGGTGGGCGCGACTATGTCAGCCCGGAAGATGTGCAAGCCGTCGCACCCGATGCGCTGCGCCATCGCCTGCTGTTGGACTACACCGCACAGGCGCGTGGTATCACCGCGCAAAACTGCATTGACGAACTGTTGCGGATGGTCCCCGCGCCATGAAACTGCCAGATCTGAATGATCTGGTCGTGCAACGCGCTGCGGCGCATGGCCTGAGCCTGCATGCGCACCGACCGGCGATGGCGCAGCTCTATGGCGGGCACCGCAGCGCCCAGCGCGGGCGTGGCCTGGAATTTGAAGAGGTGCGCCTGTATGCCGCGGGTGACGATGCCCGCACCATTGATTGGCGTGTTACCGCGCGCCGAGGCAAACCGCACACCAAACTGTTTCGCGAGGAGCGCGAGCGCCCGGTCTGGATCGTCGCCGACCTGCAGCCAGGGCTCTTCTTTGGCAGCAAGCGCCAGTTCAAATCGGCCGTTTTGCTGCAGGCTGCCGCCTTGCTGGCCTGGGTTGCGGCATTGGGTGGCGACCGAGTTGGCGCCATCGTCACCAACGGCAGCGACACGCCACGTATTGTGCCGCCACGCGGCCGGGAGGCCGGTGTATTGCCCGTATTGCAGGCGCTGGTGGAGTGCCAACCCCGCGCGCCCGCAACGCCGGTGCACTCGGGCTTGCAGACAGCCTTGACTACGCTGCGTCCGTTGTTGCAGCCTGGCAGCCTGGTACTGCTGCTCAGCGACTTTGCACATCTGGACACCGCGCTGCAGGACATGATGGCTGCCACCGCGCGGCAGAACGACTGCCGCCTGCTATGGCTGACTGACCCGCTGGAGCGCAGTGGATTGCCCGTCGGCGAGCACCGCGTGGGCCTGCCGCAACGCTTGTGGTGGGTTGATGGTCAGGCCAGCCGCGATGCCTGGCAGGCCGCCTGGGCCACACGTGAAGGCCGCTTGACTGACTTGGCCGCAGGCCTGAACCTGCCGTTGGTGCGCCTGGACACGGCCGACGTACTGCCCGACAGATTGATCGCATTGTTAAAGGAACCACGGTGGGCACTGTAGACCCAGCACAAACGCAAACACAAGCCGCCTGGCTGACGCAATTGGCACCGGCCCATGCCCCGCCGCCGGTGGGTTGGTGGCCCATGGCGCCCGGTTGGTGGGCTCTGTTGTTGTTACTCACAGCCGCCATCGTCTGCCTGTGGTTGTGGCAGCGCAGCCAGCCACGGCGCCTGCGCCGTGCCGCACTGCGCGAACTGGCCAGGATTGAGTCCACCACGGTGGGTGATGCCGCACTGGCCCGCGCGCTGGAGCATCTGGTGCGCCGCTTTGCCGTAGCGCGCCATGCGCGCGAGACAGTGGCCGGCTTGAGCGGCGTCCGGTGGATAGACTTTGCGGTGGCGCACGGCGCCACGCAATGGCAGGGCGCCACCGGCGCGGCACTTCTGCAGGCCGCCTATGGCGGCAGCCACCAGGCCGAACGCGCACGCTGGGTGGCAGGTGCCCGCGCATTTTTGAAGGCCCGCAGATGATTCAATTTGCCTGGCCCTGGATGCTGCTGTTCCTGCCACTGCCCTGGCTGGTCGTGCGCGTCGTGCCGCCCGCCAAACCACAGGGTGGCGCGCTATTTGTTCCCTTTGCCGCTGCGGTAGCAGTAGACGCCCCGTTGCGCTTGCGCTTGCCGTCACGCTGGCGTGTTGCATTGTTCGCCTTGGTCTGGCTATCGCTCGTGGCGGCCGCCACCCGCCCGCAGTGGCTGGACGAGCCGCTGCCGGTACCCACGACCGCACGGCAGATGATGTTGGCCATTGATACCTCGGGCTCGATGGAGACCCAGGATATGGCCGGTGGCGCCAACCGGCTGCAGGTCGTGCAGGCCGTCGCTGGCGAATTCTTGCATCACCGTCTGGGTGACCAGGTCGGCCTGATTTTGTTTGGCACACGGCCCTACCTGCAAGCGCCGCTGACCACCGACCTGAACACCGTGGGGCAGTTCCTGCGGGAGGCCATGATTGGCGTTGCCGGCCCCGAAACCGCCATTGGCGACACCATTGGTCTGGCCATCAAGCGCCTCAAGGCGCAACGCGAGCAAGCCGGCAAGCAAGGTGACATGGTGCTGGTGTTGCTCACCGATGGAGGCAACAACGCCGGACTGATGGACCCGCTGGAGGCCGCCAAGTTTGCCGCGGCAGAAGGCTTGCGCATCTACACCATTGGTGTGGGTGCGGCGGCCCAACCCGGCATGATGGGCCGCGGCGGCAATACCGATCTGGACGAAGAAACGCTCAAAACCATTGCGCAGACCACCCATGGCGCGTACTTTCGCGCCACCAACGTATCCAGTCTGAACCAGGTGTATGCGCAAATCGACAAGCTGGAACCCGCTACCGCGCAAGCACAGTGGTACCGTCCGACCACCGAATGGTTTGCCTGGCCCTTGGCTCTGGCCCTGCTGCTCAGCGTGGTCACCGTTTGCTGGCGAGGTCGACCATGACCGCAGTCAATGCTTTGCTGCAAGACTTTCATTTCTTGCGGCCCTGGTGGCTGCTGGCGCTGCCCGCACTGTGGGCACTGGTGGCCTGGCTGGCACGCCAACACCGCCAACGCGGCAACTGGTCGCACTTTATCGACGCTGACCTGCTGAACGCACTCAAGTTGGACAGCTTGCCGGGCAATAAGGCTGCCGGCGCCAGTCTGCGCCCCTGGCCATGGCTGACCCTGGCGTGGACGCTGGCAGTATTGGCCTTGGCCGGACCCAGTTGGCAACACGACAACACATCGGCCTTTCGGGCACCAGCCGCCTGGGTGCTGGTGCTGGATCTGTCACCGTCGATGGCAGCTGCCGATCTGGCTCCCAATCGGGTGACCCGGGCTCGCTATGTGGTGGACGACATTCTGAGTGCGGCACGCGATGCCCGGGTTGGCATGGTTGCCTTCAGCGACGAACCCTACACCGTGGCGCCATTGACACAGGACGTGGCCACCGTACGCACGCTGATGCCAGTGCTGGCCCCCGACATGATGCCCAGCCCAGGCGACCACCTGGCGCCGGCCCTGGAACATGCCCAGAAGCTGCTCAGCGCATCCGGTGCACGCGACAAACGCATCGTGGTTCTGAGCGATGGTTTTGACGATCCAGCGGCCGCACTGCGTAGCGCAGCGGCCTTGAAACAACAGGGCATAACCCTCAGCGTGGTCGGCGTCGGCACCTCGGGCGGTGCACCCGTACGCAATGCCGACGGTCGATTTGCGCAGGATGGGCAAGGCCAACCGCAAATGGCCCGTCTCGACAGCGAACTGCTGCAACAATTGGCCGGCGCCGGTGGTGGGCACTATGTCGGCGTTGCCGAACCAGCGGCATTGCTGTCAGACCTTCAGTCGAACACGCCACTGACCTCAGACGCGGTGGCCGAGCAAGGCCAGAGCGTGACCCATTGGCGTGATAGCGGCGCCTTCCTTTTGCCGGCGCTGCTACTGTTGGCAGCATTGTTGGCGCGTCGGAGGTGGTTATGAAACGCCCGTCGATGCGATCATCCGCCATTGCCACAGTGTTGCTGAGCGCCTCGGTGCTGGCCTTGACTGTGAAAGCGCAGCCCCAGGTTCCGGCACCGGCAGATGTTCGCACGGCCAGTCCTTGGTCACAGTTGTGGCGCACGGCGGACCAGCGCGGACAGGCCTTGTTGCAGCGTGGTGATGCGGCTGCGGCTGCGAAGGAATTTGCCGACCCACAACACAAAGCCCACGCCGCATTGCTGGCCGGCGACTATGCCAGCGCAGCACAAACCTTGGACGGCATAGACAATGCCGAGGCCCACTACAACCGTGGCAACGCGTTGGCCCACGCGGGTGATCTGCAAGCGGCCATCAAGGCCTATGACGCAGCACTGAAACACAACCCCCAGCACACGGACGCACGCCATAACCGCGATCTGGTCGCCGCCGCACTGCAAAAACAGAAACCGCAGGACGACAAGAAAGACGGCGACAAAAAACACGACGAAAAAAAGGACGGCGGCAAGTCAGACTCAAAACCAGGCGATCAAAAAGACAACCAGTCCGGCACCAAGCCTGGTGAACAACAGGCCGACAAATCGGCCGGCAAACCCGGCGACAAACCAGACGAAAAACAAAGCGGTAAGCAAAACGATAAACCCGGCCAGACGCCCAGCGGCAAACCTGGCGACAAGCCAGACGGCCAATCAACTGCCAAGCCTGGCGAGAGCACGGCGTCTGCACCGCGGTCGGACAAGTCAACGGCACCCGCGACTGCTGCGTCCGCCGCTAAAGACGACGCCGCACAGGCGCGGCGCGATGCTGAGTCCGCGCTGGGTAAAGGTGCTCGGTCGCCGCTGGCGGCACAGCGCGGCGCATCCGGGCCCAACCAGGCTGCCATTGGCACCCAGCCCGTGACCGAAAAGCAGATCGCGCAAGAGCAGTGGCTGCGCGCCATTCCCGACGACCCCAGCGGCCTGTTGCGCCGCAAGTTCTTGATTGAGCATATGCTCCGTCAGCAAGGCCAAAAACCATGAAGAAGAAAATTATGCGGCGCGCGTTGGCCGCGCTTATAGCCAGCAGCATCTGCCTGTCCACCTGGGCCACCGTGACCGCGTCGCTAGACAAGAACCGCGTGGTGGTCGGCGAACGCTTTCGCCTGGTGGTCGTCAACACCAGCGGCGGTGACCAGCAACCTGACACCAAAGCCCTGCAACAAGACTTTGACATTCTGGGCAGCCAACGCGGCACCAGCGTGCAGATCGTCAACGGGCACATGGCGTCACAGACGCAAATCACCCTGCTGCTGGCCGCCAAGCATGAGGGCACCATCCACATCGCGCCGATCCAGTGGGGCGCTGAACAGTCGGCAGCGCTGGAACTGGTTGTGGGCGCTGGCGCAGACCCGGCCAAGCCGGGCACCAACACGGCCGAATCGCAAATTACGTTAAGCGTCACGCCAGATCTAAAGCAGATCTATGTGCAGTCCGCCGTCGTGCTGACTCTGCACCTGAACGTCGGTGTGCAATTGGCGCAAGCCAGTCTGGATTGGCAAGGCAACAGCGACGTGCTGGTCAAGCAGATTGGCCAGGATCAACAGCACACAGAGTCTCGCAACGGCCGCACCTTCCAGGTCATCGAGCGCAAGTACCTGTTGATACCGCAGCGCAGCGGGGCGCTCAGCTTGAAGGGCCCGCTCTTCCAGGCGCAGGTGCCTGATGAAGCGGCCTCTGGCAACGACCCGGACATGGACGCTTATTTCGGCAATATATTTGGCCGGGCATTGGGTCGCTTTGGACGCCCGCTGCGCCCGGTACAACTGCAGGCCAATGCCATTGACCTGAACGTATTGCCGCGGCCGGCTTCGGCGGACGCCAGCAACTGGCTGCCTGCGCAAAAGCTCACACTTGAAGAAAGTTGGCGCCCAGAATCAGGCTCGGTGCGTGTCGGTGAACCGCTGACCCGCCACTTGACCCTGCGCGCGCTCGGCGTGACGGCCGGGCAACTGCCCGACCTGGCCAGCCTGATGCCAGTGCCAGACGGCATCAAAAAATACCCTGACCAGGCCAAGACCGACGATGGACTGCAAGGCGAGACACTCCATGCGAATCGCGAGCAGGACGTTGCGCTGGTTGCCAGTGCTCCTGGCCACTACGTGCTGCCGGCCATACGGCTGTTCTGGTGGGACACCGTAAACCACTCGCAACACAGCGTTGAATTGCCTGAGCGCAGCCTGGACGTTTTGCCGGCCATCGGCACGGGCAGCAGCTACGCGGGCGCTGGTCCCAACTCCGGCGCGCCGGTGCCAAACGGTGCCACGCCTGGGGGCAATGGCCAAGGCTTGGGCAGCGGCCTGATCCAGGCGGCGCATGTGGCCCAGGCAACGCCGTGGTTGTGGGTCAGCGCAGCACTGACCGTTTTGTGGCTTGGCACCGTAGTGCTGTGGTGGCGTGCACGCCGCACTCCAGTATTGGCTGCTGGCGGGTCTGCCAACGCAAACGTGGCAAAAATCGAACCCGTGTCGCCCAATGCCAATGTGGCACTGGCGGCATTGCAACGCGCCTGCAGCGCCAGCGACCCGCGCCAGGCGCGGCAATACGCGTTGGAGTGGGCAGCCAGCATGTGGCCCCAGTCTCCGCCACGGGGTCTCAATAGCCTGGCCGAACGCCTGGCTGAAGACCGCTTTACCGAGCCGCTGCGGCAACTGGACCGCGCCTGCTACACCGATGCGCCCTGGAGCGGGCAGGCCCTGGCACAAGCCTTTGTCCGGCCGCCCAAGGCAGCGACCGCCCCAATCACCAAGCCCTTGATCCCCGACTTGTATGCATGACGCAAGGTAGTTGACCGTCGCACGGTGGTCGTGTCAGGCACACGTCATGCTGGCGCGATACAACCCGGGTGTTTCATGGACCGCGCGATAAGCGGCTACCATTGACGAATTCCGCTATTTTTCAACAACATTTCCCTGCAGGAGTACCAACACCATGTCCAATCGTCGTACCTTCATCGCCCAAGTCACTTTGGGCAGCAGCGCACTGGTGGCCGGTGCCGCCATGGCAGAAAACCCCATGGTGGCCGATGCCGACCCGCAAGCCGTCGCGCTGGGCTACAAGGCTGATGGCACCAAGACGGATAAAACCAAGTACCCCAAGTACGCGGCCGATCAAAAATGCGGTAGCTGTTCGCTGTACCAGGGTGCAGCAGGTTCCGCTGCAGGCGCCTGCCCGCTGTTTGCAGGCAAACAAGTCTCGTCCAAGGGCTGGTGCAGCGCCTGGGCTAAAAAGGCGTAAAAAAACTAAGCGAACACCGACAACTGGTTGACCAGCAGTTGGTTGGTTGAATCCGCCAAAAACACTCCGGTGAGGCTGGGGTTGTCCTTCAAGACACTGGCCCAATCCGGCGTTCCATTGAAGGTATTGGGTTCAGTGCCACTTGTCGTAATGGATGTATCACCAGTACTGCTACTTGCAGCCGCATTGGCCACCGCGCCGGTGTTGGAATCATTGGCGTCAGCCGCCGTGTCGACCGCCGTGCTGGCCGCCACAGTCTGCGCTGCCGCTTGTAAAAAATTGCTCATCAAGCCTTGCGCGTTATAGACCCCTGCACCGGGCGTCGACGTTCCACCAATACTGGCAATCATCGACGAATCATTGGAAAGACCGACCGCCAGACTGGCAATGGCTGCAGTCCTGGGCGCAGGCGTGGGCGATGCCAATGGAATAAAGGCATTTGCCGCAGTCGCGCTGGTCAATGGCGTTGTCATGAAAAATCACAAAAATTAACTGGTTCCGGGTAATTTTGCGCCGGTTATCGGGGTTATTCAAGCTGAAACTGACAAACGGCTTTGGGAAGTTGCAAGTGCCGATTGCCGCTAACATCAAGGCATTCACTCACCTACAAGCCTGGCAATATCAGCATGCAACACCGACTTTCGCGCGCCGACGTTCCCCAAGAACAAACCTGGAACCTGGACGAGCTATTTGCGTCCGATGCCGCCTGGGCCGCCGAGCTGGAATCGGTCGACGCCGCCCGGGACGATGTGGCCCAGTACCAGGGGCGCCTGACGGATAGCGCAGCCACGCTGCTGGCCTGCCTGAACGCCGTGGAGGCATTGCAACTGCGCCACTCCCGGGTCGCGGTCTTTGCCTATCTGCGCAATGCACAAGACGGCAGCGAACCTTTGGCACAATCCAACACGGCGCGCGTCGCCGCGCTGGACGCCAAAGTCAACACCAGCATTGCTTTTGTCGACTCCGAGATATTGCAGATGCCAGACGGGCAAATCCAGCAATTCATGGGAATTGAACCCGAATTGGCGGCGGTGCACAGCGTGCGCCTGCAAGATCTGCTGGCACTCAAACCCCACCGACTAAGTAGTGAGACCGAGCGCGTGCTGGCCTCGCTGGGCGAAGTGTTGGCATCACCCTACGTGGTGTACAACCGTTCGAAGACCAGCGACATGGTGTTTGCGCCGTTTACGGACGCAGCCGGCACCGGATATGCCAACTCCATCAATGCCTTTGAATCCAATTACGAGTCGCACAGCGACGTCAGTGTGCGCCGCAACGCCTGGCAGTCGTTCAGCGCGGGGCTCAAGTCCTACAACCATACGTCGGCCGCCAGCTTTGCGACCGAAACCAATAAGAACGTGGTGCTGGCCCGTCTGCGCAACTACCCCAGTACCGAAGACTATTTGCTGCAAAACCATAAAATTCCACGCACGGTCTACACCAATATCGTGCAAATCATCCAGGCCGAGCTGGCACCGCATATGCAGCGCTACGCCCGTCTGCGCAAGCGCGTGCTGGGGCTGGACAAGCTGCTGTACTGCGACATCAAGGCGCCACTGGACCCCGAGTTCAATCCACGCGTGACCTATGACGAAGCCTGCACGCTGATACTGGATTCGCTGGCCGTGATGGGCCCCGAATATTGTGCATTTGCCCGCACTGCCATGACCCAGCGCTGGGTGGACCGCAGCGACAACGTCGGCAAGTCGTCCGGCGCCTTCTGCTCTTCGCCCTACGGCGTACACCCCTACATTCTGATCACCTGGTCCGACACCATGCGCAACGTGTTCACGTTGGCGCATGAATTGGGTCACGGCGGCCATTTTGGCCTGGCCATGCAACACCAGCGCTTTGTCAATATGCGCCCGGCCATGCCGTTTATCGAGGCACCGTCCATCATGAACGAGATGCTGCTGGCCCAGCACATTCTGGGTAAAACCACCGACCCACGTATGCGCCGCTCGGTCATCATGCAGGTGCTGGGCACCTTCCACCACAATTTTGTCACCCACTTGTTGGAGGCTGAGTTGCAGCGGCAGGTCTACGCCTTGGCCGAATCTGGCCAGTCCATCACTGCAACCGTGCTGAACCAGCGCAAAGGCGACATATTGGGCAAGTTCTGGGGCGACACGGTAGAGATAGACGACGGCGCCCGCATGACCTGGATGCGCCAGCCGCATTACTACCTGGGCCTGTACCCCTATGCCTATTCGGTCGGATTGGTGGCCTCCACCGCCATGGCCAACACGATTCAGGCCGAAGGCGCACCAGCCGTGCAACGCTGGCTCAGCGTACTGAAGGCTGGCGGTACCATGAAGCCACTGGAACTGCTGCAGTCTGCTGGAATTGACATGACGACGCCCGCGCCGATTCACGATGCCGTCGCGTATGTCGGGCGCTTGATCGACGAGCTGGAAATCGCGTTTGCGGACTAAGGTCGGTTGATGGACTATGTCGCCAAAGCCATTGGTGCTGTGATTGGTTTTCTGCCGCGCATGCTGACCTGGGTCTTGCTCCAAAACAGCGCGGAATCCACACTGAGCTCGTTTGCCAACGTATCGATGTTCATCGCACCGACCGCACGATGGGTGTACATGGGTTGGATGTTGGCGCCCTATGTGCTACTGGCTATTGCGGCGCTGCTGCAGAAGAAGGGTTTCTTGCGCGACTGCCTGATCCTTGTGCCCAGCATGGTATTGGCTTGCGCAAGCTACGCCGTCTATTTCCAATACATTCCACCCACACCCGAACTTGCCGACGCAAAAATATTTTTGTGGGCGCCCATCGTGCAATTGCTGTGGGCAGCCATTTGGGTCTACGTGGCCTTTGTCAGAAGCGCAGAACTTCTGGAGAGATTTGACCGATAACGTGCCGTTCCCGGTAGTTCGTTTGGACTTCAATTGCGCCCATCCGCAAATTCGCGACGGTATTTCACAAAGCCGCGCTTTACAGACCCGGCGTAACCTGTCCGCTCAAAAAACCGGTGCGCATCGGTACGACTGGCCGAACTCATCAACATGATCTTGGAGCAGTGGCTGTCCCGGCAAAAGTCTTCGATCGCTTGAAACAGCATTCGGCCAACGCCCTGCCCGCGCAACGCCGTATCCACCACGACGTTCTCGACCACGGCAAACGGCTGCAGGTTGAACATGACGTCATCGCAAAGACAGACCAGGGCAGTCGCACGGACCTGCGCCTGTTGTTCGCATACCAGCAGTGCACCCCTGCCGCTGGCTGCAAGTGCGTCTATAGCCTCTGGCAGGACGGACAACGCTGGGTTGCTGACCAACTGGGCATACAGCCGCGTGATAGCCACTGCATCACCGCCCGTTGCGCGTCGCACGATGGCATCGTTGTGCATCATCGCGGCTTGCTCACCCCTACACAGTTCCGCCATCGTGCCCTCTAAGCAGTATTGCGCCGCAACGTCAGCAACGCCGCACCAAACGCGATAAAAATACCACCAAAAGTTCGATTGACCCAGCGCGCAAAGTGCGGGCGTGACAGCAGCTTGCGGGCCCGCGACGCCAACATCGCATAGCTGATCAGCGAGGTAAACGACAGCGCCACAAAGATGCCGGTCAGGATAAAGAACTGCGCCAGCAGCGGCGCCTGTTCATCAATGAACTGCGGGAACAATGCGGTAAAAAACAGAATCGGTTTGGGGTTGGTGGCTGCCGTCAACAGCGCCTCGCGGTACAGGTGGCGGGCATCGGGCGCAGCGCGCTGTGCGCCTGAGCCATCGTCCGACACAAAGGCCGAGCTGCGGCCAAATACCTGGCGTGCACCGACATAGAACAAATACAGCGCACCGACAATTTTGACGGCGGCAAACAGCAGGGCCGACGATTCCAGCAACACGCCCAACCCCAGCATGGACGCAGCCGACAGGCAAAACAGCCCTGTCACATTGCCCAGCGCCGACCACACGACCGAGCGCAGGCCAAACGCCGTGCCATTGCGAATGGCCAATATGGTTGCCGGCCCGGGGCTCAGAATGGCCACACAGGCTACCGCCGAAAATGCCAATACCGTTTGCAGATGCATGGGTGAGCCTTGATGGTGTCAGGATTTAGAAATTTTGAGTTTAACAAGTCGTGTTATGCTTATTCCCATGACGTGCAGTTCCTTCTACCCTAACCTGACCCACACCATTGCTATGGTGCGTGCGCAGGTGTCCGCCATTTCGCGGGCCAGGACTGCGCGAATGATTACCACCATTACAACCACGGCTGCCTGAGCAACGTGCAGGTGGCCGTTCCGGCTGCCTACTGGTGTATCTCTCTGAACAACCCAGCATAGGCAGCTGGGTTTGCAACTGTTCGGAGAGTTATATGTACCAAGTTCATCGCGCTAGTTTTGCCCGTCCACGCAGCAACGGCATGCTGGCCATTGCCACGCTCCCGCTGGCCGCAATGCCTCTGCGCATTGGCATGCTGGGCCTTGGCACCGTGGGAATCGGCACCTACAAGGTACTGCAACGCAACGCCGAGGTCATTGCCGCCCGAACCGGCCGCCGTATGCAAATCACCATGGTGGCTGTGCGCAACCTGGCACGCGCCGCCAGCCTGGTGGGTGACGAGGTGGAATTGGTGGATGACGCCCTTGCCGTCGTCAACCACCCCGATATCGATGTGGTGGTCGAAGTCATTGGCGGCACCACCCTTGCCCGAGAGCTCGTGTTGCAAGCCATTGCCAACGGCAAACATGTGGTCACCGCCAACAAGGCGCTGCTGGCCGTGCATGGCAGCGAAATATTTGCCGCAGCCCAGGCGCAAGGCGTGGTCGTGGCCTACGAGGGGGCCGTGGCCGTCAGCATCCCCATCATCAAGGCGCTGCGCGAAGGCCT
>OUNL010002484.1_pt1 | contig 12089 bp, 5 predicted proteins | sample 1779831 | NCBI WGS metagenome assembly OUNL01 (sample SAMEA3914863, study PRJEB12502) | metagenome | biome: forest; material: soil | place: USA | collected 2011-09-16 | depth 0.1 m | reverse complement strand
TTGGTTTCGCCACGTCCTACCGCCGTAATCTTGCTGCTGTCAATGCCACCCGAACTCACCAGGTAGTTTTTCACAGCGTCGGCGCGTGCCTGCGATAGTTTCTGGTTGTATGCGTCGGAACCCAGACGGTCCGTATTGCCTTCAACCGAAATCTTGATGTAACTGGTTCCATTGAGTTCGCTGATGAACTTGTCCAGGGCTACGCGGCCATCGGGACGAACGACGGCCTTGTCAAACGTGAACAGCGAGTCGGCGGAGAATTGAACCTTGCGGGGCATGGCCACGGGAGGTGGTGGTGGCGGAGTGACCACCACGGGCTGTGGTGGTGGCGGTGCTACTGGCGCGACATAGGGGGCCGGTGCGGCAACGGCCACTTGGCGCGGAGCATGGCGTCCGAACGGAAACACCAGGGAGACGGAGTACATGTTGACGTCTCCATTGTTACCCGTGCCATCCTTGAGTCGATAGCGTTCGGCATCGGCACGCACCAGCATGTTGGGGTTGATCTCATACTGCAGCCCCAGGCCCACTTTCATGTTGGTGGCACGGTTGCTGTTGTCCATCGACGCCGAGGATGGCAGGCCAGGGCCACTGAAATCGTCACGGGTGATGGCGTACTGTGCACCGACACGCGCCAGTGCGGCCCAATGTCCACCCAATGGCATGGTGCCTACCAGGTCAAGGTTCAGGCCTTCAACCTGGTACTGTCCATTCAAGGTGCCGGTGGGCAGGGATGTGGAGTAGGTGAATTTGCCAAGATTGAAATAGCCGCCTTCCAATGCGAAGTAGTTGTTGAACTGGTAGCCGCCAAAAAGCTTGTAGCCGGTGTCCTGGCGGTTGCTGGAAAACGAGCTGGCATTGTTGGGATTGCCCAGCAGGCTATTCGTTGTTGCCCGGTCATCAATTTGCGATTGGGATTGCCCCGCGCCCAGGCCAAAGTAATAGTACTTGCTGTCTTGGGCCATGGCAGAAGTCGCCAACATGGCGCCCAGTCCGGCAAGGGTTAACAGGTGAATCGGTCGTAGTTTGTGCATAGCGTTCTTTCAAAGATGAGTGGTTAGTACCGTGTGTACGAACTGCATGTTCGATGGAGGCCAATTGCGCGTCCGTGCGGCAAACAACATAGGCCTGTATGCAGGCTCTATCACAGGCGCTTGTGTTGCGCGCATGCAAATTTCCTGGGTTCAAAGCCTTGCGTGCGCCACGGCACAGACGCTCTGCATGCGTTGCCGTACAACCTGGGCGTCACCAACGATTGAGCGGATGACTAACGTCCTCAGGAAGAGAGTTGAATATGAATCTACGTAAACCATGGTTAATCGGAGCATGCGTTGCCGGCGCGTTCGCAGTGGGCGCATGCAGCAGCATGAAGACGCCTGCGACGGCAGATGTTGCGGTATCGCAGGCTGCAGTAGAGAGCGCAAGCAGCGCCGACGGCGCCGAATATGCGCCGGCCGATATGCGTTCTGCCCGTGACAAGTTGGCACTTGCGAAGCAGGCGCTGGCGGCCAAGGACTACAAGGCCGCCAGCGACTATGCCATCCAGGCGCAGGCGGACGCCAAGCTCGCCCATGCCAAGGCTGACACGGCCAAGGCCCGATCCGTTGCGGCAACGTTGCAAGAAGATATCCGCGTTCTGCGGGTTGAGCTTGATCGTGCCAAGACACAACAGTAGCATTTTTTTTCTAAGGTGAACACCATGAAGACAAGTCGTATCAACACCTTGCTCGCATGCGTCGTGCTGTTGCTCAGCGCCTGCGCCAGCAGTCCGAAATCCACCAGCCAGTTGGAACTGGCGCGCAGTGACTACGTGCAGGCGCAGGCTGACCCCAAAGTCGCGCGTTATGCCGGGCCAGAAATGCAGGCGGCCAGCGATGCCTTGGCACGCGCAGACGCTGCGGCCAACGGCCGTGAAAGTTTGAATACCATTGACAACCTGGCCTATCTGGCCCAGCAAAAAATTGCTTTGGCAAGAGAGGTGGGCGGAAAAAAAGCCTCCGAGGCGGATAGTGCGAAAGCTGCCGTCGTGCGCGACCAAATCCGTCTGGACCAGCGCACGGCGGAAGCCAATCAGGCCCGCGTGAAGGCTGACGACGCTGAGCGTCAGGCGCAGGCTGCGCGTGATGCGGCAGCGGTGGCCACACAGCAGAAAAATATCGCCCAGGCCAATGAGTCCGACGCACAGCGTCTGGCCGCCGAGGCCACGGCCCACAACCTGCAGCTTGAAGCCCAACTGGCCGAGCTGGCAGCACGAAAGACCGAGCGTGGGCTGGTCATTACCTTGGGTGACGTGCTGTTTGGTACCGACCTGGCGACCCTGAATGCCAATGGCATGCGCATGACGCAGCGACTGGCAAACGTGCTACTGCAAAACCCGGCGCGCAGGGTGATGGTGGAAGGCAACACGGACAGCACCGGCTCTTCGGGGCACAACCAGGAACTGTCGGAGCGCCGGGCCATGTCGGTTCGCAATGCCTTGGTAGACCTTGGTGTGGCGCGTGAACGCATCACCGATCGCGGCTTGGGCGAGACCAACCCTGTGGCGCCGAACGACACGGCACAGAACCGGCAACTGAACCGCCGGGTCGAAATCATTCTGTCGGATGAGCGTGGGCTCATCAGTTCGCGTTAGTTGGACTATATGGAGCTGAGCTGGCGCTCGTATGTTTGCTAGCGAACAGAGCTTTTTGCGAGCGCCGGAAATACTCACTGCATGGAGGCCACTATGCACACCGAAATTAAAATACCCAAGTCCTGGAGCACCGCGTCATTCGGCGGCTCAGTCGAAACCTCGCCAATGGATCTGTCGGTCCTGGGCGAGCACCTTGGCTTATGTAAAAGCCACAATGGCCGCATGTTTGCATTGCACTGCGCGGTTCAATCGGCGCAGGACTTCATTGCGTCGCGCTTTGTTACCTCTCTGATTGTCGTAGCGCTATTGGTCGGTATAGCAAGCTTGGCGCTGTAGGTCGTGCCGGGTTCCGAACTGCGCCAACTTTTACCGGCGGCACCACGCGCGCTTTGCGATATTCTGGCCGGCGAGCGCGGGCCCGTTCAGGCGCCCATTCGCTCCGAGATTTTTGGCGCGCAACGGTTTTGCCAGCATGGCCGCAGCCTGGGTCTTGCCCACAGGGCTGCCAGCATGCCCTTGATGGCGGCCACTTTTTTCCCGCGCCTCAAGAGCAATATACGTGTTTTGCGCGAGGCACACCGCTATATCGGCCTGCAGGCCACGACCGGCTATGACATCAGTCCCGCTGCGGAATGGCTGCTGGACAATTTTCACACGATAGAGGCACAGCTCAAGGAGATCCACGACGGCTTGCCGCGCAGCTACTTTCGCTCACTGCCGATGCTGCTGGACGAGCCCTTGGCGGGTCTGCCACGCATCTACGGCGTTGCCTGGGCATTTGTCGCCCATACCGACGGCGCCTTTGACGAAGATTTGCTGGCCCAATTCTTGTCCGCCTACCAAGATGTCAGTGAACTCAAGCTCAGCGAACTGTGGGCATTGCCAACCACACTGCGGGTCGTCCTGATTGAAAACCTGCGGCGTCTGGGTGAGCGCGTGGCGACCAACAAGGCCGCGCGCGAAGTTGCGAATTTGTGCTTTGACCATATTGAGTTACACAGCGTCGATGCACTCAACGCGTTGTTGGCTTTATTAACAAAGCGCGGCGTGGGACTGGTGTTTTTGACCCAGATGGCGCAGCGCATGCAGGACCGGCGTGCGGTCGCAGACGAAGACAGCCAAAGCGCCGTACAGGACTGGCTGCGCAAGGCCTTGCCAGACCTGGCGACCATGCAGTTGCAGCAAGTGGCGGACCAGGCGGCGGACAATTTGAGCGTCAGCAATGCGGTCAACGCCTTGCGTGCCATTGGCGATGCCAATTGGTCTGACGTGGTGGCCCGCACCAGCGCGCTGATGCGCTGCATGCTGGCGTCGCCGCTGTTTGCCGCCGAGGACTCCCCCACGCAAGACCAAAGCTTGCACGCGATTGAAAAACTGGCCAAGCGCAGCGGCTCAAGCGAAGTCACGGTTGCGCAAACGCTGTTGGCATTGATGCATGAGGGCGTTGGTGCAGACGACGGCACCTCGCTCGCCAACCATTGGCTCACGGGCGCCGGCCACCCGACCTTGCTGCACCAGTTGGGCCTGCATGACCGCGTGAGCCACTGGGTGCACCAGTGGCTGCCGCGCTGCGTGCTGCCAAGTTATCTGATTTTGTTGGCGGGTGCTTTGGCATGGCTGGTTTGGGGCCTGGCCCATCCGGCGCTCACTGCCAGCGGCATGCATAGTCTGGGCTGGCTGCAATGGATTGTGCTGGGCGCCATGGTGTTGCCGGCGTCCCAAGCCATCGTTGCCGTGATGAACCGGCTGATCAGTGAGTCAGTGCGGCCGCGGCGCATGGCGCGGTTGGCACTCGCTGACGGCGTGCCGCATGCACATCGTGTGATTGTCGTGATTCCGGGCATGCTGCTGCATGCGGCAGGCACTGCGGAGTTGGTACACCATCTGGAACTGCACTATCTGGCCAATGCCGAACCGCAGGCCCAATTTGCGCTGCTGACGGATTGGGGCGACGCACCCGCAGCACAGGCCGGCTCTGACGAACCGCTGCTGGCGCAGGCGCGCCTGGGAATCGCCACGCTGAACGCCCGCTATCCGGTGCCCGACGCGGATAGCGCCGTTGCGCAGCGCTTTTGCCTGCTGCACCGCACGCGTCGCTTCAGCGAGAGCGAGCAAAAATGGATTGGCTGGGAGCGCAAACGCGGTAAGTTGGAGCAACTGGTGTCCGCGCTGGCAACCGGTGACCGCAGCGCATTCCTGGATCTGGGCCAGGACTCCTGTCTGGCCACGGGCATCCAATATATTGTGACGTTGGACAGCGATACCCAACTGCCGCCGGGGCGTCTGCGGGAACTGGTCGGCGTGGCGGCCCACCCGGACAATCGGCCGCGCCTGGATGCCACTTTGCGCCGTGTCGTCAGCGGCTACGGTATTTTGCAACCCCGCATCCTGACACCCTTGCCCGACGCCCGGCAGTTGACGCCCTACCATTGGCTGTTCGCTGGCCAGTGTGGCATAGACCCCTATAGCGCTGCCAGTTCCGAGGTCTACCAGGATCTGTTCGCAGAAGGCACCTTCACCGGCAAGGGGCTGCTGCATGTCCACGCGCTGCATGCGGTGTTGAGCGCGCGTTTGCCGCAGGACCAAATTCTTAGCCACGATTTGCTGGAAGGTTCGATTGCGCGGTGTGCCACGGTCACCGACATCGCCATGATCGAAGAGGCGCCCTGCCATGCCGATGTCGCCGCATCCCGCGTGCACCGCTGGACGCGTGGCGACTGGCAATTGCTACCCATTCTGTTGGCCTGTCTGCTGCAACCGTCGCGCTATGGCATTCGGGCGGTCAATCTCTGGAAGATGTTTGACAACCTGCGCCGCTCGCTGGTGGCGCCGTTGTCGCTGCTGTTCCTGTTGGCCGCTTTGGCGGGCATTCTGGTGAAGCCGTGGCTGGCGTTGGCGCTGGTCTACACCGCGTTTTGCGCCGGGCCCTTGATGGGCGCGTTGGCCGGCTTTACGCCACACCGCGACGATTTGGCGAAGCGGCATTTCTTTGGTGTCGCACTGATGGACTTTGGCCGGGCCCTGTGCACCGGTGTCTGGCATGTGGCGCAGTTGCTGCAGGACTCCATGCTGATGCTCGATGCCATTGGCCGTGCGCTGTATCGCACCTACATCAGCCGACGCAACCTGTTGCAATGGACCACAGCCGCGACCGCCCAGTCACAGGCGAAAACGACGTTGCCGCAGATTGCGCGTCTGCACTGGCGCGAACCGGTGATTGCGCTCGCGTTGTTGGTCGCGTTGTGGTGGGCTGGTACGGTACATGGGGTATTGGCATTGGTATTGTGTGGCTTGTGGGCTGCATCTCCGGTCTGGACCTGGTGGGTCAGCAAGCCCCGATCGTGTGAAGCCGATGTTGTATTGGCGGGCGCAGACCGGGCCTATCTTGAAGGTATCGCGCGCGACACCTGGCGCATGTTCGAGCGTTGCGTGGGCCCGCAGGATCGGCACCTGCCGCCGGACAACCTGCAGCTCACGCCCTACGATATGGTGGCGCACCGCACCTCGCCGACCAACATCGGGTTGTACCTGTTGAGCGTGGCGTGCGCCCGGCAATTTGGCTGGATCGGCACGCAGGACCTGTTGTTGCGCATGGAGGCCACGCTGGCCACGCTACACACCATGCAGCGCCACCGCGGGCATTTTCTGAACTGGTATGACACGCAGACCGCCGAACCCTTGCTGCCACTGTATGTGTCGACGGTTGACAGTGGCAATCTCACCGGCCATTTGCTGGCCGTTGCCCAGGCCTGCCTGGAGCTGGCGCAGGCCCCCTTTGACGATCGCGCGGAGCAGCGCGCCTTGCTGATGGCGCGCCAACGGATGGATGCGCTGTTGTCCTGGCGCTCCAAGCTGTCGCCGGGATTGCGCGAAGAACTGAAATGGTTGATCGCCGACTACCGCTCGACACGGCTGTCGTCGTCGCTGGATGCGCAGGCCAAGGCCATGGACTTTGGCGTCGGACGAACAGGCGGGGTTGACCGCGCAGCCGAGCGCTTGCGCGGCGTGGCCCAGGCCTTCCAGGCGCTGGCGTGGCAAGCGGATTTCACCTTTCTGTACAACCGCACGCGCCATCTGTTTCATATCGGTTACCGCGTCGTCGAGCACCAGCGCGACGCGGGGTTCTACGACCTGATGGCGTCGGAATCACGCTTGACCAGTCTGTTGGCCATTGCCAAAGGCGATGTTCCGGTTCGCCATTGGGCGTCGCTGGGGCGGCCGTTCTTTGCGGTTGGCACCAGTGTGGGCCTGCGTTCGTGGACCGGGTCGATGTTCGAATACTTGATGCCCAGCCTGGTCCTGGCCGAGCCGCCGGGCAGTGTGTTGCATGCCGCTTGCGATGCTGCGCTGCGCGAGCAAATGGCCTTTGCCAAGGCCCAAGGCGTGCCATGGGGAATTTCGGAGTCGGCCTATGCGGCCAGCGATCACACGCTGGCGTTTCAGTATGCACCACAAGGCGTGCCGCGCCTGGCGTTGCGCCGTACACCACCTGATGAATTGGTGGTTTCGCCATACTCGACGGCATTGGCCACCTTGGTCTCGCCACGCTGCGCCATTGACAATTTTCGGGCACTGCAGGCCTTGGGCGCACGCGGTCGCTACGGCTTTATCGAAGCCTTGGACTACAGCCCGGTGCGCCGGGTCAGCGGACGGGCGTTTGCGCCGGTCGATACTGTGATGGCACACCACCAGGGCATGAGCATCGTTGCGCTGGCCAACACCTTGCTGGGTGCGCCAGCCCAGCGCTGGGGCATGGCCACGGCGGGGGTCGAGGCCGTTGCGTCGTTGTTGCACGAGCGGGTGCCCCGTGAGGTCTCGCTGCTGTATGCGCCGCCGGAGGAATCCCGCACGCTGCCGCGCCAACGCCGCCGTGCCACGGGTCTGCTGCGTGATGTGCAGCCCGGCACCAGTGCGGTGGAGCCAACCCATCTGTTGTCCAATGGCCGCTACTGCGTCTCGCTGCGCGCCAATGGTGCGGGCTGGAGCCGCTGGGGCGCCATTGGCGTCAACCGCCAACGCGACGACGCGCTGCGCGACGAATACGGAAGCTTCCTGTATGTGCGCTTCGCGCAGCAACGCCACCCCGTGTCCCTCACCCAGCATCCGGCGCCAGACCCGCAAGCGGTTTATGGCAGCACGTTCCATGCCGACCGTGTCTGCTTCGAGGCCACCTGGCCTGGGCTGCATGCGCACACCACGGTGTGGGTCAGCCCCGAGGACGACGTTGAATTTCGCATGGTCGAGCTGCGCAATCTGGGGGAGCAGCCGCTGGATATTGAACTCCTGTCGGCTTTTGACGTGACCCTGGCCGATCGCGCGGCCGACGAAGCGCACCCCGCCTTTACCAATATGTTCATCCGTTCGCAGTGGCTGGCGGCGCAGCAGGCCTTGCTGTTTGAGCGCAAGCCCCGGCTGGCGACCGAGCCCAGCGTGCAGGCGGCGCACTTTCTGACCGGCACCGACGCGCGGGTATTGGCCCTGCGCGTGCAGACCGATCGGCTGCGCTGGTTAGGCCGCAACCATTGTGCCGCACGGCCACTGGCCAGCCTGGATGCAGCACCAGCGGCCAGCACGTCGGCGTCGCAGGAACTGGCCACTGGGCTCGACCCAGTGTGTGCATTGGCGGTGCAACTGCGCATTGCGCCCAATGCCCGCATCCAGCTCACCTTTGCGACCGCGGTGTGTGACAACACAGCGACGCTGCGCGCCGTGATCGACAAATACCGTTTGCCCAATAACGTGAAGCGGGCCTCATTGATGTCGGCCACACTGACGGGCATTCGCCTGCGCGCATTGCGCCTCAATGCCGAGAACTTTGCCGCCATGCAGACACTGTCCACCGCCCTGGTGCTGTGCCTGACCCGACCTCAGCCGCTGGGCGCTGGCAGCCCGAGTACGGCTATTGACGTCTGTGACCGCCGGCTGCTGTGGCGCTTCGGCATCTCTGGCGACAAGCCGTTGATGCTAGTGTCGGCCGGTGTAATGCAGGGCCTGGGACTGCTGCGGGCCATGGCGCAGGCCTTATCGGTATGGTCATGGGGCGGCATTGCCTGTGACCTGGTGGTGGTGAATTCGGAGCCCACGTCTTACATGATGGCGCTGCAACGCGAAATCGCCGCGCTGCGTGAGCGCCATGTGCTGGAAACGGCGGCGCAGGCGCATGCGGGCATGACGGGATTTCATCTGTTGCGCGCAGAAGAACTGTCCGCAGATGAGCTGACCACGCTCAAGGCCCATGCGCGGTTTCGCCTGGTGGCCGACGGCCGGCCGTTGGCCCATCACGTGCAGGAATGGATTGCCCTGCATGAGCATGCGCTGGATGTGCGCCGCCAGACCTCGCACACGCAGCTTTCCATCAATGGTGTCGATGGCGCGCTGGTGCGGCCCGCCAAAGGTGCGTTTTTGCAAGACGGCCAAGCATTCGCCTTTGCTGTGGGAGCCGTTGAGCGGCCGCCAAGGCCCTGGATCAATGTACTGTCGAATCCAGATTTTGGCGCGCAATTGTCGGAAGTCGGCAGCGGCTATTCCTGGGCCGTCAACAGTCGGCTGAACCAACTGACGGCCTGGTCCAACGATCCGGTGGCTGACCCGCCCGCCGAGTGGTTCCTGCTGCAAGACACCCGAACCTTGAAGACCTGGAGCGTGAGCCCCAGCGCCTGGGGTGCTGAGGGTGTCACTTACCAGGTGCGCCAAGGCCAGGGCGACAGTGTCATCAGCCACGAGTTTTCTGGTTTGGACGTCAGCGTGACCTGGTGTGTGGACCCGCAGACCTCGGTGAAGCAGGTTGCGCTGGTGCTGCGCAACCGCGGCCCCAAAACCATGCGTTTGCGCCTGATCAGCATCGCTGAGTGGATGATGGGCGCCAACCGGTCCGATCGCCGGACCATCCATACCGCTTGTGCCCAACGTGCGCTGCCGAATGGAAAACTGACGGTGTTGTTGGCGACCCAGCGCGAGCGCTCGGCGGGCTATGGCCAAGGGACGGCATTCCTGTGCACCATTGCCGGAGCGGCCAGCGATGTCGACTGGACCTGCGACCGGCGGGAGTGCTTTGATGCCCGCGGCAGCATCGTGCTGCCGGATCAATTCGGACGGTGCAGTTGCATCGGGCTGGACCCGTGCGCCGCCCTGTCGACGCGCATGGAGCTGGCGCCAGGCGATACGCTGGAGCGAGTGTTTCTGCTGGGCTACGCGGGGCAGGCGGATGCCGCGCTGCAATTGGCAGTCGACGCAGCACAGAGAAACGCGGCGCAGCGCTTGAAGTCGGTACATGCCAGCTGGGATGCCCTGTTGGGCGCCACTACGGTCAAGACGCCAGACCCACTGCTCGATGCCATGGTCAACCGCTGGTTGCTGTACCAGGCGGTGAGCTGCCGCTTGTGGGCCAAGGCCGGTTTTTACCAGGCCGGTGGTGCCACGGGTTTTCGCGATCAGCTACAAGATTCCATGGCACTGGCCTGGGCTGCACCACAGATATTGCGCCAGCAAATTGTGTTGTGTGCCTCGCGCCAGTATGAAGAGGGCGACGTGCAGCACTGGTGGCATGCCCCGCAGGGCGCCGGCGTGCGCACGCATTTCTCGGACGACTTGTTGTGGCTGCCCTATGCCTGCACGCACTATCTGCGGGCCACTGACGACCATGGTTTGCTGGACCAGAGCGTTGCCTTCATTGAAGGCATTGCGATACCGGCCGGCGCCGAAGACGCGTACTACACACCGACGGTCAGCCAGCATGAGGCGTCCATCTACGAGCATGCTGCCCGTGCCATCGATCGCAGTCTGTCCGTCGGCGCGCATGGCCTGCCGCTGATGGGCAGTGGCGATTGGAACGATGGCATGAACCGGGTCGGCATCGAAGGGCGGGGCGAGTCGGTCTGGCTGGGCTGGTTTCTGTGCCGGCTGGTGGCTGATTTTCTACCGGTGGCGTCCGCACGCGGCGACGCGGCACGGGCACACAGCTGGGCGACGGCAATCATTGGCTGGAAGGCCGCATTGAACGGGCCGGCATGGGATGGACGCTGGTTCAAGCGCGCCTATTTCGATGACGGCCAGGCGCTGGGCTCGCATGCCAATGCCGAGGCGCGTATCGACTTGATCGCGCAGGCCTGGGCCGTGTTGTCCCAGGCCGGCGAACCTGCGATGCAGGAGATGGCCCTGCAAGCGGTTCAGACCCACTTGGTGGATACGGCGAATGGACTGATCCGACTGCTGGACCCACCGCTGGCCGACGCCACACCCAGCGCTGGCTACATCCAGGCCTACCCCCCTGGTGTGCGCGAGAACGGTGGCCAGTATTCGCATGCGGGTGTCTGGGCTTTGATGGCAACGGCGGCCCACACCAAGGATCTGGCAGGACCGGCGCAGGGCAGCGACACGCCGTATCGCTACTTCACCTATTTAAGCCCGGCGCACCGCGCCAACCATGCCACACAAGGCCCTGTGTATGGGCTGGAGCCCTATGCCATGGCTGGCGACGTCTATTCCCAGCCACCCTATGTCGGGCGTGGCGGCTGGAGCTGGTACACGGGCGCCGCCGCCTGGCTGCATCGCTCGGCGATTGAGTCCATCTTCGGCCTGCAATTGGGTGCGCAAGAGTTGTGCTTCAAGCCATGTTTGCCAACACACTGGAAAGTTGCCGAGCTGACGCTGGTACGAGATGCACGCACCATGCGCTTCGTGCTGGTTCAGGACAGCCCGGAACAAGCCGCTGCCACCACTGCCCGTCTGGGTGCACTGACGCTGCAGCCGGGCCAGATGCTGCGCTGGTCTGATTTGCCAGCGCAGAGTTGTTTTGTGATTGGCTTGCAGTGATGTCCGCGCATGGGTGTGCTGGCGCACCGACGTATAGGGCCCGGTTTTCTACAGTGTGAAGGCGGGTCGGCAATCTTCTGGCGTTGTTGGAGTGGCTGCCGTCCCAAACCCTGCACACCGTGCGCACATTTGGAGTTACACCATGAAGATTCAAACCACCCTGGCCATTGCCATCACTGCCGTTGCTCTGCTCACCGCCACCGGCTGTGCCGTCGAGCGCAAACAGGAAACCGTCGGCGCCTATATCGATGACGCTGGCATCACTACGTTGATCAAGACACGCTTTGTAGAAAATAGCGCCATCAACGCGGCATCGATCAAGGTCGAAACGATGAAGGGCACGGTGATGTTGTCCGGCTTTGCCAAGAATGAATCGGAACGCAATACCGCTGAAGCCATTGCGCGTGGCGTGAAGAGTGTGGTTGCGGTTCGTAACGACATCATTGTGCGTCCTTAACTGCATAACGCCTCGCGTGACGAAAACCATTCACGCGGGGTGTTGGCTCTGGGCACAGGCTGCCTGAGCGTTTTACTCCGTGTCCCCCGCCCGCTGCGCGGTCTCCTCGTGCGCCCACGAAGGCGCTACATCAACGCGGTGAAAGTCCGTGTCAGGGTAAGCCAAGGCCCTGTAGTCGAAGGTAACTGC
>OUNL011262807.1_pt1 | contig 12195 bp, 11 predicted proteins | sample 1779831 | NCBI WGS metagenome assembly OUNL01 (sample SAMEA3914863, study PRJEB12502) | metagenome | biome: forest; material: soil | place: USA | collected 2011-09-16 | depth 0.1 m | reverse complement strand
GCAGTGGGCGAACGTGGGGGTAGAAATTTCCCGCTGGGCCGCCCCAAGGGAAATTAGCCCCCTCGGGGGGGGGGAAGGGAGCCACACGCAGTGGGCGACCGTGGGGGCAATAACTACAGACCCATATTTGCCAGCATCAAAAAGCTGGCGAACAGCACAAAGTGGGTCATGCCTTCAATGGCATTGGTTTCTCCATCGTGCAGGTTGATGCCGGCTACCACCAGAGTCAGAAACACCATCGTGGTTTGCACGGGCGTTAGTGCCATTTCAATTGGATGGCCGGTAAACAAGGCCAGCGCTTCAATTACCGGCACGGTCAAGATCACGGTGGACAGTGACGCACCCAAGGCGATGTTGACGGCGGGCTGCATGCGGTTGATCAAGGCTGCGCGCATGGCGGTCAGAATTTCGGGGCTGGCGGAGATCAGTGCGACCAGCATGGCGGACACGATGGGTGGTATGCCGGTGCCGACCAGGCCCACGTCCAGTGTTTTGGACATGACCTCTGCCAGCAGGCCTATCAATACGAGACCACACACCATCAGTGCGGCGGACTGCCGTGTGCCGCCCGGGTGGCTGTGTTCCTTGGACCCGGTCTCGGCGTAGCTATAGCTGAAGAAATAGCTGTGGCGCGTGGTTTGCAGGCGCAGAAACATGAAATACAGCAACGCCATGATGCCGATGGTGAACAGCGAATAGGCCTTCCAGCTGGCCAGCGGTACAAACTCCGGCACTATCATGGACACGCCCATGGCTGTCATGATCATCACGATATAGGTGTTGCCGGAGTCCACGTTGTAGGGCTGCTCGCCGTGGCGCAGGCCCCCGAGAATGGCGGCGACACCCAGAATTCCGTTGATGTCCAGCATAACGGCCGAATAGATGGTGTCGCGCGCCAGGGTGGGCGAGTTGTTGTGCGTCATCATGATCGCCAGAATGACCACTTCGACCAACACCGCTGCCAGCGTCAGAATCATGGTGCCGTAGGGCTCGCCGACTTTCTCGGCCAGCACTTCGGCATGGTGCGCCACCCGCAAGGAAGCCAGCATGATGACGGCGACCAAAAACACGGCGACGCCGAGCGACATGGCCTGGCCTGCGGCGAGCACGGCATGTTCCAGCGGGAAGGCTGCAGCCGCGACCAGCGCTGCGATCAGCAGGAATTTTTCGGATCGAAAGAGTGCAAGCATATTCACTATTAATTGGGCAGATCGAGTGGCTGGCGCCGTGCCCTAAAGGCCATCGGCGGTACCCCATAGTGTGCCTTGAATGCGCGGCTGAAAGACGCACGGTCCAGGTAACCTACCGCAGCCACCGCCTGGTCGATGGTGGCGTGTTTTTCCAGCAGCGTCTTGGCAGCTTCCAGACGCAGGCGCATGGCATAGGCCTGCAGGGTCAAGCCGGTTTCCGCCTTGAAGCGGCGCAGCAGGTTGCGCGGGCTGGTGTGCAATGCGGCGGCCAGCGTGGGTACATCAGGCGGCTCAATGAATGCTGCGCGCAGGCGCTGCTGTGCAGCGGCCACCAGGCTGTCATTGACGCTCGCGCCGGGCAGCAGCGGAAAATAATTGCTCTGCGGCCCGCGCCGGTGGTCAAACAGCATGGCCGCTGCCACGCGCTGTGCGATCTCTACGCCGGCCTCTTGTTCCACCACGGCCAGCGCCAGATCAATGCCGGCGCTGCCGCCGCCGCTGGTCATAATGGCGCCATCGCGCTCCACCATGTGCTCAAAGCGCCATTGCACGGCCGGAAAGGCGTCGCGCACCTCGCGCGCATCGCCCCAGAACGTGGTGGCGCGCCGGCCGTCCAGCAAGCCAGTGCCTGCCAACACCATGGCGCCCGCACAGACGCTGGCGAGCTGACGCCCTGGGCGCAACCATTCGGGCAACAACTGGCGCAAGGGCGCGCTACCTGCCAGCACCACGTCCACGGGCCCACGCGCAGCGGGCACTAGCACCAGATCAAATTCTGGCAGTGCGTCCCAGCCAGCCTGCGGTTTCAGTACCACGCCATGTGCGCTGACGGCGCGCTTGGATGCGGCCACAAGGCAGGTCTCAAACACAGTGCGACCGGCATGCCGGTTGGCGCTGTGCATCACGTCCAGCACATTGGCTACGCTGGCAGGTACGGTTTCAGGCTGAATCGGTATGGCGATTTTCATATTGTCCGATTAAGCCACAAAGTTGTCTATTTGGCCACTATTCAGAATCGACCGCGCTGCCTAGAATTCCAACCACACTCCCACACTGAACCGTTAAAGGAAACCCGCCACCATGACCCCCACCACTGACCACGCCCTCGTATTGGTCGACTACCAACAAGGTTTTGACCACCCCAGCTGGGGGCGTCGCAACAACCCTGGCGCGGAACAACAAGCCCTGCGCCTGCTGGCCCATTGGCGTGCCCACGGAGCCCCGGTGGTCATCGTGCGCCATGATTCGACCGAGGCCCATTCCACACTGCGCCCGGACCAACCCGGCAATGCACTCAAACCCGGCTTTGAGCCACACACTGGCGAATTACTGTGTGTCAAGCAGGTGCACAGTGCCTTTATTGGCACGACACTGCAGGACTGGCTCGATGCGCGGGGTGTGAAGGACATCACCATCTCCGGCATCAGCACCGACATGTGCACATCCACCACCACCCGCATGGGTTGTGACCTGGGCTATCGCATGCACTTTGTGGAGGACGCGTGCGTCTGCTTCGAGCAGCGTGACCCGCAGGGTGAGGCGCTGGCAGCAGAGATTTTGCACTGCGCACACGTCACCACGCTGGGCAGCGACTTCGCCCGCGTTGTGCGCACAGACCAGGTGCTGGCGTGAGCGAATATGTCGTGCGTAGCGTAGGCGCGCTGCGCGAGTTGTTGTCAGAGCCCAGTGCCATGGTGCAGGCCAAGCTGCTAACGACGCTGGACCACCATATGCGCGCCTTCATTGCGCTGTCGCCATGGGTGGATGTGGCGTCGCGCGGCGCCGATGGCAGTGTTGACGTGTCCCCGCGCGGCGACCCGTCGGGTTTTGTGCAAGTATTGCCGGATGGCAGCTTGCTGATCCCCGAGCGCCCTGGCAACCGCCGCGCAGATACCTTGCGCAACGTCATCGAGACGGGCGCAGTGGGTCTGGCATTTGCCATACCCGGGCGCGACGAACTGCTGCGTGTCAATGGCACCGCAGTTGTCAGCCGCCAACCCGACTGGTTGGCAAGCCTGGCCCATGCGGGCAAGACGCCGCAATTTGCCATTCACGTGCAGGTGCAAGAGGCGTTTTTGCACTGCGGGCGCGCCATCAACCGGGCTCGGTTGTGGAAGGCCGACACCTGGCCGGCCCCGGATGCATTGGCATCGATGGCGCAAATGCTGGTGGACCAGACCGCCTTGCCGGGCCTGGAGGTCGCAGAACTGGATGGCAGACTCAAGACCTTGGTGACGGATGAGCTGTACTGACTGAGGGGGTTGAACTGATTTTATTATTGTTTGAACCATGCGCGGTTTATCCATGACTCAGCATTGAGCGCAGAATGGCAACGGCCGCGCGCCAGGTCAAACTACTCCCTATCAAGGAACGATATGAAAAACAGCATCGCACTGACAGTCAATACAGCCATCCTGGCTTTGACCTGCAGCGTTACGTTCGCCAGCAATGTGGTGCCATCCAAACAGTCACAGACCCAGGTGAATCCCGGCGCGAACACCGGCCTTGCACAACTGGCGCAATTGCCTGACTTGGTGCCCGTGATTTCGACTGCGGGCCCTGCGCCAAAGTTCGGTGTGTCCAATATCGGCAAGGCTGCATCCACTGCGTCGGTGTTGTATGTCCACTGCCAAAAGCAGAACCCTGCCGGCCCCTGCCCGATGAACAACAGCAATGATCCAATGGTCGAATCCAGCAACGCAACGTTAAATGTTCCTCCGGTGAATGTTGGCGAAACCAAGTGGTTCAACCTCACAGATTTTCCTGGCGCAACGCCTCCGAATGCGTGGGCGCAGGGCGCTTACTCGTTCACCATGAACGTCGACCATACGAACCAGGTCAAAGAAAGTAACGAGAACAACAACAGCACCCAGGTTCCGCACGTCTGGAACAAATAGGGCGGGGGCCACCGGTCGTCAATGCGTTTGCACTGGCGGCATGCCCCACACATAGGAATCCATGGACAGCACGCCATGGGTCATGCCACCGTCCATGCGCTGTGGTGCGTCACCCGTGCCCTGCGCGCCAAGCGCCACCAGCAATGGTAAGAAATGCTCTTCGGTCGGGTGCGCGCGCTCGGCATGTGGCGCCTCGGTACGGTAGTTGATGAGCGGCTGCACGGCGTTGGCCAGCACCGCTGTCTTCACCCACACGGCAAACTCTTGCGCATAGGCCTGCGGCGCGCTGCCTGACTGGCGAAACTCGTTCAAGTTGTGTGTCATGCTGCCGGAGGCCAGAATCATCACACCCTGGTCGCGCAGCGGAGCCAGTGCCTGGCCCAGTTTGAGCGCCTGCTCGGTGCCAAGGTCCAAGGGCATGGAGACCTGAAACACCGGTACCTGTGCATCGGGCAGCATGTGGTACAGCGGCACCCAGGCGCCGTGGTCCAAACCCCGGCGTTCATCCATGTCGGTGGCAAAACCGGCGGCTCGCAACACGCGGGCTGTTTCCTGCGCTATCTGGGCGTGCCCCTTGGCCGGGTACAGCAAGGTATAGAGCTTGGCCGGAAAACCACCAAAGTCATACATGGTCGATGGCGCCGCAGTTGCCATGACCTTGACGTTGCGCGTCTGCCAATGTGGCGAAATGACCAGAATCGCCCGGATACCTGACAGCCTTTCACCCAACGCCTGCAGTTGAGGGCCCAGCGCACCGGGCTCGATGGCGAACGTCGGCGGGCCGTGCGAAATGAATAAAACGGGGGCTTTTGCGGGAAATGTCATGAGGCGTTCAGATGAAGGTATGCTGCAGTGCAATATTCATACTGTATTGTGAATAATATGGAAGATAAATAGCAATAATCCAGATTAATTGTTTCACTTGGAGGGATAGTGGACAGATTTCTTGAAATGAAAACCTTCAACGCGGTCGTTGACGCCGGCAGTTTTGTCAAAGCGGCTGACGCCTTGGACATGTCCAAGGCTGCCGTCTCACGTTACGTGGTGGACATGGAAACCCGCCTGGGTGTGCGCCTGCTGCACCGCACGACGCGTCGACTGTCGCTGACAGACGAGGGGCAGGTGTTTTATGCCCGCAGCAAAGAGCTGCTGGACGAGTTGCAGGAGGCCGAGGATGAAGTCACATCGCGCAGCGCTGCGGCCAGTGGCTTGCTGCGCATCAACGCGCCGTTCAGCTTTGGCATCCTGCACCTGGCGCCGTTGTGGGGCGCGTTTCGTGCGCAAAACCCAGCGGTCACCTTGGACATTACCTTGACCGACCGCATGGTCGATCTGGTCGACGAGGGCTACGATGTAGCCATCCGCATTGCCACGCTGGACAACTCCACCTTGGTCAGCAAGCAGTTGGCCACCACCCGCGTGGTGCTGTGCGCGTCACCGCAATACCTGGCGCTGCATGGCACGCCGCAGCACCCTGGTGAATTGGTGGGCCATGCCGTCATCTCGTACAGTTATTTTTCGACCAAAGACGAGTGGCGTTTCTTCGGGCCCGAAGGCCCGGTGCAGGTTCAAACCAACCCTTGCATCCATGCCAACAATGGCGACACCTGCCGCGCCGCTGCGTTGGCGCACCAGGGCATCATTCTTCAGCCGAGTTTTCTGGTGGGCCAGGATTTGGCACACGGCACCCTGGTGGAACTGATGCCGCAGTACCGCGCGGCCGAACTGGGCATCTACGCCGTGTACCCCACGCGCAAGCATGTGTCGGCCAAGGTGCGCGTGCTGATCGATTTCATGGCCGCGCACCTTGCGGGGCGGGGGCCTCAATGGTGATAGCCCGAAAATCGTTGACGTTGGTCAGCGTCGGCCCGGTGATGACCGAGTCGCCCAGGGCCTGAAAGAAGCCGTGTCCATCGTTGTTGTCCAGGCTAGCGCGTGGGTTGATGCCCTGCGCCCAAGCCCGCGCCAGCGTGCCCGGCGTCACGATGGCGCCCGCAATTTCTTCAGCGCCGTCCACACCGTCGGTGTCGCCGGCAATGGCGTGCACGCCTGGTAATCCATCCAGCGCTACTGCCAGTGACAGCAAGAACTCCACATTGCGGCCGCCGCGTCCCGTGCCCTTGATCGTGACCGTGGTCTCTCCGCCCGACAGCAGCACACAGGGTGCCTGCAGCGGCTGGCCGTGCAGCACAATTTGCCGTGCAATGCCGGCATGCGCCTTGGCGATGTCGCGTGCTTCGCCCTCCAGGCTGTCGCTCAGAATGTAGGGCGTGACACCGGCATCGCGCGCCACCTGCGCCGCTGCTTCCAATGCCATTTGCGGTGCGGTGATGATGTGTGTCTCGATATTGGCAAGCCTGGGGTCGCCGGGCTTGATGCTCTCGCCGGCGCCACTCTCCAGGTGCTGGCGTGCGGCGTCGGGCAGCGCAATCTGGTAGCGCTTGACGATGGCCAGTGCGTCCGCGCAGGTCGTGGGGTCGGCAACTGTGGGGCCAGACGCGATGTCCATCGGGTTGTCGCCTGGCACATCGGAAATCAGCAGCGTCAACACCTTGGCCGGATGGCAGGCCGCCGCCAGGCGACCGCCCTTGAGGGCCGACAGATGTCGGCGCACACAATTCATTTCCGAGATGCTGGCGCCGCACTTGAGCAGCGCCGCATTGATGCCTTGCTTGTCCTGCAAGCTCAGGCCAGGAGCGGGAGCGACCAACAGCGATGAGCCGCCGCCGGATATCAGCGCAATCACCAGGTCGTCCGGCGTCAGGTTCTGCACGGCTTGCAAGATCCGCTGTGCCGCCGCAAGACCGGCTGCATCGGGCACTGGGTGTGCGGCTTGCACGATCTCGATGCGCTTGCAGGGCACCTCGTAGCCATAGCGAGTGACCACGATACCTTCCAATGGACCCTGCCAGTGGTCCTCCAGTGCCTTGGCCATGGCGGCAGACGCTTTGCCCGCACCAATCACAATGGTGCGGCCCCTGGGTGGCGCGGGCAGATGCGCGGGCAGACACAGGGCGGGTTGCGCGCTGGCAATGGCAGCGTCAAACATACGGCGCAACAGCGCGCGATTGTCGAGAGCGGTCATGGAAGTGATTTCTACGTTCAGATATGTGGTTACGTGCTGTTCAGTGTGACACGTTTGATCTCGCCCACCACAAACAGGTAGCTGCAGACGGCCACCACGGCATTGGCCGCCACAAAGATCAAGGCACCGTTGAACGAGCCGGTGCCACCGACGATATAGCCAATGACGATGGGTGTTGTGATGGCAGCGGTGTTACCAAAGGTGTTGAACAACGCACCGCTGACCCCCGAGATTTCTTTGGGTGAGGTGTCCGACACCACAGCCCAGCCCAGAGCGCCCAGGCCCTTGCCAAAGAATGCAAAAGCCATGATGGCCACCACCACACTCGACGTGTCAACATAGTTGCACGCCACCATGCTGGTCGACAGAATCATACCGACCACAATCGGCGTCTTGCGCGCCGCGGTCAGTGAATAGCCACGGCGCAGCATGATGTCTGACACCACGCCACCCAGCACGCCGCCCAAGAATCCGCAAATCGCCGGAATGGCGGCCACGAAGCCCGCGTTCAAAATCGACATGCCACGCTCTTTGACCAGGTACACCGGAAACCAGGTCAGAAAGAAGTAGGTCAGTGTGGTGATGCAATACTGGCCGATATACACACCCAGCAGCATGCGGTTGGTGAGCAGTTGTTTGACGTGGCGCCATTGCGGCTTGTCGTTGCTGCTTTTGGCGGCAGACTCTTTGCCTTGGTCCAGGTTGACCAGCCCGCCACCCTGGCCGATGTAATCCAGCTCTGCGCGGCTGACCGTAGGGTGCGTCTTGGGGCTGTAAATCACCTTGAGCCAAATGCCGGCTGCGACAATGCCCACCGCACCCATGAAGTAGAAGACGTATGGCCAGCCATAGGTGTGAGCAATCCACCCCATGATCGGTGAAAACAAAACGGTTGCAAAGTACTGCGCCGAATTGAAGATGGCAGACGCCGTGCCACGCTCATGCGTGGGGAACCAGGCCGCCACCAGGCGCGCGTTGCCCGGGAACGATGGCGCCTCCGCCAAACCCACCAGCAGCCGCATGCTGAACAGCATCACGGTGGCCATGCCGACCGTTGCCGTCAGGAACGTAATGCCGCCTTGCAGCAGTGTGAACAACGACCAGATGAAGATGCTCCAGGCATAGACCGTTTTGGAGCCATACCGGTCCAGCAGCCAGCCACCGGGCAATTGCGCGATGACGTATGACCAGCCGAACGCCGAGAAGATGTAGCCCATGGTCACGGCGTCCAGCCCCAACTCTTTGGACAAGGCCGGGCCGGCAATGGACAGCGTGGCGCGGTCGCCATAGTTAATGGCGGTCACCACAAACAGCATGGCCAAAATGCCGTAGCGGGTGCGGGTCTGCCTGGCGGGGCTTGTGGTGCTCATGGCTGTCTCCAGATTGTTTTTATTGCCTAGCGCACCATGCAGGGCCGCTTGTTGTCGAACTTCCAGCCCGGTATCAGGTACTGCATGGCAACGCCATCGTCGCGTGCCCCAAGGCCGTGCTGCAGGTACAGCTGGTTGGCCTGCGCCACGCGGTCCATATCCAGCTCTACACCCAGGCCGGGTTTCTTGGGCACTTGCACTCGGCCGCCGACAATCTTCAGCGAATCCTTGGTCAGCTCCTGGCCCTCTTGCCAAATCCAATGGGTGTCTATGGCAGTGACCTTGCCGGGGGCCGCGGCTGCCACCTGGGTGAACATGGCCAGCGACACATCGAAGTGGTTGTTGGAGTGCGAGCCCCATGTCAGGCCCCAGTCGCGGCAGGTCTGCGCCACGCGCACCGAGCCGGCCATGGTCCAAAAGTGCGGGTCCGCCAGTGGAATATCCACGCTTTGCAGCGACAGCGAATGGCTTAACTGCCGCCAGTCGGTGGCCACCATATTGGTGGCCGTGGGCAGGCCCGTGGCCCGTCTGAATTCGGCCATGACCTCGCGGCCGCTAAAGCCATCTTCGGCACCACAGGGGTCTTCGGCATAGGCCACCACGCCATGCATGTCACGCATCAGGCGCACCGCATCTTTCAGCAACCAACCACCATTGGGGTCCAGCGTGACGCGTGCAGTTGGGAAGCGCTCGTGCAGCGCCAGCACAGCCTGCATTTCTTCGTCGCCACTGAGCACGCCACCTTTGAGCTTGAAGTCGTTGAAGCCATAGCGCGCATGGGCCGCTTCCGCCAGGCGCACTATGGACTCGGGCGTCATGGCTTTCTGGTTGCGCAGGCGCATCCATTCGTTGTCGGCACCCGGCTCGCTGCGGTAGGGTAGGTCGGTCTTGTTGGTGTCGCCCACGTAAAACAAGTAACCCAGCATCTCGACGGAGTCGCGTTGCTGGCCTTCGCCCAGCAGCGCGGCCACGGGCAGGTTCAAGTGCTGGCCCAGCAGGTCCAGCATGGCCGACTCCACGGCGGTCAGTGCGTGGATGGTGGTGCGCAGGTCAAAGGTCTGCAGACCGCGGCCCCCCACGTCGCGGTCGGCAAAGCGTATGCGCATGGCATTGAGCACGGCCTGCACGTTGGCAATGGACTGGCCGACGATGATCTGCGCGGCTTCATCCAGGGTGCCGCGAATTTTTTCGCCGCCAGGCACTTCACCTACGCCGGTGCGGCCCGCGCTGTCGGTCAGCAGAAGCAGGTTGCGGGTAAAAAATGGGCCATGCGCACCCGACAGGTTCATCAGCATGCTGTCGTGGCCGGCCACGGGAATAACCTGCAGGGTGGCAATGACAGGGGTGTCCGTTTTGTTCATGGCGATAATGGTAGCGCTACCATTTTTGCGCGTCAAGCAGCAACCAATAGGGGTTTACCCGGTCTATGCGCTGTCGCGCTCGATGATGGAAAAGCCCACGTCCACGATGCGTTTTTCCACCGTGCGGCCCTCGGCGCGCGCGACCAAGTAGTCGGCTGCGGTGCAGCCCATCGCTTCACCATTGATGTGGACGGTAGTCAGTGCTGGAATCACGTTTTCCAAAAATGGAACATCGCCAAAACCCATGATCGCGATTTGCCGGGGTACGCCAATGCCTCGGGCACCGGCTTCGGTGATGGCACCCAATGCCAGCAGGTCGGAGCTACAAAAAACCGCATCGACATCAGGTGCGTTCTGCAATATGGAAACCAGCGCATCGCGCCCACCCATGATACTGCGCGACGCGCCCACATTCACCACAAACGCTTCGCGCAAGCCCTGCTTGGCCAGCGTCTCCTGGAACGCGGTGGCACGGCGTTCGGCACGCGCGTCATCCGCCCGAATCAGCGCAAAACGCTTGTAGCCTTTACGCAGCAGGAATTCTGCCGTATCGACGCCGATCTTCGCGTGAGAAAAGCCTATCAGCATGTCGATAGGAGTAGGAGTCAGGTCCCATGTTTCCACCACCGGAATGCCAGACGCCAGCAACTTGGTGCGGCCTTTGCCGGAGTGCATGACGCCAGTCAGAAAGATACCGTCCGGGCGGCGGCCAATGATGGCGTCCAGCAACGCGTCTTCATGCTCCGGCGAATAGCCCGACTGCCCCAGCATCAACTGGTAGCCCGACGCAAACAGGCTGTTGTTCAAGGCCTCGATCATCTCCAGGAACACCGAGCCCAACATTGTGGGCACCACCGCCGCAATCAGGCGGCTGCGCGACGAGGCCAGGCCACCGGCCATGCGGTTGGGCACATAGCCGGTCTTGCCAATGGCCTCTTGCACCTTCTTTAGCACTTCGGGCGACACCTGGTCGGGCGTATTAACGGCGCGCGACGCCGTGATGGGGGCCACGCCGGCCAGTTTTGCCACGTCGCGCAAGGTGATGGCGCCTGTGCCGCGGCGGCTGCGCTTGGTGTTGCCGTTGTCTGGTTCGCTCATTCCTTGCCTTGCATGGTACCGGTACCAAAATAGTACAATCAAATTGAAAATGCCGCAATCGGCGTCGCCCATGATAGGAGACAAGCCCATGACTTCTTCCCAGACATCAGTGTCCAAGCCGCACACCATTCGCATGCACGCCAGCGACAACGTGGCCATCGTGGCCAATAACGGCGGCTTGCCCAAAGGGGCTGTGCTGGAAAGCGGCCTGACGCTGCGCGACGCCGTTCCGCAGGGGCACAAGGTGGCACTGCAAGATTTGCCAGCCAACAGCCCGGTATTGCGTTACGGCGTGCCCATTGGGTTCGCGCTGCAAGACATACCCGCAGGCAGCTGGGTGCACGAACGCTTGCTCAAAATGCCAGGGGCCCGCACGCTGGACGATTTGCCCCTTGCAACCTACCAGCCCGCCGCCGTTGAGCCTTTGACGGGCTACACCTTTGAAGGTTATCGCAACCGCGACGGTTCGGTGGGCACGCGCAACATCTTGGCCATTACCCAGACCGTGCAATGCGTGGCCGGCGTCACCGCATTTGCCGTGCAGCGCATCAAGGCCGAGTTGCTGCCGCTGTTTGCCAATGTGGATGATGTGGTGGCGCTGGAGCATAGCTACGGCTGCGGCGTGGCCATCGATGCGCCCGACGCCATCGTGCCCATACGCACGCTGCGCAACATCAGCCTGAACCCCAATTTTGGTGGTGAGGTCATGGTGGTCAGCCTGGGCTGTGAAAAGCTGCAGCCTGAACGCTTGCTGCCCCCAGGCTCGATTCCGTTGGTGGATGAACGGGGCAAGGACGAAGCGCTGGATGTGGTCTGCCTGCAAGACGACGCCCACGTAGGCTTCATGTCCATGGTCGACTCCATCGTGCGCCAGGCCAAAGTGCATCTGGAGCGCCTTAACGCGCGCCACCGCGAAACCGTGCCCGCCAGTGAGTTGGTCGTGGGCGTGCAATGTGGTGGCAGCGACGCCTTCTCTGGCGTCACCGCCAACCCGGCGGTGGGCTTTTGCACCGATCTGCTGGTGCGCGCTGGCGCCAGTGTGATGTTCTCCGAGACCACCGAAGTGCGCGACGGCATCGCCCAGCTCACGGCCCGCGCCAGCACGCCCGAAGTGGCACAGGCCATGATCCGCGAGATGGCCTGGTATGACGCCTACCTGCAACGCGGCAGTGCGGACCGCAGCGCCAACACCAC
>OUNL010000270.1_pt2 | contig 12205 bp, 11 predicted proteins | sample 1779831 | NCBI WGS metagenome assembly OUNL01 (sample SAMEA3914863, study PRJEB12502) | metagenome | biome: forest; material: soil | place: USA | collected 2011-09-16 | depth 0.1 m | reverse complement strand
CCCCGCCTCGCAGCGATGCAGTTACCTTCGACTACAGGGCCTTGGCTTACCCTGACACGGACTTTCACCATGCAAACGTAGCGCCTTCACGGGCGCACCCCCCGCCCGCTTTGCGGGCTCCTCCTTAAGTTGCGCAGAACGCCCAGGCAGCCTGATCCCCGTCGTTGCATCGTTTGCGTGCCAGCAGTTGAAGTGCAGCAAGCAGTACATTGCCGGACACAGCGGCAAGCTCACAAAGTAGCGCCGCTTGCAAGGTATACCGCCACCACAGCCGTCAACAACGCCACGCTGAAGGCAACCGGGCCGCCCTTCGCTGAAGCTGGGGTCTTCACTGCGTTGGCATCTACTTCCTTCCAACCCGTGACCATGGGCTTGACCAGGTTGTCGCGTTTGAACAGCCAGTAGAAGACTATGGCTACTACGTGCAATCCCATCAACCACAACAAGATGTTGGCAAGCTGTTGGTGCCAACCTCCCAGGCGACTGGCCAGAGCTTCATCGATGAGGTTGAACAAGGGGCCGTTAAAGGCAATGTCGTCACTGCTGAACAAGCCGGTGCTGACCTGCGCCGCCAAAAGGCCGAGCAGTGCGAACACCGAGAAGGCGCCCAGTGGGTTGTGGCCCACGCCGCGCCACCGCCCGTTCAAATATGCCTTCACTCTGGGCCAGGTTGGCACAAAGCTGGCAAAGCGGGCATGTGTGGACCCTACCAACCCCCACACCAGGCGGAACACCACGAGGCCGACGATGAACAGGCCGGCTTTGGCGTGCAGAGGCATCCACGCACCGCCGAGTTCGCCGGTGACGACGGCCGTTGTTACCGCCGCTACCAGCGACCAGTGGAAGAGGCGCAGCGGCAAGTCCCACAGGCGCAACCATGTGCGCGCCGGGACTGCTACGTCGTCGTTCGCCCCAACGTGACCGACGACATGGGCTTGGCTACTACTCATGGCGCGAGGGCCACCGATTTGGGCGGTGGCGGCAGCACGCGGGTGATGGTTCCGCCTTGTGCTTCATAGTCTTCCGAACCAGCAGCGCCCGCCACCTTGAAGCCCTTGCTGGTCAGCAAATCACCGGCCGCACCCGCGCGATGCGCATGGTTGGAGACTGTGATGATCACGCGGTCCTTGGGGATATACGCCAGGCTGTTTTCCAACTCCTTGGCCTGGATGTTCAGGTACACCGGAAAGCTGCCTTTGGCAGTCAACTCATCCGGACGACGCACATCAATGACCAGTACTTTCTTGGGTGTCTTCAGCAACGCATCGATGTGCGCGCGGTCCAGTTGCTTGGTCTTGTAGATCCAGGCCTGGGCACTGGCAGGCGCTGCTGGTGCCGGTGGCGTCGCTGCCGTTTGCTGGGCGAATGCCGTGCTGGCCAGCAGACTCAGCATCAAAGCCGGTACGCAGGATTTTTGAAATGTCATGGCTTGTACTTTCTGTGTGTTGATAGGTTTGCATGAGAGAGTTCTCAACCGCGTAGTTGGCAATTTGCGTGCCACGCACGTCACACAGCGCATCAGATGGAGTGCCACACACGCGCGCCTATTTGCGCGTTGCAATACCAGCAACACTGCTGCGATTGCAACACCACATATTGCGCAGCGTGCTTGTTTGCAAGCAAAAGCGATTGAAAACCTGGGGTTTTCCATGGCATGGCTTCTGCGTAGTAAGAAGCCACGGCGAACTTGCGCAGCCACCATGCCGCGGCGCTGGTCAGCACCGATTGAACAACATTGAAAAAAAAGGTTTTGCAGTGCCTCGATTAAAAAAGACCGTCATCACCAGCGCCCTCTTGCTGACACTCGCAGGGACCTCGGCGCAAGCGCAAACGGTTGCGCAATTGAAAAGCGAGCTGGATGCCCTTCGTGAGCAGGTCAAGGAGTTGAGCCAATTGCTGAAGGCGCAATCGGCAAGCGCACCCAAGGCCACAGCCGCCGACGCTGACCAGGCCACCATTGACGCCAACACCGTGGCGACCAAGGCCGATATCCAGGGGGTGCGATCAGACTTCGAAAACTACAAGTACGAGACCGCGCGAACCCTGGAGCGCAAGGTGCCGTCGGTCACCCGCAATACAACGATTGGTGGCACGATTCAGACTCGCGCGACCTGGCAGGACCCGCCGCAAAACGCGGGCGTTGCCAACAATGCCACAGGCGGCAACACCACGTACCAGGCCACGCCACGGGACAGCAGCTTTGACATTCCGGCGGCAACATTGGCCATTGCCGGCACGCTGTTTCGCGACTATGATGCCGGCAAAAATCTGACCTATTCCCTGGGGTTTACGACTGCCAGCAACTTTGCCGGGAGCCCGCAGTCCACCACCAGCGCAGACCGAACGCTGGGCGTGGCGTCACCCAATGGCAGTCAGTTCAATCTGACCAATGCCAGTCTGGCCTATAGCTTCTTTCCAACCAACGGCGGCCAGGAAGATCCCAAAGGGGCACTGACGTTTGGCCAGCAACTGGTTCCGTTTGGGCTCGAAGCCCAGGCGTCTGAAGAAATCCGGCCGGTCATCAATTCGGCACAATTTACCTCGGCCCTGAGTGGCATCAATACACGGCAAATTGGATTGGTCTACCGTGGCGACTCTTTCGTCAACGTGGACTACACCAACAACTACCGCTCCGCGCTGCTGGAATACGCGTTCGGTATCGTCAATGGCAGCGGCCCCAACAAGTCTGACAACAACGACCGCAAGGACTGGATCGGCCGTGTGGCCTACACACTGCCGGCGGACTACAACAGCTGGTTGCGTGAGTTGAAAGTGGGCGTGTCGCACTACCGGGGCTACAGCAACCTCGTGAACACCACATCGAATGCGGTGGTGGGTTTCTCGGAATCCAGGCGCACGGGCTTTGACATCAACTACACGCATTTACCATTTTCTGTCGCCTATGAATTCGTTCAGGGGGAGGACGAAACGCTGGCCGGCACCGCCACGACTGCGGCGGCAGGTGCGCCTACCTTCGTGAAAAAGTCGGTCGGGCAGTACATCAATTTTGGCTACACCTGGGGCGAACAGTTCCTGGCCAGCGAAAAGACGCTGGCCAAGTACGACGACTTCTGGCCCAAGTCCTACCAGGCATTCTTGCGCTACGACGTGTTCGACGCGGACACCTTGAATGACCCCATCGCCCGCGCCAGCAGCGTCGGTGACAAGACACAGGTTACGACCCTGGGCTTGAACGTCTTCTTTGCCGAGACCACCAAGCTGCAGGTCAACTACCTGTTGACGCGCAACGATGCACCGTCGGTGGGCGGCTTTACGGCAGACCGACCGGACGTGACACGTGCGCTACAGGTCCAGTTCCAGTATGGCTTTTGATAGCGCCTTTCCCATTTATCCATTTCCAAGAAGAGAGTCAACATGAAACGACGCACCCTCGCCGCACTATTGAGCGCCTGGACACTATTGGGCCTTGGTTCATTGCCTGCCGTCGCGCAAGACAAGCCGACCGTGATACGCATCAGCTTTCCCGGTGCCGGCACTGGCGGCCGCCCTATTTCCGGAGGCAGCTTTCCCAGCAACGCCAATTTGTTCAAGGAGATTGATGAAGAATTTCGGCCCGACGGCATCAAGATCGAATGGAAGTTTTTCCCCGGAGCAGGGCCTGCTCTCAATGAGTCCTTTGCCAACGGTCTGACCGACGTGGCCTTTGGCCATGGCGATCTGCCACTCATCGTCGGCCGCTCCACCGGCTTGAAACACAAGATTGTGATGTCCTCCGGCCGTTTGGGCAGCAGCTACTTTGTCGTGCCGGCCGGCTCCACCGCCAAGTCGGTCGCCGAGCTCAAGGGCAAAACCTTGGCAACTTTCAAAGGTACGGCGGGCCAGCTGACCTTGTACCGTTGGCTGGACAAATACGGCTTGACTGACAAGGACTTTCGAATTGTCAGCCTGGACAGCGACTCCACCAAAGCGGCACTGGCCACCAGCAATATCGATGGCACCAACATCACACCGTTTGACCTTCAGGCGCGTGGCATTGCGCGCAGTATTCTGGAGCTGACCGACGATCCCAAGATCACCCGGCCGGGCACGGTGTGGGTCGGCGAAGCCTTTGAGCAAAAGTACCCAGCCATCGTGCAGCGCATCGTGACCCGCCTGGTCAAGGTGGCGCAGTGGAGCACGCAAGAGGCGAACCGCGAAAAAATGCTGCAGGCCTGGGCCACCTCGGGTACGCCCTACATCGACTACAAGCAAGACTGGTCAACAGAAAAGGACTTGCGCAACCGCATCAACCCGCTGCTCGACGAATACTATGTTGCCAGTCTGACGCATTCCATCGAAGAAACCAAGAAGTACAAGCTGATCCGCAAGGACGTCAGCCTGGACGGTTGGCTGGAGCCCAAGTACCTCAACGCGGCGCTGAAGGAACTGAAGCTGGAGGACTACTGGCCGCAGTATGACGGGGACGGAAAAGTCAAGGTCCCCGGCCGCAAGTTGTAAGAAGCAAGGCATGCCATCACTAGGGAGCCGATCATGGGCGTTATGACAGACGATGTAGGCGTGTACGGCAATGGTTCCATTGCGTCAGCAGGCGCAGAGGTCTTTGCACCAGACCAGCCGTTGACGCGTTGGCTGCAGGCCGGCGGAAAGCTGTGGCTACGTGCCGTGGGCATCGCTGTGCCGGTGCTGGGTGCCGTAGCCCGCAGCCTGCTACTCCCCGCATTGGTACTGGCGCTGTGGCACTTTGCATCCACACGCCAATGGGTGCCCGAGCAATTGCTGCCGGCCCCTCTGCTCGTGTGGCAGACCCTGCAGGAGCTATGGAGTTCAGGCGACTTGCAAAGCCACCTTGGCTTTAGCGCCGCACGTGTGGCCTGGAGTCTGCTGCTGGGTGGCACCGTGGGCCTGCTGTTGGGCTTGGGCTTCGGCCTGTCTGGCCGCTTGCGTGCCTACCTGTACCCCAGCTTCAACGTAGTGGCGCAGTTTCCGGTGCTGGGTTGGATTCCCCTGTTGATCATCTTCGTGGGCATTGACGAGGCGCTGAAGATCACGGCCATCTCGATCGCCGTGATGGTCCCGATGGCGCTCAACACCATGAAGGGCATTGCCAACATTCCAGCCTCGTTGCGCGAAGTGGCCCAGGTCTATCGCTTCAACCGCTGGCAGGTGCTGTGGCGCCTGGTGTTGCCCGCCGCCACGCCCAGCCTGTTTACGGGTCTGCGCCAGGCGGTGATGCAAGCCTGGTTGTCTTTGGTGTTTGTCGAACTTCTGGCTTCCAGCGAGGGCATTGGCTATTTGATCGTGTGGGGTCGCCAGTTGTCGCAGCCAGACCTGGTGGTGGCCGGCATGGTGACGATTGGCGCCATTGGCGTGCTGCTGGATCTGGCATTGCGACTGCTGGAGTCGCATCTGCAGTCTTGGCACCGCGCGGCATTTTAGAAGGCCATAACCATGCGCAATTCACTCCCCGCTATCCCTACCCCTCGCCGCACCGATCTGCGGGCCTATGCGCTCCCCATCCTGCTGTTGGTGGCCTGGTGGCTGTGCACCAGCTTGGGTTGGGTCAACACCCGCCTTATCGTGCCGCCCGCACAGGTGCTGCGGGTCGCTGCCGTCACACTGACCGATCCCATTTTTTGGCAGGGCGTGCTGCTGAGTCTGGGGCGCGACGTCGCCGGGTTTGCAGTCGGCGCCGCCGTCGGCATCGCTTTGGGTTGTCTGCTGGGTGTCTCGCGCTGGGCCGAGCACATCGTCGGCCCCAGCTTTCACACGGTACGGCAAATTTCGCTGTTTGCCTGGCTGCCCTTGTTGTCCGCGTGGCTGGGGTATGGCGAATTGTCCAAGTTGGTCTTCATTGCACTGTCCACTCTGTACCCCGTCACGCTGGGCACCATCGAGGGCGTGCGCAGCGTGACCCGTGCGCAGGCGGATGTGGCGCGGGTCTTTGGCTTTGGCCGTTGGCAGATGCTGACACGCCTGATTCTGCCGGCCGCGTCACCGCAGATTGCCACCGGATTGACCATGGGCATGATTGCCGCCTGGGTGGCCGCCATAGGCTCGGAGTTTCTGCTGGCCAACTGGAGCAACGGCCTGGGCAACATCATCATCAAGGGCCGCGCTGCATTCAACATCGAACTCATCATCGTCGGCATGCTGGCCATCGGGCTGATTGGCAGTGCGCTGAACTACTTCGCGGCCCGGCTGGAAGCACGGGCACTGCACTGGCAGCGCAAGTTTTGAGCCGACCCCACAGACTACTACAAAAGGAATGGAACCATGGCACATGCTGCTGCGCTCGAAATCAAACAATTGAGCAAGAATTATGAAGTCAACGGCGAGCCTTTGCCGGTGCTGGACAAGCTGTCACTGGCGATCAAGCCCGGGGAGTTTGTCAGCATCGTCGGGGGCAGTGGCTGCGGCAAATCCACACTGCTGCGCCTGATCATTGGCTTGGAGGGGGACTATAGCGGTGAGATCCTGCTGGATGGCAAACGGCTGCTGGGCACCAGCCTGAACCGCGGCATCGTGTTTCAGGAGCACCGCCTTTTTCCCTGGTTGACGGTGGAGCAGAATATTGCAATTGGGGTGCTCAACGCCGAAGGCACGGAAGCGGCCAAGGCGAAATCGGTGACGGAGCATATTGCGCTGGTCGGGCTCAAGGGCTTTGAGTCCATGTACCCCCACCAGTTGTCGGGTGGCATGTCGCAGCGCGTGGCGATTGCGCGGGCCTTGGTCAGCCGCCCCGAAGTGCTGTTACTGGATGAGCCCTTTGGCGCGCTGGACGCGGCGACGCGCAACCATTTGCAATTGGAGTTGGAACGCATCTGGCGCACAGAGGGCATCACCGCCATTCTGGTGACCCACGATGTGGAGGAAGCCGTGCTGTTGGGCGACCGCGTGGTCGTGTTGGAGTCGCGCCCGGGGCGCATCAGACGCATCATCGACGTACCGCTGCAGCGCACACGGGACCGTAACGCAGCAGGTTTCATAGCCATCAAGAATGACCTGCTCAGTGCTTTTGACGATTCGCCGGCCCGCGTGCACCGTGACGGACATGCGCGCACGCAAGTTGCTCCATTTGGCGACTGGCTGTTCGCCCATTGAGGCACTGCCGGGTCGCCCCAAGGAAAATTAGCCCCCTCGAAGGTTGTGAATAAATTGGAATGACGCTCGTCTCGGGAGTATTTGTGCTGAGCTCGCGGCAGGGCAGGGGTGCATGACTCGGCGCAAAGTTGGCCTCGGGTAGTGAGGGAAGGGCCGGGGGCCGATTTTTGTCCAGCGGGACAGCGTGAGGCCCCCGGCCCTTCCCTCGCTACCCGAGCGAGAACCACAGATTTTCCCAAGTACGGCTCGGTGAGAGGCGCCTGTGAATAGTTTTCATCGAAGCCAATCCAGTTGTTCAAGGTCGTAGATCATTTCTTTCGATTTATTCACAAGCTCTCGCGGGAGCAGCGGCGGAGCGTGGGGGACCACTCAAGCATCCGTGCAGGCCGTGTCTGCCTCTTCGTCCACGGCAGGCTCGTTGCTGGCTTCTATCAAGCCGTGGCGTTTGAGCAGCGTGCGCATCACGTTGCGCGACAAACCCAGCAGGCGTGCGGTCTGCACCTGGTTGCGCTGACAGGCGTCAAACACGACGCAAACCACGGTGGCTTCAACGTCTTCGAACAGGATCTCCTGCTTGCTGTGCAGCGACGCACGCAGCAGCGTGGCGAGCTTCTCGTTAAAGCTTTCCTCTGCAGGTGATGGTGCTACCGGTGCTGGCGGCTCTGCCGGCGATGGACCTGGAACTCGGGACGCCATACGCGACGAGCGGTGCAGGCCTTGCAACTCCTGGGCGTTGACCAGGCCGTTGGGGGCCACGATCAGCGCATAGTGGATGACGTTTTCCAACTCACGAATATTGCCTGGCCAGCTATGGGCCAACAACGCCTGCTCCGCTTGCGAGGTCAAGGTCGCATGGGCCAACCCCAATCGCTGCGCATAGCTGCCAAGAAAGTGCCGCGCCAACGGCAGGATGTCGCCTGGCCGCTCATACAATGGCCGCAGTTCCAGCGTGGCGACACTGAGCCGGTAGTACAGATCCGCACGAAAGTGGCCGGCATTGACCGCATCGCGCAACTCCACATTGGTGGCGGCTACCAGCCGCACATTGAGCTCTATGGGCTTGCGTGAACCAATACGTACCACTTGGCGCTCCTGCAGCACGCGCAGCAATTTGACCTGAAGTGCCAGCGACAGGTCACCAATCTCGTCAAGAAACAGTGTGCCCCCATTGGCGGCCTCGAACCACCCGGCGCGTGCCTGACTGGCACCGGTAAAGGCGCCTGATTCATGGCCAAACAGTTCGGCATCAATCAGCGACTCGCTGAAGGAGCCGCAGTTGACCGCAACAAATGGGCCGCGCCGACCACTGCCTTGGTGGACCCTGCGCGCCAATAGTTCTTTGCCGGTGCCTGTTTCACCAATGATCAGCACAGTCGCGTCGGTTGGTGCGACCTGGTCCAGCCGTGCCAGCAGTGCCTGCGACTGCGGGTCTTCAAAGACCAGCGCCTTGGCGCGGATGGACAGGGCGTGCAGGCCCGCGTCTGGAAAGGTAAGCAAATGGCTCATCGTGTGACAGAGATGAAGAGTAAGGGCCGCGCAGTATTGCGTTGCATTCCATTTTGAAACACACGCGATAAAACCGGAACTACTGATAAATCAGACCGATATTCCGTATTGATCTATGGCACGCGGAAATGGAAGATTCATTGGCCCGCACGTTGATTGCATTCAATATTCGTTTTTGCTTATGCGATTTCATTCGTTCGCGATGGCATCTGTCGCGCGTACAGTGAGACCACTTCATGCAATCGACTGCAGGGGTACTAGGGTAGGTTGAGGGCAGAAGGTGAGGGGCACGGTATCTACCGTGCCCCTCTTCCTTTTTCTATCGGGCCGAGGCGAGCCGACGCACAACAGCGACCAACTGGTCAATCTCATCAAACGTGTTGTAGAACGCCAGTGACGGTCGCACCGTAGTCTCCACACCAAAGCGTCGCAGAATAGGCTGCGCGCAGTGGTGCCCGGTGCGCACGGCAATGCCTTCTTCGTTCAAGGCCTTTCCAACCTCTTCGGTGGTATAGCCTTGGAGCACAAACGACATCACACTGGCCTTGTCGGCAGCCGTGCCGATCAGGCGCACGCCCGGTATGGCGCCGAGTTTTTGCATGCCGTAGCACAGCAACTCATGCTCGTAGCGTGCGATGTTCTCAATGCCGACCCGGTTCAGGTAATCGATCGCCGCGCCCAAGCCCACTGCGTCTGCGATATTGCCGGTACCGGCCTCAAACTTGTTGGGTATGGGCTGGAACACGGTCTTCTCAAACGTCACGTCGGCGATCATGTTGCCGCCGCCTTGCCACGGAGGCACGTCTTCCAGAATCTCCCGCTTGCCCCAGACGACGCCGATGCCGGTGGGCGCAAACAGCTTGTGACCAGAGAACACGAAGAAGTCCGCGCCAATATCCTGCACGTCGATGCGCATGTGCGAGATGGACTGGGCGCCGTCCACCAGTGCCTTGGCGCCCGCACGGTGCGCCATGGCCACAATCTCCTTGACTGGCACCACCGTACCCAGTGCGTTGGACACCTGGGTTACCGCAACCATCTTGGTGCGGTCATTGAGCAACTTCTGGTACTCGTCCAACAGCACCTGGCCGCTGTCATCCACGGGGATGACGCGCAGCTTGGCCCCCTTGGCACTCGCCAGTTGCTGCCAGGGCACGATATTGGCGTGGTGCTCCAGATGGCTGACAATGATTTCGTCGCCCTCGCCAATGTGCTGCGCGCCCCAGCTCTTGGCAACCAGGTTGATGGCCTCGGTGGTGCCGCGTACAAAGATCACCTCATTGACATCGGGTGCGTTGATGAAGTCTTTGACGCGCTGGCGGGCGCCCTCATAGGCATCGGTCGCACGCGCAGCCAATTCATGCGCCGCGCGGTGGATGTTGGAGTTTTCATGCTCGTAGAAATACGAGACCCGGTCGATGACGCTTTGCGGTTTTTGCGTGGTGGCGGCATTGTCGAACCAGACCAATTGCCGGCCATTTACACGCTCTTGCAGAATGGGGAAATCACGCCGAATGGCATTGACATCAAAGGGCGGACGCGCACCTGTGCCCGCCATTGGCCCCGTCGCATGGGGTGCTGGCTTGGCCGGCGTGACATAGCCACTGGGCAAGACCACCGCGTCTACAAAGTAGTACTGGGGTTCGGTGGACGGTGTGGTCACAGGAACACCCGCGTTAACAGGCTTGACCGCGGTACCCACGGCTGGCGCCGAAGGAACGGCTGGGGTCGATGGCTGGCTTGGTAATGCTTGGCTGGTTGCAGGATGACCAAATTGATCGTTCAGAAAGTAGAACCCTGACGCCGCGCCAGCGTTGGGTGACGGCGTTTGCGATGCCAGCGGCAGCACAGCGCCACTCGCCTCAGGAACACCTGCCATACCGCTGCCAAAACGCGGCTCATAGGCCGGCACCTGGCTGAATATGCTGTCCGGCACACCATTGCCCGCCACAGCATGCGGCTGCAACGCCGGTATGCGGTTGGCCAGCGACAGCACCGGTGTGGGTGACGCGGGAATCAGGTTTGTGCCCGGCACCTGGCCTTGTGGCATGGGTGTGCCCGGCACGCTGGGGCCCAAGCCCGCGTGGCTGGCCAGCGGCGAACCAGCAGGGGCAATGTTCACAGGGGCCTGCAGACCGGGCGGGGCTGCTGCCAGCGTGGAAACGCCGGACGGCGTACCCGCGAACAAGGCATTGGCCATTTGCGCAATCATTGCCGGATCAAATGGCGGGGAAAACGTCGGGTCAAATGCCGGTACGCTGGATGGCGTTGCTGCCGATGGGGCAGGCGTAAATCCTGAAGTGCTCACAGCGGCTTACTTGTAGGTGTCGGTGTAATCGTGGTATTTGCCAATCTCCACATCGTCCAGCACGGCCACGGCATCGGGCGTCAACACGGCCAATGAACAATACAGCGAGATCAGGTAGCTGGAAATAGCCTGGTCATTGATACCCATGAAGCGCACCGACAGACCCGGGCTTTGTTCACCGGGCAGGCCGGGCTGGAACAAGCCGACCACGCCCTGGCGCTTGTCGCCCACGCGAACCAGCAATATCTTGCTCTTGCCGTCGGCCACCGGAATCTTGTCCGATGGAATCAACGGAATACCACGCCAGGTGATGAACTGCGAACCAAACAGGCTGATTGTCGGTGGTTGCGTGCCACGGCGCGTGGCTTCACGGCCGAAGGCGGCGATGGCGACGGGGTGCGCCAGGAAGAAGGCAGGCTCTTTCCAGACTTTGGTCAGCAATTCGTCCAGGTCATCGGGCGTCGGTGCGCCGGTGAGCGGGAAGATGCGCTGCTCTTCGCTGACCTGTGACAGCAGACCGTAGTCGGGGTTGTTGATGAGTTCGCTTTCCTGGTTTTCCTTGATGGTCTCAATGGTCAGGCGCAGTTGCTCCTTGATCTGGTCATGCGGGCTGCTGTACAGGTCAGAGATGCGGGTGTGCACATCCAGAATCGTGCTGACCGCGTTCAGGTAGAACTCGCGTGGCGATTCATCGTAGTCGACAAAGGTGCGGGGCAACTGATTTTCGCTTTCACGCGCGGTACACGTGACCTTGATGGACTCAGGATTCTTGACTGTGTTGAGCCGGTAAATGCCCGCCTCCACCGGCACCCATTGCAGCAAGTGCGTGAGCCAGCGTGGTGAGATGGTGGACAGTTGCGCCGTGGTCTTGGTGGCGTTGGCCAGTTGCCGGGCCGCGTGGTCGCCCAAGGTGGTGTGAACGGTTGGATTGGTAGCCATGAATGCCTTATCTGCGATGGAAGGAAAAAAATATCCTCGACTAGTGTCTGCCGGCCTTAGCCATCTTTCAACATGCTATAGCCGTCAATTCGATGCGTTGGACCAGCCTGTCATGCATGCGGCTTTCGGTATGTGCCATCAAACTGGCCAGACTCAGTTCGAACGAGCCGGCCAGTTTTCGCAAGGTGATCACCGACGGTATGGCCTTGCCACGTTCCAACTCGCCAACATACGAGCGGTTCAGATCGGCTTGCTCTGCCAGCACCTCTTGTGACCAGCCGCGTTGCTCGCGCAACGCACGCACCGTCAAGCCAAAGGTGGCGACGAACTGGCATTCGGTATCCAGCGTGGAGGTGGACATCGGTAGCCTAGTCGCCGCCGGGCCGCCCC
>OUNL011259605.1_pt1 | contig 12214 bp, 9 predicted proteins | sample 1779831 | NCBI WGS metagenome assembly OUNL01 (sample SAMEA3914863, study PRJEB12502) | metagenome | biome: forest; material: soil | place: USA | collected 2011-09-16 | depth 0.1 m | reverse complement strand
GAGAACGCCTGCGCCACCGGTTCGTCGGCTTTCAACCTGGCAACCCTAGCCTTGCGCGCTGGCAGCTGCGACATCGCTTTGGCAATAGGCGTAGAAAAAATGAACATTGCCGACAAGACCAAGATGTTCTCTGCCTTCGATGGCGGCTGGGACGTATCCACGGTAGAACAGAACAAGGCCACCTTGCTGGCCATGGGTGAAGGCGTGGTGGCACCGCCCGGCACCATGTCCGAGCGGCCCTATAGCGTGTTCATGGATGTGTATGCCGCCATCTGCCGCAACCACATGTTGCGCTATGGCACCACACAGACCCAGATTGCCGCCGTGGCGGCCAAGAACCACCAGCATTCGGTGCACAACCCGTTGGCGCAGTTCCAGCAGGCTTTCAGTATCGAGCAGGTGCTGGCATCGCCACCCATTGCCTATCCACTGACCACGCTGATGTGCTCGCCCATCAGTGATGGAGCCGCCGCTGTGCTGTTATGCAATGCACAGGGCCTGAAGCGCTTGCAAGGCGCAAGCTCTCGTGCAGTGCGTGTGCTGGCAAGTGTGGTCCAAACCGGCTCTAACCGCAGTCTGGATGAGCCGCACAAAATCGTTGCCCATCTGGCGGCGAAAAAAGCCTATGAGCAGTCTGGCGTGTCGCCGCAGGACGTCAACGTGGCCGAGGTGCATGACGCATCCGCCATCGGCGAAATTTTGAACGCCGAGTCCTTGATGTTGGTGCCGTTTGGCGAAGGCGGACCGGCGGCCGAGCGCGGCGAATTCACCATCGGTGGGCGCATGCCCATCAACCCGTCTGGCGGCCTGGAGTCCAAGGGCCATCCGATTGGTGCGACTGGTCTGGGCCAGATCCACGAACTAGTCACCCAACTACGCGGTGAGGCGGGTGCACGCCAGGTTGCCAAGGCCCGTATTGCCATTCAGGAAAACGGTGGCGGCCTGTTCGGCATTGAAGAAGCCGTTGTCGCCGTGAATATTTTTTCCAAGCAATAAACAAATCAGGCAACAGGAGCACTACATGGGATACATATTCAAGACAGAAGAGCAGCGCAGCGCAGTCGACAGTTTGCGCCGCTACCTGCAAGACAAGGCCGAGCCGGTATTCAACAAAGAGTACCGCGACAAATTTGTACCCAAGGAGCTGATGGGCCGCTTCATGCGCGAATTGTCGGAATTCGGGCTGATATCCGGTGTCGTCGACGAAGCGCATGGCGGCATGGGCCTGGATTGGCTGACCATGCTGATGCTGTTCGAGGAAATCACGACGACTTCAGTTGATTTGTCGGTGCCCGTGCTGATCAACTCGTTTTGTGCGCAGATGATTGCCAAACTGGCCCCGCAACATCTGCAAGAACGTTACTTGCCGGGCTTGCTCAATGGCAGCCTGTTTTGCAGTGCCGCCATTTCCGAGCCCGATGTCGGCTCCAACGTGCTGGAGATCAAGACCCGCGCCCGCCGCGACGGTGATGATTACATCATCAGTGGCGAGAAGACCTGGATCAGCAATGGTTCTTACTCCGACATTCTGATCTGCACCGCCCGCACGGGGGATGACCCGCGCCGTGGCCTGACGCATTTTTTGCTGGACCGCAAGGAGCACCCCTATGAGGTGCGTGACATCCACAAGATTGCCTGGAACAGCCAATCGACCGCACAGATTTTCTTGAGCGACGTGCGTGTGCCAGCCAGCAATATGCTGGGCAATGAAGGCGAGGCGCTGAAGAACACCTTGACCATGTTCGAGCGCTCGCGCGTCTTTGTGGCGGCGCAGGGTCTGGGTATTGCCCGGCGCGCGTTAGAAGAAGCAGTGCGCTATGCCAAGGAGCGCAAGCAGCATGGCAAGCTCATCGCCGGCCACCAGTTGATATCGGCCATGCTGGCCGAAATGGCCACCAATGTCGATGCGGCCCGCCTGCTGACGCAACGTGCGGCGTCCATGATCGAAGCCGGCGTGCCGGCCGAGATGGAAGCCGCCATGGCCAAGTATTTTGCCTGCGAGGCTGCAGTCACCGTTGCCCGCCAGGCAGTGCAGATCCACGGTGGCAACGGCGTCACCAAAGAGTTTCTGGTGGAAAAACTGGCGCGCGAAGCCATCGTAGTGCCGATTCCCGAAGGCACCACCCAAATCCAACAACTGATCATCGGCCGCGCCTTGACCGGCGTGAACGCCTTTTAATTTTATAGGACACACCATGCGCATTCAAGACAAAGTATTTGTGATCACCGGCGGTGCTTCAGGCCTGGGCCTGGCAACCGCGCACTACATGGTTCGGGAAAAAGGCGCACGCGTTGCCATTTTTGATTTGAACACCGAGGCTGGCGACAACGCGGTGACCGACCTGGGTGCCGAGCATGCAATGTTTGTGCAAACCGATGTCAGCAGTGAAGAGTCGGTGCAGCGTGCGGTTGATGCCGTCATGGCGCGCTTTGGCGCCATCCATGTCTGCATCAATGGGGCGGCCATTCCCAACGGCTTCAAGATTTTGGGCAAGGAAGGCAAAGCGGCACCGCTGGCCAAGTTTGCGCAGATCACGGCAGTCAATTTGAATGGCGTGTTCAACGTCATGTCCAAGTGCGCCGAGCAGATGGCCAAGAACGAGGCCGAGGCCGGTGAAGAGCGCGGCGTGGTGATCAACGTGTCGTCCGGCGCAGCCTATGAAGGCCAGATCGGCCAGACAGCCTATGCCGCGACCAAGGCCGCCATCATCGGTATGAACATGCCGGCGGCCCGTGAACTCGGTGCCATTGGGGTGCGCGTCAATGCTATTGCACCGGGACTGTTCCTGACCACCATGGTGGCTGGTCTGGACGAAAAGGTCTTGAACGCATTGAAGGACCAGATGGAAGCGCCCAAGCGCCTGGGCGATATGCGCGAGTTTGCGCACACCTGCGCCTACATCGTCGAGAACGCCTATCTCAACGCCGAAACGATACGCCTGGACGCGGCCTCGCGCCTCAAGGCCAAGTAGGCCTTCGCATTGACACGACAACACAACTACCAAGAGACCCCAGGAGACAGACTATGAGATTAGCAGACTACTTTGACGCCGTTGCCGCGCTACGCCCCGATACGCTGGCTTTTGTCGATGGCGCGACGCGCATCAACTATGGCGACGCGCAAAAATACGTGCACGCCGTGGCCCATGGTTTGGCCCGCGAGCAGCGGGATGGCGCCGGTACCCATGTGGCAATTTACGCCCCCAACGACTACCGTGTCAGCCTGCTGCATTTGGGCATCAACCTGGCTGATATGGCCTGGCTGTCGGTGCACATCCGCAACACCATCGAGACCAATGCCGAAGTGCTGGAATACTTTGACACCGACATTGTGTTTTTTCACAGCTATTTCGAGAGCAGCATGCCGGTGCTCAAAGCCAAGCTGTCCAAAGCCAAGTTGTACGTCTGCATAGACAAACCGTCCGAGCATGGTGCGCACATGGTTGAGTGGCTCAAGGGATGCCACTTGCCATTTCACAACCAGCCGGAAGACCCGAATGCGCGAGCGTTTTTGCAACCCACCGGCGGCACCACCGGGCCGTCCAAGGGCGCTGTGCATACGCACCGCACGCTGGAGATGATGGGCCTGGCCCTGGCCGACGGCTTCAATGTGACGTCCGAGTCGCGCCATTTGTGTGTGGCACCGCTGACCCATGCGGCTGGTTTGCTGGTGCTGGGCTTTACGGTCAAGGGCGGCGTCAACATCATCATGCCGGGTTTTGATCCAGACGTGTTGTTGAACCTGATCGAGACCGAGAAGGTGACACACCTGTATCTGCCACCGACGGCGGTCTATGGTTTGCTGGCCCACCCCAGGACCAAGACGACAGACTTTTCATCGTTGCAAGCGTTTATTGTTGGCGCGGCGCCCATCGCCCCCGAGAAATTCAAGGAAGCGGTGCGGGTGTTTGGCCCGGTGATGGTCGAAGGCTTTGGGCAGACCGAAACGTTGATACCAATTCTGGTCAAAAACCCATCTGACTATCTGCGTAGCGACGGCACATTCGACGAAGAAGTGATTCGCGCGGCAGGTCGCGCTGTCGATGTCGCACGCATTGGCATCATGGACCCAGCCGGCAATTTATTGCCCGCCGGCGAGCGTGGCGAGATTGTGGTGCGCTCCAGCATGGTGATGCAAGGCTACTACAAGAGGCCAGAAGAAACAGCCGCTGTGTCCACCTTTGGCTGGCACCACACCAGCGACGTCGGTGTCATGGACGCGCGGGGCTTTGTAACCATTGTGGACCGCATCAAGGACATGATCGTTTCCGGCGGCTTCAACATCTTTCCGGTGGAAATCGAGAAGGTGATTCAAGGCCACCCTGCCGTGCTGGACTGCATCGTGGTCGGTGTGCCGGACGACAAATGGGGCGAAGCAGTCAAGGCTGTTGTGCAGTTAAAGCCTGGCGCGTCTGCCAGCGCAGAGGACATCACGATACTGTGCAAAGACCAGCTGGGCAGCACCAAGACCCCAAAGAGTGTTGAATTTTGGGATGCGCTGCCACGCAGTGCAGTGGGCAAGCTGTTGAAAAAAGATGTGCGCGCCAAGTTCTGGGGCGACCAATGGCGCGCGGTTTAAGAGCGTACTGGCCATGACGCGCATGTCTGCCTTGGTTGACGGATCGCCGCTGCATGCCATGCCCGCCGGTGTCAGTTGGCAAGCGCGGCTGCTGAACCGCTTTTTTCGGCACACGGTCAAGCACGCAGTGCAAAACAAAGGTTTGTCGCCGAGGGCGGTGCGCTGTGTCATTCGATTGCTGGAGTGGATTCCGCGACGCTTCAGGGACCTGGCGACGGTGCACCAATTTGCCATCGCCGGTGTGCCCTGCGACGTGGTCTACCCATTGAACCCGCCCGCCAAGGAACGCGTAATTTTGTATCTGCACGGGGGCGGCTTTTTTGTGCATCTGCCGCACAGCTACAAGCAGTTTGCGCGCCGTTTGGCAGATGCGCTGGGCGCCACAGTGATCGTGCCTGCCTACCGATTGGCGCCGGAGCACCGCTATCCGGCCGCAACCGATGATTGCCTGGCAGTCTACGACGCACTAGTGGCAGACGGCTGCGACCCTCGCACACTGGCCATCATGGGCGATTCGGCGGGCGGCAACCTAGTACTGGTGACGCTGCTGCGCGCGCGTGATGCTGGCATGGCCTTGCCGTGCTGCGCCATCGCCATTTCACCGGGTGCTGATCTGACACTGAGCGGCGATAGCTACGTCAGCAACGCACAGGCCGACCCGTTCATTCCAGTAGATGTGCTCAAGCGCCTGGTGGCGCAATATGCCGACGTCGACCAGCTGACCGACCCCTACGTCTCGCCCATGCTGGGTGATTTCACGGGCCTGCCGCCCCTGAAAATTCTGGTGGGCAGCACCGAGGTCTTGCGCGATTCGTCGATCACCACGGCGCAGACATCTAGCCAGAGCGGTGTGCAGGTGGACCTGCAGGTGTGGCGCGATATGCCCCACGTGTTCCCGCTGTTCAGCTATTTGCCGGAGGCGCGCGCCGCAATGGCGGCCATGGCGCAGTTCTTTGACCACCATGCGCTGCATGCCCACCCCATAACAACCCATTGAGACATTTGCCATGAAACAACTCTCCGGCCAGGACGCCAGCTTTTTGTACTTGGATTCACCCAATGCCACGGTGCACGGCACCCTGGTTTTTATCTACGACCCGTCAACCGCCGTCAAGCAGCCGGTGGGTTTCAAGGACATCCTGCGCCACGTCGAGTCGCGCCTCTCGGTGTCCAGCATTTTTCGCCAGAAGCTGGTGCGTGTGCCGCTGGAGCTGGACTACCCATATTGGGTGGACGACGAACGTTTTGACATTGAATACCATGTGCGCCACATGGCGCTGCCCAAGCCTTGCGACTGGCGCCAGTTCTACATTCTGGTGTCGCGCCTGAATGCGCCGCCGCTGGATTTGTCGCGCCCGCCATGGGAAATGGTGGTCATCGAGGGGCTGGATCATTTGGAGGGCTTGGCCAAAGGCAGCTTTGCCTTGCTGATCAAGGGCCACCATTGCGCCATGGACGGCCACTCGGCCGCCGAGCTTACGATGGGCTTGCACGATCTGTCGGCCGATGGCGCGCAACGCGTGGCGGTGGCACCGGTGCCGTATTCACCGCAAGACAAGCTCAGTCTTCTGACCATGCTGGCCAATGCCGTGACCAATAACGTGCGGGCACCGCTGAAGATGATGGGGCCGGCCAAACGCGCGCTGCCGGGTCTGGCGGTGATGATGAACCGCTTCTACAAGCGCACACATGCAGCGCCGGGCAGCAACCCGGTGACCCGCTTCAACGGCCAGCGTTCACCGCACCGCGTGTTCGCGCTGCGGACCTACGCCATGGAGGGCGTCAAACGCATCCGCAAGGCGGTTCCTGGCGCCACCATCAACGACACCGTGTTGTCGATCGCGGCCGGTGCGGTGCGCGAGTACCTGATTGCCAAGCAGGAGTTGCCCGACGTGTCCTTGCGTGTCATGGCCCCCATCAATACGCGCACCGAAAGTGAGTTTGGACAGGCCGGCAACCGCATCTCGCTGTTCTTCCCCGAAGTGCATACGCAGATTGCAGACCCGATGAAGCGGCTGGTGGCAATCTTTGATTCGACCCGCCATGCCAAACAGGTGGCCGACGGCATTGGCGCGCGGGAGATGACGGACCTGAACCGCCACTCGCCGGCGGCAGTTACCTTGTTGGCATCGAAGATGTTTACCCAGGCGCTGGGAAGTGACAATCCGTTCTTCCATTTTGGCCTGTCCAATGCGCCGGGTCCGACGGTTCCCTTGTTTTTGTGCGGCGCCAAACTGCAGGCCTGGACCGTGGTGATTCCACTCTCGCCCGGGCTTGGCTTGGCGTTTGGCGTTACCAGTTATATCGACAAGCTGACCATCTCGTTCACCGCGGACCGCACAGCCGTGCCTGACCCAGAGTTCTTTCAGGCCTGCCTGGACCGCAGCATGGAAGCGCATGTGAAAGCGTCGGAGGCCATGCTGGAGCAGAACCCACGCTTGCTGCAGCAGCGCGTGACTGCCAAACGCCGCGTCCACCCCGGTATGGCGGCCATGGGGCGGGCACGCACAGCCAGTGCCAAACGGGAGTCACTATGAGCGACACCCTAGAGCGACTGCACAGCACGCTGGAACTGCAGCGGGCGGCCTACTTGGTCGATCCATATCCAAGTTACGTGCAGCGCCGTACCGAGCTGAAGGCATTGCGCATAGCCTTGCAGCGCTACCAGGACCAACTGGCAGAGGCCATGAGCGACGACTTTGGCCGGCGCTCGGAATTTGAATGCAAGATGCTGGACGTGATGTTTCCGGCGCTGCAGATTGACCATGCGCTGTCCCACCTGAAACGCTGGATGAAGCCGCAGCGGCGCAGCACCGACTGGTTGTTCACCGGCAATGCAGCCAAGGTTGTGTACCAGCCCAAAGGTGTGGTGGGCGTGATTGCGGCCTGGAATTTTCCGATCGTGGAAGCCGTGGGCCCGATGATCGCGGCGCTGGCCGCTGGCAACCGGGTGATGATCAAGATGTCGGAGTTTTCGCCGCGCAGCACCGTGGTGTTGCGGCGCATGCTGGCCGAAGTGTTCGGCGAAAGCCAGGTAGCGGTGTTTGGCGGCGGCATAGACGTGGCACAGGCTTTTGCCAGCTTGCCGCTGGACCATATCGTGTTCACCGGCTCGCCCTTGGTGGGCAAAGAGATCATGCGTGCTGCGTCGGCCAATCTGACGCCGGTGACACTGGAGCTGGGTGGCAAGTCGCCAGCCATCGTGGGGCGGTCCGCTTCAATTGTGGCCGCTGCGCGCTCCATTGCGCATGGCAAGGCATTCAATGGCGGTCAAGCCTGTGTGGCGCCGGACTATGCGCTGGTGCCGCCCGAGCAGCTCGATGCGTTTGTGGCAGCGGCGGTGACGGCATTTCAATTCATGTACCCGGACCCGGTGCAGGATGCCAACTACACCAGCATCGCGTCTGACCGTCATGCCGATAGGGTGCGTGGCTTGTTGGCGGACGCCGTCGCCAAGGGTGCCACTGTGACCACTGCGGGGAAGGGCGACGGCAAGCGCATCTTCCCGTTGCAAGTGGTGACCGGTGTGACGCCGGACATGCGCATCATGCAGGAGGAGTTGTTCAATGGCATCCTGCCTGTGCTGCCAACCGACTCTCTGGACCACGCGGTGCAATTTGTGACGGCGCGTGCACGTCCCTTGGCCTTGTACTACTACGGCACTGACCGCCAGGAGATTGCACGCCTGGTGCGCGACGTGCATGCCGGTGGCATGACCATCAACGATTGGGCCTGGCATGTCTTTCAAGGCGATCTGCCGTTTGGCGGGGTGGGCAATTCCGGCATGGGTAGCTGGCGCGGGCCTGAGGGGTTTCGCGCACTGTCGCACGGAAAATCTGTGCTCACCATGCGTCGTTGGTTTCCGATTCAGCTGTTTTATCCACCGTATGGCACCGGCATACAGCGGCTGATTTCCAAACTGTTTCTGGGTGACGCCGATCCGACGCTACCAGCCGGGCGTGCACCCCACGGCTAAATAGCGTAACGTGCAGACAAAAAATACAACGAGGAGAAGATGATGGAAATTGCACACAGTGCACCCGTGGGGGGCGCCACGGCTGATGCGGGTGGCTATGCCAACGGGCGTGGCTACGCGTGGACGGTGTTCGCTTTGACCTTTGGCTTGATGCTGTCGGACTATATGTCGCGCCAGGTCATTGGCGCGGTGTTCCCACTGCTCAAAGTGGAATGGGGCGTTTCGGACTCGCAGCTGGGTTCACTGGTCAGCGTGGTGTCACTGGTTGTCGGCCTAATGACCATACCCATGTCGCTGATCGCTGACCGCTGGGGTCGGGTCAAAAGCATCACGCTGATGGCCTTTGTATGGTGTTTGGCAACCATTGCCTGCGGATTGGCCGATGGCTATTTGCAGATGCTTTTTGCGCGAGCCTTGGTGGGCTTTGGCGAGGCGGCCTACGCGGCGGCGGGCGCCGCACTTCTGGCTCATACCTTTCCCACTGGACGGCGCTCCGCGGTACTGGGTGCATTTCAATCCGCCGGTTTGTTTGGCTCGGTACTGGGTGTTGTGATTGGCGGTGCGGTGGCTGCCCAGATGGGGTGGCGCGCCGCCTTCTTTGCCGTTGGTATTCCGGGTCTGGCGCTGGCTGCGGTCTATCCATTTCTCGTGCGTGATTACGCGTCGGTGAAACTGCACGCGTCGGACGATCCGAATGACCCGGTCAACACCACGTTGCGCTTTGGGCAGTTGGTTAAAGAGGTATTTGCTACGCGGTCTGGCAATCTGACATTTGTGGCCTTTGGCCTGCAAATGGCGATTCCATCGATTCTGATTGCCTGGGTGCCGACCTATTTCAACCGCTTCTATGGCTTTGATCCCAAGAAGGCGGCATTGATGGCCGCAGTGGCGGTGCTGGCGGCGGGCATCGGCATGCTGCTGGGCGGCGGTGTGGCCGACCGGTTGAGCAAGAACAAGCCGCGCAACCGCGCGCTGGTGCCAGGCGGCTATGCGCTGGTGTCGGGTTTGGTGCTGATTCTGGCGTTTGCCTTGCCACCCAGTCCATTGGCCATGGTTCTGGTCTTTGCCGGGGCCTTGTTCGCCGCGGCCCACGGGGGCAGCGCTGTGGCGTTGATCATGGATGTGACGCACCCGGCCGTGCGCGCCACGGTGACCGCCACCGCGGTAGTGGGCGCCACCCTGTTGGGCATGGCACCAGGACCGTATCTGGTGGGCCTGCTGTCGGACTATGCAGATATGAAAACTGCGTTGATGCTGGCGCCATTGGTGTCGGTCGTTGCCGCGGTCTTGTTTGCGCTGGCAGCGCGCCACTACGTCAGCGACATGGAAAAGGCGCAAGCACATGCACTGTAAAAAAAAGAAAATCGTGGCCGCCCTCGTGGCGTTGGCATTGTCCGTATCGGTGTCCGCCGTCCCCACGGAATTGGCCGGCGTGCATCTGGAGCCACAGATTGAGCTGGCCAATAGCAAGTTGCAACTCAATGGTGCGGGCGTCCGCTACAAGGCCATCTTCAAGGTATTCGTCACGGCGCTTTACCTGAGCCAGCGCGCGACTACCCAGGCCGAGGCCAACGCCGCACCCGGTCCCAAGCGCATTGCCATCACGTTGTTGCGCGATGTCAGTGGCGATGCCTTTGGCAAAGGGTTTGTCAAGAACTTCGGTGCCGCCAGCAGCAAAGCCGAGATGTCCAAGCTGGTGCCGGGGCTGATCCAGATGGGGCAATTGTTTGCCGACCAAAAGGCATTTTCCAAAGGAGACACCGTGTTTATTGCCTGGGTGCCCAACCGCGGCACGGTGATCAGCATTCGCGGCGTGGCACAGGGCGAGCCGTCCAAGGAGGTGGAGTTCTTCAATACGACGCTGGCGATGTGGATAGGCGCTGCCGTCGAAGACCAGCAATTGAAAGACGGACTGTTGGGGCAACGGTAGATAGTTAGGGCTATAGTCACTGACTACCCATGATCTGGCTCAAAAATTACCGCAAACAACTTCTGACAGGCGACCTGGGCGCGGGAATCATCGTCGCGCTGATGATGATCCCGCAGGCCATGGCCTATGCATTGGTGGCCGGGCTGCCGCCGGTGACGGGTTTGTACGCCAGCCTGTTGCCGGCGCTGGCGTATGCCGTGTTTGGCAGCAGCATGGTGCAGTCGGTAGGGCCCATGGCCATTACCTCGCTGATGGTCGGCACGTCCATTGCTGTGTTGGCTCCGGCGGGTAGCGCACTGTATGCGCAACTGTCGCAGCAATTGGCGCTGGCCGTCGGCGTCGTGCTATTTGTGTGCGGTGTATTGCGGCTGGGCTTTTTGTCCAACTTCTTCAGCCGGCCAGTGATGAGCGGTTTTACCAGCGGCGCGGCGTTGGTGATAGCCTTGGGGCAGCTCAAACCCTTGCTGGGTGTCGCCCAGGATGTCTCGCTCTCCGCCATCCATGGTCCCAGCGCATGGATTGGCCTGGTGTCGTTGGTGTTGCTGGTTCTGGCACGCTATGTTTTACCGAACTACCTGAAGCCTTTGGGTGGCTGGATGGTGGATGTCTTTCCCAAACTGGCGCCCATTGTGGTGATTGTCGGGGCGACGGTATGCGTGTCCGTGCTGGGGCTGGACGCTACCGGTGTGCACACGGTAGGCGCTATCCCTGCAGGCTTGCCAGCATGGGGGCTGACCGTGGCGGCTGATCAATGGCGCACTCTGCTATTGCCGGCTCTGGTCATTGGGTTCATGGTGTTTTTGGCCAGCCAATCGGCGGCACAGAGCCTGGCACACAAGCGCAATGAACGCATCAATACCAACCGCGAACTGCTGGGCCTGGGGGCGGCCAACCTGGCCAGCGCCGTCAGTGGTGGCTTTGTGGTGACGGGCAGCATCTCGCGCTCGGCAGTTAATTATTCGGCCGGCGCCAATACGCCGCTGGCCAGCCTGATCTCGGCAGGGCTGATTGCCATGGTTTTGATTCTGCCCAATGCCTGGCTGTCGTTGCTACCCTTGCCGGCCATGGCGGCAACCATTGTGGTGGCTGTTGTGGGCATGATCGACGTGGCGACGCTGGCCCAATCCTGGCGCCACGACCGCAGCGACGCTGCGACCCTGGTGGCGACCACGCTGGGGGTGCTGTTCGTTGGTGTCGAAGAGGGCGTGATATTGGGTATGGTGCTGTCGTTTGCCTCGCTGGTTTGGCGCAGCAGCCACCCACACATCGCCATCGTGGGGCGCATGCCCGGTACGGAGCACTTTCGCAACATTGAGCGCTATGCCGTGGAGACGCTACCCCATGTGCTGATGCTGCGCATCGACTCGGCGCTGGTGTTCAACAACACCGATGGCGTCATAGAGCGCATCGAGCAGGAGTTGGCGGCAGCCGGGCCCAATCTACAACACCTGGTGCTGGTGCTGTCAGCGGTCAATATGGTCGACACGACAGCATTGCTGGCGCTGACAGAGCTCAACAAGAACATGCGCGCACAAGAGCGGTGCTTGCACCTGTGCGAAGTCAAGGGACCGGTCATGGACCGGCTCAAACACAGCGGTCTGCTGAGCAAGGAATTGACTGGCCGGGTCTTTCTAAGTGCCGCGCAGGCGTTCCAGTACCTTGGCGACTTGCCTGCCGGTTCATAAAAGAACATGTGCTGGGACCGCAGCAGCGGGCGGGGGACACGGAG
>OUNL011259521.1_pt1 | contig 12278 bp, 7 predicted proteins | sample 1779831 | NCBI WGS metagenome assembly OUNL01 (sample SAMEA3914863, study PRJEB12502) | metagenome | biome: forest; material: soil | place: USA | collected 2011-09-16 | depth 0.1 m | reverse complement strand
AACAGCAACCAGTAAAAACCGTTTTCATCCAACTGGATTCCGAAGATCGACGGCTTAGGAATCTTGATACCCAGCGGACCTTCAGTCAAAAAATCCATCTCGTTGATCAGTATCTGGATGATGGTGCCAAACGCCAGGGTCACCATCGCCAGATACGGTCCGGACACGCGCAGCGCCGGCAGGGCCAACAAGGCACCAAAACCGGCCGTGACGGCAATGCTGGCCGGAATGATCAGCCACAGCGGTGCGCCCAGCTTGAGAAACAGCACGCCGGCGGTGTACGAGCCCACACCGAACAGGCCGGCATGGCCCAGCGACACCTGACCGGTATAACCCACAACGATATCCAGGCCGAACAGCAAAATGGCGTAGATCATGATCGTGCCGATCATGTGGATGTAGTATGGGTTACTGACCATCAAGGGAGCCGCCGCCAACAGGGCCAAGCCCGGCACACCCAGCAACAATGCTTTGCGATTCATCTTCAGACTTTCTTGATCGCGGACTTGCCAAACAGACCCGAGGGCTTGACGGCCAATACCAGTAGCAACAACACCAGGCCCGGCACATCCTTGTAACCTGTTGACAGATAGAAACCAGTGGTGGTCTCAACCACCCCCAGAATGATGCCGCCCACAATGATGCCCAGACCGCTGGTCAAGCCACCTATGATGGCCACGGCAAAGGCCTTGAGCCCCAGCACCGAGCCCATGGTGGCGCCGGTCAGCGTCAACGGCGCAATCAAGGCGCCGGCAAACGCAGCCGTGGCCGATGACAGTGCATAGGAGAACGTGATCACCAGGCCGGTGTTGATGCCCATCAGCTTGGCGGCATCACGGTCGTTGAAGGTGGCGACCACCGCCTTGCCGTAAATCGTTTTACGGTTGAAAAATTCAACCGCCAGCATCATCACAATGGCGCCGCACACTACCAGTATTTCCATGGGCAACACATTGGCGCCCAAGAATTTCAGCGGTGACTCGGGCAACGGTGAGGGAAACTTCAGGTCGTCACGGCCCCACACGTTTTCGGCCACGTTCTTGAAGATGATGCCCAGGGCGATGGTGGACATGATCCAGCCGAATTCGCTCTTGATCTTGATCGCTGGGCGCACACCGATGCGCTCCACAAGGCCACCCTGGAACAAGCCAAAGACAATCACCAGTGGCAGCATCAACCAGTAGTTCACACCCATGCCCACCAGCGTCAGGCCGACCATGGCGCCCAACATCAGCGCGTCGCCCTGGCCAAAGTTCAGCGTATCTGAGGTTTGAAAAGTCAGTTGATAGCCAAAGGCAATGACGGCATAAATCATTCCCAGCGCGATACCGCTGTAGACCAGTTGCAGCAGGATTTCCATAGTGTGTGCTCACCCAAAAACAACCATGAACCAAATAATTGGCGCCACAAAAAGGCAAAGCGTCAATCCACGTCGCCGCCGGGCCGCCCCAAGGCGACGACGGCCCCCTCGGGGGGCAGCGACCCACACGCCGTGGGGGAGCGTGGGGGCAATAGCGCCCGAAAACAGTGACTACTTTTTGACAGCCAACGCGCCCTTGGCGTTAACGTCCTTGACGCGCACTTCCGATGCTTTCTTGAAGTCATCGGCATAGGCGTACACCACGCGCTGGCCCTTGACTTCGCCAAACACCGGAATGTTGGCGGTGATGGCTTCGTGGTCCTTGGCGGTGAACGGCTTGTTATAGGTCGTCACCACGCCGTCCACCGGCGCCTTCAGGTCTTCCAGCGCAGCCTTGATCTTGGGGCCATCGGTGGAGTTGGCCTGCTTGATGGCGGCGGCCAGCAAGTAAATGGAGTCGTAGCCTTGCGCCGCAGATACGGGGGAGTCAATACGCGCGTTCTTGGGGTTGAATGTCTTCAGGTAGCTGATGATGAAGGACTGACGCTTGGGCGTAGTCGGCTCCTGGATAAAGGTTTGCGGCATGCGCGCGCCCTCACCGCCAGGCCCGGCATTGTCGATGTAGTTGGCCATGGACAGGGTCCAGCTACCGACCATAGGCACCTTCCAGCCCAGTTTGGTCATGCCGTTGGCGATTTGCGCCAGCTCGGGGCCAATGCCATAGGTCAGCACCGCCTCTGCGCCGGCCTCTTTGGCCTTGAGCAACTGCGCGGTCATGTCCACATCCTTGATGTTGAATTTTTCCACAGCAACCGCCTTGATGCCCTTGAGCTCCAACGCTTTTTCCAGGTCGGCGCGCCCCAACTGACCGTAGTTGGTGGAGTCCGCCAGAATGGCGACCTTCTTGAAGCCGCGACGGGTAATCGCTTCTTCGACAATCATCGGAGCCTGGATGCTGTCGTGCGCTGCGTTGCGGAAAATGTAATTGTCCGGCTGGTCGTCAAACTGGTGCGTCACTGCAGACCCGGTGGCCACATTGTTCATGACCGGGATCTTGGCTTCCTGGTAAAACCGCTGGGCAGCCAAGGCCACGCCGGTGTTGATGAAACCCACCGTGGCGGTGACCTTTTCTTTGTTGATCAGTTCTTGTGCAATTTGCACGCCGCGCTCGTTCTTGGCTTCGTCGTCGCGCTCAACGATTTGCAACTGCCGACCCAGCACGCCGCCCGACTTGTTGATTTCATCCACTGCCAGTTTGACGCCATCGCGCATGCTGACCCCCATGGACGAGGAGCCGCCGGTAAACGGCCCGGCCACACCAATCTTGATGGTCTCCGCAGCCAATGCAATACCGCCAAGGCCCATGATGGCCGTAGCCATTGCCACATGCGACGCCAGTTTTACAAAACGATTTTTCATGATGTTGTCTCCTGTTGTTGGTAAACGAATGGTCTGTGCTGCGCACCCAGCCTGTATAGGCGCCACCGGCACACAGCCTCGGGTCTTGTGCCCGATGTCAGCGTCCTAATCTAGCTGAGTTGGCTGCAGTCTGCCTGACAGATTGCTGAGTGACTGGCCAACTCAGAGAAAAGTGACCTAGGTTTTACCCTAGTGCAACGGCCATCCATGCACCAGCAGTGTGCAAATTGTGGGTGGCTCATGGCATTGGACGGGTCAAGCCTAGGGTATGCACCTACAAAATTATTGGATTACCCACTTTCAATTGCGCGCCAATTTGGTATCTTATTGGTATGGCAAATGAAAATACCACTTTTCGTGAATTTATAGCGTGTTATGCACGCCGTAGGGCTGACACAGCCCAACCACAACCAGTTCTTGCCCAATACCACAAAGATTGGTGTAAAACTGGTACCTCATTGGTTACGTCAATTGACAGCAACCAATCTGCGACCAGCACTGCTGGCGTGACCGCCCCGCGAACCAGGGAGACGTGCCAATCCACTTCACCGAAACCGTCCACGCCTTCATCCGCATGTGACTGGTAGCGCGAAGATCCATGCATGCACTAGAACGCGGACCTGCAATTTCCTACCAACATTCAAGTAGATACACCATGAAATTCAAGATCGAGTTAGTTCTAGCGCTGTGCATTGCCAGCGCTTTGACCGCATGCGGTGGGGGCTCGCAAGACGCGAGTCAATCCTCCGTACCACGCATGATGGCGGCCACACCCGGTTGCGCACCGGCATGGACCGAGGGCAACACCTACAAAACCGGTGACCTCGTCAGTTACACCGGCTCCAACTACAAGGCATTGGTCAACCAGACCGATTACGTGGGCGCTGGTTGGAACCCCACTGTCGGCAGCCTGTGGGGCAACAATGGCGTCTGCGTTGGCGGCTCCACGCCACCGACCACGCCACCCACGACTCCACCAACCACCCCGCCGACCACACCGCCAACGACACCACCCACCACGCCCCCGGCCAGTGGCTGTGCGGCCGCATGGGACAGCAATACCGTCTACAACACCAACGATCTGGCCAGTGTTGCCGGCACCAACTACAAGGCCAACTGGTGGACCAAGGGTGACGAGCCCAGCAGCCACAGTGGCGCGACCGGCACCGGCCAGCCATGGACGGCACAAGCCACCTGCGGCGGGACAACCACACCGCCCACGACTCCGCCCACTACGCCACCAACAACACCGCCCACCACGCCACCGACGACGCCTCCCGCAGTCACCGGCATGGTGTTCAGCGTGTACAAAGATGTGACGGTCAATGTCAACTGGAACACCAATGTCATCGGCTCCGCCGTCAGCGGCTCCATGCAACCGGTGCTCAACGTGATGCCAGCCAAGCTCAAGACCTTGACACTGGCATTTGCTACCGGTGAATGTGGTGCCGAAACCTGGGGCGGCATGTCGGGCACTGCATTGGCAGCAGCCAACATTCCGAACATGGTCAGTGCGGGCAAGTCCTACATCCTGTCCACGGGCGGCGCCGCCGGCTCCTTCACCTGTGGCTCGGACGCTGGTTTCTCGACCTTCATTGACCGTTACAACAGCGCTGGGCTGATTGGTGTGGACTTTGACATCGAGGCAGGCCAGTCGGCAGCCGACATTGCCAACCTGGTGCAGCGCGTCAAAGTGGCACAAGGCAAGTACCCGAACCTGCGCTTCTCGTTCACACTGGCGACCTTGGGTGGTTCCTCCGCCCAGAGCCTGGGCTCCGCTGGCGTGACAGTCATGAACGCCATCAAGAGCGCTGGTTTGACCAAGTACCTGGTCAACCTGATGGTGATGGACTATGGTTCAGCACTGGCCACCAACTGTGTGTTGGGCAGCAACGGCAAGTGCGACATGGCGCTGTCCGCCATCCAGGCAGCCAAGAGCCTGAACAGCTACTGGGGTGTACCGTACAGCCAGATTGAGTTGACGCCAATGATTGGCGGTAACGATGCGACGGACGAGGTGTTCAGCATCGCCAACGTCGCCACCATGTCCACGTTTGTCAAACAAAATGGACTCATCGGTGTGCACTTCTGGTCGCTCGACCGTGATGTAGATTGCGCTCCTGGTTTCGCATCGCCGACCTGCAACAGCTATGGTCAGGCTGGTGTTTTGGGCTTTACCAATAGCTTCATCAGTAACCTGGGGCTCTAAGCGTGCGTGCGCATGCCGTCGCTGTCCATACCGCAACCGTTTTTAATGGTTTGAACGGATGCACTTGGCGGTGACGGCATGCCACCCAACGCGTGAAACGAGGGCTTTTAAGCCCTCGTTTCATTTGTGTGATCACGATGCCCGTGGGCGCCAAAGCACCATGTGGAGTTGATCAAACTGCATCAATGGACCACAACCAGTCATGCAACCAGCGCGGCTGGCCCGCGATTCGGCCAATTGCGCTAGCAACAGGGTCATACGCTCAGCCAACTAGCCATCAACTGCTGCAAGCTCGCGAGGAACTCTTCCAACGGGGCGCTGGGCATTAACCGGCCGTTACAAGAAATGCGCCACGCACCAGGACCTGCAAACTACATTTGCAGCCACAAAGGAGTGCATATGAAAAACCCCAACACAAGGGTATTGGCTTGTCTGGCTGCCGTGGCGCTGTTCATGGCTTCAAGTTGGAACGCGGCTCTGGCCACAACCACTGATACCAACAACGCCCCACAAGTTTATTACACCGACATTGTTTCCGGCCCCAATACCGGGGGCGAAAACGGCAAGGGCATCTACCTGTCGATCTTTGGCAAGAACTTTGGCAATACCGGCCTAGGCACAACAGCCAAGGTCTTTATCAACGGCGTCGAAGTAGACAACTACCGTTACTTGGGTGTATCCAAAGGCCGCACAGACATCCAGCAGATCACCGTGCAAATTGGCGCGCTGGGCAACCCAACACCAGGCATTGCACTGCCGGTCAAGGTGGTGGTCAATGGTTTGCAGTCCAACACCGACCAGACATTTACCGTGAACCCTGGGCGCATTCTGTTTGTCGACAATGTCGCAGGCAAAGATGCATTGGCTGAAATCGGCAATATCACCAAGCCCTTTCGTTATGTGCAAACCCCGGCCCTCTACAGCGGTGGTGCCTGGCCCAGCGTGCGCCCGGGTGACTTCATTGTGATGCGCGGCCATGGCACGACACAGCCCTGGACCGATGTGGGGTTCGAGAACTTCTTCCTGCGTTTTCGTGACAAATCAGGCAGCGCGCCCACGGGTGCTGCCGGGACCGGACCCATCGCCATCATGGGCTACCCCGGTGACGACGTGTATCTGCGCGGCACGGTTGCCAATGGCATGACCGGTGGCTGCATCTCGGGCATCAACGGGCAAGCCTTTCTGGGCATGGGCCAATGGGGCGTGGTCAGCAATCTGCGAATCGACTGCGAGGGTTATGACGGCCCCATCAGCCAGGAAGTCTGGGGACACAACTGGCGCGTCGTCAACAACGATCTGGCTGCGTCCACCGCACCAACCACCGGGTCCAACGTCCCGCGCATGGCCGGCATCACCGGCAATGGCGACAATGTTGTCTGGTATGGCAACCACATCCATGATGTGCAGGGCAGCAGCGGTGAATGCCACGGCGTCTACATCGACGGCGACGGCTCCTACGACATTGCCTACAACAACATCCACGACATCCGCAGCGGCAACGGATTTCAAGTCTATGTCAATGGTGGCAACGGCTCGGACATGGCCAACAACATCAGCCTGCACCACAACCTGATCCACGACGTGTCCAAGCACGGCATCAATATCGCTGACAACATGCGCAACAATCTGCAGGTTTGGAACAACATTGTCTACAACGCGCAGTATGCGGCGCTTCGTTTCAACACCAATACCCTGCACGGCGCCAAGATCTACAACAACACCTTCTTCAACACCAACCTGGCGAGCAACACTGCCTATGGCGCCATCACCAACGACTGGAACCTGCCCGTGGGCTCCATCGATCTGGAGAACAACATTTTCTATGTGGCCAGCCACACGCCGTACAACTCGGGCTCCAACGGCGTGCCGGCCAACGCTGGCACGATAGCGCGCAACCTGTGGTTCAACGGCTCGGGCAGCACGCAGTTCGACAGCGCGCCAATCGTGCTGGACCCACAGTTCATGAACGCAGCGGGCGCGGATTTCCATTTGCAGACACAAAGCCCCGCCATCGGAAATGGCTCAGCATCGGTACTGGCGCTGGTGAGCAATGACTACGACTTGCTGACCCCCCGCACGGTTCCATTCGACATTGGCGCCTTGCAAGCAGGCACCGGTGGTACGACGGGCGGCGGATCTCCCATGGTCTTGAGCATTGGCGCAATGTCAGGCCTTGGCAGCGTCACCTCTGCCCCAGCCGGCATCAACTGCGGGGCCAACTGCAGCGCCAGCTTTGCCGCCGGGACCGCCGTGGTGTTGACCGCGACCCCCGCCACCGACTATACCTTTGCCAGTTGGGGCGGCGCATGTGCGGGCACCACCAGCACCTGCAGTCTAAGCATGGATGTAGCCCGCATGGTGACCGCCAAGTTTGTGCAACAGGCGATCAAGCATGTGCCGATCAACACCGGCGCGCCGCAAGTCAGTGGCAACCCAATGGTTGGCCTGACGCTGAGCTGTTCAACGGGCGTATGGAGCTATGCCCCCACCAGCTACAGCTACCAGTGGACGCGTGCCTCCAGCAACATCAAGGCGGCCCGCAGCAGCGATTACACCGTGCAGGCCACCGATGTGGGTCAGGCTTTGTCCTGCACGGTTACCGCGCAAAACGCCACGGGGTCGGCCAAGGCAAGCGCCAATACCGTGCTGGGCGTGGCCGGTGGGCCCTTGCTGTCGCCTCAAATCGTTCAGGTGGCACAGCCAGTCTTCGCCGACAGTGCCACCCGCCCGATCGCGCTGCCACTACCCAGTGCCGTGCGTGCCGGTGACCTGGTTCTGGTGGCGGTGGCTGCCAACCAGGGCCACACCTACAACTTTACCGTCAGTGACAACCTGAACAACGGCAACTACACCTGGTACCCGACCGACGCCTGCGAGGACCCGATTTGCGCAGGTTGGTTCTACGTGGTGGCCAAGAATGGTGGCAGCGCCGTCTCCATCAACGCTGTGGGAGGTGCCGGTCAAAATGTGGTGTTGGCCGCCTATGTAGTCTCCAATTTTGACTCGGCACTATTTGATGGCAATGGCGCCACGGCACATGGCGTCAGCGGCCTCTCCAGCATATCCAAGACCACGGCATCCGACAATTCCTTGGTGCTCAGCGTATTCGCAGGCGATTATGGCCAGACCATTGCGCCGACCCATCCGGTTGGGGCCCTGGCCTACACCAGCGCCAACAGCATCAGCTTTGGTTCGCAATACACCACCGCAGCCACGGCTGGCACCGCCATGTTGGCGTGGTCCGTTGCACAGCCCACAGGTTGGCTCAAATGGGCACAGACCGCCATTGCCATCAAGGGTAGACCTGCCTTGGGGAAATGAGCGTTAGCGCGCCAACTTGCGCCGCACGCCCATTGAGAAGCCGGGCAACTCGTGGGCACTGGCGGCGCTCTGCCCTGCCAGCGTCTGCAAGTAACGCAGCAGATGCGCCTTGCTGCCTTTGACCACGACTTCATCAAACTGTTCGTCTATCATCGCGGCTCAGCTTGTCTCCGCCATGCCCACAATTGCGCGCAATGGTGGACAAAGCCGAATTCTGACATCTGCGACCCAACCGATCAAGACAGGGAGACAGCAAAACTATGCGCGCATTGGCCGCCGGACTGAACGTACACCGTTGGTGTCGCATGCAGGGCAACGCGATGGTGCTTGCACTGGCAGGCGCTTGCATGGCTGCGCCAGCATGTGCCGACACGCAGCAGCACGCACTCGACACGCGCTCGCTTGCCGACTGCCTGAAGGGCTGGGACATTGAGTGGCGCCTGCCCTACTTTCCGCAACTGATTCTGAACCAATGCGCAGAAGACAAACCGGCCGGCAAGACCAAAATCGCCAACGCGCCTGAGCGCCGCGTCACTGCGGCGATGCAGTTCAGCACCGACGCAATGCCAAGATTCTCCACCGAATCGCTACCCTATGGCGACGCGCCGCAGGCCTTGTACACACACTTTGACAAGCTGCTGGCCGCCCAGGGGTTTACGCGGACCGAGGGTCCGGTCATGGAAGCGGACGACAACAAGTCCTACCCCAGCTCAGCCGCCTACGAGCGCGCGCGCGGCACAGGCAGTTTGCGCGTCGAATACAGCATGCACAGTTCGCATGCGTTCAACCTGGTGCTGGAGCAGCGCGGCGCATTGCAAGACGTAGCCAAGCTGCCGGTGCCCAAGGCCGACCTGGACATGCTCATGGACGGCGCATATGCCCCGCTGTTCGCACTGCCGGGTGCCAAGCTGGTTGACGAGAAAGTCATCTGGGACGTACAGTATTTTTCAGACCAGCCGGAACAGGTCTCCATGCCTGCACGGCAGTTCCGCTATCTGCTAGCTGAGAAAGCCAGTGCCAGTGATGCCGTGTCGGCATGGCAGGCCGCGCTAAAACAAGCGGGCTGGACCGCAACGGGCAAAGTCACCTCGTCCAGGGGCGACAAGGCCATGCAATTCAAGCTGGCGCCCAACCGCCTTTTGGAAGCGGATTTGTCTGCCTTTGACGACAGAGGGCAGACGACCATCACCGTGGTACTGATTGATCCGTCACTATGGGCAACCATACTGCCAAACATGCGGCTGATGCAGTGGACAGAACCATGGGAATTCTCGCCCGAATTTGACGCCGCCGGCAAACCGACCGAGGACACACGGCGCAAACTGTTTGCTTTGACCCGACAGACCTTTGCGGAGAACACCAAGAAGCCCTACATTATTCCCATCGTTGCCGAAAAACTGCTGGCCGACAAATCCGCCATCGACAAGGCGCGCAAGGCTGCGCATTGGATGCGTGATGAAATGCAGCGCGTCGGTGTCAATAACGGCGGTATTTATGCGATCGATATTGATCCGCAGGTCAAGCCCCCGGCGCTGCCACGGTTTGGCGTCACCATTGGCGCCCGATTGACCTACCTGAACTGCCGCATCAATCACGACAGCCGCCCCGACGGCGTTGTCAAAACCTGCTCGTGCCAGTTGGAAGGCAAGGCCTTCTCCACACAACCGGGCGAATGCAAGTCATGAGCGCACGCAGTCTTTTTTCCGAATTGCTGCGTAAAGTCCTGATCAGTATTGCCATCATCGTGGCGGTGCTGATGGCGGGTGCGGCCTTTTTAGCCTGGAAGGTGTATTCCAATCATCGCGGGCTTGGCGCACCTGAATATGATCCCGTTCGGCAGTCGCTTGCAGGGCCGGTACCCGCTGTGCTGCGCGGTCTGGCAAACTCGATTGACCAGTTTTCCTCGCTGCATGAGGTAGCCGATCGCGCAGAGCAGGCCGGCTACCATTGTGCGCAGTCGCTACAGAAGTTTCAGAATCGCAGCGAGAGGGACGGGCAAGTCCGGCAAGACCTGGAATGCGTCAAAGGTAGCGACGAAGCGGGTCCTGGGGACACCGTGCTGGTGGTCGGTATTGCGCTGCCGGGTCAGCGCGCGGTGTCGCTGGAGTTGCGCCGCTTGCCGGGCAAACGCTGGTTATTCTCAGGCGACAGCCCCGGAAGCGTCATTGCGCGCGCAAACGGCATCGAGTTTGCAAGCCCGGCACGTTTCGTTGATCTGATTATCGACGCCGCATTCGGTGGCATGCAGAACTGCTTTTCACCCGCGAATTGCAGCGATAGACGGGAGTACCGTGAAAAATACGGTCCCCCCGTGTGGGACGGCAAGCCCAGAAACATGGGGCCGCGCGAGCAGATCGAGACGCATCTGCATCAGCTGGGCCTGCAGTGTTCGCCACTGCAATCGCCAGACGGAAAAGCCTTGACCGGCGACGAGACCACACTGATGGAGCGCTGCGCAACCAACTCCTTTTCCGGCCAAGTGCAAACGGTTGACCTGGTGCTGGACCCCATGACCAGCGCCGTCACCGCACTGGACTTTGGCGTGGCCAATCAGACCCTGCGCGTACCCCTGAGCGGTGGGGTGCCCGAGCAACCACCGGGGGGCAGCCTGCTGCTGGTGTCCAACCAGGCGGGCGAGGTTTTGCGGTTTCCATTGGCGCCAAATTTTTTCTACCACGGAAGCGACCAACTGAAACGCATCGATACGCTCAATGCAGCTTCGCGCAACCGCGTAATCGACATCAACCTGAAGCAGATAACCAGTATGCTGGCGCAACCGGACGCGCTACCTGTTCCGCAGTTGCAGAAGCTTGATGTCGCATCGGCACTGTTGACGCGATTGGGGGCACCTGCCTTCGAGCAGGTCCGGCCCATGTTGATCGAGGCTCCTGTGGCGCTGGCCAGCGCCATGGCCTTGGCAGATTGCGCGCTGCACGAACAAGCGCCAGACTGTCTGACCGCCATGGTGATCGCGCGACCTGATGTCTCGGCCAATCTGCTGGCCGCCTACAAGGAAGCCAATGATGCAAGCCAGGGCCTGCCAGACGCGCACAGCGCCATACGCCGTCTGCAAGTGCTGGCCCTGCAGATCAAGTTGTCGCAAGGCAACTTTGCGCAGCGACCCAACAACAGGCTACCGCGTTGAAAAGCCCCGATTCGCACACTGACAAGCCCCCCGCTCGCTGGTACGGCAAGCGCAACCGTGTCATTTTCCTGTGCACCATTCTGGGCCTGGTGGTCGGTACCATCCTTTTGGGTGCCTTCACCAAGTGGGCTTCCGACAACGCGCCCCCGCGGGTCGACAGGTTGTCAACGCTGCGCGAGCTGCGTTTGACCCAGCCCTACCCATTGACGTGGAAGGAATCCGGGCCTGCCAAGGAGTTGCGTTTGCTGATTCAGCTTGCCGATTTTGGAAAATGGTATTCGGGCGAACAGGCCGTCATACAGGAAACCTCCGATGGTCCGCGGGCCATCAGTCTGGTCATACCGGTTCCGAGCGAAGGTGCCACGATAGAGCCGGCAAACCTGGGTTGCACGGTAGAAGAACTTGCCGCCAATACCTGCGTGCTGGACCGGGGCACATTGCTACTCCTTCGCGATCAGGACGCGCAAGGCACTCAGCATAGCGATCAAGCCGTTACCGAAACGGTGTGGGTCAAGGAGGTCAACGGGGCGAGCGTCTTCATGGGTTTTGACTGCGACACCCTGCCAGCGCAACTGGTCAACACCGAAACGCCATGCTACAGCCCACCGCCTTTGCAGCAGCTATTTGGCAGATTGTTTGGCGAGCACACCCTCAGCATCAGCGCTGAAGGCCAAACCTGCACCCGGAGTTTCGAATGGCGCGGCCGCTGGGTACAGGTCAACAGCGAGTTTGCCTGCGCCAGCGCGCAAAGTATGACAACCTTCAAGACCGGCATGCAAATGCTGCGCCGGATGGTGAATGATGCCAGCACACCGGCCTCGCCC
>OUNL011258354.1_pt1 | contig 12348 bp, 11 predicted proteins | sample 1779831 | NCBI WGS metagenome assembly OUNL01 (sample SAMEA3914863, study PRJEB12502) | metagenome | biome: forest; material: soil | place: USA | collected 2011-09-16 | depth 0.1 m | reverse complement strand
GCGTGTCCAGGGCAGTCCACGTGGGCATAGTGGCGGTTGGCGGTTTCGTATTCGACGTGGGCGGTATTGATGGTAATACCGCGCGCTTTTTCTTCCGGAGCGGCGTCGATCTGGTCGTACGCACGTGCGGTACCGCCGAACTTGGCTGCCAGCACCGAGGTGATGGCCGCTGTCAGCGTGGTCTTGCCGTGGTCAACGTGGCCAATGGTTCCCACGTTCACGTGGGGCTTGGTACGTGTGAATTTTTCTTTTCCCATTGTCAGACTCCGAAAAGTAATGCGTTCAAACCAATAACAAATACACCTCACCACCGATACAACACCGGCAATGCTTAAAACTGGTGCCCTTTGCGGGAATCGGACCCGCGACCTCTCCCTTACCAAGGGAGTGCTCTACCACTGAGCCAAAAGGGCAAATTCTTCTACAACTATCAGCAACAAACCGACTGTGGAGCGGGGTAGGAGAATCGAACTCCTCGCTTTAGCTTGGAAGGCTAAGGTATTACCACTATACGAACCCCGCATAGGCTCATCCAACTACTAACAGTCAACTCATCACTGGTGGAGAGGGCTGGATTCGAACCAGCGTACTCGTAAGAGGGCAGATTTACAGTCTGCTGCCATTAACCACTCGGCCACCTCTCCTAAGGTGAACCCCGGATTATGCCATGAAGTTTAGGACTTGTCATATCGACCCAAGAAGAATTTTCCTATTTCTCGTCCGTCCGCATCAATCTCAGTTGCGGGTTGGTACTGTTCCTGCCAGGCGCGGGCCTGAGAAAAGTGGCCACAGCCGATAAATGGCAATGGCGGGCGCAACGCGGACAACGGCGATGGGTGGTTGGCAGTCAAAACCAGGTGACGCGTGGCGTCTATCAATGGGCGTTTGCTCTGAGCATGGGCACCCCACAACATGAAGACGGTGGGCTTGGCATGGTGCGAGACGTGGCGTATGACTGCGTCCGTCAATAGATCCCAACCCTTGCCCGCGTGACTGGCGGGTTGCCCCTCCTCCACGGTCAGGCAGGTGTTGAGCAACAAAACGCCTTCTTCAGCCCAGCGAACCAGGCTGCCGCCCGGCTGGGGAAACGCCGGGAACGGCATGCCCATGTCGCGCTGCAATTCCTTGAAAATATTGCGCAGCGAGGGTGGTAGCGCCACGCCCGGCGCCACGGAAAACGCCAAGCCTTCGGCCTGGCCGCGCCCGTGGTAAGGGTCCTGCCCCAACACCACGACCCGCACCGCCTGCGGCGGCGTGAGTTGCAGCGCCCGTAGCGGCTGCGGGGGGAAAATGCTGGCCCCAGCTTGCAGTCGCTGGCCAAGGAAGGCCAGCAGACCCAGTCCTGGCTTGGACTGAAAAAAACTATCAACCAATTCTTGCCAACCGGGTGCAACCGGCCAGGCTGCCACATCTGCGGCCCGCAACTGGTCGTCGGGCGTCAATGGCAAAGGCAATTGCGCGACGCCAGATGCTTCGTTTTGCATCGCGTGAACGTTGCCGTGGGGCGCTAATCCGCCGGACCAAACAAGGCCGCCAACGCTTCACCCGGTTCTGGCGCACGCATGAAGGCTTCGCCCACCAAAAACGCATTGATGCCAGCCGCGCCCATGCGCAGCACATCGTCGCGCGTCTGGATGCCGCTCTCGGTGACCAACAAACGGTCAGTTGGGACGCTGGCACGCAGGCCCAAGGTGGTCTCCAGCGACACTTCGAACGTCTGCAGATTGCGGTTGTTGATGCCAATCAGCGGCGTCTTCAGCTTCAGTGCGCGATCCAGTTCGGCACCGTCATGCACCTCCACCAGCACCGCCATGTCCAGACTGCGGGCGATGGCTTCAAACTCCTGCATCCGGGCGTCGTCCAGGCAGGCGGCAATCAACAAAATGCAGTCGGCGCCCATGGCACGGGATTCATAAATTTGGTAGGCATCCACCATGAAATCCTTGCGCAGTACCGGCAGTTGGCAACTGGCCCGGGCCTGCTTCAGGTAGTCGACCTCGCCTTGGAAGAACTGCGCGTCGGTCAGCACCGACAGACAGGCAGCCCCGTATTCGGCGTAGGACTGCGCTATATCGGCTGGTATGAAGTCCTCTCGCAGCACACCTTTGCTGGGGCTGGCCTTTTTGATCTCGGCAATGACTGCCGGCTGGCCCGCCGCAATTTTGGCGCGCAGGGCGCCGACGAAATCACGCGTCAATACCCGCGATTCAGCATCGGCGCGGACCAGCTCCAGCGACTTGCGCTTGAGCGCCGCCGCAACTTCCTGGCGCTTGACGGCGACGATTTTGTCCAAAATGTCGCTCATGCTGCATCCTTGCCGGCCAATTGGCCGGATAGCGCAACCAACGCCTGCAATTTGGCCTTGGCCGCGCCCGATTCAATGGCAGCACGCGCCAGCGCAATGCCCTCCACCATGCTCGCCGCCACATTGGCCGCGTACAAGGCCACCCCAGCGTTAAGCACCACGATGTCCTTCGGGGCTCCAGGCTGGTTGTCCAGGACGCCGAGCAGCATGGCTTTGGAGTCTTCCGGCGTTTCCACCTTCAAAGCCCGGTTGCTGGCCATGACCATGCCAAAGTCCTCCGGATGGATTTCGTATTCGGTGATTTTGCCGTCCTTGAGCTCCCCCACCAGCGTGGGCGCGCCCAGGCTGACCTCGTCCATGCCATCGCGCCCGTACACCACCAGCGCGTGCTCGGCGCCCAGGCGTTGCATCACGCGCACCTGGATACCGACCAGATCGGAGTGGAACACGCCCATCAGAATGTTGGGAGCACCTGCCGGGTTGGTCAGGGGGCCCAACAAGTTGAAAATGGTCTTGTTGCCCATTTCGCGGCGCACCGGGGCCACGTTCTTCATCGCCGGGTGGTGGTTGGGCGCAAACATGAAGCCCATGCCCGTCTGCGCCACGCACTGTGCGATGGCGGCGGGCGGCAGGTTGATGTTCAAGCCCAGCGCTTCCAATACATCCGCACTGCCGCTCTTGCTGCTGACGCCGCGCCCGCCATGCTTGCTGACCTTGGCGCCCGCCGCTGCGGCTACAAACATGGAGCAGGTAGAGATATTGAAGGTGTGCGAACCATCCCCCCCGGTGCCGACAATGTCGACCAGATGGGTTTTATCCGCGATTTCCACCTTGGTCGAAAATTCGCGCATCACTTGAGCGGCCGCAGTGATTTCGCCAATGGTTTCCTTCTTGACGCGCAAGCCGGTAGTGATGGCGGCCATCATGACTGGCGACATCTCGCCAGACATGATCTGGCGCATCAGGTGCAGCATTTCATCGTGAAAGATCTCACGGTGCTCGACCGTGCGCAGCAGCGCCTCTTGCGGCGTGATATGACCAATAGGGGTAGGCATATTGAACTCCTTGTTTATGCGTTGGGCGACTGGGTCAGCGCCAATTTGATTCCAAAACCGACAAACATCGCGCCGGCAATGCGGTCCAGCCAATGCATGCCACGTTGCACGACGCCGAGGCGGCGCGACATCCAGGCCGCCGCCAGCGCCCAACCCGTGTTGACGGGGATGGCGTTGATGTTGAACAGCACGCCCAGCAGCACAAAGGCCAGTGCCTTGTTCTGCGTGCCCGGGGCAATGAACTGTGGCACAAACGCCAAGAAGAAGATCGCCACCTTGGGGTTCAACACATTGGTCCAAAAACCGCCCATGAACACGCGCCGCAGCGGCTCTGGGGGCGCGGTACTGGCCCGGGCTTTGGCGATAACACCTGCGTCACCGGTGTCTCGCGCAATCAGCATGCGTACCCCAATCCACAGCAAATAGGCCGCACCCAACCATTTCAGCACGGCAAATGCCATGGCCGACGTCGCCAGCAAGGCCCCCACACCCAGGGCGGCCGCGGCGATATGCACAAAACACCCGGCAGTAATACCCAGCCCGGCCACAATGCCAGCGCGGGCGCCAGACTTGAGCGCGTTGGAGACGATGTACAGCACGTCAGGCCCCGGCGTCAGGTTGAGCAACCAGCCAGCGGCGACAAACAACAGCAATTGATCAGTAGGCATAGCGCATCGGCTCCTTAGGCCAGTGTGGCAAAAAACTGCCGAATCGTGGCAATGGCTTGGTCAACGCCCACTGCATCGACATCCAGGTGCGTGACAAAACGCAAGCGGTACAGGCCGGTGGCGCGTACACCGTGGTTCGCCAGGTACGCCAACAGTGCGGCAGATTGCGTGCGGGCCGCCCCGACCAAATCCACAAACACGATGTTGCTCTGCGGCGGTTCCACGACCAGGCCTTGCATGCCTTCCAGCCCTTGGGCCAGGTGCTGCGCCAGCGCATGGTCGTTTGCCAGGCGCAAGACATGGTGGTCCAATGCGTAATGGGCGGCGGCGGCCAGCATGCCCGCCTGGCGCATGCCGCCACCGGCCATCTTGCGCACCCGGTGCGCCCGAGCGATCAATTCCTTGCTGCCGCACAGAGCCGAGCCGACCGGTGCGCCCAGCCCCTTGCTGAAGCACACTGAAACACTGTCAAAACACTGCGCAATGCGCCGTGCCTCGTGCCACACGTCTGCGCCGGTTTGCGCTGCTTGCGCGGTGGCCGCGTTGAACAGCCGTGCGCCGTCGAGGTGGCGGCTCAAGCCCTTGGCTTTGGCGAGCGCGGTCGCCGCCTGCACATAGGCAAATGGCAGCAATTTGCCGCCAATGGTGTTTTCCAGCGTCAGCAAGCGGCTGCGCGCAAAGTGGGCATCGTCCGGCTTGATGGCGGCTTCTATGTCCTCCAGCAACAAACTTCCGTCGGCCTGGTGGGCCAGTGGCTGCGGCTGTACGCTACCCAGCACCGCCGCGCCGCCACCTTCCCAACGGTAGGTGTGGGCCATCTGCCCGACGATGTATTCATCACCGCGCTGGCAGTGGGCCATGATGGCGCACAAATTGCTCTGGGTGCCGGTTGGCATGAACAGCGCCGCCTCGAAGCCCAGGGCCGCGGCAATTTTGTCCTGCAGCGCATTGACGCTGGGGTCGTCGGCAAAAACATCGTCGCCCAATGGCGCGGCCAGCATGGCGGCCCGCATGCCGGGCGTGGGTTGGGTTACGGTGTCGCTGCGCAGGTCCACCACGGCTGGCTGCGGTGTGCCCATGGCCCGCCCCAACTCAGTTTGAAATTGATTGGTCATACAGGATGCTCCGTTTTATCACGCCAGAAAATTGCGCAGCATGGCATGGCCGTGCTCGGTGAGTATGGACTCAGGGTGAAATTGCACCCCTTCCAGGCGCACTGCATCGGCCAGTTCCCTATGCCGCACACCCATGATCTCGCCATCGTCGGTCCACGCGGTAATGGCCAACTCCTTGGGGCAGGTGGCGCGTTCGATGGCCAGCGAGTGGTAGCGGTTGACGGTGAATTGCCGTGGCAGTCCTGCAAAGACGCCCTCTTGCGTCGTGCTGATGACGCTGGTCTTGCCATGCATCAACTGCTGCGCCCGCACAATGGTGCCGCCCAACGCCGCGCCGATACTCTGGTGGCCCAGGCACACGCCCAAAATAGGTAGTTTGCCCATGAAATGCTGAATGGCGGCCACCGAGATGCCGGCCTGTGCCGGTGAACACGGTCCGGGGGACACCACCAGTCGGTCGGGGTTGCGCTCGGCAATTCCTGCAACCGTGATTTCGTCGTTGCGAAATACTTCAACCTCGGCCCCCAATTCGCCAAAGTATTGGACGATGTTGTAGGTAAAGCTGTCGTAGTTGTCAATCATCAGCAGCTTCATGGTCATGCTATGGCCCCCACGTTTGTCACTGCGCGTACTATGCCGCCGCCCGAGGGGGCGCTCGGTCCCTCTAGACTGTCCGCTCGCAACCGCGCAAACTCGCGGTGCTCAAACGAAATGCAAACCTCCATCAGGCTGCGGTAAATTGCCTCCAGCACAGCGGGCTCGCCGCCCTCTTCTTTGGTCAGCGCGCGCACGCGGTCGACGATGGCCTCAATGCGGTCTTCATCACGCACCTGGCTCATGTCCTGCTTGATGCGCGCCGCCTGCGTCATATATGCACTGCGCTGCACCAGCAGAGGCACCAGCACATCATCCAGTGCATCGACACAGCGGCGCACGTCCTGCATCGTGGTGCATGTCTGCACCTGTTGTATGGCTTGTTTCATTCCAGTCCCTCCTCCACCAGTTCAGCCGCGCGCAGCAAGGCGCGCGCTTTGGCCTCAGTTTCTTTCCACTCCAGTTCCGGCACGCTGTCGGCCACCACACCAGCGGCGGCCTGCACATACAAAGTCTGGTTCTTGATGATGCCGGTGCGAATGGCAATGGCCACATCCATGTCACCGGCATAGCTCAGGTAGCCACAGGCACCGCCATACAACCCGCGTTTGGTAGGCTCCAACTGGTCAATCAACTCCATGGCGTGGACCTTGGGTGCGCCCGTCAGGGTGCCGGCGGGAAACGTGGCCTTGAGCACGTCCATATTGCTCATGCCACCTTTCAGCGTGCCTTCCACATTGCTGACGATATGCATCACATGGCTGTAGCGCTCCACGCAGAACGCGTCCGACACCTTGACGCTGCCAGTTTTGGCAATACGGCCAATGTCGTTGCGGGCCAGGTCGATCAGCATCACATGCTCGGCGCGCTCTTTCGGGTCGCCGACCAGTTCGACCTCGGCGGCCTTGTCCAGCTCGGCTGTGGCGCCGCGCGGGCGGGTGCCGGCCAACGGGCGGATGGTGACTTTTTGCTCGGCCACCCCGGCCACATTGATTTGCTCCTGGCGCACCAGGATTTCCGGCGAGGCACCCACCACGTGAAAGTCGCCAAAATGGTAGTAATACATATAGGGGCTGGGGTTCAGCGAACGCAGCGCCCGGTACAGCGACAACGGCGACTCGGTGTACCGCTTCTTGATGCGCTGGCCCACTTGTACCTGCATGAAGTCCCCACCGGCAATCAGTTCCTTGGCGCGCTCGACGGCGGCCAGGTAGTCAGCCTTTGCAAAATCACGCTGCGCCGGATGCCCCATGGACGGCTTGACCGGTGCGATGCTGACCGCTTGTGCCAAACGATCTTTTAGCTGGCGCAGGCGGCGCTGTCCACGGTCATAGGCCCCAGGTTGGCCAGGGTCGGCATAAACCATCAAATGCAATTTGCCAGACAGGTTGTCGATCACCGCCAGCTCTTCGCACTGCAGCAACAGGATATCGGGGCAACCCAACTCATCGGGCGGGCAACTGTCCTGCAGTTTTTTCTCGATGTAGCGCACCGCGTCATAGCCAAAATAGCCGGCCAGGCCGCCGCAGAAGCGTGGCATACCGGGGCGCAATGCCACTTTGAATCGCTGCTGGTAGCTGGCAATGAAGTCCAGCGGGTTTTCGCTGGAACTCTCGACGACGACACCATCGCAAACAACTTCGGTGCGCATGTTGGCGCCAAAACCGCTGGCACGAATCAGGGTGCGCGCCGGCAAGCCGATAAAACTGTAGCGGCCAAAACGCTCGCCGCCGACTACCGACTCCAGCAGGAAACTGTATTTGCCCAGATCCGCCGCCGATGGTGTAGCCTGGTCTGGCATATGCGCCAGCTTCAGATACAGGGACAGCGGCGTCTCCAGATCGGCAAACGCCTGTGCCATCAAGGGAATGCGATTGAAGCCCTGCGCGGCCAGGGATTGGAATTCAGATTCTGAAATCACGGGTGGATACCTCTCTTTGCAAGGCGGCCAGTGGCGCCGCCCACGCCCCGTCATTCAGATCAGGGGCGCTTCATTCAAACCGATTTCCCAAGAATGGGCTTGGGAAGGACTGGGGCGCGCAAGGTGTCGGAGTGAGGGTCCGTGCCGCTTGGTCGCGCGGAACCCGTGTGCACTGCGCAGCACCGCCTGAGAATCAGGCGCGCAACCCAGTGTCGGGCTCGGGCATGGCGGTGCGACGACGCCAGGGCCAAGCCCCCCGGTCGCTACAACCCGTAATGAATAGCCGGTGAATGAACATGTGCCCAGTGTATCAAACTGCACAGCGATAGGCCGAACGCCGTTGACCTGCATCTGTGCGCGACGGTCAGTCAGAGAAAACCCTAGGGTGTAAGCAGGTGTAAACGGCGCAGAATTGCCGCATTAAAACGAACGACTGTTCACTTTTACAAGAATGAGGCTCAGGATGCGACTTTTCAGACCCCTTTTGATGGCAGGTTTTGGCCTGGCATTTACGCTGGCGGCCCAGGCCACCGTTTCGGTTGCTGGTGTCAAAGTGGAAGACAACGCCACGGTGTCCGGCACCAAGCTACCGCTCAATGGTGCGGGGATTCGCTACAAAGGACCCTTCAAAGTCTATGTGGCGGAGTTGTACGTCAGCAAAAAAGTGAATTCGCTGGACGAGCTGATTGCAGCGCCTGGCCCGAAGCGCATGACACTGGTCATGGTTCGCGACATTGAAGCCGGGCCATTTGGGAAATTGCTGACCCGCGGCATGGAAGACAACAACCCAAAGTCCGAGATGTCCAAGCTCATTCCCGGTCTGCTGAAGATGAGCGAGCTGTTTACCGCCCACAAGAACTTTGTGCCGGGCGACGTCATCATCCTGGATTGGATTCCTGGAACGGGCTTGGTGATCAGCGTCAAAGGTGTCGTGGAAACCGAGCCGTTCAAGGAGCCCGAGTTCTACAAGGCCTTGATGGGTATCTGGCTGGGGCCGCAACCCGCCTATTGGAAACTCAAAGACAACCTCCTGGGAGACATGTCCTGATGTGCGGAACCAAAGCTCGACGAATACCCTCTTACACAAACTGGAACATCGGCCGACAATGTTTCAAGAACCCTTGCCAACGCACACTCATATTTTGGGGATGAACACACCATGCGCATGATCCGGCAACTCGTGATCGCCACCGCCAGCCTGTTATGGGTCTGCAGCGCCAGTGCCGCCGTGACCATACACGGCGTCAAGGTAGAAGACACCGTAAGCGTTGGCGGCGCCAACCTGCAACTCAATGGCGCTGGTACGCGCTTCAAAGCCATATTCAAGGTCTACGTGGCCGGCCTCTACACCAGTAAGAAAGTCAGCTCGCTGGAAGAATTGGTGGCAGCACCCGGTCCGAAACGGCTGAGCATGACCTTCCTGCGCGAAGTTGAAGCGGGCCCGTTTGGCAAGCTACTGACCCGCGGTGTAGAGGACAACATCACGAGATCCGAAATGTCCAAACTGGTGCCTGGCCTGATTCGTATGTCGGACATTTTTACCCGCTACAAAGTGCTGATGCCCGGCGATGTCGTGACCCTGGACTGGCTCCCCGGCACCGGCATGATTGTCACGGTCAACACCAAGGGCCAGACGCAGGTGCAGGACGAAGCCTTCAAGGAACCCGAGTTCTACAAGGCCATCATGTCGATCTGGTTTGGTTCCGCCCCGGCCGACCATTTGCTGAAAGACGCCATGCTGGGCCTGAAATAATCCCCCCCACTCAGCGCGCTAGGCTGGCGCCCACGCAAACCTGCACGTCCAAAAGACTGCAGGTTTTTTTTGCGCAACACAAACTTTGTAAATGGATGTAGAGTGGCAGTGGCTGCGCACAGGTGTTATTCCGTTACAAGGTGACCCCATGAAATTGAGTCTGAAGCTTCCATTGGCGTTTGCAGTGGCCCTGGGTCTGTTGTTCTGGGGCGGCATGTTTGGTATCTACAAGCTCAACAGCTCCCTCGATGTCTATGAGCACGAAGTGCTGGAGACCGTTGGAGCCCACAAGAAAGTAGCCCAGATCGAAACCAAGTTCTCTGGTGCCATTCAGGAATGGAAGAACGTGTTGTTGCGCGGCAAAGAGCCCAAGGACCTCGACACCTACTGGAACGCACACGTAAAGGCCATGAAGGAGGTGCGCGACGGCCTCAAGGAACTTGACAAGATGCGCTTGGACAGTGACGCCAAGGCCACGTTGCAAAAACTGGACAGCGCAGTTGCGACGGTGGATGACGCCTACAACAAAGCCTTTGAAGAATTCAAGGCGGCCAGCTTTGACCCCACCGCGGGTGACAAAGCTGCACGCGGCAAAGACCGCGATTCGAGCGCACTGATGACGGAGTTGAAAGAAAAACTCTCCAAGGCCGAGACCGACACCTCACTGGTTGCCACCAGGGAGGCGACCCGCAACACCTATTGGGCACTGTCCGCAATGGTGGTGGCCTCGTTGATCGGCATGGCCTACGGGGTGTGGCTGAGTCGGCAAATTGTTGCTCCGCTGGCGCGGGCCGTGGAACTGGCCGACCAGGTCGCGCACGGCAGGCTCAACAACATCATCACCTTCAGTGGCAAGGATGAGATCGCAGCGCTATTGCACTCCCTGCAGGAAATGCAGGACAACCTGGGGCGGCTGGTCACCAACGTACGCCAGGGCTCTGAAGGCGTGGCCACCGCCAGTGCCGAAATTGCCCAGGGCAACAACGATTTGTCGGCCCGCACAGAGCAACAGGCCAGTGCGCTGGAAGAAACGGCCGCATCCATGGAAGAGCTGGGGTCCACCGTCAAGCAAAATGCGGACAGCGCGCGCCAGGCCAACCAGTTGGCCCAAAGCGCATCCTCGGTTGCCGTTCAAGGCGGCGTCGTGGTCGACCAGGTCGTGGAAACCATGAAAGGCATCAACGAATCCTCGCGCAAGATTGCCGACATCATCAGCGTCATCGACGGCATTGCCTTCCAGACCAATATCCTGGCCCTGAACGCGGCCGTGGAAGCCGCCCGCGCCGGCGAGCAGGGACGCGGCTTTGCTGTCGTGGCCAGCGAGGTGCGCTCGCTGGCGGGCCGGTCGGCCGAAGCCGCCAAGGAAATCAAATCACTGATCGGCGCCAGTGTCGAGCGCGTGGAGCATGGCAGTGCCTTGGTTGACCAGGCCGGCAGCACCATGAAAGAGGTGGTCGACAGCATCAAGCGGGTCACCGACATCATGGGCGAAATCAGTGCCGCCAGCAGCGAACAATCCATGGGCGTGCAACAGGTTGGCGAGGCCGTGGCCCAAATGGACCAGGCGACGCAACAAAACGCAGCCTTGGTCGAGGAAATGGCCGCCGCCGCCAGCAGCTTGAAGAGCCAGGCCCAGGACCTGGTGAAGGTGGTTGCCGAGTTCAAGGTCGATGGGGACGGTTCGACCATGCGCAACATGCCAACACCGCCACGACCCACTGCAGCCAGTCGTCCGCCCGTGTCGAGCGCACCCAAACTGGCGCCGGCCCGTGCCAAACCAGGCAGCGCCAAATCCCCCATGACGGCAGCACTGCCCAAGCCGCAAACGGCGGCCAAATCCAAGCCGACACCGGCTGGCGGCGACGCCGACTGGGAGACCTTTTAAGCCCCCGCGTTCGCCCGTTCTCGCACCCAGGCCACCAGCATCGCGCCTTCCAGCGGTTTGCTATAGAGATAACCTTGCCCCTTGTCGCACCCCAGTTGTGCCATGAGCTGCGCCTGGCCTTCGGTTTCAATGCCTTCGGCCACGGTGCCCAGGCCCAAGGTCTGGGCCATACGAATGGTGGCCTCGATCAGCACCCGGTGGTAGGCGCTGCTCTGCGCCTGGCTGACAAAGGATCGGTCCACCTTGACAAAATTGACCGGCAATTCATGCAGGCACGACAACGACGAATAGCCGGTACCAAAATCATCCAGCGACAGGGCCACACCCAGGGCACGAATCGCATGCAGCGTGCTGAGCACCACTGCGTCTTGCGCCGCCAGGCTTTCGGTCACTTCCAACACCAATTGCTGCGGCGACAGGCCATTGGCGCGCAGCGCATCCTGAATGTCCGCAGCCAGACCCGGCTGGCGCAATTGCGCACGTGACAGATTCACGGCCAAGGTGGGCACTGGCCCGGCAGCATGGGCCAGGGGCATCGCAGCAAAGGCGCAACAGGCCGACTGCAGTACAAACTGCCCCAGGGCGCCAATCAGGCCACAGGCTTCCGCCACCGGAATGAACTCAACCGGCGACACCAGACCGCGCAACGGATGGCGCCAGCGCAGCAATGCCTCCATGCCCGTGAATGCCCCGCTGGCCAAATGGACCAGCGGTTGGTACACAACAAAAAGCTCCTGCTTCTCCAACGCCTGACGCAAATCGTTTTCCAGTGCCACCGATGCGCTGACCAATTGGCGCATGGACGGCTCAAACATCACATAACGTGCCCGTCCCGCGCGTTTGGCTTCATACATCGCAATGTCGGCATCCCGCAGCACGCTGTCGGCGTCGTCCACGGCATGGGTGCTGGTTACGATGCCGATACTGGCTGACGAGTTCACCTTGTGCGCGCCCAGACTGTAGGACACGGACAACACTTCGATCAACCGGCTGGCCACAATTTCGGCGTCCAGATCGCCCCGAATGTCGTCCAGCAGCACCACGAACTCGTC
>OUNL010002258.1_pt1 | contig 12424 bp, 7 predicted proteins | sample 1779831 | NCBI WGS metagenome assembly OUNL01 (sample SAMEA3914863, study PRJEB12502) | metagenome | biome: forest; material: soil | place: USA | collected 2011-09-16 | depth 0.1 m | reverse complement strand
TCGCGGATGTTGCCTGGCCAGGCGTGGCTCTCAATGGCACGAATCGCGTCGTCGCTCAGGCGAAGTGCGGGGCGGTTGCCTGCATGGGCAAAGCGGCGCAGCAGCGCGTGCGCCAATAGCGTCGCATCACCCATGCGCTGGCGCAAAGGTGGTAGGTTGATGACGACCTCCGCCAGCCGATAGTACAGGTCCTCGCGAAACCGACCTTCCTTGGCCAGGACCGTGAGGTCTTGGTGGGTGGCGCAAACGACGCGTACATCCACGGCAATGTCCTGGCGCCCGCCGATGCGCTCAATGGTCCGCTCCTGCAAAAATCGCAGCAATTTGGCTTGCAATGCAAAGGGAAGGTCACCAATCTCGTCCAACATCAACGTGCCACCATGTGCCATTTCGATCTTGCCGGGTGTGGTTTTTGCAGCACCTGTGAATGCACCGCGCTCGAAGCCAAACAGCTCACTCTCCAGCAGGTTGTCGGGAATGGCGGCACAGTTGATGGCCACAAATCTCCCGGCCTTGCGTGGCGACGCTTGGTGGAGTGCACGCGCCAGTACCTCTTTACCCGTTCCGCTTTCACCCAGCAGCATGACACTGGCGCCACTAGGCCCCAGCTTTTCAATCATGCGGCAGATGCGCAGCATCTCTGGGTCGCGCGTGACCAAGCCCGACAAGACGTCAGGCTGGTACATGGCGCGCAGGCGGCGATTTTCGCGCTGCAACTCACTCAGGCGAAAAGCCCGTTCGATGGTCAGTGTGAGGAGTTCAGGAACAAAGGGTTTGGCAAAAAAATCATAGGCACCCATGGCAACCGCGCGCAATGCGTTGGCCTGGTCGTTCTGCCCGGTCAGCACAATGATCTTGACGTCTGGATCCAACGCAATGAGCTGTTCGAGCAAAAGAAATCCTTCTGCGACGCCATTCTCTTGTGGCGGCAGGCCCAGATCCATGGTGACGACCGCAGGCACATTTTTGCGCATCTGAAGCAGGGCACTCTCTCGGTTGTGTGCGCAAACCGATTCAAAGTTGTCCAGCGACCACTGAATCTGCTTTTGCAAAGCGAGGTCATCTTCTACAATCAACAAACAACGGGGTGAATCCGACGTCATGCATATTTCAGGGCCGCAGGGCCCGCCTCAGCGGTTTGCTCAATGGCGGGCAGCGTCAGCGTGACCACCGTGCCCTGGTTGACGACGCTTTGCACGTCGATGGAGCCACCCAGGTCACGTACATACTGCAAACTCTCGTAAGCACCAATGCCCATTCCGTTGGACTTGGTCGTTTGAAATGGCTTGAACAGCCGGTCCCGGATAAAGCTGGCAGTCATGCCTCTGCCGGTGTCGCCGATGGTGATCCTGGCTTCGGCGCCATGGCGCTCCAGTCGGATCCATACGCGACCGCCCGTGTCTGTCGCGTCAAAGGCGTTCTGAACCATATGGCCCAGAACGCGTTCCAGTTGTTCTACATGGCCCCGCGCGTGTATGGGATCGCTCCACTGAAGGTCCAACCGTTGGTTCTGCGCAGCACATAGCGCCACCCTGCGTTCGATGAGAGCGGCCAGGTCAACGCCTATGGCAGGCCCAGGCTGTGTGGCGCCCTGGCGCAGCTGAAGCAATAGCTGGCGCATGCGCTCCAGTGAACTCTCGACCGTCATCAGCATGTCTTTTTGAAAATCAGGATTCTCGCCATGGCGCTTGGCATTTTTGATCATCAGCGAAAGCTGGGTGATGATGTTTTTGAGATCGTGGACTACGAAGGCCGACATACGATTGAAGCTCTCAAACTTTCGTGCCTCCAGCAGCGCCTCGGTGGCCTGCATCTGTGCCAGAAATCCCGCCGACTGTCTTCCCGCGATCTTCAGTAGGTCATTGACCTCCCAGTTGACGTCAATGGATGTGCGCGCGCCAGCGAGTACACAGAAGCCAATCAGGTTTTCATCAACCATCAACGGTATGACCAGCCATGCTTTCGGAATGCCCGCTAGCCACGGTGGCAAACTGAGATATCCGTAGCGGTCGCGATGGTCCCGGTACTCGTCGAGATTGACGACCCAGCCACTGCGCGCCACGAATTTGCAGAACGGTGAGTTCGTGCTTTCCACGGCCTGCATCGGAGGCATATTCCAGCGTGCCGTCTGGGTGAACACTTCGGAGTTGTCGGCCCTGGTCCACAGTGCACCTGCCGGGCTTTCCAGCATATCTGCCAGTCCTCTTATGACTTGCAGGCCGACACCCCGCGATGAATCTCTGGATGACAGCGTGTGGGTAAATTTCAGCCACTCCTCACGGTAGTCAAAACGGTAGTGGAACAGGTGCTTGCCGATCAGTACCCGCAAACGGGCGCGTGCGGTACCCGAGACTGCCAACACCGCCAGCGCGACCAGGCCCAAAAATAGCATTCCTTGCTGTAGCGCGCGGCCCCAGTCGCCGCCAAAATACCGTACGTAGTAGCCAACGCCGGAAAGAAACAACAGATAGAAACCGGCACCCAGCAATGCAGTCGTGTGGAATGCCGCCTTGGGAGATAGACGCACACGTGTCAACCAACTGTATTGGCGTTTGGCTGAGGCAGCCAGCAGCGGCACCACCATGGCATGCACCATGGCGCGAATGCTGAGCGCATCCACATCGGGGCGGTTGAACAGAACGGCTTGTGCGTGAAGGTAGAGATCGAATGCGAAGATTCCTGCCAAGCCCAAACACAGCGGCTTGATACTCCACAGGGCATCGTCATCGACACTGCGCAGTACCTGCTCCAGCAGAACCAGTGCGAATATCGCCAGTGTCAATTGTGACAATAGCAATGCCGACATCGAATCACCAAGTAGTTTGATGTGCAGTGCCGAGGCAATCAATGCGGCAACGTGTACCGTCAGCAGGGCAATGGTCACGGGTGCGGTCCAGTTCATTCGGGGTGGCGCCCATTGGCTGCCATCGGGTCGTAGCAGCGTCAATAGAAAAGCATACCAACACGCATAACGCAGCGCATCAAGTCCTGCACAGATGAACCACAGCAGCTGGCCGCCGACCAGCGCTTGCGCCATTCCGCACCACGCCCACAGCGCAGTCGCCACGACGGCCACCCACACAGTGCTTCTGGTTGTCCTGCGCAAAGGCCGTGCGTACCCCAGGTGCTGCAGCCGCAGCGCAAAGGCGGAATACGCGAGGGCGGACAGGCCACAACTCCATGCTATGAGTGGCATGCTACTGAGCACCTTTTCCAGTCAACACAACGCCTACTGTTTCGAACAAAACCACCAAATCCAGAAATAGCGAATGGTTCTTCACATAGTACAGGTCGTACTGGAGCTTCTCCGCCGCGTCTTCAACCGACGCGCCGTAGTGGTAGCGAACCTGTGCCCACCCGGTGATGCCCGGTTTTATGCTGTGGCGCACGGCATAGTAGGGGAGCTCCTGGGTTAATTTGCTAACGAAAAACGGACGCTCCGGCCGTGGTCCCACCAAGCTCATGTCGCCTGACAATACGTTGAACAGTTGCGGTAGTTCATCGATGCGCAGCTTGCGAATGATTCGCCCGACCCGCGTAATCCGGTTGTCACCGGTGCTGGCCCACAGGGGGGTTCCGTCCTTCTCGGCATCGGTGCGCATGCTGCGGAATTTCATGACATCGAAGGCGCGTCCGTAAAGGCCTGTGCGCTGTTGGCGGTAGAAAATTGGGCCACCACTTTCCAAATAGATCAGCAACGCGGTGGCGACAAAAAACGGCAGCGTGCCAATGAGCAAGAGCAGGGCGAATGCGATGTCAAATGTTCGCTTGGTGGCATTGCGCCATGGTCCCTTCTCGAATCCCTCGCCGAAAATAAGCCATCCCGCAGTTACCAAGTCCCGTCGAATTTGCCCTAGGGCCTTTTCAAAGTATGTTGCGCTGTCCACCACGCGCACTCCGCGTAGTTTGCAGTCCAACAGCTCTCGAAGTGGCATGGCGCCACCACGCCTGTCGGCCACCGCTACGACGATCTCCTGCACGCGCTCGGTTTGAACGACGTCAGTCAGTGATTTGCCGGCCGAGGCCTGGCTGTGGACGCAATTGAATTCTGGCGATTCGTTGGGGTTGGCGTAGTAGCCAACGATGTTCACATTGGGGTCTGTCATTTGGAGCATTTCACCCAGGCGCGTCGCACGGGGGCCGGCACCGTATACCAATATCCTAGTCGGACTGAGTTTTTCGGGGTATGTGCCCATCCTGTAGGTGCGGCCCAATAGCATCAGCCCCGCTGCTGTCAACAGTGCCAGCAGGAACGATTTTTCCTCAGGCGGTGGCAGCCCGGAAAAATGGACGATCATGTAGGCCAATGCTAAGGAGAGGCACAGTGCAGCCAATGCACGCAATCGCATTTGTGGTTTGCTCAGGCAATGCACTCGCTGATAGAAACCCAGGCCGGTATTGATGGTCGATGCTCCCGTTGCCATCAGAATGGCACCATTCAGGACGAATCCGGATGTTGCCAGTGGCGCGCTGGATTGGAAGAAGAATAGTGCCATCACAACCAGGATGACCAAGCCCATGTCGAATGAAATTTGGTACAGCGAACGCTTGTAGAAGTAATGATTGAAGATCCTTATCATGTTGGAGGCTCCTCCAAATTTCTATGGAGCTTGCAGTCTGCATCAGTCGTTTGTTTTCAGTTTGATTTTTCGCATTTCAGTGGAAGCCACGTGCTCGGCAGATGTCAGAAACGCGCCTTGCAGCACCATCCAATAGACCAGAAACATCACGCGCGGAACATCCATCACGCTGCCGGTCATGCCGACACAGAGAACACCCATCAGGGCCGCAAAGATGAAGGGGTAGTGAGCCGGTGCGTGCCTGCCCTCACGCGCCACATGCCATAGTGCGATGGCGGCGAGCAAGCTGAAGCACAGCAAACCCAGCAGACCTCGTTCAATCAAGAGCTCCAGCAGAAGGTTGTCGATATGCCACGGATCGTAGTAGGACTGGGCGCACGCCAGCCAGTGCGCCAATCCGTCGGAGAAGTCGCCATTTGCGAGCAGCTCTTCATGCCTGGGGCCTTGAAGATGGATGTTGTCAATATCGGCCACGCCACCGGCATTCACGACCGACACCGCAAACAGGCCCAACGGAGGGGCGTACCAGTGGCCGGTAGGCACTGGTGCTCTCACCAGTGGTTGCACCAGATGCCGCCACGCAGGATCAGCGTCGAGATGCAGGTGCGCGGTCTGACAGCCGGCGTCATACAGCAGATGGCGCTGACACCACTCGAATTGCAGATCGGTATCCGTACGCGCGCGGACGTCTATGATCACCTGGTGCGCGCCTTGCGACGGTGGCTCCACGCGCTGTGTCAGAGCGAATTGGCCGCCAAGACGGCTCTGGGTCTTGGGGCCGATTACCGTCGCGTATCGATTCTCCAACGCGCCTTCGTTGGATTCAGCATTGGCAAGTACCTGGCCCGAGAATTCACTGCTGGACCCGAGGTTTGCAAAGTGGCTTGGAAGCCTGCCAGGCCCCTTTCCAAGCCACCAGTCGGCAGGTCCCTGGAGCATTGCTATGCCTCGCTGCCAATGGATGACCCGGCTGCCGAGGTCGTCTTGTGACCGGGCCATGCGCTCCAGCATATACGTGCCGCCGCCAAGAACCATGGCTGCCTCTGCGGTCAGTGTCAGCGCCAACAGGACGGTGGCTATCCTGCGCCATCCGGTAGTGTTGCTTGGGTTGGACCGCCTGCGCAGCAACACCACTGCCAACACCAGCAGCGATGTGAGAACGGCCCCATACAGGCCGCGCGAGAAGGTTGTCAGAACTGCGTAGGCCGTTAGGATCGTGAGTGTCGCGGCGCCCAGCCAAGCCAATGGGCGCCGTGCAGTCACCAGTGCCCACACCGCAAACGGTGTTGCCAATGCCAGGTAGGCGTCAATGGCTTCGCCGCCGACGTGCATTTCCCAGAAAAGTGCAACCGTTCTGTACGGGCTGCTGAAGTCCAGCAGGGTGGCAAAAGCCAATCGTTCCCACAACACGGCGAGTGTGGCGATGCCCAGGCCCATGACCATGCCCAAGGCCATGCGCCTGTGGGCGAGGGCGGGCCCGCATGCGAATTCGCGCTGCAGCAAGGGCACGCACAGCAATGCATAGAACTCGCTCTTTACCACGCGCACACTGTTCAATGCATCGGTGTACCCGGCGAACCAGTCAAAGTGGAAGCCGCCGGCATCCTGGATTGCACGCGATAAGGAACAGACGGCTATGCCACCTAACATGAATAGCAGGCTCAGCGCGCGACGTGGCATCGATGCGTTTGAAACATGTTGCGGGGTCCTGACCCAGTGCAGGTAGCCAACGGCCAGTGTTCCAAGCAGCACCAGGTCAAACTCGTCGAAAACGATCCAGCCAGTCCAGGGGGAGAGATTCAGGAACGCGACACTGGCCGGAACCACGACCAACCAAACATGCGCACGCCAGATCAGCATGCTGTTCCACAACAAAAAGAGAAGCACTGCGGCGACCGGCGACAGCGGGTGGTGCCAAGCCAGGGCGAGCCCGGCGGACCAACTGGCCAGCGCGATCAGCAGTGCGAGCCAGTGGCTTGCTGCGCGGTCCTTAGACCAGGACCTCGACGCACGGTGGATGTCCCAAAAAATTCTGCGGACTGGCACTAGCTCCATAGGCCCCCGATTGAAATATCACGGCTAGATCACCTGGTTGGGCGACCGGCAAGGTCATGCGATCCGCCAGCAAATCGAGTGGTGTGCACAGGGGACCTACGACGGATGCGGTCTCCACGGGTGACCCGTTTGCCTTGTTGCCTATGGTCACTGGATAGTTCTTGCGCAGTACCTGGCCGAAGTTGCCGGACGCAGCCAAATTGTGGTGCAGGCCGCCGTCACACACCAGAAATACCTGGTCGCGAGACGACTTGCGATCGACCACGCGGGTGACATAGATGCCCGCTTCACCCACCAGGTAGCGACCGAGCTCTATGACCAGGGTCGTCTGGGGCAATACGCGGCGCGCTTGCTCATCGAGTTGCGCCAGGTTTTGTCCAATGGGTGCAATGTCCAGGCGTTGTTCGCCAGCGAAATAGGGGATACCAAAGCCTCCGCCCAAATTGACATGCTTCACTGTCCGTGGTGCATACTGCGACAGGCGGACGGCGAGAGCAAATGACTTTTGTTGGGCCTCACAAATAGCCTCGGAGCGCAAGTTCTGGGAGCCGGCAAACAGGTGAAAACCTTCAAAGACAAGACCTGTACGACCAATTTCATTGAGCAAGGCGGGCACTTGCTCGGCATCAACACCGAATGGTTTTGGACCCCCGCCCATCTTCATGCCAGAACCTTTGAGTTCAAAGTCGGGATTGACCCGTACCGCCACCCGTGCGCACAAACCGAGCTCATTGGAGACCCGTTCCAGAACCGCTACTTCCCGTGGTGATTCGATATTGATCAACGCACCACTGGCGACAGCCTGACGCAATTCGCTCTCGCGTTTTCCGGGTCCGGCAAAGCTGATATCGACCGGGTTGACGCCCGCGTCCATGGCGATCTTCAGTTCGCCGGCAGATGCCACATCCATGCCATCGATCAGCGGTGCCATGAAGGCTGCCAGAGCAGGCAACGGATTGGCCTTCAAAGCATAGTGCAGCTTGACGCGGGGAGGCAAGGTGGCGCGCAGTTCCGCGACCCGGGTGCGCAAGAGTTCTCTGTCATAGGCATAGAAAGGTGTTTGTCCGACCCGGGCTGCCAATCGGGACAGCGGAATGCTGCCAACGGTCAATTCTCCATCCGCAATGGTGAACTGAGAGTTGGGCACGTGGCTGGCGGTAGCGTGATTAGCCGACATGGCTGGCCCTCCACTGGGTCGACAGTAATTTGCGGTCGATCTTGCCATTGGGGTTGCGCGGTAAAGGGCCGCTGACCCATTCGATGCCGGCGGGCACCATATACGTTGGCATGCGGACGCGACAGGCTTCCAGCAGTGCGGCGGTGTCGCCCGCACCCGATTGTCCGGGCGCTGTGACGATCGCCTGGATGGTTTGACCCAATGCAGCATGCTCTACGCCAAAGACAGCGCATTCGCCCACCAGCTGTGTGGCATACAGTATTTCCTCCACCTCCGTGGGACTGACACGGTAGCCAGACGTCTTGATCATTTCGTCGCGCCGCCCAATGAAATACATAAATCCATCGCTGTCCATACGCACCGTGTCTCCGGAAAAAACAGCATATTCAGGCAGCGGCAATCCCGCCGGTCTTCCAGGTGCGTCGTTGGCCAATGGTCTATAACGTTCGGCAGTCTTGACAGGATCATTCCAATATCCCATGCCAACCAGTGCACCGCGGTGCACCAGTTCGCCGGGTTCGTCAACGCTGCAGGTAGTGCCATCATCTCGCAGTACCAGGATTTCCGCGTTTGGAATGGCTCGTCCGATCGAATCGGGCCGCCGATCGACCTCTTCGGGGGGCAGGTAGGTTGAACGAAACGCCTCCGTTAGACCATACATCAGAAAGGGCTTGGCGGCGGGAACGCGGGCGCGCAAAGCGGCCAGGGTATCGCGCGGCATGCGTCCGCCCGTGTTGGCAAAATAGCGCAGCGTTTTTCCGATGCCGCGGGGCCATTCAATTTGCGCCAGTTGAATGTACAAAGGCGGCACTGCGGTTAGACCGGTGATCCCCTCGCGTTCCAGTGCCTTGAGTACATCGCGCGGTGTCAGATAGTTCAAAAGCACCACCCGTGCGCCAACGTGGAATGCAGTGGTCAATTGGCTGAAGCCCGCGTCAAAGGACAGTGGCAATGCAGCCAGCACGATGTCCTCCGCCGTGTTCTCCAGGTAGGACGCGACGCTTTTGGCCCCGACCATCATATTGCGTTGCGATAGTACGACCCCCTTGGGTCGCCCGGAGCTTCCCGATGTATACAGAATCGCTGCCATATCAGTGTCAATCACCCGGTGGCCGGCGCGTTTTGTTTGCTGCGCAAGGGTCCGCCAAGGGACCAATGCAACAGGGGCGGTGACATAGTGCGAGGTTTCAACGAAATCCGTGGCCCGCTCGGTCACAATGACATGGCGCAGGTCATGGCAGGCTGCCAGGACATCTCGCAGCGTTGCGAGGCGTTGTGGTGACGTTACCAGCATGCGCACGTTGCAATCTTGCAAAATGAATGCCACCTGCTCAGGTCTGAGCAGCGGATTGACCGGTACGAACACCGCGCCGGCGGCGACGGTACCAAAGCTGGCGACGACCGCTTCAAAGCCTTTGTCAAGAAAGATGGCGACCCGCTCGGTACGCGCAATGCCCAACCCTATCAGGCCGCAGGCAAATTCATCAACACGATGCTGCAACTCGGCGTAATCGATGGACAGGTCGCCATGCGTTAGTGCCAGGGTGCGCGGCGCGCGTTGGGCGCTCGATGCGATCAGCTCGGCCAGCAAAGTGGATTCATGCACAGGTTCGCTCCAGGCGGTGAAAGACGTATCAGTCAGCAGCGTGCAGTCTGTCGCACCGATGCCTGCAAAGCATTGCGCTTTCGCAATTTAAGGCAAGGTGTTTGGGGTTTCGTGGGGCAATAGTGGCAGCACCAGCCGTCGTAGGAACAGCCCAACCCCACCCCACAATGTAATGAACCACAGTGGCACGCCACCAGGGGGATGGCCGGGATAGGCCCACTGGCCGCTTAGCACACCCGTATATTCAAATGCCGCGCCGATAAGCACCATGTACCCCGCGTACAGCAGGTCTAGCCGCTGATGACACAACGCCAAAGCGAGGGCCAGCAGAATGGCAGTGGCGGTCAGCAAGGGGTTTGAATCGGCGATTGCGGAAAAGGCGAGGGCATAGAGTAGGGCGAGTATCCACACCAGCCTGGCCTGCAAGGCCGAAACTTTGGGCACCGGCCCGTCTACCATGCGTTTGACATGCAGCAGGTAGAAGCCCCACATGAAGAACTCGTACACGGGCATGCCCAATGCATCAGGCGACGTAAAGGCAAAGATGCCTTGTCGCAACGACAGCGCGTTCATGGCCGTAAAGAACAAACAGGCGCATGTGTAAAGAATCCATTCAGCCAGGGTCAACGCACGGAATGTAACTATCCAAAGTACCAGCAGTCCAACGAGTTTGACCCAGTTGCCGGGTAGGCCGGCCAGGATAAGCAGGGCAACGGGCACCTGCAATGCGAGAAGAATGCGCCGCTGCACGGGTACCAAACGCCTGAGCAGCTGCGCACGCTACGTCATTGACCGCGCCGCCGACGTGACGCACCCACGGCCAGCAAGCCCAGACTGACCAGGGCCAAACTGGCGGGCTCTGGCACGAAGCCGCGGCCTGGGTCATTGGCGGTCTGACCAAATATGCCGTCTTCGCCAACCGACGAGCTGTTCCAATCGGAATTGTTGTCGATCTTGTTGCTGAAGCGCACATCACGGGTACCAAATACGGTTCCGAACCAGTCACTGTTGAGCGACGAGGCCCACAAGCCGTCCATGCCGTTAATCAAGCCGTCGCCATTGAAGTCCATGACGTTTGCATAGGAGTCGGCAGAACCAGACTGGTTGGTCAACGATGTGTCGATCGTGCCCTGGATGCCGGTGGTGGCGTTCAATGGGTTGATGCCACTGGCAAAGCCCAAACGGCCCAGGAACACGCCATCCGTAACCCCAGTGAATGAGGCATCTCCGGTCCGATCAGATGGCATCAGGCTGCCAATATTGACAATTGTGTTGGCCAGACTGGGGTCATCCCAGTAGAGGTCGATGAAGCCACCGGTGGATTCCAGACTGAACAATGAGCCCGTCTTGTTGATGCTGGTTTGCGTCGCGCCATGGAACATGGCAGTCACCTGGCCGCCCGCGACTGGGAAGATTTGGTCGCTGAAGAATGGAGCGGTACCCTTGCTGTCAATGTCGTTGCCGAGGTCTCCGCCCACAGCCGTGGCGGGGGTCGGCTTGCCAGCGCGCATCACACTCACCTGGGCGACACCCCAATTGCCTTCAGGCCCGCCGCTGCAGCCCGCGCAGTTATTGGTATTGTTGAGCGGATTGCCGGCGCCATCAGTACCCAGTGCGGTTTGCTCCAGCGCAGTGAATTGGAAAAAGAGAGGACCCGTGGGCAGTGCGATGGGCGCAGCCATGACTCCAGCACTGAAAACCGTCCCCATGAGGATGGAAAGAAGCTTTAATTTCATCGCGATCTCCTTAAATGAATTGCGTCGCAAACACCAATCGAATCGGAAGCCAAGTCCGATATTTTCAAATAAGGCATCTTCCGTGCCAGATTTGGCGCGGCGAAGTAAGCCATTGAAATACAACAAGGTTTTCTCTTTCATGGATGCAACACCGGGTGTGCCACGACAACGGGTGTAAAACAATCTGACACTTCGCTCATGCGTATCGTCCTGGCGCCATGACTCCGTTGGGGTCGCAGCTTTCGCGCAGCATGCGGGTAAAGGCACCGGAGTCGGATTGCAATGTGCGCAGTTGCACCATGGTGTCGATACCCACCCTGTACGGAAACCAGCCCTGTGCGCGGCCTGCGGCCAGTAGTTCGTTGTAGCAAGTCTTAGCGGCCGCAGTGGCCGACGGATCTTCACGGTCAAACAACAGCGGCACCGTACTGTCAAAAAGCCTGTCGTTCAGAGAGGTCAGCGTGATGAGCGGCTCCAGTGCGCGCCGCCTCACGAGTTGGGACACCATGTCTACATACGCACGCACACGGCCCGGGCGCATGGGAACCAACGGTGAGTACCATAGCAGCCCGCAGCCATCTCGCGCCGGATTCATTTTGGCGGCTACCGGCTGCTGCCTGGTTCGCCAGTACGCAAGCTTCAGCGCAACCTCGCTCGGGCGGCCGACGACCAGCTCCAGGCTGCGGCGCAACATGTCTGTGCGTGCGACCAGGCGCCGACCCAACAAACCGGGGACCCATCGTGCCATGTCGCCATACGTTCGCGCGCGCTGGGGCGTGACAAACAGCAATCGACTCGCAATGCCAGCCAGTGCACGGCGGATTTCCTGCCGCGCTGCTGCGACGACGCGGGCCGTGCCATACAGGGATGCAAATCCAGTCCACGCGGCAATCTGGTATTGGTCACCGAGTTGCGTCAGCAGATCGGGTCCGATCAAACCCGACGCGTCCAGTTCTTTGCCGGGAAAAGGTGCGGACATTCCCAGCACCCGGTGTCGGTTCATCAAGTTGACCGCACCCAAGGTGCCTGGCAGCTTACCCAGGAGCTCGCGCACCGCCAAGACGGCTGGCTCCAGCAATGCGTCGCTACGCAGCGAGAATAGACAGGCCTCTACGTGTTGCGGGCGTCGCGACAGTACGATGCTCATCGCCGTGACAACGCCAAACCCGCCTTGTGTGAACAGGCCGGCACTGTAGGGACCAATTCCCCACTTGAACAGCCGGGCCAACTCTGCGCCACCGAGTTCATGCATGGCGGTGCGGTACATGCT